>OLKX01000233.1_pt1 | contig 20160 bp, 24 predicted proteins | sample 1604201 | NCBI WGS metagenome assembly OLKX01 (sample SAMEA104055716, study PRJEB20765) | soil metagenome | biome: Arctic tundra; feature: Polygonal ground; material: soil | place: USA | collected 2011-09 | depth 0-0.5 m
CCGCGAGCGCGACCAGTCCAGCCACAGCCGATAGGTGGGGTAGGCGTGGGACAGGTCGGCGCTCAGCAGGCCGACCGGGAATGCGGGGTCCTCGCGGAATGAGTACTGGAAGACCGCGCCGACGCGCGGGTCGGCATACCAGCCGAGCAGCTGCGCGGCCAGCGCTTCGCAGCCGGCTCGCTCATCGGCCGGCCCCGGAGGGCGCTGCCTGCCGGGATGGGGCGCACCGGCGCCCGCCTCGGTCACCCAGATGCTCGCGCCGCGCGCGCAGCCGCCGCGCCGATCGAGCGCGGACTCGAGTTCCCCGACCGCGTCCGCCGGAGCGCCGGCGTGGCGCGCCGCATAGGCATGGATCGACCATACGCCCGCGAGACACAGGACGTCCGCGGGCAGCGCCGAGACGAAGCTCGCGACGCTCGTGCTGCGAGGCGAGTCGTAGAGCAGGTCGTTGAGCTCGCCGATCACGAGGTGGTGCTCGCCGCCCGAGCGCCGCAGCTCGGCCGCCATCGCGGCGGCGAGCTCGCCGTAGACCCGCGGAGAGAGCGGCTGCGACGCCGCCGAGCAGGCCGAGCGCTGAGGGCTGATGAAGCGCGGGTCGTTCGGCTCGTTCCACGGGCTCCACCACGCCACGCTCACCCCTTCACGCGCCGCAAGCGCGAGCAGCGAGGCGATCAACATGCGATAGGCGCTGAGCGCCTGCGCGCGCAACGGCCTCGCGAACGCCGTCGTGGCCGCTGTCTCACAGCCCGACGTCCCCAGCGCGGCCCAGGCCGGTGCTCCGAAGATGTCGAGCACGACCTGAAGGGACCCCTGCCCACCCGCGGCGCGCTGCTGAGAGGCGATCGCGGCGAACTCGTCGCGCACACCTGCGTAGGCGCCGCATGGAGCGACTGCCCGGGCACACCCGTCCACCGCGCCTTCGAGCGAGGGTCGACGGGCGGCAGTCGGCTGCAGCGCCGCCCAGTCGATCAGGAGGCGGATGTAAGTCGGCCTCAACGCCGTCAGCTGACCGCGGGCCCGTTCGAAGGGCGCAGCCGCCGGCCCGCGGTCGATCGCGGGGTTCCACAGCAGATTCGCGTTGTCCTCGGTCAGCCCGAAGGCGGGACGATGCAGCTGCGGGGCGGCCCGTCGAGACACCGCCGGTCGAGGCGCTGTGCTCGCACGCGCGTGCGCATGACGCGTCGAGCCGCAGCCGGCGAGCAGCACGAGCGCGACAGCAAAGGCGGGCGCCGCGAGCGCGGCTCGGCGGAAATGCACCTGTCGCAGGGTAGTGGCGCTCTAGCTCTCGTTGCGCTGGATCCACTCTGCCAGGAACGGCTCTGCGATCACATACGCTCCGCGCCCCGGCCGGCTCACGATTTCGGTGGAGAGGAGCGCTCCGAGCGCGGTCTGCACGGTCGCGGTCGATGGCAGCGCGTGCCGGCGGCGGTAGTCGCTGCTCAGCGGCCGCCCGGGCTGCTCGACGGCGAGCGCCTGCAGCACCCGACGCTGGGCGGCGGCTGCGCGCGACCACAGCAGGCTGAAGTGGGCGTGCTCCGAGCGCATCACCGCCTCCAGCGCTCGCTCCAGGCGCAGCGCGTCGGCGGTCTCGCCGGCAGGCGTCTCCTCCCACAGGAAGTAGAGCGCCTCCTGCGTGGCGTAGGGGTGGCCCGCGGTCAGCCGCATCGTCGCCTCGCACACCGCGCCCTCGACACCCTTGCCGGTGCCGGCGAAGCGCGCCTCAGCGTATGCGGCGAACAGCTCGAGGGGTATTGCCCCGAGCTCGATCTGCTTGGCGCTGCGCCAGAACGGCTCGTTGGCATCGTTGAAGATCCGCTCCATCATGTGGCGGCGGCTGCCCAGGTACACGTGGGCCACCTCCGGCTGCTCCTGGAATACAGAACGCATCAGCTTGGGCAGGCCGGGGTCGATGTCGACGACCTCCTGAAACTCGTCGAACACGAGCGCCACGCGGCGTCCTCGCTCACCGGCCAGTCGTCCGGGCAGCGCGAGCAGCCCTTCGAGCGTCGCGTCGATGTCGGCGCGCTCGGCGCTCGAGTCAAAGCCGAAGGACAGCGACGCGTCGTCCGGGTCAACGGTCACCGTCGGCTTGATCCGCAGGCCCGCAAACACTCGCACGCGCTCGCGCGCGCGAAACAGGCGCGAGGCGATCTCCTCGTGGATCGCCTTCGCGAGGTTCGCCGCGAGCTTCTCCTTCGTCGGCGTGCGCATCAGGTCGACCTGCGCGACGAGTACCTCTTCGGCAACGAGCTCCTGGGCGACCCGCCAGAGCAGCGACGACTTGCCAAGGCGCCGGGGGGCGAACAGCACGACGTCCTGGCCGTTGCGCATGTCAGCGCTCAGCTCGGCGATCTCGGCTTCGCGATCCGTGAACGAGTCGTCGAGCGCGAGGGCTCCGAAGCTGAAGGGATTTCGAGGGTCGGTCGCGCCGTGCACCACGCGAGTATGTCCTATAAAATAATGTCTGTCAACATAATCCTAGAAGACATAAAGTAGCTATCGAGCGCCTTTTGCGGGCGCCGTGGCGATTCGAGGCCGCCTCACGGCCGGCAGAGTGTTGGAAAGAAGAGTCCCGTATAACCATGGCTATACAAAGATTGCGGGAACGCACACCGACAGTCGCGCTCCAGGAGCCCAGTCTCCAGGAGGCTCAGCGGCAAACGCCGCTCTGGTCGAGATACATGCGTGACGAGGCGGTCGCCTGCCCATGCAAGCCTCGCTCGCCGGCGAACGCGCACGCTGTCGAGCACACTCGCACGCTGTCGAGCACACTTGTGCACCAGATCCATCGACCGCACGGGACCCTCCGCGGCACCGCGGAGAACACGACGGCGCAACTAGACGGCGGAGACCTGCTCCTCCTCGGCCACGCGGAACGAGGAGCCGCAGCCGCAGGCGGCCACGACGTTGGGGTTGTTGACCTTGAACCCGGCGCCCTGAAGGCTTTCCTCGTAGTCGATCGTCGAGCCGCTGACGAATTGGAGGCTCTCGTTGTCGACGAGCACCTTCAGCCCGTGGCTCTCGAACACGATGTCGTTGTCGCGCTGCTCGTCGAAGGCGAGCTGGTACTGAAAGCCCGAGCAGCCGCCGCCCCGAACACCGACGCGCAGGCCTGCGACGCTCACGTCGGCCTGCTGTGAATCGAGAAACTCGTGGACCTTCTCGGCACCCTTGTCGGTGATCGTGATCATCGCTCTGCTCCTATGGATGGCTCCAAGACTTTCCAAAGTATAGCGACCACCGGCGCACGCCAGGAACGCGCTCGCAATCCTCTACGCTAGTCCATTAGTGCCCTCCCCCGAGCACATAAAGCAACGCATCGAGGCGGCCATCCCGGGCGCCCGGGCCGAGGTGCAGGACACGACCGGTGGTGGGGACCACTTCAGCGCGACGGTCGTCGCCGATGCCTTCGACGGGCTCAGCCGGATCGAGCAGCACCGTCTCGTCTATGGCGTCTTCGGAGCCGAGATCGGTGGGGCGATCCATGCCCTCGCGTTGCGAACCCAGATCCCCTCGACGATCCAATCCCCCTGAGAGCCAGGAGCCTTCCATGTCCAGCAGCCAGTTCGAGCCGATCCCGATGATGAGCAGCGAGCCGGTCGCACCGCCGCCGGCGAGCTCGGAGTCCAACCCGATCCGCGAGGCGATCACAGAGGCGATCGGCGAGCACAAGGTGATCCTGTTCATGAAGGGCACACCGGAGGCACCGGCGTGCGGCTTCTCGGCGCGCACGGTCTCAATGCTGCAATCGCTCGACGCGCCGTTCGCCGCGGTCGACATCCTGCCCGACCCGCGCATCCGCCAGGAGCTCTCGGCGATCTCCAACTGGCCGACGATCCCCCAGTTGTTCGTCGACGGCGAGCTGCTCGGAGGCTGCGACATCGTGACCGAGATGTACGAGTCCGGGGAGCTCGCCGAGGCGTTGGTGTAGCGTCCCGCGCCGCATGGCTCCCGTCGCGGTCGCAACCGACAGCACCCACTATCTCCCCCGCGCGCTCGCCGACGAGCAGGCGATCCACCAGGTCAGCCTGTATGTCGGCTGGCAGGGCAAACCCGAACGCGAGCTCGGGATGGACAACTTCGACGCGTTCTACGAGCGCCTCGGCCGCGACTCCGAACTGCCGAGCACCTCGCAGCCGTCGATCGGCGATTTCCTCGCGGTCTGGGAGCCGTTGCTCGAGGCCGGGCAGGACGTCGTCTCGATCCACCTCGCGGGGGGCATCTCGGGCACGTTCGAGGCCGCGCGCCAGGCGCACGGCCTGCTCAGCGAGCGGGGCCTCGGTGAGCGCGTAGAGGTGATCGACGGCGAAACCGCGTGCGGAGGTATGGGCCTGCTGTTGCTCGCGGCGTGCGCCGCCGCACGCTCGGGGACCGACATGCAGACGGTCGCAGCCCGTGTCCGCGAGGCTCGCGCGTCGCTGCGGATCTGGTTCTGCCTCGACACACTCGAGTACCTGCGGCGCGGCGGCCGCGTGGGCAAGGCGCAGGCGTGGCTCGGCGGCACGCTGAAGATCAAGCCGATTCTCTCGCTCGAGTACGAAATCGTGCCGGTGGAGCGTGTGCGCACCGCCGGACGGGCGTTCGAGCGGATGGTCGCCTATGCGCAGGAGCTGCACGACGGCGGCGCCGACGGCTGGGTCGTCCAGCACATCCAGGCCTCAGACCAGTCCCAGCGGCTGATCGACCGCTGCCGCGAGATCTTCGACTCCGAGCCGCTGTTCGCCTCGGAGGTCGGACCCGTGATCGGAACCTACACCGGCCCCGGTCTGATCGGCGTGGGCGCGCTGCCGCGCTCGCTGCTCGCCTGATCAGTCGCTGCGGCGCCGGCGGCGCAGCATGCGAACCCCGACGAGCAGCCCGATCGCCGCGGCACCCATCGCGATCTCGCTGCGGTGGCGCTCGACGTGCGCGCGCCAGTCGGTCAGCCGTGTGACCTCTCCGCGAAGGTGATCGACCGACACCGCGAGCTGCGTGCGGTTGCTCTCGATCGAGCTGCGGATCTCCTCGGGTGAGCGCTGCGCCATCAGGACCCGCTCTGCGGCGCCGCGGCCGGCTGTGGCGTCGCCGTGGCTGTCGGGCCCGGCGTGGAGGCCGGCGGCGCGGGGCTCGAACTGACGGCCTCGCGGATCTTCTTGGCCTCTTCGATCGCCATGCTCGGCACCGGCGCCGCGCTTCGTTTAACGACACGCGCAGCGATCAGCCCGGCGATCACGCCGAGCACCACGAGGATCACGGCCATCGCGAAGAAGCCCCAGAAGTACGCAAAGTCGCCGACCGGGAGGTAGAAGTAGAGCAGCCATGCGCAGCCGATCAGCGCGAAGATGACCGCCATCAGGAAGAACACTCCGGCGGCGACGCCGACGACAGCACCCTTGACGAGCTTCGTCGTCTTCTCCGTCACCTCGGCCTTCGCCAGCTCGATCTCTTCGTGGATCAGCAGCGTCGCGCGCTCTGACACTTCGGCGATCGCGGCGGCGATGTTCTGCGGCTGGCCGTCGCGTCGCGGAGCGCCCGGAGCAGGTGGCGGCGCGGCGCTCACTCGGGCGGCTCCTCGTGGAAGACGCGCCGCCAGATCACTGCCGCCGCGCGCGTCGCGACGATGCCCGCGACGGCGCTCGCGCCGGCGAGCAGGCCCGACCACATCAATCGCTTGACCATCTCGTTTTCCATGACTCGGCAGTCTATTCCCCGAGGTGGTCGCAACCATGCGCCGGCCTCGGACGGCGAAGCCCTCTCGGGTGCGGGCGCCGGCTCAGCCGACGCTCGCACGTTTGCCGGCCGCGGTCTCGAGTCCGCCGCAGACGGTCTCCACGACCAGCCACTTGGCCCGCTCGAAATGCTCGCGGCCGTCGGGCAGCAGGCCGAAGATCCATCCGGTGAGCAGCTGCTCGATCGCGCCGTAGAAGGCCATCGCCGCAAAGCGCGCTTCGATCTCCGGGTTGAACACGCCGTCGGACTGCGCCTTGACGATCATCCCGCCGATCAAGTCGTAGGCCTCGCGGATCTTCGCGATGTGTGTGTTGCCGAACGAGTTCGCCGCGCGGGTGACCTCGACGATGATCACCTTCATCAGATCGGGATCGTGCTGGTAGCTGTCGATGATGAACGAGGCGATCGCCAGCAGCTTCTCGCGCACCGGCAGCGGCTGCTGGTCGACTTCGCGGATCAGCGCGAGCATCACATCCCAGCGCTCGAGGAACAGCGTGTCGAGCACCTCGTCCTTCGAGCCGAAGTAGTGGTACACGAGCCCGTAGGCGACGCCCGCCTCATCGGCGATGTCCGACACGCGACATGCGTGGAAGCCGCGACGCGCGAACACGCGCACGGCCGCGTCGAGGATCAAACGCCGCTTGTCGCTCGCGGCCTTGCCGCGCGCGGTGCTCGGCGCACGCCCCGCGCTCACGCGACCACCTCCGCGGGCCAGCGGTAGGTAGCTGGACGACGGTTGGCCAGCGAGGGCAGCCGTGAGCGGATCTCGAGCTGGCGCTCGAGATCCAGGTCGGCCGTGATGTGGCCCTCGCCGTCGGGCGCCTGGGCGAGCACCACGCCCCACGGGTCGACGATCATCGAGCGTCCGCCCGAGTGCTGTCCGGCGGGGTGGGCGCCGATCTGATTGGCGGCGATCACATAGGCCTGGTTCTCTATCGCACGGGCGCGCAGCAGGATCTCCCAGTGGTCTCGCGTGGTCGCCAGCGTGAACGCCGCCGGAACGGTGATCACGCGCGCGCCGCGCACGGCGAGGATGCGGTAGAGCTCGGGAAAGCGCAGGTCGTAGCAGATCGACAGGCCCAGCTCGACGCCGTTGGCTGCGCGCGACAGCACGATCTCCTCGCCCGGGTCCTCGAGGTCGGACTCGCGGTAGGTTCGCCCGGAGACCTCCACGTCGAACATGTGGATCTTGCGGTACACGGCCCGAATCTCGCCGCCGGGATCGATATGCACGCACGTGTTGGCGAGCTTTTTGCGGTCCGGGAGAACCTCCAGGAACGACCCGGCGATCAGGTCGATGCGCAGCTCCCCCGCCAGCGCTCGCGCCCACGCGACGATCGTTCCCGAGCCCAGCGGCTGTGCGGCCGCGCGCTGATCGCTCTCGGCGCCCATCGCGGTCCACTTCTCGGGGAGTACGATCAGCTGTGCGCCGTCGGCCGCCGCGCTCCTCACGAGGCGCTCGGCGACAGCCCGGTTGGCGGCCAGATCGGCGGTGGAGTTGAGCTGTAGCGCCGCGACCCTCAAAGCACATCCCCTCCGGCCGGGCCCGCACTCGCGGGCTCTCCGGGCATCGGACCCCAAGAATAGATTGACTGGTCAGTCAACAGTGCAAAGCATAACGCCAGGAGCAGGGCCCATGGGAGCCGGTCGCGATGGGCGGCCGGTGAAGATGAGGCTCTTCCATCGCGCCCGCCCCCTGAAGCGCTGGCGCTATGTGGCAATCTTCAACGACGAGCTGATGGCCTGCGCGGCGCTCGCGCAGATCGGGCCGCTGAGGCAGTCCTTCTGGGCTCTCTACATGCGCCGCGAGAAGTTCCAGCGCGAGCACACACGTCTGCTGCCGCGGCGCGGCGAGGTCGCGCTTGCCGCCGGCCTCGCTGCGGGCCACGGCAGCCGCAGTGACGGCGTCGGCGTCGAAGGCGCCGGGCAGCTGGGGCACATGCGGATCTGCGATCGCGGCGTCGAGCTCGATGTCGCGCTCTCGGAAGACTCGGGCTTCGAGGCTCGCTGCGCAAACGGGCGCTCCGAGGTGTGGACGCGCAAGCAGGCGGGGATCGCGGCGGAGGGCACGCTGTCACTCGACGGTGGCCCGGCGCGGCCCGTTCGGGCGCTCGCCGTGATCGACGATACCGCTGGCTACCACGCGCGTGAGACCGAGTGGTGGTGGACCGCCGGGGTCGGCGAGCGCGCCGACGGGATCGCCGTCGCCTGGAACCTCGTCAGCGGGGTCAACGACCCGGCCAGCGGGAGCGAGCGCGCCGTCTGGCTCGCCGGCCGTCCCGCGGAGGCGGCGCCGGTGAGCTTCGCGCCGAATCTCTCCTCGGTGATGAGCGACGATGAATGCGAACTGCGCTTCGAGGCCGAGAGCGAGCGCAGCCGCCGCGACAACCTCCTGATCCTCGCAAGCGACTATCGCGCGCCGTTCGGGACCTTCTCGGGTGTGCTGCCCGGAGGAGTACCGCTGGAGCGCGGGCTCGGCGTGATGGAGCACCATCGCGCGCGCTGGTAGTCACTCCTGCGAGCGTGCGCGATGTTGGCGCAGCTCGGCGAGCAGCAGCTTGGAGTGCATCGCGCCGATCAGCTCGCGCAGCGGTTCGGTGCCCGCCGCGACGATCTCCATCGCGCGGTCAACGTCGACCTCGCCGGCGAGGCGGTCGAGCAGCGCTCGAACCTCCTCCTGCACGAGCGGCTCGAGCGCCTCGCGATAGCGAAGGGTGTCGTAGACGGTGAAGCCGAGCGTCTCGTCGTAGCCGCCGGCGCGGAAGTTGGCGATCGCCTCGATGATCTTGACGTCGTCCTTGTCATAGCCGCGCTGGTTGGGTGTCAGCACGCCGATCTCGGCGAGGCGGTCGAGGACGTTGCGGGGCACCCCGTAGCGCTCCCGGACGGACCGGCGCGAGACGCGGCTGCGCTCCTCGGCGCTCGCGAGCGCGCGCTCGAGGATGCGGTCCTCCAGCTCGATCAGCGCGCGCACCCGCCCGGGGTCGGCCTGCAACGCCCCGCGGATCACGCGCAGCGGCATGAAGCGCTCCTCCTGCAGCCGCTTGATCAGGGCGATTCGCTCGACGTAGTCGGGCGGGTAGTAGGCCATGTTGCGGCTCGTCCTGACGATGTCCCCGCCGTCACCGAGCAGGCCCTCGCGGAGGTAGTAGCGGATCGTCCCCGGGCTCACCCCGGAGCGCTCGGCCAGCTCGCTCATCTTCAGAAGCGCCGCCTCGCCGGCGGCTGCGCTCCGCGGCCATCGGCTCTGGCTCACGCTCTGATCGTCGTGTCGTGTCGCACCTCGGCCGCGCCGGCGGCGGCGCCGGAGGCCAGCAGCTCGGCGACCTCCGCCTCGGTGTAGCCGGCTGCGAGCAGCACGGCCTCGGTGTGCTCGCCGAGCGCCGGGCCGGGCAGCCGGCCGTGCTCGCCGGGCGTGCGCGTGAGCTTCACGGGGATGCCGAGCTGGCGGACGGGCCCGCCGGCGCCGGGCTGGTCGATCTCGACAACCATCTCCCGCGCGCGCACGAGCTCCGAGTCGAGTGCCTCGTCGAGCTCGAGCACGGGCTCCAGACAGCAGTCGTGGCGGCTGGCGAACTCCTCCCAGTCGGCGCGGCTGCGCGCGCGGAAGATCGCCTGGACCTCCGCGTGGGCAGGCGAGCCCGGCCGCTCGAACTGCGCGGCGATCAGCTCCTCGCACCCCACGCCGCGGCACCACGCCTGCCAGAACTTCGGCTCGAGCGCGCCGAGTGTGACCCAGCCGTCGGAGCACTCATACGGCCGATAGCAGACCAGCGAGCCGGCCAGCGGGAGCTCTCCGCGGTGCGGCACGTTGCCGTCGGCGAAGTAGGAGCCGGCGACCATCGCGAGCCACGACAGCGCGCCGTCGGCCATCGAGACGTCGACCATCTGGCCTTCGCCCGAGCCCGTCGACCCCCCTCCACCGCCGTCGCGCTCGCGCAGCGCGGCCATGATCCCGAACGCGGCCATCAGCGCACCGCCGCCCAGGTCGGCGATCTGACCGGCCGCCTGGACGGGCTCGCCGCCGAGATCCCCGGTCAATCCCAATAGGCCGATCAGCCCGAGGTAGTTCATGTCGTGGCCCGACGCGTCGCGCTTGGGGCCGGTCTGCCCGTAGCCGGAGATCGCGCAGTAGACGATGCCGGGGTTCTGCTCGCGCATCCGCTCGTAGCCCACGCCGAGGCGGTCGAGCACGCCGGGACGGAAGGACTCGAGCACGACGTCGTACTCGCGCACCAGCCGCAGCAGCGCCTCGCATCCGCCGTCGCTCTTGAGGTCCAGCCGGATCGAGCGCTTGTTGCGGTTCAGCGACAGGAACAGCGCAGAGCGCGCGCTGTCGTGCGCGCCGTCGTAGTACGGCGGCGACCAGCGGATGTAGTCGCCCATGCCGGTGTCCTCGACCTTCAGCACCTCCGCGCCGAAGTCCGCGAGCAGCAGCGAGCAGAAGCCCCCGGGCAGCAGCCGCGAGAGATCGAGGACGCGCACGCCGTCCAGCGGCAGGCTCACGCGCCCACCTGCTCGCGCTGGGTGATGCCGAGCATCGCGCGGGCCTCGCTGACGGTCGCGGGACGCCGGCCGATGTCCTCGGTCATCTGCCGCGCCTTGGCGATCAGCTCGCCGTTGGACTTGGCCATCTCGCCGCTCGGCAGGTACAGGTTATCCTCCAGGCCGACCCTGATGGATCCGCCTAGCGTGAGCGCCGCAGCAACCAGCATCCACTGCTGGCGAGAGATGCCGATCACGCCCCAGTGTGAGCCGGAGGGGATGTTCTCGACCATCGCCGCCAGATTGCGGGCGGTCGGCGGGATGCCGCCGACGACACCCATCACGCAGTCGACGTGCAGCGGCGTCTTGAGGACGCCCATGTCGATCAGCGGCTCGAGGCTACCGACGTGGCCGATGTCGAAGCACTCGTGCTCCGGTTTGATGTCCAACTCGTTCATCGCTTCGAGCAGTTCGATGATCTCGCCGAACGGGTTCTCGAACACCATGTTGAAGACGAACTGCTTGCGCGAGCGCGAGTACTTCGCGTAGTTCATCGAGCCCATGTTCAGCGCGGCCACCTCGGGACGGCAGGCACGCAGGTAGTCGATCCGCTTCTGCACCGGCACGCCGATCGTGCCGGTCGAGTAGTTGATGATCGCCGCGTCCCCAACCTCGGCGCGGATCGCGTCGGTGATCGCCTGGAAGTCCTCGATCTCATAACTCGGCGTGCCGTCGGGTTTGCGGGCGTGGATGTGGATGTGCACGCCGCCCTCGTCGACGATGCGCCTGGCCTCGGCCGCGTACTCGGCCGGCGTGTAGGGGATCGCGGGGCACTGCTCGCGGTTCGCGATCGCGCCCGAGATCGAGCAGGTGATCACGACGGGATGGTCGAGGCTGCTCATCTGCGCTCCTTGGTTGAGAAGACGTGTATAGCCATGGTTATACGGCCGACGAAAACGCTCATACGGGCACGACCCCGTGCCGCTTCCACGGCCGCTCGATCTTCTTGCCGGCCGACATCTCGAGCGCCCGGCAGATCGTCTCGCGCGTGTCGCGGGGGTCGATCACGTCGTCGATCACGTCGTTGCCGGCGGCGACGTACACGTCGAAGATCTTGCGGAAACCCTCGACCAGCTCGGCCTTCTTGGCGGCCGGGTCCTCGGCCGCCTCGACCTGTTTGCGGAAGGCGATCTCGACGACGCCCTCGGCGCCCATCACGCTGATCTCGGCGCTCGGCCAGGCGACGATCAGGTCGGGTTCGTAGGCGCGCCCGTTCATCACATAGTAGCCCGCGCCATAGGCCTTACGGGTGATCACGGTGATCTTCGGCACGGTCGCGTTGGCGACCGCGTAGAGCATCTTGGCGCCGTGACGGATGATGCCTGCGGCCTCGACCTTGGTGCCGACCATGAAGCCGGGGACGTCCTGAAGGAACACGAGCGGGATCGCGAAGGCGTTGCAGAGGTTCACGAAGCGTGCGGCCTTGTCGGCGGAGTCGTTGTCGAGGATGCCGCCGAGGTGCTTCGGCTGGTTGGCGACGATCCCGACCGGCCTGCCGCCGAAGCGCGCGAAGCAGGTGATGATCGTCTTTGCCCACTGGCCCTTGATGTCGAAGTAGTCGCCGTCGTCGACGATCCGCGAGATCACCTCGTACATGTCATAGGGCTTGCGGTTGGACTCGGGCAGCACGTCGAGCAGCGCCTCCTCGCGCCGGTCGATCGGGTCGACAGGCTCGCGCAGCGGCGGCTTCTCTTCGCAGTTCTGGGGCATGAAAGAGAGGTACTGCTTGATCCGCTCGACGCACTCCTCGTCGTCGGCGACCTCCAGATCACCGACGCCCGACTTGCGGCAGTGCACCCGCGAACCGCCGAGTTCCTCCTGGGTGACGTCCTCGCCGATCGCGGCGCGCACGAGGTGGGGACCGGCGAGCGCCATCGAGCCGCGGCCCTTGACCATCGGGACGAAGTCGGCGAGGCCGGGGATGTATGCGGTGCCGGCTGCGCACGGTCCCATCAGCGCGGCGACCTGCGGGATCACGCCGCTCATCACGACCTCCTCGCGGAACAGGTGCCCGGAGCCGGCGAACATCGCGCCGGCCGCCTCCTGTACGCGCGCACCGGCCGAGTCGAGCAGCCACACGAACGGCATTCGCTTGGTCAGGGCGAGCTCGCGCAGGCGCGTGACCTTGATCTCGCCGGTCATGCCCATCGAGCCGGCCATCACGGTGAAGTCGTAGGCGCACACGGCGGTGAGGCGACCGTCGACCTTGCCGTAGCCGGTGATGACGCCGTCCGCCGGCGCGTCGACTCCGTCCATCGCGCGCTGGGAGAAGTGCGGTTTGCCGTGGATGCCGAGCTCGACGAAGCTGCCGTCGTCGATCAGCAGCGCGATCCGCTCGCGCGCGGTGAGCTTCTCGCGCGCGTGCTGCGCAGCGATCTTCTCCTCGCCGCCGCCGAGGCGGATCTGCGCGCGGCGCGCGTGCAGATCCTCGACCAGCGGGCGCAGCAGGGATGTGGCGACGGCGATGTCGGCGACGTCGGCGACATCGGCGATGTCCTCGGTGCTCATCAGCGGCCTTTCCATTGCGGGTCGCGCTTCTCGAAGAAGGCGGTGACGCCCTCGACGATGTCTTCGGTCGACAGCGCCAGGCTGAGCTGGGCGCGCAGGTAGTCGAGGGCGTCGTCGAGCGGCATGTCGAGCTGGCGGCGCATGGCCTGCTTGCCGAGGCGCATGATGACCGGCGACTTGCCCGCCAGCCGCGTCGACCAGTCGGCAACCAACGCATCGAGCTCGCCGGCCGGCACGACCCGATTGACGATGCCTGCGGCCAGCGCCTCCTGGGCGCTCCAGCGCTCGCCCAGCAGCAGCAGCTCGTTGGCCCGCTTGCGCGGCACGTTGCGGTAGATCAGGGCCATGATCATGAAGGGGAACGTGCCGATGTTGATCTCGGGCGTGCCGAACGTGGCCTCCTCGGAGGCCAGGATCAGATCGCAGGCCAGGGCGATGCCGAGGGCGCCGGCCAGGCAGTGGCCGGAGACGGCGCAGACGGTCGGCTTGCCGAGATCGCCGATCAGTTTGAACAGGCCGACGAAGCGCTCGGAGCCGAAGTGCTTGTGGACGAGCGCCTCGTCGGCCGCGAAGCCGCCGAGGTTCGCGCCCGAGGAGAACGTCTTCTCGTGCGAGGAGCGCAGCACCACGCAGCGGACCCCCCCGGCGTCCCCGGCACGCTCGAAGGACGCGATCAGACCCGCCAGCATGTCGGCCGAGAGGGCGTTGCGGGTGTCGGGATCGTTGAGCGTTATCGTCGCCACGCCGTTCGGCTCGACGGCGTAGAGAACCTTGTCGCCTGCCATGCGCGAATCCTAACCGGAACTGCCCACGCGCGTAAAGTGAGCAGCTCTACTATTTACTTCGGCGCCTCGCCCTGAGCTTCTGTTGCTGTTCGCGCTGACGCAGGGTTGCGCGCGCGATCGTTTCGCCGGCGGGTGGAGGCTTGACCACCACGGCAGCGTTGACGGCGAGGATTTCGATGGTCGTCGTGTCGCTGAGGCGCGCGGTCCGGGTCTTCGCCACGACGCGGATCGGCAGCCCCGCGTCGGTCACGAATATGTCGAGCTGCTCAATCGGCGGTTCGTTCTTGAACCGCGCCACGTCTTCGACGGTCAGGTGCTTGATCAGGAAGCGAGGTTCCACCGTCGCGGTGAGCTCGGTCGTGGGCTGGCCGTCGACCAGCGCGGGGCCGACGACGCTCACCGGCCCCTCTGCCGTGGTCATCAGGTTGATCAGGCCGGCGAAGCTGCCCCGTCCACCAGCGTCCACTTCCGACGAACCGCCGCCGATGAACGGGAGAATCCGCGCCGCGGGCGATTCGCGAGAGCTCCGAGACCGAACCCACCGGCCGTGGCGGTGTGAGCCTCTGCCGAGGACTTCGTGCTCGTAGAGCGTCGCTCCGATCGCGATCCGTGCCGGCCTGCGCTTGCTGCCGAGGAACACCTCGCCCTCGGCGGGGGACACGCTGGCTTCTCCAAGCTCAGCGATGTCGTAACGAGTGCGGATGAGGTGTCCCGGTTCCCCGCTGTCCACGTGATTCGGCGAGCCGAGGACGAAGCCACGCGAAACCAGCGAGAAACGCTCGCTGTTGAATTGAAGCTGGCTCATCTTTCGCTCGAGCGTCTGCCACTGCGGGGACTGAGACGCCGTGGGACTCAGAGCCGAAGCGGTGGAGAACACCGAGGCAGCCGCGAGAGCCACAACAGCGATGATCGCGAAGGCTGTCATGAGGGACCGGATCATGTGGACGGGCCGATCATCGCCACAAGGTACTCGTCGGTGCGGGGAGGACCAACCCGAATGCCCGAACGCGCCCATATGCACGCGCTGCCGATCGGGAGCTCCCACCCAAAGTAGCTAGCTCTACTGTTTACTTTTGTGAGCCGGTCGGTTAGCGTGCTCCCAGCAGCCCGCGCCCGGCCGTGAGCAAGCCGACCGGCGCCCGACATCCGTTACAGCGACACGAGGAGACGCCCGACCATGGCCGCGACCGCCGAGAGCGTCATGAAGCCAGACTTCAAGACGAGCCGCAAGCACTTCATCTTCACCGACGAGCACGAACAGCTGCGCGAGTCGGTCCACAACTTCGTCGTCAAGGAGCTGGCGCCGCACGCGGAGGAATGGGAGGAGACGACGTTCCCGAACTCGGTGTTCCCGCGGATGGGCGAACTGGGCTTCCTAGGCCTCGACAAGCCCGAGGCCTACGGCGGGCAGGGCGGCGACTACTACACGAGCCTGGTGCTGGCGGAGGAGATCACCAACGCCAACTCGGGCGGCCTGGCGATGGGCCTGGCGGTGCACACCGACATGGCGATGCCGCCGATCCTCGCGTTTGGCACCGAGGAGCAGAAGCAGGAGTGGGTCGTGCCGGCGATCAAGGGCGAGAAGATCCTCTGCCTGGGCATCACCGAGCCCGACGCCGGCTCGGACGTGTCGGGGATCAAGACGCGGGCCGTCAAGGACGGCGAGGACTACATCATCAACGGCTCCAAGACCTACATCACCAACGGCCACCGCGCCGATGTCATCGTGCTCGTGACCAAGACCGATGCCGACGCGGGCTACGACGGCTTCACGCTGTTCCTGGTGCCGATGGACGCCCCGGGCGTGATCCGCGAGAAGAAGCTCGAGAAGCTCGGCATGCACGCCTCGGACACCGCGCTGCTGGCGTTCCAGGACGTCCGCGTGCCGGCGACTGCGGTGCTCGGGCAGGTAGGCAAGGGCTTCTACCACATCATGTGGGAGCTCCAGGGCGAGCGCCTGATCGGCGCTGCGGGCTGCGTGGCCGGGGCGCAGAAGTGCTTCGAGAAGACGCTCCAGTACGCCCACGAGCGCAAGGCCTTCGGCCGCGAAATCGGCAAGTTCCAGGTGATCCGCCACAAGTTCGCCGAGATGGCCACCAAAATCGAGTCGGCTCGCCAGATGGTCTACGTGACGGCCTGGCGCTTCAACAACGGCGAGTACCCCGTGCGCGAGATCTCGATGGCCAAGCTGCACGCCGCGCGCATCGCCTGCGAAGTGGCCGACGAATGCATCCAGATCCACGGCGGCGCGGGCTACATGCGCGAGTACGGCGTCGAGCGCGTGTGGCGCGACATGCGCCTCAACCGCATCGGCGCGGGCACCGACGAGATCATGCTCGACGTGATCGGCCGCTCATATGGGCTGTGAGGTCAGGCGCGGCGGGCGAGAATCTCCTTCGTCGGCGCCAGCCAGCGGCGCAGGCGACGGATGAGCAGGCCGACCGCGAGCGTCGGCGCCATGGCGCGCAGCAGCTGGGATTGCACGGGCGGGGGGTGATGGTCGAGGAAGTGGCGCCGGACCTCGGCATCGCGGGTGGCGAGTTCCCCCGCGTGGCGGTGGCCGATCTGCTCGAGCTCGTGTCCGAAGGCGTCGCGCCCGCGCTTCGCCTCGGGGTCCTCGTGCGGCTGCAGCCGGCGCGTCAACAACTGTCCGCGCTTGCGCGCCAGCCACCACAGCCCGCCCGCCACCGCAACGTCCACGGCCGTAGCGGCCGCCTGACGCAAGCGAGGGGCCGGCGTGATCTCGGCGTCCGCCATCGTCCGCATTGTGACTCGCAGGACGCCACACATGTCCGGCGCCCCCGGTCGGTGCATGCGCTGACGCTCTCACCGCTCCAGGTATGCGACCTTCCCGCCCATCGCCTCGTAGGCTGGGCTCGCCCGACGGTCGGCGCTGAGCAGTGTCGCCCCATGCTCGCGCGCAGTCGCCGCGATCAGGGCGTCGTACAGCGCGCCGCCACGCAGCCCGGCGTCGATTGCACGACTCAGGCACAAGCGCTGCCCCGCGGCGTCGAGCGCGAGCCACGGCAGCGGGTAGTCGCGGCCGAGGGCTTCGAGGACGACCGTCGGCGCCACGCGATAGGGCTCAGGCATTCGACTGAGCACCGACGCGGCCTCGAACGCGGCGTGGCCGATCAGCTGACGGTCATCGTCCGACAGCGCCGCGCGCGACGCCTCGTGGGCCGGGTGCCACGGACCGAGCGCCGCGACCACCACGCTCGAGTCCGGCGCGATCACTTCCTGACGCGTTCGAGCACAGTGCGAACCAGCTCGCCGTCGATTGGGGGCACTGGTCGCTCGGGTACGATCACCGACAATCCGTCCCGCATCTCGAGATGGGCTGGCATATCCGGGACCGTCAGCTCGAGCGCTCCATCGGCTGCGTTCAACTCGAGCTCGGTAGGTCCGTCGATCCCCAGCTCTTCCCGCATCGGCTTGGGGATCACGATCCTCCCCACTCCATCGATGGCAACTCGCATACCATCAGATTACCAATCGTGAGCTTCTCCACTCCACCTTTCTCCACTCCACCCTTCTCCGACGAGCACGACGAGCTGAGACAGTCGGCGCGCGGCTTCATCGAACGCGAGCTCACGCCCTACGCGCAGCAGTGGGAGGAGGAGCGCTGGTTCCCAAACGACGTCTTTCCCAAGCTCGCCGCCCAGGGGCTCCTCGGGCTGAAGTATCCCGAGGAGTACGGCGGGCAGGGCGGCGACTACCTGCACGAGGCCGTGCTCATCGAGGAGCTCGCGCGGACCGGCTCCGGTGGCACGGCTGCCGGCATCGGGGCGCACATCAACATCGCCACGCCGCCGATCTGGAAGTTCGGCACCGAGGATCAGAAGCAGCGCTATCTGGTGCCCGCGATCCGCGGTGAGAAGATCGGCGCGCTCGGCATCACCGAGCCGGGCGCCGGCTCGGACGTCGCCGCGCTCGCCACACGCGCCGAGCGCGTCGACGGCGGCTGGGTGATCAACGGCGAGAAGACCTACATCACCAACGGCGTGCGCGCCGACTTCATCGTCACGGCCGTCAAGACGACCGCCGAGGGCGGACACAACGGGATCTCCTTCCTGATCGTCGAGCGCGGCGAGGGCGTGGACTCAGCCAAGCTCGAGAAGCTCGGCTGGCACGCCTCGGACACCGCCACGATCGCCTTCTCAGACGTGTTCGTTCCCGACGAGAACCTGCTCGGCGAGCTCAACGAGGGCTTCAAGCTGATCATGGCCAACTTCCAGTGGGAGCGTCTCGCGATGGCGCTGGGGGCCGTCGGCGCGATGCAGATCGCGTGGGAGCGCACCGCCGACTTCGCCCGCGAGCGACAGGCGTTCGGCCGCCCCCTTTCGGGCCATCAGGCGATCCGCCACAAACTCGCCGACCTCGCCACCTCGGTGCACACCTGCCGCTGCGTCACCTACGACGCCCTGCGGCGCTTCGTCGCCGGCGAGGACCCGTTGAAGGAGGTCACGATGGCCAAGCTGCTGACCCAGCGGGCGGCCTTCGAGCTGATGGACGACTGCCTGCAGATCCACGGCGGCGCCGGCTACATGCGCGAGTACTGGGTCGAGCGCGCCGCCCGCGACGCCCGCCTCGGGCCGATCGGCGGCGGCAGCGACGAGATCATGCGCGAGATCCTCGGCCGCGTGCTCGCGCTCTAGCCGCTCCTCGGGCGCTCGCGTCCGGCCGGACGGCAGCGACCGTCGCGGGGCCACCCGTCGCAGCGCCCACCCCGGCGACGCGCGCCGGCCCAGGCCTCAAACGTCCGTCCAAGCCGCGACGCGCCACTCGTCTGCACCGGCGCGCGTGCCGACCCGGGTCTGTGGCCCGTCTCCGCGCTGTCCTCGTCGCTGCTCTCATGGTCCTCGTCGCACTCACCGCGCTCGCCGCCGGTGCCGCCGGAACGGGACTGCGCAAGAGCACGCACCGCAGCGTCCATCGCGCGACGCACTGCGGGCGATCGGTGCACCGCCGGATACAAGGTCGCGCCGGGAGCTTCCACTCCAGTCACCACCTCCGACGGAGATCCCGCAAAAGCGGCTGTGCGCGGCACCGGGCCCACCACCGGGGCCGAACCGGTGCAGGCCACTCGCGCCACCCCAGGGCCGGCGCACGGCCCCGCACCGCTGCTGCCGCCGGGGGCTGCGCCGACGTCGAACTCAGGCCCAGCGGCGAAGACCTCGACCGCGTGCGCGCGGCCACTCTCTGTCTCGTCAACCGCGAACGCTCGAGTCGTAGCGAGCAGCCGCTGCGCTTCAACGGCCACCTCGAAGCGGCCGCGCAGGGCCATAGCGAAAGCATGGCCGCGGGCGACTACTTCGAACACCTCGACCCCGCTGGCCAGACGCCGCTCGACCGGATGCGCTCGGCCGGCTACATCTACAGCTCGAGAGTCGGCTTCGAAGTCGGAGAGAACATCGCCTGGGGAACCGGCTCGCTGTCGACGCCGCGTTCGATCGTCACCTCGTGGATGGCCTCGCCGGGCCATCGCGCGAACATCCTCGACTCGCACTTCCGCGACGGCGGCATCGGCGTCGTCGCGCACGCGCCCTCCTCGATGGCCCACGGCGCGGCCGGCGGCATCTACACGCAGGACTTCGGCGTCATCGTCACCGGCTAGCTGCTCCCGCCCGGCTCGCGCGGCCACCGTCGGGCCGGTACTACGCAGGCGCTCGGATAACCTCCGCGCACCTCAACACGACAAGGGAGAAGCATCAGCTATGGGAGTACTCGACGGCAAGACCGCGATCGTCACAGGCTCGGCACGCGGGATCGGCCGCGCGACCGCGGAGCTGCTCGTGGCGCACGGCGCCCAGGTTCTGATCAACGACCTCGACGGCGACGTCGCCGAGCAGGCTTCCGGCGAGATCGACGGCGAGACCGCCGTCTTCGCAGGCGACCTGACCAAGCCGGGCGCCGCCGACGAGCTCGTCAAGAAGGCGGTCGACTCGTTCGGCAAGATCGACATCATCGTCAACAACGCCGGCTACACGCTGGACGCACCGATCCACAAGATGACCGACGAGCACTTCCAGGCGATGATCGACATCCACACGGTCGTCCCCTTCCGCGTCATCCGAGCCGCCGCACCCTACCTGCGCGAGCCCGCCAAGAAGGAGCGCGAGGAAGGCCAGGAGGTGTTCCGCAAGATCGTCAACGTGTCCTCGACGTCAGGCACCTTCGGCAACGCCGGCCAGGCCAATTACTCGGCCGGCAAGGCCGCTGTCGTCGGCCTGACCAAAACAGTCGCCAAGGAGTGGGGACAGTTCAAGATCAATGTCAACGCCGTGGCCTTCGGGTTCATCGACACACGCCTCACGCAGGCCAAGGTCGACGAGAACACGATGGAGAAGGACGGCGAGAAGATTCAGCTCGGCATCCCCGAGCAGATGCGCGCGATGGCCTCGATGCTGATCCCGCTCGGGCGTCCCGCGACCCCCGAGGAGGCCGCCGGCGGCGTGTTCTTCCTCTGCTCGCCGTGGTCCAACTACGTACACGGCCAGACCCTCCACATCACCGGCGGCCTGTTCGGCGGCATGACCGGCTGACAGCGCCCGTCTCGGTCCCCCGCGCCGGGGTCACGACCTCGGCGCGGGGACCCGGCGCGCGGACCCTC
>OLKX01000376.1_pt1 | contig 19648 bp, 18 predicted proteins | sample 1604201 | NCBI WGS metagenome assembly OLKX01 (sample SAMEA104055716, study PRJEB20765) | soil metagenome | biome: Arctic tundra; feature: Polygonal ground; material: soil | place: USA | collected 2011-09 | depth 0-0.5 m
TGCCCGATACAGCCACTTTCTCCCTGCTCAGGAGGTCATTCTTTATCCCAGACCGGATAGAACCCACTCATTCAACGGTGGATCCAGGCTAAAGCGCCGCCGCAGCGTGTAAGCTCGCCGCGATGGCTGCGACCGGGGTTGCCTCTGTGGTGGTGGGGTCGGCGCCCGCGGGATGGCGACACGCTCGGCTGATCCCAACCTACGGGACGCGCACCCAACAGGAGCAGGAGAAGCGCGCGACCTCCTGCCTGCTCGCGGTCATGCACGGCGTACCGGAGTTCGGCCACGCGCTGCTCAAAGAGCTGGGAGCGCCGAGGTCGCCGACGATAGAGACGTTCGCGGAGGTGCGGTTCAAGGACACCAGCGGCAAGACGGTAATCCCCGACGGTGCGATTATCTGTCGCCGAGGCAAGAAGACCTGGACATGCTTGGTCGAGGTCAAGACGGGCTCTGCGCGCCTCAAAGACGATCAGGTCGCCAGCTACCTCGACGTGGCGCGTGAGAACGGCTTCGACGGTGTCCTTACGATCTCCACTGAGATCACCGCGACATCGGACGAATCGCCTGTCGCCGTGGACGGGCGCAAGCTGCGCACTACTGGCCTCTGGCACTTCTCGTGGTGGAAGATTCTCAGCGAGGCGGTCGTACAGCAGCGCTACCACGGCATCTCCGATCCCGACCAGGAGTGGGTGCTGCGGGAGCTGATCCACTATCTCAGCAGCGAAGCGTCGGGCGCGGTCGGGTTCGAGGACATGGGCGAGAACTGGGTGACGGTCAGGCGATCCGCACACGAAGGCACTCTTCGCCCCGGGAACGCCGCTGCGCGCGATGTCGCAGAACGGTGGGAGCAGTTCACGAACTACCTCGCGCTCAGCCTCTCGCAGGAGCTGGGAGCGTCGGTCATCGCTCACCGCCCACGAACCCAGAGCATGGCTGCTCGTCTGGATGAAACGGTCAGATCACTGGTCGAGTCGGGCGAGATGCACTCGACGCTGCGAATCCCCGACGCCGTTGGTCCGCTTGAGATTCGCACCGACCTGCGATCTCGCCAGACCACGACGAGCGTTGCCATCGATGCCCCCCGCGAAGGGCGACAAAAGGCCCGCTTCAGATGGCTGATCAAACAGCTGGCTGACGCTCCAGATGACGTCCGAGTCGAAGCGGCATTTCCCAACGCCCGGGTCACGACGGCGGCTACACTCGGCAGCGTGCGCGAGGATCCGGCCGTGCTCTTCTATCCGCCCGATCCACGACGGGAGCCTCGGGCGTTCGCGGTGGCGCGCTCTCGCCCGATGGGTCAGAAGCGAGGCCGCGCGGAGGGATCGTTTGTACGCGAGACAAGCGCGCAGGCGGTCGAGTTCTACCGGGATCTCGTGCAGAACCTAAAGCCCTGGCATGCCCCGGCGCCCAAACTGCACACCGAGCCAGAGAGCACCGACGGAGCAGCCACGGAGACGACGATCATCCCTGCGTGGGTTGGTGAGGACTCCCCGTCTCCCCGCGCCGCTGAGATCGGGGATCAGAGCGGGTGGTCTCCTCGCCCTCACCCCCCGCAAGGCGCTGACGGCTAGGCAAGCGGGCTCGTAGAGGGCCTGGATACCTCGGCTGTCAGAGGCGCTGAGGGTCGGAACGCCCGCGTGAACGCCTCCGCCTGCTCACTCGCGGGCCGCGCGTGCAGGTAGCGTCCGGTGGTGGCGAGTGTGCTGTGGCCCATCGCGCTCTTGATCGTTACGAGGTCCACGCCGGCAGCGGCGAGCAGTGAGCCGTAGGTGTGGCGCAGGTCATGGAAGCGCAGCGGCCGTAGGCCGGCGTCGTCGCGCGCTCGCTTGAAGCGGCGCCGCAACGCGGAGCCGTCGAGGGTGCGTCCGAGCGCGTTGCAGAACACTCGCTCGTCGACTCCTGTGAAGTCCTCGCGCCTGCTCAGGTGGTCGAGGGCGGCTGCGGCCTGGTCGGGCAGTGGCACCCGCCGGACCCTGCCCCACTTTGTGGAGGACTCCACGCCCGCGCTCATCGCGCGCCCCACGGTCAGGGCATGGCCTGCAAAGTCCACGTCTCGCCAGCGGAGCGCGAGCAGCTCGCCGAGCCGCAGGCCGGCGTATGCGGCGACCCTCACCAGCTCCGCGTCCTGCTGATCCTCGGCACGCCGCGCCTCGCGCTCCTGCTCGCCGAGGGTCTGCCGCGAAGGCTCGCGGTGCCGGCCGTCGGCGAGTGCCCGTGCGAGTGCCTCGACCTCCTCGGGCGAGTAGTAGACCAATGCGCCCGGCAGCGGCTCCCGGCGCTTGTCGGCCTCGGAGGCGGGGTTCACTGCCAGTCCGTAGGTCGAGGCACGGCAGCCGTAGTTGAAGGCGGCGCAGATCACCGCGCGGTGCTTGTTCACGGTGCGCGGCGAGACGCCGGTTGCGCTGACCGTCGCCAGCATCTCCTCCACGTCACGCGTGCTGATTTTCGATGCTGGTCGGTTCCCGAGGGCGGTCATCACGTGGCCGGTGGTCGTGCCCTTCCCGCGCTTGTACGGGACGCCGGGGTCGGCGAGCACGCTCAGGTGGTTGCGCAACGTTGCGGGCTTCGCGCCCTTCACGTCCTCGAGCCAGCGCAGGTACTCGTGGGCGACCTCGCGGAAGGTCACGCCACGGGCCTCGCGCTCGCGGTCGGCGCGTTCGCGGTCGTCTGCTTCGGCCACGTACGCGGCTACGAGGGAAGCTGCCGCTACGTGCGCCGCCCGCTCATCGTAGGAGCCGTCGGGTATACGCCCGCGACGTGGACGCCAGTCGCCCGTGTCTGCGCCAAGGTCGAGCCAAGCCGGCCCAACACGGCGCTTCACTTGCCGGCTGCGGTAGCGGAACTTCGCCTCGAAGAAGGGCTGCCCGTTGTGCTCGCGGACGACCACCGCGGCGCTGGGGTTCTTGGTTGACATGCCTGGCCTCCGGTGTGTCCACGGCCCCTGCGATGGCACTCACGCGGGGCCTCTTGTTAGGTGCCTATCGGGAGTCTACACGGCGTGGGTACCACATGGGTACCACCTTTCGCGTGGGTACCGCTTTGGGTACCAAACCAACAGAAGCCGTAGTGTTTTACGGGCATCGAGGCCGACTAAATCGGCCGTATTTGGCCGTTTCGGGCACCCTCTAGGGGCCTCTTAAGCCCAAGGTTCCGGGTTCGATTCCCGGACGGCCCATCGAAAAACCGCATAGCAGAGCACAATTTGCGGAGATGTGGGGGGACAGTCGCGGGCGAGCGGCGACCCTTCCAGTCGCCCGACGAGCAACCTCGACCTCAACGGAGACGCGCACGCGAGGCTCCTCCGTTCCTTGGCTAAACGGGCGTCTGGGCACCGGCCACGCCCACGAGCGCAAAGGACGATGACCGAGTGCGTCGACTGAGGATCGGCACACGCCCGCTTGCGCTAGGCGAAGCGGAAGCGCTCGACTCGCGGCCCTTCGCGATCGGTCCTCGTCCAGACCAGCAGCCTGAGCGGCATCGGCCGGCGCGCTCGCATTGACGCGAACGCGGGCGTCTTGCCCGGGGTCGTCAGTCTCGGTCGAAGCGTCCGTGTGAGGTGAGTGGTGCGCGCTGTGCGACTTCTGGGAGGTACTCGTCGAGGAACACGCGTGCCACGAGTTCCTGGCGCGAGGCGACGCCGAGCTTTTCGAACAGGCTCTTGATGTGATCCTGCACCGTGTGCGGCGAGAGCACGAGCGTCGCTGCGATGTCGGTGTTGCTGAGACCGCTGGCCAGGAGTGTTGCGACTTCGCGCTCGCGGGCGGTGACGCCGTTGATCTCTAGGCGCAGCGTCGCCGACCGTGGCCCTGATGCGGGCTCGATGACGATCGCGACGCGGCCGTCGCCGGCGCTTGGCTGTGAGGCGTGCAGTGTGATCCAGCCGGAGGGGCTCGGCACGGTGACGACGTTGCTCTCGACTCCGGCGCGGTGGGCACTGCCGCGGACGTGCGACGCCAGCGCAAGCACGGTCGCGGGGAGCGACTCGTCCGCGTACGCCAGGGCATTGCTGCCGAGCGCGTCAAGCAGCGCACGCGCCGGCGGCGTGATCAGTTCGACCGCGTTTGTGGCGTCGACCACGATCAGCCCCGGGGCTTCGGTGCTGGAGCCGCGTCGCGCAGCGTCGAAGCGCAGCGATGCCCGAATGCCGTTGGCGATCGCGCCAGCGACGCGCGCGAGGGCATCGGCGTCCCGCCGCGTGAACGCGCCACTCTGCGCGCGCCGCGCGATGTGGACTGCACCCCACACCCGCCCGCGGATGACGAACGCCGCACGGAGCTCATGCGGGATGCCCGACGGCTCGAGCAGGTCGCGGTAGCGCGCACTGCGCTCGGGGCGCCCGCGCGTGGCTTGGTCGAGTGTCCCGACCGGGATCCGTCGCGCGGCGAGCTCGGCGAAAGTATTGCTGTCCGGCACGAGATACTCGCTGCGAACCAGCAGCTCGCCCGCAGTGGTCGCTGTCTCAGCCGTGAAGATCCCGCGCTCGACCAGCTCCGCGGGTGCGTCGCTGGTCATGAGCCGGGTGTGCGGGTCGAGCGTGTGCCAGCAGCTCGCGTCATTGTCGATCACGCGTCGCAGCCGCGGCGCCAGCTGCGCGAAGTATTCGTCGCGTGGCAAGCCGCGAGCCCCGAGCAGCTCGATCTCCTCGCGAAGCCGATCGACGGACCAACGCGGCGACACCATGCCCGCATTATCCACCGCTGCCGACGCCCGCGCCCGCGTGCGCGAAAGATCCCCGCTCGCGGGGGATGGAAACGTCGCGCGGCCTGCACGAGGCTTCCGTTCAGACACCACTGCACACCAAAGGAGGCAACGAACAGATGAGCAACATCACGACCAACGCGGAGCCGAGTCTCGTCGGCCCCGGCGAGGGCGACGCGTATTGGTTCCTCGGCGCCCTCGCGACGATCAAGGCCTCGACCGAGACCACCGGCGGAGGGGTTGCGGTGATCGAGCATCTGGCCCCGCAGGGCCACGGATCGCCGCTTCACGTTCACACCCGCGAGCACGAGTGGTTCTACGTCCTGGAGGGCGAGCTGACCTTCTGGGTCGACGGCCAGGTGAGCGTCGCGCCCGCCGGCTCGTTCGTGTACGGACCGAAAGGCCTCCCGCACACGTTCATCGTCAGCTCGGAGGTGGCGCGCTTCCTGCTCGTCACCGAGCCCGCCGGGTTCGAGCGATTCACACGCGCCCTCGGACAGCCGGCCGAGCGCCGCGAGATCCCCCCGCCGGCGACGGAGCCGCCGGACGTCGACGGCCTCACGAAACTCGCCGCGACGTTCGGCCTGCAGATCATCGGACCACCCGGCATCCCCGCCTAACGCTCATCCACGCCGACAAGGAGATCCTCATGGACACTCAGCAAACCGAACTCGAAGGACTCGACCGGGCGCGCGCGATCCACGTGGCCGCCCTAAACGACGGCGACGCGAACGCCTGGGCGGCCTGCTTCGACACCGACGCCGTCCAGATGCCCCCCAACCAGCCGCCCAACGTCGGCACCCAACGCATCCAGCAGTGGACGCAAGGATTCCTGGCCGCGTTCCGCGCGGAGTTCTCAATCGTCCCACACGACGTCGAGCTCGCAGGCCCCGACTGGGCCTTCGAACGCGGCTCCTACCAAATCAGCCTCACACCCAGAACCGGCGGCGACCCGCTCCGCGACAGCGGCAAGTACATCACCATCTACCGGCGACAGCCGGGCCACGACTGGCTGATAGCCCACGACATCTGGAACAGCGACAGCCAGCCATCGAGCCCACCCACCGGCTGAACGCCAACCTCAACAACTAGTCGTGTGGATTGAGGGAGGCCTTGCCTCGTGGCTCGATGGATGGGGCGTTGATGTTGGACGGATGCGAACCGGCTTCGACGCGGCGCTCATCGATGTCGAGGGCGGGCTGTGTTCGGCATGATTGGACGCCCTACGCTGGCGCTCGTTAGGGGACTGTCTCTGGTATGAGGCGGAGTCCCGTGGTGCGGGCTGCGGCGTGCAGCTTGCGGTCCCAGGTGGCGATCACCAAATCGTCGCGGGGTAGCACGAGCGCGGCGGCGAGATGCAGCGCGTCCAAGCTGCGCAGGTCTAGATCGATCGTCAGTTCGGCGGCATGCTCGACGAGGCGTTGATCGATCTCTATGACACCAATTGCCGGCCACTCTTCGCGTACCGTCCTTGCGGCCTTCTTGCCCGCTGCAAGGCCCACGGCACGGACGGTCTCGACGTAGCCCGCACGACACATGAACCATCCGTCGGCCTGGGCCATGGCGTCACGCACCACATCGCTCCCCGGCTCTGCGACATAGCGCTTGACCAGGGCGCTAGCGTCCAAGTAGAGGTTCAGCGCTCGGCGTCCCGCTCCGCGAGGACCAAGGCGGATGCGCTCCGGGGAGCTTGTACGAGCCGAGGAGCCTTGCCGGGCCGAGTGCGAGCCGGCGCAACGAGTCGTCCCGCGGCAACCAGCTCACGCAGGCGACTATCCCCGGCTGAGGCGCCGGCGGGAACGATGTCCGCCACCGGCTGGCCGCGAACAGTCACCCGCACCTGCTGTCCTCGGCTGACGGCCCGCAGCGTCTCGCTCAGGGACTGCTTCAACTCCCTCACACCGATCTCGCGCATGTGGTCACTCTACCAACGATGAGACCACAACCACATCCGAGCCCTCCAGCAGCGCGTAGGGTGTCGCGCCGAGGATGTTGAAGAGTTCGCGGTGTTCTGCGGCTCTGGTGACTGCGGGGCTGAAGAACCTTGTGCCCCATGAGCCGGCCTGGTTGCGGGTGGCGTGGCAGGCGCCTGTTTGAGGGTCTCGGACTCCGTGCTGGGCGCCGGCGAGGTCTCCGGGGATGATGAAGTCGATATCGCGGGCGGGGTGTCCCTACCGCCTCAGAGCCTCTCGCCATTCAGATAGGTCCTCCCGCAGGATGCTTTGGTGTGGCGGTTCGCCGCTGGGCGCTGTGGTCGGTCTTGCCCCATTCATCGAGTTGCCCGTGGGAGAGAACCTCGATCACCCACGTGAAGTCCTCGTCCGGGGACATCCAGCGCATCCCCCAGACCTCTTGGTTGCGGGCGCCAAGGGGCCGTGCGCGGGATCGAAGCCAAGGACTGACGGGCATCGTCGGGCGAGCGCCGAGAAGGCGCTGTCCAACCGTCGGCGCTACGCCGCCGCGGCAACGCCAACAGGCACGTAATGCTCGAAGAGGAGATCGGTGGGCGCCGTGTTGCCCTGCTCTTCGGCGGCGCACACCAGGCGAGTGGTCCGTAGTCGAGCGGCTCGGCTTGAAGAACTTTTAGAAGCTGCTTCGCTTTCAGGGACGGGAACTCGGCCACGGCGCAACCCTAGACGCGCGAGCGGCGCGGGCTGCGTGCCCGCCATGGTCGAACGCGCGTCCCGTAGCCGCGTGGCTACTGATAGTCCCCGGCGCGGGTGGCCGACGAAGCTCTTGGCCGCGCGCGCGCGCCAGCTTCGACGCCGACGCAGCTGCACGCGCGACATGTGCTCCGCCCGTATATACAACCGGTGCCATCGCCGACGGTTTGCGGCTGCGCGGGCCCTCTCCACTGCGCCTCAGCTCTCCTCCAGCCGCGGCGCCGTGATCTCCTCGTGCAGCAGCTTGATCGCGGCGGCGACCGGGATCGCGACGAGCGCGCCGACGATGCCGAGCAGCGCGCCGCCGAGGATCGTGGCGAGCACCGTGACGAGGCCCGGCACGGCGACCGTGCGGGCCATCACGCGGGGCAGCAGCACGTATTCCATCACCAGCGTGAAGACGAGGAAGAAGATCACCGTGGCGATCGCGACGGCGGCGGAGACCGTGAGGCCGACGAGGATCACGAGCATCGCGCCGACCGTCGAGCCGACGATCGGCACCAGCGTCAGCAGCCCCACGAGCAGCCCGAGCAGCAATGCGAAGGGAATGCCGACGATCACGGCCCAGACGCTCGTGCACACGCCGGCGATCAGCGAGGTGAGCAGGTTGCCGAGCACATATCCGCCGACCCGGTCGAGGATCTCGTCCGTCAGCAGCACCATCCGCGCCCTGCGGCTCTTTGGGGCGAGCAGGTAGATCACGCGCCGCACGCGCGGGAGGTCGGCGAGCAGATACATGGTCACCACGACGACCACGAGCATCGAGGTCGCGAAGCCGAGCAGCACCTTGCCGACGCCGAGCGCGCTGTCGAACGAGCTGCCGCCGTTGAGCAGCTTCTGCAGCCCGCTGACGAAGTGGTATTTGGCGTTCAGCTTCCCGAGCGTGCTGTGGGGATTGTTGAGCGTGTGCAGGTAGTGGGGAATTTCTTCGGCGAGCTTGGCGGCCTGCATCGTGATCACCGGGATCGCCAGCGCGAAGAAGCCCGCGACGAATCCCACCGCGATCACGAGCACGACCGCCAGCGCGACGCCGCGCGGCAGGCCGCGCCGGTACAGCCACACGACCGCCGGGTCGAGGCCCACCGCGATGAAGAACGCGAGTCCGAGCAGCACGAGGATCTGCCCTGCGGCCACGATCGTCCACGCGATCGCCGCCGCGCATGCGACGCCGAGCGCTCCGGTGAAGCCCACGAAGAACGGGGAGCGGCGGTCGAAGGGCTCGCCGACCGTGCCGAACTCCGTGTCTTCTGAGACGCCCGCGTGGGCCGCCGCATCCGCGTGGATGTCGTCGATCACCTCCTGCGTGGCATCCTCGGATTCGAGGCTCGCCTCCATCCTGCTCGCCGCGTCGTCCCTCGCCGTCATCTGAGTGCTGATCCTATGGCGCTGCGTCCGCCGCGGCGGCGGTTTCGCAGGCTCACGCCCCCGCGTCGATCTCCTGGCCGCGCTTCTGGATGAAGCTGCCGAAGGCTCCGGCGAGCATCGCGATCACGGTGATCGCCCATATCTCCATGAACACGTCGAGCACGCGACCGCCGGCCGAGATCGGATTCTTGATGTTCGAAGAGACCGTCAGCAGCTGGGTGGTCGTCCAGAAGGCCGCGCTGCCGAAGGTCTTGATCTCCGTTTCCGACGCGTGGCGCTCGAGCAGGAAGCCGGTGATCGCGCACACCAGGTCCACTCCCACGGTCGCAAACAGGATCGCCGTGAGGTGGTCGCGCAGGCGCCGGTGCGTCGCGGTACGCGCGCGCAGCACGTCGAAGGCCTCCCTGGCGGCCGAGCCGAGCACATGGTGCGGCATCTCGGCAATATCGCCGAACGCCCGGACAACGCGGGCTGCGCGGGACGCTGCGCCGGAAGTAGTCAGCGCGACGCTGCTAGGCGACGGCGCTGCGCGACATCATCACCGTGTTGCGCCCGTCCTCGGTCCAGACGACCTGCTCGCGTCCCGGGCCGACGCCGATCAGCGCGACGCTCACGCCGATCTCCTGGGCGATGAAGTCGAGGTACTCGCGCGCGCCGCTCGGCAGGTCTGACAGCGTGCGGCACTCGGCGAGGTCCTCCTTCCAGCCCGCCAGCTCGGTCAGCTTGGAGGTGGTGTGGTGGAGCACGGTCTGGTGGTAGGGGAAGTCCTCGAACTCGGCGCCGTCGGCGCCGCGGTAGCTGGTGCAGACCTGGATGCGGTCGAGCCCGGAGAGCACGTCGAGCTTGGTCACGACCAGCGAGGTCATCGTGTTGAGCCGAGCTGCGTAGCGCAGCGCGACGAGGTCCAGCCAGCCGGTCCGCCGCGGACGACCGGTCGTGGTGCCGAACTCGCCGCCGCGCTCTCTCAGCGCGTCGCCCATCGCGTCGTGGAGCTCGCTCGGGAACGGCCCTGCGCCCACGCGGGTCGTGTAGGCCTTGGAGATGCCCCAGATCTCGTCGATCGCCTTCGGGCCGATGCCGGTCCCCACGCAGGCCGCGCCGGCGAGCGGGTTGGAGGAGGTGACAAACGGATAGGTGCCGTGGTCGATGTCGAGCATCGCACCCTGGGCTCCCTCGAGGATCACGATCTGCTCGTCGTCGAGCATCTGCCACATCAGCTTCGAGGTATCGGCGATGTGCTGCTCGAGGCGGTGTCCGAAGGTGAGGAATTCCTCGGTCATCGTGTGCAGGTCGAGCGCCGGGTCCTTCTCGTAGGGACGCAGCGAGAGCCGCTTGGGCTCCATCGCGGCGACGATCTTCTTCTTCAGGATCTTCTCGTCGAGCAGGTCCTGCAGGCGGATGCCCAGGCGCGCAGCCTTGTCGGCGTAGCACGGCCCGATGCCCCGCCGGGTCGTGCCGATCTGCAGGCTGCCGAGTTTCGCCTCGCCGGCCGAGTCGAGCAGCATGTGGTAGGGCATGATCAGGTGGGCGTTGGCCGAGATCCGCAGGCCGCCCACATCGACCCCGCGCGAACGCAGCCCGTCGAGCTCCTCGATCAGCACCCGCGGGTCGATCACGACGCCGTTGCCGATCACGCAGCGCTTGCCCGGATAGAGGATCCCCGAGGGGACCAGGTGGAGCTTCCACTCTTCCTCGCCGCGCACGATCGTGTGCCCGGCGTTGTTGCCGCCCTGGAAGCGCACGACCGCGTCGCCGTGTTCGGCGAGCAGATCGGTGATCTTGCCCTTGCCCTCATCGCCCCACTGGGCGCCGACTATCACTATGCCCGGCATCAGTGCAAGTGTACGTGGGCTCGGCGCAGCCGCAGGGCCTGCGCGCCCTCAGGCGGTGCGCTCGGCGATCCTCGTGCGCTCCGCGCGGAACTCCTGGCGCTTGTCCTCGCCGTAGAGCGGCAGCGGATCGCCGCAGATCTCGACCAGCCGCGAGACGGTCCGCGCGCCGAGGCGCTCGGCGAGCTCGTCGGGCATCAGGTTCGTCGTCGCCACGATCGCGCGCTCGGCCTCGTAGCGCGCGTTGACGATCGAGTAGAGCTGCTCGAGCACCCAGTCGGTGCGGTTCTCGGCGCCGAGGTCGTCGATGTGCAGCAGGTCGACCGCGCTGAGGCGGTCGAGGAAGTCGAGCATCCCGCCCTCGGAGTCCATCGACTCGCGCAGCAGGTTCAGCAGGCGTGGCAGCGAGTAGATCGCCACCGAGCGCCCCGCGTCGAGCGCGGCCTTGGAGACGAGCATCGCGAGCGTCGTCTTGCCCGTGCCGACGTCTCCCTGGATCCACAGGCCGCGGCCGCCGTCGAGGTTCTTCTCGATGCCGCGCACGTAGCGGCGTACGAGCTGGATCGGCTCCGGCGCGATTCGCGCGATGTCGGTGACGGGCGGGCGGTCGAAGGACACGCCCTGGTAGCGCCGCGGGATCCGCCCGGCGAGGCTCTTGGTGCGCGCGCTCGCGATCCGCGCGGCCCTGCACTCGCAGTCGCTGGCCGTGTTGCTGGCCTCGTCGATCACGAAGCCGCTGCCGTCACAAACCCCGACCGGGCACGCGCCGGCGCGCGCGCCGATCCGCCGCGCCGAGATCGCCTGGGGGTCGGCGCCGGCGATCGGCGCCGGCGTGAGGGCCTCCTCGCTCACTGCCCGTAGCGCTCGCCGGCGTAGTTCATGAACTTCGGGTACTCCTTCTGGAAGGTCAGCGTGACTTTGCCGACGGCTCCGTTGCGATGCTTGGCGATGATCAGGTCGGCCTCGCCGGGGCGTTCGGAGTCCTCGTTGTAGTACTCGTCGCGATAGATGAACATCACGAGGTCGGAGTCCTGCTCCAAGTTTCCACTCTCGCGCAGGTCTGAGAGCTGGGGTTTCTTGTCGGGCCGCGTCTCCACCGCGCGGCTGAGCTGCGAGAGCGCGATCACGGGCACGCCGAGCTCGCGCGCGAGGATCTTCAGTCCGCGGCTGAGCTCGCCGACGGCCGTGACGCGGCTGTCGTAGCGGCTGTCGGTGCGCATCAGCTGGAGGTAGTCGATGATGATCAGGCCGAGCCCGTTCTCGCACTGGCTGTGCAGCCTGCGGGCCTTGGCGCGGATCTCGAGCATGCCGACGTCGCTCGAGTCATCAACCCACAGCGGCGAGTTAGACAGCATCTGCGAGGCCTTCAGGATCTTCGGCCAGCGCTGCTCGGCGACGCGGCCCTTGCGCAGCTCCTCGCCCTTGATCCGCGCCTGCGAGGCGACGAAGCGCTGGGCGAGCTCGGCCTCGGCCATCTCCAGCGAGAACAGCGCCACGGGCTTCTTGTGTTCGACGGCGGCGTTCTCGGCGATGTTGCAGACGAGCGCGCTCTTGCCCATCGCGGGGCGCGCCGCGATGATGATCAGGTTCCCCGGCTGGAATCCGCCGGTGATCTCATCGAGGTCCTTGAAGCCCGACGGCGTGCCCGTCAGCGACGTGCCTTCGGTCGACAGGCGGTGCAGCTTGTCGAGCTCCTCGCCGAGCACCTCGCCGATCCCGCGGAAGTCCTGCTGGCGGTCGTCGCGGGCGACCTCCAGCATCGCCTTCTCGGCCTGCTCGACGAGCTCGCGCGGAGCCGCCTCGTGGCCCAGCACGCTCTCCTGGATCTCATAGGAGGTCTTCAGCAGCCGCCGCAGCAGCGCGTTCTCGCGCACGATCTGCGCGTAGCGCCGCGCGTGCCCGGCGGCGGGCACCACGCCGGTGAGCTCGTCGACGGTTGCCGGGCCACCGACGTTGTCGAGCTTGCCCATCCCGCGCAGACGGTCGATCACCGTCAGCACGTCGACCGGCTCGCTCTCGTTGTAGAGCGCGAGCATCGCCTCGTAGATCATCGCGTGGCGCTCGCGATAGAAGTCTTCGGGGCGCAGACCCTCTTCGATCACGAGCGCGTAGAGCGAGCGATCGGACAGCAGGATCGCGCCGAGCACCGACTGCTCCGCGTCGAGGTTGTGCGGCGGCGTGATCACGCCGCTGGCGGCGCCGTGGGCGCCGTTGACTGTGGAGACGGCGCTCATGGCCATTGCGGCGAGTCTAGATAGCCGTCGTGGGCCTCCTGGGAGCGCTCCCCGCTATCACGGAACAAATCGCGTGTCACGAACACATGTTCGCAGACGGACACGACATCCCGTTGGCGCGCAGGTCCGGGCGCGGATCGCCCGGCGGCGCGGACGACGCTATTTCTTGGCGACGATCATCGTCTTGATCGTCGCCTGGACGTTCTCGACGACGTCGACGACGACCATGTAGGTGCCGACGTTCTTGATCGCCTCGGGCAGATGCACGTTGCGTTTGTCGATCCGCAGGCCGCGCGCTTCGCGGATCGCGCTGGCGATGTCCTGTGCGGTGACCGAGCCGAACAGCCGCCCGTCGGCACCGGCCTGCTGGGGGATCGTGAGCACGGTGCGGTTCAGCAGGTTGACGTTCTCCTGCGCTTTCTCGATCGCCTCGCGGGCGGCTTTCTCGGCCGCCGCCTGACGCTGGCGGATCGTTTCGATCGCGCCCTTGGTCGCCGGCTGGGCCAGCTTGCGGGGCATCAGGTAGTTGCGCAGGTAGCCCTTGGACACGTCCACGACGTTGCCCTGCTCGCCGAGCGTGTCGACGTCCTGCAAGAGGATCGCTTCAGGCATCGCAGAGCCGCCTAGCGGTCACGGTCGCCGCGCTCGCGGCGACCGCCGGGGGCGTCGTCGCGGCCGCCCTCGTTGACGTAGGGCAGCAGCGCCAGCTCGCGTGCGCGCTTTACGGCGCGGGCGATCTGGACCTGGTGGCGGCGGCAGGAGCCGGTGATCCGCCGCGAGCGGATCTTGCCCTTCTCGCTGATGAACTTGCGCAGCGACGCTATGTCCTTGTAGTCGACCTGGTCGATCTTGTCGCGGCAGTGCTGGCAGGGCTTGCGCCTGCCGCTACCGGGCCCGCCCTTCTTGTCGCGCCGGCGGACCGGCTTGCCGCGACCGCGTGCCTTGGCCATCAGTGTCCTCCGCCGCTACTGCGGTCGCGCTCGTGCATCGCTACGGTTGAAAACACTAAGACCTCGCTGTCTGGCTAGAACGGAATGTCGTCGTCGCCGGCTCCGCTGGCGACTGGTGCAGGCTGGAAATCCCGTTCGTCGACCGGGACGTCGCTGCCCTTCGATGCCCCGTTGCCGGCAAATCCGCCTCCGCTGGAGGCATCGTCGCGCGAGCCCAGGAACTGCACCGAGTCGGCAATGATATCGATGTCCTGGCGTTTTGCACCCTCCTGGGTCTCCCACTCGCGCCACTCGAGGCGTCCGTCGATCGCGACGGGCCGTCCCTTCGACAGATAGCGGGCGGCGTTCTCGCCCTGCGCGCCCCACACGGTGACGTTGAAATAGTTCGGCTTGTCCTCCCACTCGCCGCTGCTGCCCTTGCGGCGCGTGTTGCAGGCGACGCGCAGCTTGCATACGGATGTCCCGCTCGGCAGCGAGCGCAGCTCGGGGTCGGCGGTGAGGTTCCCGGTCAGGACGACCCGGTTGATGTTGGTGGCGGCCACGGTGGCTGTTCCTTTCGGCTTGCTTGCTCTTGCGGTCCGTGCGCGACGAGCGTCGTCATGCGGACTCGACCCTCGAGTCTAGACCGGGCTTCGGGCGCGAAATGCGCCCGCTCCCTCGCGACCCCGCTTATTGCGAGGATCGCTTATCCCGCGGCGAGGTGCGGAAGACCTCGTCCCAGTAGGGCGCGCTGATCCCGAACCCGCGGGTGTCGTCCTGGAAGTGGTGGCGCATGTGACGCTCACGCAGCATCCTTCCGAGCCGCCCGTGCGGGCGGAAGTGGTGCAGGTAGTAGTGCATCATGTCGTAGATCAGGTAGCCGGTGAAGAAACCGGCGCCGATCGCGGGCGAGTAGCGCGAGCCGAAGATCAGGTAGAGCACGCCGAAGACCGCGGCGGCAAGCGGCACGCTGACGGCCGGCGGCATCACCAGGCGCATCGGGTCGTTGGGGTGGTCGTGGTGGACGCCGTGGATGATCCAGTGCATGCGCGCGCCGAGTCCCTCGGTGGGCTCGAAGTGGAACACGAGCCGGTGCAGCCAGTACTCGAACAGGGTCCACAGCGCGTAGCCGCCGACGGCGAGCCCGAAGACCGCGGGGACGCTCTCCCGCTCGAGGCCCCAGGCGGCCATCAGCGCGATCGCGGGGATGAAGATGATCAGCGGGACCGAGGGATGGACGCGGGACAGCGCGTCGAGCACGCGCGACTCGAACATCGGCGGCGACGCGCGCAGCGTGTCCGTTCGCGTCACCGATCGATCGTTCATGTCCTCGACCCAGCCCATGAGAGCGATCTTATTACCCGGCCGCCACGATCAGAAGGGTGATAACCACGCGACACCCCCGCTGTTCGCAGGAAGCTAGGCCGGATCGGCGAGGAGAGCCTCGGCCTCGGGCAGAGACTCGGGCTCGCTCGCGGGCTGCGGCTCGGGCTGGGCCTCGACGGCCTCGGGCTCGGGCTCGGTGCGAGCGACGGCGCTGGGCGCAGCCGACATCGCGGGAGCGTCTCCTACGCCGGGCGCCAGCTTGATGATCCGGAAGCGCATCACGCCGTCGGTGATGCGCAGGTTGCGGTCCAGCCCGTCGAGCAGTGCGCTCTCGCCGGCGTGGAACTGCAGCAGGTGGTATTCGGCGTTGGCCTTTTTGTCGATCGGGTAGGTCAGCGCGCGCTCGCCCCAGCCGTCGTGGCGCAGCAGCTCGCCCTGTGCCTCGATCGCGGCGCGTGCGTCGGCCACGATCTTCTTGCGCGCGTCCTCCTCGGCCTGGAGGTCGAGGAGCAGCACGAGGTCATATGTGGGTGCGGGCAGGGTCATGGCGGTCGCTGCGCGGAAGAGTAGCGGGTCCCAGCAGCGACGCGGGTCCGGGGTTCGTGCAGGCCGGCGCATGCGCCGGCCTGCGGGACCGCACATGTGCGGTCCCGGAACGGCCGCATGCGGCCGTTCGGCCATGCCGCATGCGGCATGGCTTCGATCGATTTTAGATCGGGCCCGCGGACGCGTCGCCCCGAGCCGCGGCTGTGTCTAGGCGCCCTTGGCGCGGATGTCGGCGAGCTGCTCGTCGATCCAGTCGCCGGGATCGCGCGAGGTGACGATCTCGACGAGGCCCTCGGCGCGGCGGTGACGCTCGCCGTGGCCCATCGTGAGCGCCGCGTAGATCGAGTTGGCGAGCTCCTGGATGTCGAACGGATTGACCGACAGGGCGAACTCGCCGAGCTCCTCGTGAGCGCCGGTGTTCTCCGACAGGATCGACACGCCGTCGCGCTCGTTGACCAGCGGGCCCTCCTTGGCCACGAGGTTCATGCCGTCGAACATCGCGTTGACCAGCAGCACGTCGTAGTGCTTGTAGGCCGCCAGCGCCTCGTCGAGGTCGTCGCGGAGCTTCAGCTGGATCGGCATCCAGTCGGGCGTGCCGTGACGGTGGTTGACGACCGCGACGAGCGCCTCGATGCGCTCGAGGTACTCGGCGTACTGCGGCACGTCGGTCCGCGAGGGCATCAGCTGAGCGATGAACGTGACCCGCTCGCGGAACTCGGGGTGCTCCTCGAGGAACAGGTCGAAGGCCGAGAAGCCCCGCAGCACGTTCTTGCTCAGGTCCGCGCGGTCGACCCTGAGGATCAGGAAGTCGCGCCTGCGGCGCAGCAGCTCGCGCTCGAAGGACTCCACGCGCTCGCTCTGGGCGATCTGGCGGGTGGCCTTGTGGTCGATCGGCAGCGGGTACGCGCGCACCCACACCTCGCGCTCGCCAAAGCGCACCACGCCGCTGTCGAAGTCGACCTCCAGGTCCATCAGGTCGCGGCAGCACTGCAGGAAGTTGCGCCTGTAGGAGCGCGTGTGAAAGCCGATGATGTCGTTCGCCAGCAGGCCCGTGAAGATCTCCTCACGGATCCGTGTCGGCAGCACCCGCCAGGCGTCCGCCTGGGTCCACGGGATGTGGATGAAGTGATGCAGGAACACGTCCGGCCGCGCCCTGCGCACGAGGTCGGGAAGCGTGTACAGGTGGTAGTCGTGGACCATCACGACCGGCTCGTCGGTTCCCTCGAGCTGCTCCACCACGGCGTGCGCGAGATCCTCGTTGACCACGTTGTAGCCGAACTCGAACGCTTCGATCTCCTCGCGGCGGATGTCCGGCGCGTTCGACAGGTCCCACAGGTAGTGCTGGATGAACCACAGCATCGGGTTGGCGAACACGTTGTAGAAGCGGTCGTAGGCGTCCGGGTCGCTGACCACGAGCCGCACCTCGTACTCACCGCCCGCCGGCGAGCGCACCGGGAAGGCGCGGCCGTCGTGCTCGCGCGAGACGCGCGCGTCGTGCTCGTTCATCGCCGAGGCGATCCAGATCGCTTTGCGGTGCGAGGCCAGGCCGGTGAGCGCCGTGACCAGGCCCCCCGAGCCCCGCTGCGCCTCGCCGTCGGCGCCGAACGTCACCGGTCCGCGGTTGCTCACCAGCACCAGCGGAGCCCGCTGTGCCGGCGCCTCGGTCATGCTTGTCGCAGCTCGTTGAAGATGCGCAGGTAGTCGCGCAGGTAGCGCGGCGTGAGGAAGTGCTCGCGGACGTGCTCCTTGCCGCGACGGCCCAGCAACTTGCCGAGACCCGGGTCGCGGAGGATCTCGAGCGTGCGCTCGGCGCACTGCTCGGCGCTCGAGACGAGGAAGCCGGTCACGCCGTCCTCGATCTGCAGCGGGATGCCGCCGACGTCGCCGCCGACAAACGGGCGTCCCTTCCAGATCGCCTCCGAGACCGTCAGCCCGAAGCCCTCCTTGGTCGACTTCTGGATCAGCACGTCGGCGTGGGACTGGAACGCGTTGACCTCGATCGCACCCACGTTGTTGAAGTTGTTGAGGATGTGGATGTCGGGGTCGCCGTCGGCGTGCGCGACCGTCGCGTTGAAGAAGTCCCAGCCCTCGGGGTCGTCGCTGGCCATCGAGCCGACCAGCGCGAGCTGCACGTCGGGTATCGACTCCCTCACCTGGCGGTAGGCGTCGATCACGCCGAGCGGGTCCTTCCACGGGTCGAAGCGCGACACCTGGCAGATCAGCGGGCGGTCCACGTCGATGCCGAACTGGCCACACACGAACGCCCCATCCTCGGGCGAGAGCGCCATGTTCTTCGGCGTCAGCGGGTCGATCGCCGGGGGCACCACGTTGACTTTGCCTTTCATGCCCTCCGGCACGTAGTCCTGCATGTGGAACAGCGACTGGGGATAGCTCTCGATGTAGGGCAGCAGCTGGGCGATCGTGGCGGGGTTCGGCGTCGAGACGTCGATGTGGCAGCGCCACACCCAGCCCTTGGCCTTCTCGGGCACGAGCTTGTGCAGCGCGGCAGGCTGCGGATCGTGCACCAGGCACACGTCCCACCCGTCGGACAGCTCGGCCGCGTTGATCTCGTTGTAGCGCCGCCAGGTGGCCCACTGCTCCTCGTCGAGGTCCTGCGGGTGGCCCTGCAGCGCGTTGTGCATCAGCTTGGTCACGTTGAAGAACTCTTCGCGGCCGTAGATCACGTGCCACTCGCAGTCCAGGCCCACGTCGCGCATCAGCGGCACGAGCGTGTAGAGGATCTCCGAAACCCCGCCTCCGAAGGCCGTGGCGGAGATGTGCACGACCCGCTGACCCTGCAGCGGCTCGGCCAGCTCGCGGATTTCCGCGATCAGGTGCCGCCCGCAGATGTGGGTGTAGTCGGCGAGCGTCTTGGTTCCGACGGCGACAGGCTGCAGCACGCGGCGGCACGATACCTAACCGCGAGCCCGGATCCGCGCGCCGTTCGCCGCAGCGGGCGCTGGGTGCCCGCGGGCGGGCACCCGGCCTCTACCCGCGCGGGGAGCCGGCGCGCGAACTATGGTCTACGCGGATGCTCAACGGACGGCTCTACCGTGCGGCCTTCGTGCCCTTCCTGCTGGTGCTGGCGGTGGCCGCATTCTCGCTCGGCCCGCGTCCCCACCCGCTCTCCTCGACGCTCGTCCCCGACGCCTTCGAAGGCCCCCGCGCGTATGCCGAGCTGAACGCTCTCGGCGCGCGCTTTCCCGACCGCCGCCCCGGCAGCCCGGGCGACGAAGCGCTGGCCGACTACATCGCTCACAGCTTTCGGGCGCTCGGCGGCGCCGCCGCGGGCGGCTTCTCGGTGCGCAGCGAACGCTACGAAGCGCAGACGATCGACGGCGAGCGCCAGCTCACCAACGTGATCGCCGAGCGACCCGGCTCGACGAGCGCGACGCCGATCGTGATCATCGCCCACCGCGACGCCGCCGCCCGCGGCTCGCTCGCCGAGCTGTCGGGTACCGCGGCGCTGCTCGAGCTGGCCCGTGTGTTCGCGGCTCGCGAGACGAAGCGCGCGATCGTGCTCGTGTCCAGCAGCGGCGGCAGCGGCGGCGACGGCGGCGCCGCGCAGATCGCCGGTGAGCTGAGCGGCGGCCTTGACGCCGCGATCGTGCTCGGCGATCTCGCCGGCGCGCACACCCGGAGGCCGATCGTCGTGCCCTTCTCCGACGGCATCGGCTCGGCACCGCTGCAGCTCCAGCGCACGGTCGCCGACTCGATCACCCACGAGTCCGGCGTCGATCCCGGCGCGCCGAGCGCGCTCGGTCAGCTCGCGCATCTCGTGTTTCCGCTCGCCGCCGGCGAGCAGGGCGCGCTGAACGCCGGCGGTGTGCCCGCGGTGCTCGTGCAGGTCTCCGGCGAACGCGGGCCCTCGCAGCGCGAGGCGCTCAGCGCCGAACACCTGCAGACCTACGGCCGCGCTGTGCTCAGCGCCGTCGACGCCCTCGACATCGCGCCCGACGTCTCCCACGCGATGCAGACGAGCATCCTGCTGCAGCGCCAGACGCTGCCCGCGTGGGCCGTGCGGCTGCTCGTGCTCACGCTGCTGCTTCCGCCGCTCG
>OLKX01000454.1_pt1 | contig 19226 bp, 24 predicted proteins | sample 1604201 | NCBI WGS metagenome assembly OLKX01 (sample SAMEA104055716, study PRJEB20765) | soil metagenome | biome: Arctic tundra; feature: Polygonal ground; material: soil | place: USA | collected 2011-09 | depth 0-0.5 m
AGAATCCTGCATTGGCTTGGTTGAGCGGGATCTTCAGGTCCGATATGCCCGGGAATCGGCCCGAAGCCCCAACCCGACAAAGCACTACTAGCCCTCGTCGACCTCCGCACGGCCCCCTACCTGGCTGGAACCCCTACCGAGCGACGACTCATCAACCTCGCGATCTACCGCATGCTCTACGTCTCCGACGCCGACAACGTCCAGGCCCAACCCACAGCCCTATATGCCCAGCTGGTCCCCCTCGCGCGCGACCTGGCCCGCCAAGACGCACAAGTCGCCCGCGACGCCGGGCTACGGTCCCAAAATGGCCGTAGCCCCGTTTTTCGGGGCTACGGTTTGAAATACAAGCAAATGGCGGAGAGGGAGGGATTCGAACCCTCGAACGAGGTTTCCCCCGTTACGCGATTTCCAGTCGCGCCCGTTCAACCGCTCCGGCACCTCTCCTGGTGTCTGCGCCGATGCTCGATCGACGGCGGCCGGCCCAAGGCTACGACACCGACGCTTCTCGCGTTGCTAGGCTCCCACGATGATCGCTGCCAGCAAAGCCTTCAGCACGACGGTCGGCCTGCTCGCCACGTTCGGCGGGATCGGTGTGGTCGTCAACGGCATCGTGGTCTACATCGCCGTGCAGGTTCGTGGCGAGCGTCGTCAGAACCGCGAATACCTCGCTTCGCGCCGCCCGCCCGGCGCCTGAGCGCCGCGCCGCGCCCCCGCCGCGCCGCGCCGCGCTAGATGATGTAGACGGGCGTGCCGACCGGCGAGTGGCCGTACAGGTCGATCACGTCGGGGATGCGCATCCGCACGCAGCCATGCGAAGCGTTGTGGCCGATCGAGGAGTACTCGCTCGGATCGATGCCGTGGATTCCGGCGCCGCCGTCGAATGACATGAAGCGCGCCTTCAGCGGATCGGCCGGGCCCGGCGGCACGACCGTGCCCGCGAGCGCTCCAGCCCAGGCTTTTTTCGGCACGTACCACGGCGGGTTTACCTGCTCCCACTGGATGTGGTACATCCCGGCGGGCGTTTCGAGCCCTTCCATCCCAACCGCGATTTCGTAGGTTTTCGCGAGTTTGAGGTGTTCGTAGAGGTGCAACCTGAAGCTTGCGCGGTCGACCACGATGAACGACGGGTAGCTGGCCGCCAGCTGGGACGTGGTGACCTTCGGCTGCACCGCGTGTGTCGGCACCTCGACCGTGCGGCTCGCGCTCTGGCCGACGAGGGCGCGGTCGATCATCGCTCCGAGCTTCGGGCTGTCGACCGTCAGGCCCACCTGGCTCGCGACCGGCGAGAGCCCGCTCGCGCTCGGCTGGACCGTCGCGTCGCGCGCTGCGCGGTTGACGCCCGCGCGAACTTTGGCGGTGACTTCGCGCACCGCCTGGTGGGAGTAGCTGACGACGAGCGGTATGTCCCGCTTGACGCTCCCCCCGAACAGCCCGCGAGTGGTCCGTGTGATGATCGAGCCCTGCCGGCTCACGCTCACCGCCTGAGCCACCATGTTGCTGACGTCGACGCTCACGTGGGCCTTGCGCGCGTCGAGTGCCCAGCTGTGCGAGCCCGAACGGACGGTCACGCGTTGGTCGAGCCGACTGAGCAGATCGCGTTCGAGCTTGGTCCGTGCGGCGGCCTCGTGCAGGCCGCCCACAGGAACGCCGGCGACCGTCACGCCGGCGGCGATCACGTCGCGGCGCGAGTGGTCGTAGAGATAGGTGCCCACGCCGAGCACCAGCACGAGCGCCAGCACGCCGATCGCCACGATCGGCAGGACACCAAGACCGGCCACCGCACCGCGGCGACCCACCGGAGCTACGCCCATCAATACCTCACACGAACTCGCCGGGGAACGAATGCCAAGCATTCGATTGTAACCGCCGCCCCAGCCGTGCAAGCCGTATTGCGAGCCCGGCCGCCAGCCGCCGCGCTCTCGTCTGGCACAGACCGTCCAAATGTAAAACTGCTTGACACCAACTGGTGTCGGTGTAAACTGGCTCGGGAGGTAGGACCAACCCCAGGAGGCAGCCGATGTCAGCCGCGCCCACCGTCGCCGAAGCCCGCCCCGTCGCCGCCGAAGAGCAGTCCGTGGAGGCCACTTGGCGCGATCCCAAGCGCTACGCGTGGCTGCTGGGCCTGCTGATCCCCACGCTCCCGTTCCTCAGCTGGGGACTCGTCCACGCGACCGGCCTGGCGGTCTTCTGGCTCTACGGGCCGTTCCTCGTGTTCGGCATCTTCCCGCTGCTCGACCTGGCGATCGGGATGGATGCCCGCAACCCGCCCGACAGCGTGATCAAGTGGCTCGAACAGGATCGCTACTACCGCTGGTGCACCTATCTGTATCTGCCGATTCAGTACGCCGGCCTGATCTTCGCGTGCTGGCTGTGGTCAAACGGGCAGCTGTCGGTGCTCGACAGCATCGGTCTCGCGCTGACCGTGGCGATGGTCAGCGGCATCGCCATCAACACCGCGCACGAGCTCGGGCACAAGCGCGCGAGCCTCGAGCGCTGGCTCAGTCGCGTCGCGCTCGCCCAAAGTGGATACGGGCACTTCTTCATCGAGCACAACCGCGGGCACCACGTCCGCGTGGCCACGCCCGAGGACCCCGCCAGCGCGCGCCTCGGCGAGAGCTTCTACCGCTTCCTTCCCCGCACCGTGATCGGCAGCCTGCGCTCCGCGTGGGACCTCGAGCGGGTGAGACTCGCGCGGCTCGAACGCTCGGCCTGGAGCACTCGCAACGACATCCTTGGAGCTTGGACGATGACGGTCGTCCTGTTCGCCGCCCTGAGCCTCGGCTTCGGCGTGGTGGTGCTCCCCTATCTGCTGCTGCAGGCGGTGATCGGGTTCTCGCTGCTGGAGGTCGTCAACTACCTCGAGCACTACGGCCTGCGGCGACAGAAGCGCGACGACGGGCGCTACGAGCGCATCCGCCCGGAGCACAGCTGGAACAGCAACAGCGCGGCCTCCAACGTGCTGCTCTACCACCTGCAGCGCCACTCCGACCACCACGCCAACCCGATCCGCCGCTATCAGGCGCTGCGCCACGTCGACGACGCGCCCCAGCTGCCCACCGGCTACGCGGGCATGATCCTGCTTGCGGTCATCCCGCCGATCTGGCGCCGCGTGATGGACCACCGCGTGCTCGCCCACTACGAGGGCGACGTCGGCCGCGCGAACCTGCGACCGGGCCTCGGCGCGCGAGCCCTGCGGCGCTACCGGCGCGCCGCATGAGCCGCTACCGCTGTCCGGCGTGCGGCTATGTCTACGACGAGGAGCGCGGGCATCCGCGCGAGGGGTTTCCCGCCGGCACGTCGTGGAGCGAGGTCCCCGACGACTGGGCCTGTCCGGACTGCGGCGTGCGCGATAAGGTCGACTTCGAGCCCGAGGCCTGAGCCGGCCTGCGGCCCGCCCGCGACCCAAGATGTCCACCGCCGCCGAACGCATCCCCTACTCGCTGGCAGCGCGCAACCTGCTGCGCAGCACGCTGCTCGACGCCGCCTGTCACGAGCTCTCCGAGCGCCGCTGGGCCGACATCACGATGGCCGACATCGCGGTCGCGGCGGGTGTGAGCCGGCAAACTCTTTATAAGGAGTTCGGGTCGCGCGATGAGTTCGCCCAGGTGCTCGTCATGCGCGAGGCGGACAGCTTTCTCGACGCGGTCGAACGCGCCGTCAACGATCACCTCGAGGACCCCGCCGCCGCGCTCGCAGCCGCCTTCGACGTGTTCCTCACCGCCGCCGCCGAGAACCCCGTCGTCAGCACGATCGTCCGCGGCGAGGGATCGGAGGCGCTGCTCGCCCTCTTCACCACGCAGGGCATGCCGCTCGTCGACAGCGCCGTCGAGCGCGTCACGGCCGTGCTGCAGGACGGCTGGCCGCTCGTGCGCCGCGAGGACGCCGAGATCCTCAGCGAGTGCCTGGTGCGGCTCGCGATCAGCTACGCCGCGCTGCCCAAAGGCCCGGCCAGCATGACCGCCTCCTCGGTCGCCACGCTGCTCGGCCCGTATATCGAGCGTCTCGTCGCCCGCGCCGACGACTAGGACCCGGGCGGGCTGGGAGTTCGCGCACTCGATCCTTCGATGACGACAGTCGAATCGTCTACACCGAGTTGCGCTGCGACGAGCAGTCCACGACGCCCATAAGCCGCGTTTGGGACCTGCCAGGCACAAGATCTAGGCGGCCGGCGTCTTGCCTTCTCGATCTGCCAGTCGTGCGCGCCTGTACTCGTTCACGACGATCTCCGTGAGCTCTTCCACCGAGGTCTCGGCGGTCGGCTTGTCGAGCGCGATCACGCCGTCCTGGATCATGCTCACTCGGTCGCAGGCCTCCAGCACGTGGACGTAGTTGTGCAGGATCATGATGATCGACACCCGCCCCTCCTCCTTCAGGCGCGCGACGAGATCAAGGATCATCGCGCCCTCCTTTGCGCCCATCGCGGCCAGCGGCTCGTCGAGCAGGAGAATGTCGGCCTTGGAGTTGACCGTCCGCGCCACCGCAATCGCCTGGCGCTGGCCGCCGGACAGGCGGGCGACGGCGACGTCGATCTGCGGGATGTTGATCCCGATCTCGTCGAGCGCTTCGCGCGCTTCCCGCTTCATCTGCTTGTTCGCCAACAGCGGCAGTGGGCGGTGAATGCGCTCGCGGCGCAGGAACATGTTGTGGAAGACCGAGAGTTCGTCTATCAGCGCAAGGTCCTGATAAACAGTCTCAATGCCGTTCGCGCGAGCGTCGTCGACGCTCTTGGGTTCGTAGGGCCGGCCGTGTAGGAACATCTGCCCGACATCCTGCTTCTGGAAGCCGCAGAGGATCTTGATCAGCGTCGACTTGCCGGCGCCGTTGTCGCCGAGCAGCCCGAGCACCTCGCCTTTCTTGAGGTGCACGTTGATGTCGCGCAGGGCTGTCACAGGGCCGAAGCGCTTGGCTATGTGCTCGACGCGCAGGACGTCGTCCGGGGAGGACGTCGGCGGGACGACGACCTCGGGCGGCGGCACGTTGGCGGGGTCAGCCACTGCCGTGCCCCCTGCGCGCGCGCTGGACGTACACGTTCGCCGTCATCGCCAGGATGATCGCGAGACCGGTATAGAAGAGCAGGTAGTTGGCGTTTACTCCCTGGAGGACCAAGCCGTCCTTGAGGATGCCCAGGAACAGCGCTCCGATCAGGGCTCCCACTACCGTCCCCGACCCGCCGGTCATCACGGTGCCTCCGATTATGGTCGCGGCGATCGCCAGGAACAGGATCTCGCTCGCCCCGGCCGGATCCGGCTGAACCGAGGTCGCGCGCACCGCCTCGAAGATTCCGACCAGCCCTCCCGTCAGGCTGCAGAGGATGAAGTTGCGGATCATGACGAGGCGAACCTTCACGCCGGCCTCGGCCGCACCGAGCTTGTTGGAGCCGATCGCCACGGTGTAGAGGCCCCAGCGGGTGAAAGTTAGGACGACCTGGAGAATCAGAACGATCACGACCGCCCAGATCAGCTCGGAGTAGACCCCGCCGCCAAAGATTTTCGCGAACGTGCCGATGTGGTTGACTCGTTCGGTCAACACGATGTGATGCCCGTTCACCACGTGGGCGACCTGCTGTTCGGTCGTCTTGACCGCGGCGCCCGGGGTGGCCACCGGCTGTCCGTGCGAGATGATCAGACTGAGTCCCTCGAAGGTGAACAGCATGCCGAGCGTGGTCACGAACGAGCTGATCCCCACGATCGCAGTGAAGAACCCGTTGACTGCCCCGACCGCCATGCACGCAAGCAGCGCGACGATCACGCTTGGGACCAGTGGAAACCCGCCGTTCGCAAGCTTGTAGAAGAGAAACGGGGCGAACAGGTACATCGCCCCGATCGACAGGTCGATCTCCCCGAGGATCATCACGAATACCTCGCCCGCCGCGAGAATCGCGAACGGAGCGAAATATGGCAGCAACGTCTTGAAGTTCGCGGTCGAGAAGAAGCTGCTCGTGTTCAGCGCGAAGTAGATCGCCGCCACCAGGGTGACAACGATGATGCTGCCCTCGCGCATGGCGAGCACGCGCTGGAGCAGTTCGCGGCGCGTCGGAGAGACCCGGCTGCTGGCAGACGGGTCCTCCGCTTCCCCGCTCGGACCTCCTGAAGCCGGACTGCCGGCGACGCTCGCCACGATCGCGCTCAGGTCGTCCTTGGCACTCAGGCGACGGCCTTGACCGCCGAGGAGGTTCCCTCGTAGCGGGTTTTGGTGCTCTCGTATGGGGCGATCGTCGTCTTGTCCAGAAACTTCAGGCCCGTGTCGGTTTCCGCCAACCCCGTCAGGGTTCCGGAGACCTTGTACATGAACAGCTGGAGGATCGGGATGAACCCCTGCAGGTAGGGCTGCTGATCGATGGTGAATTCGATGTTGCCTTCCTGAAGCAATTTCTGCGTCACTTCGGTGAGGTCGAATCCCCCCGCCTTGATGCCTTTGCCGGCGAGGCCATACTTCTGCATCACCTGGGCGAGGCTCTGTGTACTGCCACCGTCCACCGCGTACATGCCCTTCGTGTTTTTGTGACCGACCCAGTAGGCGTCGATCGTCGAGAGCTCGCCCGGGACGGCCGCGCCGGTCGCGACGGTGTGCGCGGTGATCGGCTTGCCCGACGACTTGATCGCCTTCAACGCGCCTTCTATACGTGGCTGCAGATTGGCCGCTCCCGGCGTCGCGATGAACAACGCCACTTCGCCCGACCCCACCGCGGCGACGATCCGTTCGCCCATCTTTTCGCCGGCCTTGAAGAGGTCCTGGCCGACGTAGGCGAGACGCGCGTTACCGACCGCGTCGGCGTTGTAGGCGAGAACTGGTACGCCCGCCTTGATCGCCGCTTCGACCGGCGCGTTGAAGGCTTGCAGATCGATGAGCGCCACGGCGATCCCGTCCGCGCCTCCGGTGACCGCGCTGTTGACGGCGTTGACCATCTGATTGACGTTGCTGGATTCCGAGCCGGTCCATTGGTAGGAGCAGCCGAGCAGCTTGCAGGCGTCGGCGGCGCCGTACTGCGTCGGCACGAAGAACGGGTTGGTCGTCACGTGGTTGACGAACACGAACTTGTAGCTCTTGCTCGACCCGAACACGCTCGATGATCCGCCACCGCTGGTGGAGGCGCTGGAGCCGCACGCACTGAGAATCGTGCCAACCGACCCGGCCGCGACGCCGGTCAGCGCGGTTCGGCGCAGGAACGAGCGTCGGTCGATCTCCGTCCAGCCCTTGCGAGGTTGCTCGAGGAACTCGGGCGCCTGGTTGGTCTCAGACATTGCATCCTCCTTTTCGATTCGAGGGCTGCGCGTCTCCCTCACGGCTCAGACCACTCTTGCTCCAATTGCAACAATAGTCAATGCCTCGGCTCTCGGGATTCCCGCAGCTTGACGGCGGACTCTCCGACGATCTCCGCGTGCGCCTCACGCACGGGGTACACCCACCGCATCGGGGTATACCCTCGGGTCAATGGTCGGGAAACGAGCCAACGCGCCCCCGCGGCGGGAGCCGCACGGCGCCGGGTCGGCGCAGGAGCCGCGAACCCCCGCCGAGCACGAAGGTGGCGTCGCCATCGAGCGACTCGTCAAAGACGACGGCCGCGCGTTGATCCTCTACACGGTCGCCGAAGCGGGAACGCCGTGAGCGAGCGGCGCTTCAACGAGCTGCGCGGCGAGCAGGTCGTATACGCCGTCCACCGCCAGGACCGGACCTTCCTGCCGGCCCGCGACCACTGCCCGCTCTGCCCCACGCGGCCGGGCACGCCGGCCGGCGCCGAGACTGAGATCCCGTTCCCCTCCTACGAGATCGCCGTCTTCGACAACCGCTTCCCCGCCTTCGAGGCGCCCGACGGGGCGGCCGAGGTGGTCGTCTACAGCGACGATCACGACGCCTCGTTCGGATCGCTGGCGCCCGATCGCGCCGCGGCGCTGATGTGGGTCTGGCGCCACCGCTACAGGGAGCTCGGCGCGCGCGATGACATCGACTACGTCTTTATCTTCGAGAACCGCGGCGTCGAGGTCGGGGTGACACTGCACCACCCCCACGGGCAGATCTACGGCTATCCGTTCGTTCCCCCCGTGCCGGCCCTGGAGGTCGCCGCCGACGCCCGCCTCGACGGCTGCGCGCCCTGCTCGCTGCTCGCGCGCGAGCTCGGTGACGGCAATCGCCTGCTGCACGAGAGCGACGATGTCGTCGCCTACGTCCCCCACGCCGCACGCTGGTCCTACGAAGTCCACGTCACGATGCGTGCGCACCGCCGCAGCCTGCTCGAGTGCTCGGCCGCCGAGCTCCGCTCGCTCGCCGTCGGGCTGCAGACCGTCGTCCGCGGCTTCGACGCTCTCTTCGACCGGCCGTTCCCGTATGTGATGGCGATGCACCAGGCGCCGACCGCGAGCGCGTCCGCCGAGCAGACGGGTACCGCGACGGGCGCCGAGGGACATCTTCACGTCGAGTTCTATCCGCCGCTGCGCAGCGCGGAGAAGCTCAAGTACCTCGCGGGATCCGAGCAGGGCGCCGGGACGTTCATCTCCGACGTCCTGCCCGAGGAGTCCGCCGCCGAGCTGCGCAAGGCGATCGCACGTGGCGCCTGAGCGCAGCGCGGCGTTCGCGCCGGGCCGCGTCAACCTGATCGGCGAGCACACCGATTACAACCGCGGACTCGCGCTCCCGTTCGCGATCGCCGAGGGCGTCACCGTGCGCGCCGAGGCCTCGAGCGACGACGCCGGCACTGGGGCGCGCATCCGGGCGCGAGCTCTCGACCTCGGTGAGAGCGACGAGTTCTCCGCGGAGCGGATCGAGCCGGTCGGCGGCTGGCGGGCCTTCGTGCGCGGAGTCGTCGCCGAGCTCGCCGGCGTCGGCTTCCCGCTGGCGAGTGCGCGGATCGAGATCTCCGGCGACGTGCCGCAGGGGGGCGGCCTTTCCTCCTCGGCGGCGCTCGAGGTCGCACTATGTCTCGCCCTCTCCCAGCTCAGCGCGGCCGTCGCCACGGCCATCCCGTCCGACAGTGCCCCCGCACCGGCCCCGCGCGCCGCGCTCGAGACCCTCGAGACGGCTCGGATGTGCGCGCGCGTGGAGAACGACTGGGTCGGCGCGCGGACCGGCATGCTCGATCAGCTCGCCTCGCTCTGTGGCGCGCCCGAGCAAGCGCTGCTGATCGACTTCAGCACGCTCGAGGTCGACCCGGTGGCGCTGCGGCTCGATGGCTGGCGCCTCGTGGTGCTCGACTCCGGCGAGCGCCACGCCCACGCGAGCTCCGGCTACAACGAGCGCCGCGCCGAGTGCGCGTCGGCCTGCGCGCTGCTCGGGGCCGACTCGCTGCGCGATGTGCCCGAGGATGCGCCGAGCGCGCTTCCACCCCCGCTCGATCGCCGTGTCCGGCATGTGCTCGATGAGAACCGGCGCGTACGCGAGGCGGTGGCGGCGTTGCGCGCGAAGCAGCTCGGCGCGCTCGGAGGTCTGCTCGATGCCTCCCACGCGAGCCTGCGCGACCTATATGAGGTCTCGACGCCGACGGTCGAGGCGACGGTCGAGAGGATGCGCCGCGCGGGCGCCGCCGGGGCGCGCATGGTCGGAGGAGGCTTCGGCGGCAGCGTGCTCGGCCTGTTCGCACCCGGCATCCTCCCCCCCGCCGACGCTCACGAGGTGCGCCCGAGCGCCGGCGCCCACCTGCTCGCCGAGTAGCCCTCCTCCCCGCTCAGAGCCGCGCTGCGACGACGGCGCACGCCGTCAGCGCCACCGCCAGCGACAGCGCCGCCAGCGCTCCGTCGAGCGGGCCGAGCAGGCCGGCCAGCGACAGCTGCTCACTGCTCCCGTCGCTCAAAGTGCGCGTGCCCGTGACGGCCAGCGTTCGCCGCCGCAGCTCGCGTGCGGGCGAGCTCAGACGTCGCTGCGCGAGGCTCATCACGAGGCACCCCGCCGCGATCAGCAGCCCCGGCGCTCGCACGGCCTCGGCGTCGACGAAGTATCCGGTGAACGCCGGGAAGGCCCCCCAGCCGATCGCGAACCAGAGATCGCTGTGGAAGCGTCCGCCGGCGAGCTCGAGGTTGTACGCGGGCAGGAACAGCGCGCCCGCCACGACCAGCGGGGCGAGCCACCCCGACACCGTGACAATGCCGCCGATGCCGATCGCGAGCGCGCCGAGCAGGCTGGTGACCGCCAGCGCGATCAGGGTCCTGTCGCTGAGGCTCGTGCCGAGCGGTCGATCCTTGAACTCGTCGAGCGCGTGCGCCGCCACTCCGACGGCCAATGCGAAGGCCGCCATACCCCACAACAGCCGATCGACGTGGAGCCTCGGCGCAAGCGCCGCGCCGAGCGCGAAGTAGCTGAGATGCCAGATCGTGTACGGCAGGTGCAGCAGCGTGAGGCCCTCGCCAAGGCGTCCGCGCCCCAGCGCGTAGAACGCCGGCCGCTGCGGCCTCGCCGACATCTGCGGCTCAGGCCTCGGCGGCGAGACCGGCCGAGACCGTGCGCGCCTCAACGCCCACGGCGCTCCTGCGCGCGTGCATGACGATGCCACCGCCGAGGCTCATGCGACGCACCTGCACGTCCTCGAGCCCGGCCTCGCGCCAGTAGCCGACGATCCGCTCGACCGGATGACGCTCGTAGAAGCCGCGGATGCTCGGCCCGAGAAAGCGCCCGACCTCTGCCCATTCGCGCGAGGCGAGCCGCCCGAGCGCGGGAAGCCCGACGGCCGTGTACAGCCGCCACGCGGCCCGCGCGGGGGCCCACGGCGGCACCCCGAACTCGAGCGAGGCCACGCGGCCCCCCGGTCGCACCACGCGGGCAAGCTCGCGCATCGTCGCCGGAGGGTCGTCGACGTAGCGCAGCAGATATGTGAAGGTCAGGGCGTCGAAGCTCCCGTCGGGGAACGGCAGCGCCTCGGCCTGCCCCTCGACGAGCTCGACGCGCCGCTGTGCGCCGGTCGCAAATCGCCGGCGCGCCGCAGCCAGCATCGCGGCGCTCTGGTCGATCCCGACGACCGAGCAGTCGCAGCGCGAGAGCAGCTCGGCGGCGACCATGCCGGTGCCCGTGGCGACGTCCAGCACGCGGTCGCCGGGCGCGGGCTCGACAGCGCTGATGAGCGCCCGGCGCCAGCGCGGGTCCTGCCAGAAGCTGAGTGCGGCAGACAGCGCGTCGTAGCGGCTGGGAAGGCCGCTGAACAGCTCGAGCGCCTCGCGCTTGCGTGGAGAGGCGACGCCGTCGAGGCCGCTGGGTGCCGGAGTGCTCATCGTGCTGTTCGATCTGACAGGCTAACCGTCCGGCGCGCCCACTGCCCCGGTCCCCTCCCAGCGGAAGCGAGAGAGTCCATGCCCGATCACACACACGCCCCCGCCGGCCCGCGAGTGATGCTCGTCACCGGCGCCTCCAGCGGCATCGGCGAGGCGACCGCCCGACGACTCGCCCGCGAGCCCGGCGTATCGCTCGTGCTCGTCGCGCGACGCGAGGATCGCCTGCGCGCGCTCGCCGCCGAGCTCGGCGAGCAGCGGGTCAGCTGGGTTGCGGTCGATCTGCTCGACGAGGACGCCCCGGATCGCATCCGCGAGCACGTCACCGAGCAGCACGGCCGCCTGGACCTGCTCGTCAACAACGCCGGCGCGGCATGGCGTGCGCGATTCGCAGACGGCGGCTACGAGAACGTTCGGCGCACGATGGAGATCAACTTCGACGCCCAGGTGCGCCTCACCGAGGCGCTGCTGCCCCTGCTCCGCTCGAGTGCGCCGAGCGCGATCGTCAACGTCGCCTCGACCGCCGGGCGAGTCGCCCGTGCCGGCAGCGGCGCCTACAGCGCTTCGAAGTTCGCGCTCGCGGGCTGGTCCGACTCGCTGTGGGCCGAGGAGCGCCCCGGTGGCGTGCACGTCGGGCTCGTGCTGCCCGGCTTCATCTCCACCGAGGGCTTCCCCCAGGCCGAGCTGACCGAGAAGCCGTGGACGCGCTGGATGGTCTCCACGCCCGAGCGGGCGGCCGAGGCGATCTTCGAGGCGGGCGTCGCTCGCAAGCCCGAGCGCTACGTGCCGCGCGCCTACGGGCTCGCAGCCGCGCTGCGGGTCCTCGCGCCGGGGCTCGTGCGCCGCGTGCTCGGCGGCGGAGCCGCGGCCGTGATGACCACCACGACAGGGCCAGACATGTCCGAGCGGCGCAACGGCGCGGGGGCCGGCTCGCTGCGCTGACGCATGGGATCGCGCCGTCCGCGGGTAGTCTCAGGGCATCGCCGTCGCCTACTTCCTGATCCACGCGATGGCCGGCGGGGCCGGGTTCGAGGAGCGCGAGCGGGCGACGTGGTCCCGCGCCACGAACGCAGCCGACTCTAGGGCGTCATCTCGCCCGCGTAGACAGCGAACCCCCAGCCCGCGAATCCCGCCGTTGCTCGCCTCACCTACCTTGATCATCAGGTAGCGATCGGGCATCGCGTCGAACTCCTCGAGACCCCAGCCGAAGAGCTCACCGTAGAAGGACGCCGAGGCGTCGATGTCGGGTGACTGCAGATCGTTCCAGACGAGTGCGCCCGGCGCGTTGACGAGCGACGCCCCGGGACGCTCGCCGGGCTCCCAGGCGATGAAGTAGGCACCCTGGGGGTCTTGGATGACGCCCATGCGGCCCGCCTGCATCACATCGAAAGCTGCCGTGTGCGCCGTCGCACCGAGCTCCTTCGCACGCGCCAGCGCGCTAGATTCGCCCCATGGCTCGCGAGGTCGAGATCAGGGATCACACGATCAGACTCGGGCAGCTGCTCAAGCTGGCGGGGATCGTGGACAGCGGCAGCGAGGTCAAGCTGCTGCTCTCATCCGAGCCTGTTCTCGTCAACGGCGAGCGCGAGACCCGGCGTGGCCGACAGCTTCACCCCGGGGACGCGATCCGCATCGGAAGCGAGGAACTGCGCGTCGCCGGCGCCCCGGCAGCGGACTGAGCGACGTCAGCTCAGCTTCGCGATGATCACCGGCGCGCGGGTCGGCACGCGACTGCCGCCGCGTGGCTCGGAGGTGACGAGGATCCGCCTCGCCCCCGCGATGCTCCCGGGCACGCCGACCGTCGCCCGTCCGGCGCTCGTCACCGTGAACAGCGCGTTGGTCGGCTGGGGAGCGCCGCCGCGCTGCACCCACACCTCGTACACGCGATCGGGCGCCGTTTGGGGCATCCCGGCGATCCTCAGCTCGGCGTGCCCGGCGTTGAGCCGCACCGACGCTGTGGCATTGGGCGCGAGCACCTCGGCGCTGATCACCCGCGCTCCGCCGCTGCCGCCGCCGGGCAGCAGCACGATCGCGGCAACCACGACCGCCGCCATGGCTCCCGACAGCGCCGCTGCGGGACGCCATGCCAGCGACCCGAACGGCGAGCGCCGGCGAGTCCGGCTGCCGGCCCGCTGCGCGTCCTCGCGAACCGCTGACATCAGCTGCGCCTTGATTGCGGGCGGCGGCTCGAACTGCGGCGCGACCGACGGCAGCGCGTCGGCGACCAGCTGCAGCGCGGCGACCTCCTCACGGCAGACCGTGCATGAGTCGAGGTGGCGCTGGAAGGCCTCATAGTCGGCGTCAGGCAGTGCGCAGAGAACGTAAGGGGCGACATTCGCACCGCACTCGTCCGGCTCGAAGTGCTGCTGCTCGTCGCTCATAGGAGCACCTCCGCCGGATCGCCGAGCGCCATCCGCATCTTTGCCAGTCCGAGCCGCATACGACCCTTGACGGTACCGACCGGGGTGTCGAGCATCGAGGCTATCTGGACATGGGTCAGTCCCCCGAAGTAGGCCAACTCGATCACCCGACTCTGCTCCTCGGGCAGTTGCTCGAGGGCGTCGCGGATCTCGCGCGCCTCCTCGCGGCGGGCGAACTCGGCATCGGTGCGCTCGGGCGCCTCGATCCGCTCCTCGATGCCCTCCTCGAAGATGACGCCGCGCTCGCGCACGGCGCGGCGGCGCAGTGCGTCGATGCCGCGGTTGTGCACGATCCCGAGGACCCACGTGCGCACGCTGCCCCGCTGACGGTCGTAGCGGGCACGGCTGCGCCACAGCGACAGGAAGGCCTCCTGGACGACGTCCTCGGCGAGCGCGCGCTGGCCGCAGATCCGGTAGGCGAGAGAGAAGGCCGCTCCGGCGTGGCGGTCATAGATCACCTCGAACGCGTCCGCCTTGCTCCGATATACGAGCTGCATGAGCTCCTCGTCCGCGAGCACACGAAGGCGCTCCGTCGAGTCGCTGCCACCAGCCGATCGCAACTGCTTGAACATTCTGCTCATACCTACGGCACGGCCTCACTTTTGGATCATCACCCCGCCGGTGTTCGGGCGTTGGCCGCCGCCGACGATCACGATCCCCAGGTTGCATCCTAGGCCGAGGCTCCCGCCTCTGGACCGTCCTCGCCCCCGGCGCTCATAGCCGTCCGTCGCCCGTTGTCGCGATGGTCGACGATCCTGGCGATCAGGACGCTGAGCTCGAAGAGCAGGTAGAGCGGCACCGTCTCGAGGATCAGCGTGACCGCGTCGCCGGGCAGGAACGCCGCCACAGCGCCGCACGCGGCAACCGCGTAGCGGCGGTTCTTGCGCAGCTGTTCGGTCGAGACGATGCCCGCCCTCGTTGCCGCGAGGATGCCCACGGGGACCTGAAACACGAGGCCCATCGCGAGCAGCGTGACGGCGGCGAAGTGGTAGTACTGGTTCGCCTGCACGAGCACGTTGAACTGCCCGCTGTTGAAGTTCTGGAAGAAGCGCACGGCGGCCGGGAGCACGACGAAGTAGCCGAACATCACGCCCGCGACGAACAGCAACGGGATCGCGAGCATCAAAGGCGTCGCGATGCGCTTCTGCTCCGGGCTGAAGGCGGGCAGGAGGAAGCCGTAGAGCTGGTAGAGCACGATCGGCAGCGACAGGATCAGCGCAAAGATCAGCGCGATTCCGATCGTCGTCGTGAACGGCTCGCCGATTCCCAACGTGACCGGCTTGTCGCCGGTCGGGGCAGCTGAGAGGCGTTTGATCACGCTGTGCAGCTGCGGCTGCACAGCTGACAGCGACGTCTTGGTCGCCGGCGACGCGCCGCTGCCGGGCTGCTGCAGCGTCGCGACGACGGACTGCAGCTGCGTGGCGACCACGCGGGCGTTCTGCTGCAGCGAGTACGTCTCTCCGAGCGGCCCGTCCCCCGCTTTGACCTGTTTCTGGGTCTCGTGCGAGAGCGGCTTGTTGATGATGTTCAGAAGAGCGTGGTTCTGCCACATGCACAAACCGAAGGCGACCGCGATGGTGGCCAGGGAGACGATCAGGCGGGTGCGCAGCTCGTGCAGGTGGCCGACCACGTCGAGCGTGTCTTCGTGTCCGATTCTGCCGACCGCGACCGCCATGATCTCTCCGCTCGTTCGCCTCGTTGACAATTCAGTGATTCACTGCGCGTCGCGCCGCATCGGCGGCGCGACGATCCTCTTTGCTTCCGCGCTGCTCAGACCGAGAGCGTCTCGCCGACGGGCTGTGCTGCCGGCTGAGCGCCGGCTACCGGCGCGACGGCCTCGGGCTGGTGAAGCGCGAGGGTGGGCTCGTGCTGCTCGCCGCCGATCGCGTCCTTGAAGCCGCGCATGCCGCTGCCGAGCGACTTGCCCATCTCGGGAAGGCGCTTGGCGCCGAACACGAGGAGCAGAAGAATCAGAAGAAATGCGATGTGGAGCGGATTGTCGAGACCCATGATCTGAGCGCCTCCTGAAGTGGGGTTTTGATGCGACCCACCCGGCGGGCGAGACGCTTATCCATTACTACGCGGAGGGGTCGCGGGCGGATCACCCGCGACCCCCTCCGAGCGGTCTATTTCTTGATCAGCGGACCAGCTGCCGCGAGCACCTGTTCTTTGCTGAGCGGCGCGTCGAACCCCTTGTTCGGGGTCGGGCTCTGTCCGATCAGCAGGTCGATCGCGGCCGCGTGACGGGCCTCGATCTGGACGATGCTGCCGGCCGCCGCCAGAACCTGCTTGCTCTGCAGCGAGGGCGCAGCGCCGTTGTAGGCGCCGACACCTGTGTTCTCGAGCACAGACGCGAGCTTCAGGAACGAGCTCTCGCTGCTTGCTGGGAACACAAACGTCGGTTTCTTCACCGGCGTGCCGCCGAGCTGCTTGATCGCGGCCGTGAGCGCCGTGACGTGTTCGGCCTCCTCGGCGCCGAACTGCTTGGCGTAGGCCTTGGCCTGCCCGCTCAGTCCGACCTGCTTGCCCTTGACGTTGTAGAAGTCCGCCTCGAGATACTCGAGCGTAAGCGCGAAGTTGAGGATTTCTGCATCCCCTCCTCCGGTTTCGGCGAACGCCTGTGAGACGAACGGCATGACCGACGAGGTCCCGTAGAGCGCACCGGCAGCGAGCGCACCGCGGAGCATGAAGCTCGACCGCGTCATCCCGTGCACCTCGAATGAGGCGAGCTCGGGGTTGACCATTCCGGTCGCTCCCGGCTCAGGAATCGTGTTATTTGACATAGCTTTCAGGGCTCCTTTTTTCCGCTTACGCTCAGGCCAGGAACGGCTTGACCGCAGCCAGCACAGTTGTCATGTCAGCCGGCTTGGCAAATGCGCCATCCGGGGTCAGCGACTTTTTGACCAACGTGCCGAGGGTGGCCGCGTGACGGGCCTCGACGGAGTGGATCGCAAGCGCCGACGCCAGAACCTCGGGGCTCTGGATGTTGCCCGCCTGGCCGAGATACGCGGCTGCGCCGAGGTTCTCGACGGTGTACGCGAGGCCGGCGACCTGCGTCGCGCTCGTGATCGGGAACTTCGCCTTCGGTTCAGCCACCGGCGTCCCGCCGAGCTTCGACACGGCCGCTTTCAGCGCCGCGACGTGCGAGGCCTCCTGCGCACCGAAGTCCTTGATCAGGCTCGCAACCTTGCCGCTGAACAGACCCGACGAGACGACCTTGCCGTAGAACGCCGTCTCGAGATACTCGAGCGTGAGGGCGTAGTTCAGGATCGCGATGTCACCGGTGCCGCCCGAGGACGAGGTGCTCGACGTGCTTGCCGTCGTGACAGTCGCTGCCGACGTCGAGGCGCTTTTGCTGCTGCCTCCGCAGGCCGCGAGCACGAACGCGCCGAAGCTCGCCGCGCCGGCGCTGCCGGCCATCTTCAGGAACCGCTTGCGGTCGTGGTCGTCGCGCACGAGGCGCTCGACGATCCCTGCCGGCTGCGGCACCGACTCCTCTGTGGGTGGACTTGACATCTTCTGACCTCCGCTTTGGGACTTTCAAGCGGACGCCTACGGCGCCCGCCCTCGGATGACGTCGACCTGTAGTCAGACGACGGGTTCTCATGCCTCTATTCGCGTTTGGAGCCCGCACGGATCACACGAGCCGTGCGGCTTGTGCCGGCTCGCAGGGAGCCTCCACGCTAACCGCCGCCGGTCCCCGCCCCGCGCTCGTCAGCCGAGCGGGGCGAGGTGCGGCCGTGCTGCTAGACGACGAAGCCGGTGCCCTTCACTGCGGCAAGCACCTTCGCAGCGGTGAACGGCGTGTCAAACGCGCCGTTCGGTGCGATTTCCTTGCCCGTCGGTGCAGCACCTTCGTTGAGCAGGCCGATCACGCTGGCGTGACGAGCCTCGATCGTGAGGATCGACACGGCCGCCGCGACGTACGCAGGCGTTTTGATGTTGAGAGCCTGGCCGGAGTACGCGTGCACGCCGGTGTTCTCGAGAACCTGAGCGGTCTTCATGAACGTTTCGACGTTCGTGTTGGCGCCTTTGAAGTCGAACTTCGGCGACTTCACGGCCTTCTTGCCGAGACCCTTCTTGAGGAACGCGACGTGTTTGTTCTCGTCGTCCGTGACGGTTTTCAGGAACGCCGCGACCTGCGGGCTGAGCGCCATGTTGGCCGCCGTCGCCCCGTTGTAGAACGCCGCCTCGAGGTACTCGAGCGTGAGCGCATAGTTGAGGATGCCGACATCGCCCTTGCCGAATGAGGCAGGCGGACGCCCGTGGCCAGAGGCCGCGAACGCGCTGGGCACCAGGGCCGACAGGACGGCTCCACCGCTGATCGCGGCGCCGCCGGCGATGCCGGCCTTCTTCAGGAAGCTCAGACGCGTGTCGCCTGAGACCTCGTCGGCCGCTTCGCGGACCGCGCCATCGACGTCGATCTCGTCGAGATTGATGCTGTAGGTCATTGTTTCTCCGATCGGGGATTTGGGGGCAGATCCGCCGTCGAATGCTTCTCCGATCGGCGGCAGTCGTGCTCTATACGTCGAACCGGGTGCGGTGGATCAGCCTTGATCGAACCGGTCCGATCCTCAGAGATGACGCCGGGCCCCGATGATCCACACCTCGGGCACGTGCGTTAAGAGACTTGATGGTCGTGGTGCTTCGCTCTCTCGCGCGCCGGCTCGGCATGCGCACCGAGGACCGATCCCCTGCCCCGGAGGCCTCGGAGTGGCTGCGCCGAAGGGTCCTGGCGAACGTTCGTGGTGAGGGGGAGCAATCTCCCGTACCGCCGCCGGCGGGTGTCGCGCGGCGGGACAGAGCCGCGCATCTCGCCGCCGGCGCGCTGGTGGGCGCTGCAGTGGTTCTCGCGCTGACGCTCGTGCTCGGCGACGGCTCCCCCACGAGACCCACGCCGGCCGCGTCCCGCGGTCACAGCGCCCGGGCCACCCTGCGGCGGATCGGTGCACGAGCCGAACTTGTCATCTCCGACATGTCTCAGCCACCGATCGGCGAGGTCTACGAGCTGTGGCTCGACCGCTCGGGCCGCCCGCCGGAACCGACCGACGAGCTGTTCACCGTCACGAGCGCCGGCAACGGCGCCGTCGAGGTGCCCGGCGGTCTGCGCGGTGTGAGCGACGTGATCGTCACGAGCGAGCCGCTCGGGGGCAGCACCCGCCCGACAAGCCTCCCGACACTCCGCGTCAAGCCACCGCGCTCCTAGGCTCGAGATAGCGCACGACGGCGTCGCCGTCGCGCCGCAGCGCAGCGGCCGTGCGCGGCGCCAGCTCGGCGAACGGCGCGAGCTCGACCTTGCCCGCGGACAGGCGCCAGGTCGCAACGGCCTGTCCTCGGACCATCGCAAACGGTCGGAACAGGCCGTTGGTTGTCACGATCGACTGCTCGGACCCGGTGATCGCCGCGCGCGAGGTCCAACCGAGCAGGACCGGGTCGAACGCGCCGAGGAGCCTCGGCTCGGGCAGCGGAGCGGCGGACGGGCGGCGGGCGAGCATCACGAGGCCGTCCTCGCGCTCATCGAGCTCAGAGGCGATCGCCGCGAGGCCCGTGCGAGCATCGCCGAGCGAGAGCCCCGACCACCGCGCGAGGTCGCCGGCGGCGGCCGGCGCGTGGCCGGCGA
>OLKX01000303.1_pt1 | contig 18995 bp, 16 predicted proteins | sample 1604201 | NCBI WGS metagenome assembly OLKX01 (sample SAMEA104055716, study PRJEB20765) | soil metagenome | biome: Arctic tundra; feature: Polygonal ground; material: soil | place: USA | collected 2011-09 | depth 0-0.5 m
GCACAGGTCTCTCGTCATGAGCGGGACGGCCGTCCTGGCCATGGCCTATGGGACACCGGCGGGGCCAGAGGATCTCGAGGCCTACTACACCCACATCCGCCGTGGTCGGCCGCCGACTCCCGAGCTGCTCGCCGAGTTGCGTGGGCGCTATGAGGCGATCGGCGGGCACTCTCCCCTTCTGGAGCTGACACGCGCCCAGGTCACCGGGCTGGAACGCGCGCTTGCCGACGAGGGCCACCCGGACCTCCGGGTCGCACTGGGGATGAAGCACGCGCCGCCCTTCATAGAGGATGCGGTAGCGGAGCTGGCCGCCCGCGGATCGCGCCGAATCCTCGGCCTGGTGCTCGCGCCCCACTACTCGAAACTGAGCGTCGGCGAGTACGCCGAGCGGGCGAGCGCCGCGGCGGCCGCCGCGCCCGGGGCGCCCGACGTATCGGTCGTTCGCTCCTGGCACCTGGCGGCCGGCTATCTGGACTTTCTCTCACAGGCGGTCAGCGACGCCCTCCGAGCATTGCCGGCAGAGGCGTGCGCGCGTGCGCACGTCCTGTTCACCGCCCACAGCCTGCCCACACGCATCCTTGACGAATCGGATCCCTACCCAACGCAACTACGGGAGACCGCAGCTGCGGTGGCGGCGCGTACGGGGTTGGAGCGCTGGTCGGTGGCGTGGCAGAGCGCCGGGCGCACCCCGGATCCCTGGCTCGGCCCGGATGTCCTCGAGGTGCTTGGCGACCTGGCCGCCGCCGATGTCGGCGCCGTGGTGGTGTGTCCGGCGGGTTTCGTCGCCGACCATCTCGAGGTCCTCTACGACCTCGACATCGAGGCTCGAGCCCGTGCGCGGGAGCTTGGGATCGCATTCGCCCGAACCGCCTCGCCAAACGCCGACCCGCGCCTCATGCGCACCCTCGCTCGCGTTGTTCTCGAGCAGGTCGCCGATGGCGCGGCGACGCCATGACCTGCAGCGCACAACGGCGATGAGCGAGTGTCGACGGGTGGTGGTCGTGGGAGGCGGGATCGCCGGGCTCGCCGCCGCCCACCGCCTGGTTGGCGCACGCGGCCCGGCCGATCTCACCGGCACCGCCGGCCCCCAGATCACGCTGCTCGAGGCAGAGGACCGCCTCGGCGGCAAGATCCGCACTGAGGTCTTCGCCGGGCGTCCGCTCGATGTTGGCGCCGAGGCGTTGCTCGCGCGCGTCCCGGCAGGACTCGAGCTCTGTCATGAGCTGGGGCTCGAGCACGATCTGGTTGCGCCAGCCAGCGACCAGCCCTACGTATGGACAGACCGTCTGCGTCCACTGCCGCCGCGGCTGATGGCCGGCGTACCCGACGGCTCACAGGCCGTGATTGGCTCGGGCATCCTCTCGCCCGCCGGCCTCGCCCGTGCCGGCCTCGACCTGATCGTCCCCGCTCGTCCCCCGACGCACGACGTCTCGATCGGATCGCTCGTGCGGCGTCGTCTCGGCCACCAGGTGCTCGAACGGCTCATCGACCCACTGCTCGGAGGTATTCACGCGGGAAATTGCGATGAGCTCAGCGTGCGTGCGACGGCGCCCCAGCTCGAAGCTGCTCTGAAGGCGCGGCGCAGCCTCGTCCGAGGACTGCGCGCACTCTCCGGCGGGTCGCTGCCGGCCCCGACCGGGCCGACGTTTCTGACGCTGAGCGATGGCCTGCAGGAGATGGTGCGGACCCTGCGCGAGCGCCTGAGCACCGTCGAGTTTCGTATGGGCTCAGAACTGCAGAGCCTTGATGGCCTGCCCGACGGCGGCGTGCGTCTGACGCTGGCCGGTGGAGAGATCCTGAGCGCCGACCACGTGATCCTGGCCGTGCCCGCCTTTGCCGCCGCGGCCGTCCTCGGCGAGGCCTGCCCGGCTGCGGCGACGGAGCTCGAGCAGATCCCCTACGCATCGGTGGCAACGATCGGGCTCTCCTATCCAGTCGAGGCTTTTGACCGCCCGCTGGCCGGGAGCGGATTCCTCGTCACGCGTGACCCCCGCCGCACGATCACCGCCTGCACCTGGTCCTCCGCAAAGTGGGCCCACCTCGCCGGCGACACTGTGCTCCTGAAGTGTTCCGCGGGCCACGCTGGCAACCGTGCCGCACTCGACCTCGACGATGAACGGCTCCTCCGAGCTGTCCGCGCTGACCTCGCGCAGGCCATGAGCCTCCGTGCAGAGCCACTCGAGCAGCGGGTGTTCCGCTTCGAGCGCGCGCTGCCGCAGTACACAGTCGGCCATCTCGAGCGGATCGCTCGCATCGAAGCCGAGCTGCGCCGGCTCCCGGGGGTGAGCATCTGCGGCGCGGCATACCGAGGCGTCGGCGTCGCGGCTTGTATCCGTGACGGGCAAGTAGCGGCCGACGGCGTTCTCGCCGCCCTGCCGGCCACGTCGAACAGCGTGGCTTCACACAGGGGCAGTGGACTCTGCTCGCCGGTGTGACGCGACGCCGCCTTGCGGGCTGGGCGGCGGGGACGGCGCTGCTCGGGCTGGCCATGATGACCCTCGGCGCGTTTGTGCGTGCTTCGGAATCCGGGCTCGGCTGCCCCGATTGGCCCGCGTGCCACGGCCAGCTGGTTACGGGGGGCCACCACGCCTTGATCGAGGAGGCCCATCGCTGGCTCGCGACGATCCTCGTCCTCGCCGTGGTTGGCTTGGCGCTGATGGTGTTCCGCGACTACCGTCACGAGCGGCGGGTGATCCGGCCGGTGGCATGGATGCTCGCGCTGCTCGCGCTCCAGGTCATCCTCGGCGGGGTGACGGTGCTGCTCCGCAATGTCGCCTGGACGGTCGTCGCCCACTACGGCGCGGCAGCACTGCTGGTTTGGTCGATCACGCTCGTGGCCGTGCGGCTCGCCTTCTCGGCCGACGAGCGGGCACCGCGCGACTCGTTCTCACGACTGACCGCATGGTTCGTCGGACTCAGCTATGGCCTGCTCGTGGCAGGCTCGACCCTGGCCAACGCGGGCTCCGACACCGCATGCGGCCGTGGGTTCCCGCTCTGCAACGGCGCGCTGTTCCCGTCCTTGAACCACCTGGTCGTCATCGCCCTAGTCCACCGTGTTTGGGCGGGAGTGCTGCTCGTGCTTGCCCTGTGGGTGCTGATCCGCAGCCGCCGCGATCGGGCGGGCGCGCCACCGATCAAGTGGGCGGCGGCCGTGGTGAGCATCATCTACATCGTCCAGGCAGGTCTCGGGTTCCTCATCGTCGGGGTGAGCGACAGCACCGCCACCGAGGTGCTGCACTCCGCGATCGGCTCGCTGACGTGGCTGGCGCTGGCGACGTTGCTGTCGCTGACCTGGACGCTGGAGACATGAGGTTCACACCCCGCCTCACGACAATCGAACACCGCACGTTTGCTCGGCATTCTGACTTCGGTCAGCTACGCGTGCTCGCCGGCAGGTATGGGCAGCTCGGGTCGGCGGCGAGGTGGTCCCCGGTTACGCCATAGGCACGAGCGCGGCTCCCGCCACAGACCTCGCGGAACTCGCAGACGCCGCACTTGCCCTTTAGCGCGCTGGGGTCGCGGAGCTCGCGGAACAGCGGCGCGTTTCGGTAGATGTCCACCGGGTCGCGCTCGCGCACGTTGCCGGCGGACAGAGGCAGGAACCCAGAGGGCATGACCTCGCCGGTGTGCGAGATGAACATGAAGCCGCGCCCGTCGTTGGCGCCCTTCGCGGGCCGGTCGAGCCCATCGGCGAATGCGAAGCCCGCGCCCGCGGGCGCGCCCGCCTGGCGTTGCAGGACGATCCGGCGGTACTGCGGCGCTGCGGTCGCCTTGATGTCGAACGGCGCCTTGAGCGAGAGCTCGTGGAGCCAGCTCAGCACGCGCTCGTGCTCCTCGGGCGAGAGCATCGGCAGCGTCGCTCCACGGCCGGTCGGGACGAGGAAGAAGACCGACCACTGCACGACTCCCCACTCGGCGAGGAACGGGACGAGATCGGTGATCGCGTCGACGTTCAGGCCGCAGACGGTCGTGTTGACTTGGAGCGTAAGTCCCTCCTCGTGGGCCCGCGCCATTCCGTCGATCGTTCGCGCGAAGGAGCCCGCGAAGCCGCGGAAGCGGTCGTGTACCTCCGCGTCGGCGGCGTCGACGCTGAAGGCGATGCGGAGGATGCCCGCTTGGCGTGCCGCGCGCATGCGGCCCGAGGTCGCCAGCGCGGTCGCCGTCGGGGTGAGCGCGACGCGCAGCCCGCGGCGGTCGGCGTGCGCCGCGAGATCGAAGAGGTCGCGCCGCATGAGCGGATCACCGCCGGTCAGCACGAGGATTGGCCGGGTGCCAAAGCCGGCGAGCTGGTCGATCAGACGGCGTCCCTCCTCCGTCGAGAGCTCACCCGGATCGCGGCGCGGCTGGGCGTCGGCGCGACAATGTAGGCACGCGTATGCGCACGATCGCGTGACCTCCCACGCGATCGTGAAGGGAGCGGCATCGAAGTCGAGGCCTCTGAACCGCTCGTCGCGCTCGGCACGGGCTGCGTGAGCATCGGGATGCAGGGGTGAGTGGGAACTCGCCGGTAGGCCCATGCGACAGGAAGCCTACGTGCGGCGTCGGCAACCTCCATCCGCCCTTATTACGGTCTGTATCGACGTGTCGACTACCGACCGAGGTTACGTATAAACAGCGGATACCGCCCTCAGATCTGGCGTTTAGCTCCTGATCGGTGCCAACCACTGGGCTGCGGGTGCAGGGAGAGCACTGCACATCGACGCGACCGGCGACCGCACGCGTGATGTGCTTGAGCGCAGCTCGAGGTCGAGGAAGTCGCGGCGGGGCTTCGGCCCGGCACGCCCGACAACATGCCCGTGGTCGGCCCGGGCGCCTTCGAGGGACTGGTGTGGGCTATACCGGCCACTATCGCGACGGGATCCTGCTCACGCCGGTCGCGGCGGAGCTGGTGGCGGCGGCCCTGGGCGCAGCCTCGGCCTCGCCGCCGGCGAAGCTGTGCACGCCCGCTCGACCAGAACGGTCGCCGAGCAGCTCCATCTAGGTGCGCAGCCAGTGGATCCCTGAACGCGCTCAGCGTGCGTGCTTGCGGGCGGACACGAACTGTGCGAGACCAGTCACGCGCTGCTCGATGCTCGTCAGGCCGCGATCGCGCAGCGCCCCGGTCAGCTCATCGCGAGCGAAGATTCGTACGCCGCTCAGGCTGCGTACGATCGCATTGGTCGTCCCGGCGGGCAGTGGGCCGCGGTTGCAGCTGGACAGCAGCGCCACTCGACCGCCCGGAGCGAGAACGCGGGCGATCTCGTCGAGCGCTTGCATCGGTCGCTCGATCAGGTACAGCGCGGCGAAGCAGCAGACGGCGTCGAAGGAGCCGTCGCGGAAGGGCAGCGCGCAGGCATCGGCGCGCACGTAGGCCGCATTGGCGTTCCTGGTATTGCGCACAGCGAGGGCGAGCATGGTCTCTGAGGCATCGATGCCCACGACCAGGCCGTCGCCTGTGGCGCTCGCGAAGTCACGCGTGAAGTTGCCGGGCCCGCAGGCGACATCCAGCACGCGGTCGCCGGGTGTCGGGGCCAGCATGTCCAGGGCGATGCGGTGCTCATCGCGCGTCCCGGGACCCATAGCTCCCATCAATAGGCGTCCGCCCAGTGGACGCCACCAGCGCTCGTAGATCAGCGGCAGCACGCTGCTGAGCATCAGCCGCTGGCCGGGATGCGCTCCAGTGGGATCCTCATCACCGAGTAGATCGAGATAGCCATTCTCGACGTGCATCACCTCCGGCCGGCGAGCTGGCTCGAACAGCGCGAGCGCCTGCTCGATCGCGGGCACTGGCGGGACAATGGTGGGATTCATCCGACTGAGATTACCTCTGTCGTTCAGATCGTCTCCGGGACCATTTCGATCGCTCCGCATGGACACTCCTGCACGCAGATCCCGCAGCCCTTGCAGTAGTCCAGGTCGAACGCGTAGCCGTCGGCCTCGTCGACCTTCAGGACGGCGTTGTCTGGGCAGACGCCGTAGCAGTTGTCGCAGCCGAAGCAGTTGCCACAGCTCAGGCAGCGGCGGGCCTCGAACAGCGCGTTGGTCTGACCTAGCCCTCGTGTGACCTCGTCGAACGTCGACTGTCGACGGATTGCGTCGAGCTGCGGCGCGACGGTCTTCGGGGCGTCCGCGTAGTACCAGACGTTGAGCATCTCGAGGCTCGCAAGCTCGGGCTGCGGCGGATGCGCGAACTCGCTGGCGCGCAGCCAGGCGTCGATGTTGCGCGCGGCCTGCTTGCCGTGGCCGACACCGACGGTGACGGTGCGCTCGGCGGGCACCATGTCCCCGCCGGCGAAGATGCCCTCATGACCGGTCATCATGCGCTCATCGACCTTCACGACGCCGTCGTCGATCTCGAGGTCCGGCACACCGCCGAGGAGTGAGAGGTCAGCTTCCTGGCCGAGGGCGAGCACGAGCGAGTCTGCCTGCAGCTCCTCGGTCTCGCCGGTGGGCTGCGGGAATCCGGTCTCGTCGAGCTCCATCTTCTCCAGCAGCAGCTTGCCCTCCTGCGCCTGCTTGATCGTGGAGAGCCACTTCATCATCACGCCCTCCTCGAGCGCCTCCTCGACCTCGAAGTCGTGCGCGGGCATCCGCTCGCGCGTGCGGCGGTACACGACGATCGCCTCGTTCGCGCCGAGGCGCTTGGCGGTCCGCGCGACGTCCATCGCGGTGTTCCCGCCGCCGTAGACGACGACGCGCCGGCCGAGCAACGGGCGCTCCTCGCCCTCCATGCTGCGCAGCAGCGTGACGGCGTCAAGGATGTGCGCCGCCTCTCCTGCCGGGATGTAGGCGCGCTTGCCGATGTGCGCGCCGACGGCGAGGAACGCGGCGTGAAAGCCACCGTCGCGCATCGCCTGGAGGATGTTCGTGACCTTGGTGTTCAGCTCCAGTGTCACGCCGAGGTCGAGGATGCGCTGCACCTCGGCGTCGAGGACATCGCGTGGCAGGCGGTACTGCGGGATGCCGAAGCGCATCATGCCGCCGGCCATCGGCCCGGCCTCGCGGATCGTGACCGTGTGCCCGCGACGTGTGAGGTGGTAGGCAGCGGACAGGCCCGAGGGTCCGGCGCCGACGACCAGCACGCGCCTGCCGGTTGGCTCAGCGTCGGTGATGAGCTTCCAGCCGTGCTTGATCGCCTCCTCGCCGAGGAAGCGCTCGACGCCATGGATCCCGACGGCGTCGTCTACCTCGGCGCGGTTGCAGGCGGTCTCACACGGGTGGTAACAGACGCGTCCCATGACGGCGGGTAGCGGGTTGTCCTTTACGAGCTCGCGCCAGGCGGCCTCGTAGTCACCGGACTCGGCGTGGTAGAGCCACTGCTGGATGTTCTCGCCGGCGGGGCAGGCGTGGTTGCACGGCGGCAGGCGGTGGACGTATACCGGGCGCTCCTCGCGCCAGGACCCGGTCTTGTTCGCCAGGCTCGACCCGGGATCCAGAGTGATCGCAAACGGCTTCTCCATCAGGACCTCTCCTCGGGGTCGGGCAGGAGGCCGAAGCGGCGGATGTTGCGCTCGGCGCCCGCCTGGATGCGGGCGATCACCTCGGTCCGCGGCTCGGGCTTGAACAGGTGCGCGAAGCGCTTCTGTGGGCGCAGGTAGTCTTCGACGGGCACCTGCCGGCGGATCTCAGAGACGTCTGTCACCTCGCCGTCGCGTGCCTCGAATACCGGGAAGATGCCCGACTCCTTCGCCAGGCGGGCGATCCGGATCGTGTCCTTCGACGCGCTTCCCCAGCCGAGCGGGCAGGGCACGAGGACGTGCAGGTAGCGCGCGCCGCGGATCTCCATCGCGGTCTGGACCTTCGCCTCGAGGTCGCGCAGCTCGGCGACCGTGGCGGTCGCGACGTACGGGATCTCGTGCGCCATCGCGATCAGCGGCGCGCTCTTGCCCTGGCCGAACACGTTCCCAGGCTCTGGACCGACGGCCTGCGTCGTGGCCGTGCGCGCGGCGGGCGGGGTGGCACCCGAGCGCTGCACACCGGTGTTCATGTACGCCTCGTTGTCGTAACAGATGTAGAGCACGTCGTCGTTGCGCTCGAACATTCCCGACAGGCACGCCATCCCGATGTCCACAGTGCCGCCGTCGCCGCCCTGGCCGACGACGCGCACGTCCTCGCGGCCCTTCGCCCGCAGCGCCGCGGCGATACCGGTCGACACGGCTGGCGCGTTGCCGAACAGCGAGTGGATCCACGGGATCTGCCACGAGGTCTCCGGGTAGGGGGTGGAGAACACCTCCAGGCAGCCCGTCGCGTTCGCCGCGATCATCCGCCCGTTCGTGGCGCGCATCGCGGCGTCCAGCGCGTAGCGCGCCCCGAGTGCCTCCCCGCAGCCCTGGCAGGCGCGGTGTCCGCACGTGATCGAGTTCGTCCGCTGCTCGTCGCCCTGCACGGAGCGCTGCTCGGGACCGAGCAGGCGATTGCCGACCGCGAAGCTGCCCGTCTGGTAGAAGCGGATCGCCGGCGCCTTCATGCTCGTGCGTTCCTCATACCGGCCCCGCCGCGACGGGCCCGACATCACGCAGGATGTTCTCGGCGTGCGGACCGGAGGTGCGCGAGGAGGCCATGCGCGCAAGCTCCCGGTTCACGACATCCCAATCCATGTCCAGGAACGTCAACGGCTCAAGACGATCGGCCGCCGCGTCAGTGAACAGCCCGCGCAGCGCCGCCTTTGTGATCGGCCGCCCGCCGAGGCCCGCTATGACCGTGTAGCCATGTAGCTGAATGCCGGCGAGCGCCATGCGGACGTTCGCCGCGACGATCCCGCCGATGCCGACCGCGAGCGCCTTCTCGAGTACGACCACGCGCTGGGCGTGTCCCAGCGCCCCACGCACGGCGTCCAGCGGGAACGGACGAAACGAGCTGATCCCAACAACCCCGATCTTCACGCCCTGCTCACGCAGTTCGTCGACCGTGTCCTTGATCGTCCCGAGCACCGAGCCGAGCGCTACGACGATCGTCTCTGCGTCCTCGGCGCGGTAGCAGCGGATCAGGCCGCCGGAGTTGCGTCCGAATGCGCCCTTGAAGTCGGCGGCGATCTCTGGAATCAGCTCCAGCGCCTGCATCTGCTTGGCGTGCGCGAGGTACTTCACCTCCATGAACGCCTCCGGCCCGACCATCGCGCCGATCGATATCGGCTCGTCAGGGTCGAGCACCTGACGCGGCTGAAACGGCGCCAGGAAACCGTCGACCTGCTCCTGATCGGGGATTTCGAGGCGCTCGACGGCATGCGTGAGGATAAAGCCGTCCATGCAGACCATCACCGGTGTGGAGAGCTCCTCGGCCAGCCGGAAGGCCTGAATGTGGAGATCGAGCGCCTCCTGGTTGGTCTCAGCAAACAGCTGGATCCAGCCGCAGTCGCGCTGGGACATCGAGTCGCTGTGGTCGTTCCAGATGTTGATCGGCGCGCCGATCGCACGGTTGGCGACCGTCATCACGATCGGCAGACCAAGCCCCGAGGCGTTATAGAGCGCCTCGACCATGTAGAGCAGGCCCTGGCTCGCTGTCGCCGTGTAGGCACGCGCCCCGGTGGCCGAGGCGCCGATCGCCACCGACATCGCGGCGAACTCCGACTCGACGTTGACGAACTCGCATGGCGCGAGCTCGCCGCTCTTCACCAACTGCGAAAGGTTCTCGACGATGTGCGTCTGGGGGGAGATCGGGTACGCGCAGATGACCTCCGGCCGGCACAGCGCCACCGCCTCGGCGACCGCCCGCGAGCCCTCAACCTGACGCAGCACCGGACAGCTCCCGCATCTCATCGGCCACCCATGCGTGCGCCGCCTGCGCCGCCGCCACGTTGCCCTCGCCCACGGCCCCGGTGAAGCGCTCGCGGATCGCGCGCGTCACCGAGTCGAGCGAGATCAACCCGCTGAGCGCCGCAAAGCCGCCGAGCAGCGCGGCATTGGCGACCGGCCGGCCCGTGTGCTCACGCGCGAGATCGCCAGCGGGCACGGTGAGCATCCGCTCGCGATGGAAGTCCTTTACGAAATCACCGAGGCCGAGCTCGTCGAAGCCCTTCGCGGTGTTGATGAGGATGAAGCCGTCCGGCTTGCAGCCATCGAACACGTCCACCTGGTGCAGCAGCGTCGGATCCTGGATGATCAGCGCATCGGGCTCCATGACCGGCTCGCGCACACGGATCTCGCGATCGTCGATCCGGCAGAACGACACGACGGGCGCGCCCATGCGCTCTGAGCCGAAGTTCGGGAACGCCTGCGCATAGCGGCCCTCCACGAACGCCGCCAGCGAGAGTATCTCCGCCGCTGTGACGACACCCTGGCCACCACGCCCGTGGATGCGAACCTGGAACATGAGTACAGGAATATCCGTCAGACCGCGCGTCGACATCCGGGGCTTGCCACGAGGTCAAGCGTGGAATTCCGCAATCGTCCCAGCAAGCCGCGCCGGAGACTGCCAGCCCCGTATGAGCAGCTGCGCGCCGTGCGCTCCAACGAGGAGCACGGCGAGTACAACAACCGCGTGTCTGCGATCTTCGCCACCCTGCGCACCGCGGCGCCCACCGTGCTCAAGTCGCTCGACGATGGCGCGCGGAGTCCGCCGGGGTGACGACGACCTGGCCGCCGCGGCCGCGGGTGCAGACCTGGAACATCGCCTGTCGCCTGTCACCTATACGCGAGCCGAGACCGCGCATTCGGTCGCTGCTCCGGCGCGCGCGGCGTCGAGCAGCACACGCTGCTCCGCGGCTGCTACCAGCGCCCGTGTTTGGTCGATCGCGTCGACGCTGACCGAGATCGCGTCGATCCCGGCACGCACCAAGAGCTCGGCGTACTCGGGGTGAACCGAGGGAGCCTGGCCGCAGATTGAAGTGCGCAGCCCGAGCTCGCGGGCGCGCGGGATCAGCTCTCGCAGATAGGCGGTCACCGCCGGGTCGCGCTCGTCGAAGGTCTCGGCCAGCACCTCGTTGTCGCGGTCTGCGCCGAGCAGCAGCTGGGTGAGGTCGTTGGAGCCGATCGAGATGCCGCTGACCCCTAGCGCAGCGTAATCCTTGAGGTTGAAGAGCACCGAGGGCACCTCGGCCATCACCCACAACTGGAAGCCGGGACGATCCAGCAGGCCCGACTCGGCGATCAGCTCGCGGCAGCGACGCAACTCGCGGGTGCTGCGCACGAACGGCAGCATCACGTGCAGGTTGCGCTGGCCGGCATCCCACACCTTGCGCACGGCGTCCAGCTCGAGCCCAAAGATGTCGGGCTCCCGGGTGTAGCGCAGAGCCCCCCGATAGCCGATCATCGGATTGGCCTCGTGCGGCTCGAAGCGCTCGCCGCCGCGCAGCCCGGAGAACTCGTTGGTGCGGAAGTCGATCGTGCGGTAGGTCACCGGCCGCGGCGCGAAGCCGGCCGCGAAGGTGCTCAGCCCCTCGGCCATCCGCGCGATGAACTCCTCGCCGCGCCCCTCCTCGAGCAGGGTTCGGGGATGATCGCCCGCGAGCGCCTCGAGCACCATCATCTCAGCGCGCAGCAGACCGACACCATCCACAGGCAGGCCCTTGACGCGCTGCACCTGCGAGGGCTCGGACAGATTCACGAGGATCTGCGTCGCGGTCACGGAGCCCACAGGCGCGGGAGGGCTTCCGCTCAGGGGCGTGGCCGGTGTCGGCTCGCTCGCGCGGGCGCCCTCCAGCACCACGCCGCGGGTAGCGTCAACGGTCACGATCTCCCCGTCGCGCAGCTTGCTGGTCGCCTCTCCGGTGCCGACCACACAGGGGATGCCCAGCTCGCGCGAGACGATCGCAGAGTGGCAGGTCATACCGCCGGAGTCTGTGACGACGGCCACAGCGCGGCGCAGCACTGGCAGCCAATCGGGGGCGGTCATGTGGGTCACCAGCACGTCGCCCTCTTTCAGGCTCGCGGCGTCGGCAAGCGAAGTGAGTATTCGCGCGGCGCCACTGGCGCTGCCGGGCGCGCCGCCCAGGCCGCGCAGCAGCACGGCCTGCGGCTCTGAAGCCTCCGATGCCGTGGCCGTCGGGGGGGCGTCTGCGTGAAGGGTGGTGATCGGGCGGCTCTGCAGCATCCACAGCGCACCGGCGGGGTCAAATGCCCACTCGGTGTCCTGCGGTGAGCCGTAGTGCTGCTCGATGCTCCGGCCGAGGTCGGCCACCGCAACGACCTCGTCGTCTGTCAAGACCGGCTTCAGGGCCTCCTCCTCGGAGAGCGTGCGCTGCTGTGTGCCGCCATCGGGCGCGTACTCGATGATGAGGTCCTTGTGGTGAACCTCACGACGTCGGATCGCGAGGGTCGCCTTGTCAACCACGTACCGGTCGGGGGAGACCGAGCCAGAGACGACAGCCTCGCCCAGCCCGAAGGAGCCCTCGATGACCAGCTCCTTGTGCTCGCCGGTGGCCGGGTTGACGGTGAACATCACCCCCGCACGAGTCGAGTCGACCTGGCTCTGCACAACGACCGCGATGTCCATGTCGGCCTGTCCGAAGCTGTTCATGCCGCGGTAGTAGATCGTGCGTGCGCCGAACAGCGACCGCCAGCAGCGGCGCACGGCGTCGATCACCGCGTCCTCGCCCCGGATGTTCAGGAAAGTCTCGTTCATCCCGGCGAACGAGGTGGTCGCGGTGTCCTCTGCCGTGGCGGAGGAGCGCACAGCCACCGGCGCCTCGGGGTCCTTCCCTGCCAACTGCTCGTAAGCCGAGCGGATCTCTCCCCGCAATGGCTCGGGTATCGGCGTGGCGTCGAACAGATCGCGTGCTGCGGTGCTCGCCGCTTGAAGCGCGGCGATGTCCTCCACCTCCACGCCGTCCAGCAGCTCGGCCAGCCGCTCGCGCAGCCCGGTCTGCGCGCAGAACGCGGCGTATGTCGGGGCGCCGACCACGAAGCCGGCGGGTACCGGCAGCCCTGCGGAGGTGAGCTCGCCCAGGTTCGCGCCCTTGCCGCCCGCGTACGCGACGTCGTCGCGGCCAAGACGAGTGAACGGACGCACCGGCTCGTCGGTCAGGGTGGGGGCATCATTGGCAACGCTCATCGGGTCATCGCTCCTCGGGTCGCGACCTTGTTTCTGCATCGACACCAGTCAAGCGGTTGACGAGGCCACCAGCCATCGCACTCCCCACTGAACCCGCTCCGTAGTTCTCACCGGTACGCATGGGGCTCATCACCCGTGACGCGGCTCGTGCCCGGGCGTAGCGTGGGTGCTGCCCCAAAGATTGGCCTTACCCCGCGATCCGTGCAGATATCACCAGGAGGAAACCGCAGATGCCCACTCGAGTCGCCATCAACGGCTTCGGCCGCGTCGGACGCAGCGTCCTGCGCATCGCACACGAGCAGGGAGCAGATGTGGAGATCGTGGCGGTCAACGACCTCGCGGATGTCGCGACGCTGGCGCACCTGCTGCGTCACGACTCTGTCTTCGGAGCGTTTCCCGGCACCGTGGAGTACACCGCGGGGGAGCTGCTCGTGGCCGGCCGTCCGATCCGGGCGCTCGCCGAGTCATCGCCCTCAGACCTACCGTGGCGCGAGTTGGGAGTGGACGTGGTGATCGAGTCCACCGGTCGATACCGCACGCGCTCAGCGGCCGCCGTGCACCTGCAGGCCGGTGCACGCAAGGTGATCGTCTCCGCGCCCGGCAAGGGGTCGGAGCCGCTGGATGCGACAGTGGTCATCGGCGTGAACTTCGAGGCGGTCTACGATCCCGACCGCCATCACATCATCAGCAACGCGTCATGCACGACCAACTGCCTGGCGCCCGTCGCAAAGGTTCTCCACGAGACGGTCGGCATCCGCCACGGTCAGATGAGCACGATCCATGCCTACACAGCGGATCAGAATCTGCTCGACGGGCCACACAAGGATCTGCGGCGAGCCCGCGCGGCCGCGCTCAACCTCATACCGACATCGACCGGAGCGGCGAAGGCGCTCGGCCTCGTCATCCCCGAGCTCGCGGGCCGACTGGGCGGGATCGCGATCCGCGTGCCGACCCCGACCGGCTCGATCGTCGATCTCACGGTCGAGGCCGAACGGGCGACGAGTGTCGAGGAGGTCAACGCGGCGTTCCGCGACGCCGCCGAGCACGGCCCGCTAACAGGCATCCTCTCCTACAGCGAGGACCCGATCGTCTCCAGCGACATCGTCAAGTCGCCCTTCTCTTCGATCTTCGACTCGGAGCTGACGAGCGTGATGGACGCCACCCAGGTGAAGGTCATTGCCTGGTACGACAACGAGTGGGGGTACTCCAGCCGTCTGGTGGACCTCGCGGCCAGGGTCATGGCACCGGTGCTCGCCGCGGCATAGATGGATCCCGGCCGAGTTCACCCCTACCCCGCAGGCGCCACCAGGTGAGCGCTGTGCATGGAGAAGGGTTGCTGCGGTGCGGGTGATCTCCGAGCAGCAGCTCGAGGAGGCCCTTGCGGCGCTAACAGTTCTAGAGCCGCGGGTCGTCGCGAGTGGCAACCTCGCTACCCCACGAGTTCTGCTGGACGCGCTCGAGCGCACGGTCGAGCGCTACCGGCTGTTCATGCTCGCGGCGCAGGCCCCGATGCCCGCTCGGGAGGGCGTAGTCCTCGAGACACCGTTCGTGGGACCCGGCATGCGCAGCGCCGGCGGGCGGCTGGACTACCTGCCGATGCGGCTTCCCGACCGTGAGACCGGTGGCGCCGCTTGAAGCGAGCGGCGTACCTGTACGCTCTGAGGATGGAGTCGCCACAAGCCGGTGAACTGGTCAGAGTCGCCGGCGGCGGCCCTGAGCTCGACGGGATCGTCTTCGACGTCCCCAGCAGGTCCAAGGTCGTCGTCGCCGTGCTCGATCCCGGCCGCGGTCCCGTATTCCGCACCGTGAACCCGAGCGATCTGGCCGAGCGGACCGACGCGGGCCCTGACGATCGCGCGCTCAACCTGCTGCTCAGGCGCACGCCGTCGCCCGCTCGCGGCGCGGCCGCCGCGGGGCCCTCAACCGTGCACGGGCAAGCCGGACATGCGCGCGGCGCGATGCATCGCACGACCGGCAAGTAGCGCGCCGGGTCGCCACACCGCTCGCCGAGCCTATATCTCTTATATTTTTTCTCGTATAACCATGGTTATACGGGCGCACCGGTAGAGCAAGCTCGAGGCAGAGGACGCTGCCCTGCCCTGCCCTGCCCTGCCCTCCCTCGCAACGCGGCCACTGCGATCGCCCGTGCGGCCAACGCGTGCGGCGGCGTCACTCCTCCATATCTTCGGAGCGCTCCAGCCACGAGGCCTCCAGTGTCTCGCGCTCGGCGCTCGCGCTGAGAAGCTCGACCTGAAGGCTTGCCAGCCTGGCGTGATCGGTCGCACTGGCGATCATCTGCGACTCGAGCTCCCGCTCGCGCTCCGTCACGCCCTTGATCATCCGTTCGAGCTGTCGCAGCTCCCGCTGTGAGCGCCGCGCGTCCTTGCGCGCCTCGCGGATCCGGGCTCCTGCCGGCATGCCAGCGGGCTCGGCCGCCCTCGCGGCGCCCGACTCGGGGCCCGAGTCTGTCCGGCGGCGCTGCTGGAGGTACTGCTCGATCCCGCCCGGGAGGTGGCGTACACGGCCATCGTCGCCGAGCGCGTACACGTCGTCGCAGACCCGCTCCACGAAGTAGCGGTCGTGGCTGACTATCACCAGGGTGCCCGGCCAGCCGTCCAGCAGGTCCTCGAGCGCGGTCAGCGTGTCGATGTCCAAGTCGTTGGTCGGCTCGTCGAGCAGCAGCACGTTCGGCTCTCCCATCAGCAGACGCATCAGCGCCAGACGCCTGCGCTCCCCGCCGGACAGGTCGGCTACGAAGGTGCGCGCCTTCTCGCCGCGGAACCCAAAGCGATCGCACAGCATCGACGCGCTGATCTCGCGCCCGTCGCCGAGGATCGCGTGTCCGCGCACCTCCTCCAGCGCTTCGAGCACGCGCAGCTCGCCCGGGATCTCCACGGTGTCCTGCGAGAGGTGCGCGATGCGGACCGTGCTCCCCGTCTCGATCCTGCCGCCGTCCGGCGCGAGCTCTCCGGCGAGAAGCCGCACCAGCGAGGTCTTGCCCGAGCCGTTCACGCCTACGAGAGCCACGCGATCGCCCGCTCCGAGCCTCCAGGTCAACCCGCTGAGCACCACGCGTGCCCCAAGCGTTAGCGAGACGTCCACTGCATCGAGCACGCGATCGCCGAGGCGTGCCGTCGCAAACCGCAGCAACTCGGCGCGGTCACGCGCCGGCGGCTCATCCGCGATCAGCTCGTTCGCGGCCGCGATGCGGAACTTCGGCTTCGTCGTGCGCGCCGGCGGTCCTCGCCGCAGCCACGCCAGCTCCTTGCGCAGCAGCTGCTGGCGGCGATCCTCACTCGAGGCGTGCTGTCGTTCGCGCTCGGCGCGCGCCAGCACGTAGGCCGCGTAGCCGCCGTCGTACTGATGCACGCTCCCGTCGCTCAGCTCCCAGGTGCCAGTGCAGACCGCGTCCAGAAACCAGCGGTCGTGGGTCACCACGAGCATCGAGCCGCGTCGCGCGGCGAGGTGGCTCGCGAGCCAGTCCACGCCTTCGACGTCGAGGTGGTTCGTCGGCTCGTCCAGCAGCAGCAGCTCGGGCGCTTCGAGCAGCAGCCGCGCCAGCGCCACGCGTCGCCGCTCGCCGCCTGAGAGACCAGCGATCGGAGTCTCGATTCCGGCCGCGAAAAGGCTCAGCTCCACGCCGCCCATCAGCCCGTCGAGCACAGCGCGGAACGCACCGTCGCCGGCCCACTCGTGCTCGGCGCGAGAGCCGACGAGCACCTCGCGGATCGTCAGCCCCTCGTCGAGCTCGTCACGTTGCCCGAGCAGCGCCACCCCCACGTCGCCCGTCCGCGTCAGCGCGCCCTCGTCGGGCTGCTCGACGCCCGCGATCAGCCGCAGCAGCGTCGACTTCCCGCCGCCGTTCGCGCCCACCACGCCGATCCGCTCGCCCGCCGCTATGCCGAGCGTGACGTCGTGCAGCACCGCGCGACTCCCGTAGCCCTTCGAGACGCCCTTCAGGTTCAGGAGGTTGCGAGCGGTTGCCATCGACCTGCATCCTGGCGCATCCTCGCGGGCTACCGTGAGGCCCCGTGAGGCCCGTGAGGCCCGTGAGGCGCTCTCGGCCGATCAGGCGCAGGCCCATGCGCCGCCGGCTCAGGCGAGCGCCGCGCTGGCAGACGCCGAGGACTCGCGGGCGTGCATCTCGCCGATCCAGTCGTCGAGCTCCTGCCAGCGCTCGTACAGCCACGTGATCATCTGCTCGCGCTCGCACGGCACCTCGGCCGCGGGAAAGCGCCAGAACTTCAGCCGCACGGTCGTTCCCACAAGCCCGCCCGACCAGATGTCGCTGACGTACTCGAAGCCGTCGAGGCCGACGTGACCGAAGATCACGACGTCGGCGCCGCGGGCTGATTCGAGCAGCGTGATCGTGCCACTGAGGCGTGGCGGCAGCACGTTCTGCAGCCGCGCCACGAGCGGGGCCAGCTCGGGCTGGCGCTCGCTCACGAGCAGCTTCGCGCGTGCCAGCTTCTCGGCGGTCCAGCGCGTTCCCTCGGGATAGATCAGCAGTCCGTCGCGGGCGCCCATGTGCAATGTCAGTTCGCGCACGCGGTCGAGCTCCGTCGCGACGTCCGCCGAGGCACGGCGGACGAACACCGTGGGGACCCAGCGCCCGCCGATGTCGATCGTCGGCAGCATGCGCAACTCGCGCTTGATGATGAAGCGGAACCCCAGGCCGTGGGCGCGGCCGAGGATCGCATCCGGAAGCGCGTTGTCGATGATGCTCGCGTGGCGGATCATGACGAGCACCGGCCCCGGTCCGGCGAGCTCCAGTCCCTCGATCTCGAAGCGCAGTCCGAACAGGCCGCGGATGCCCGCCAGGTGGCTGGCGAGCCACAGGCGCTTGACGCGGTAGACGCGCTCGCGGCGCACCGCGCTGTCGCGGCCGAGCGAGACGATCCATATTCCCAGCAGACCTACCAGCGCCCACAGCTCGCCGGCGAGGAACCACCACAGCATCGCCAGCAGCCGCACGGCCATCCAGGGCTTTCGCCGGCGCAGCCACAGCGTCGCGTCGACGACGACCGCGAGTGTCGCCAGCAGGGGCGAGAGGAGCGTGATCGCGGCAAACGCCAACAGCTCGAGCGTGATGCCGCGCGTGCGGCGCCACACGCGGGCCGCGCGGGGGCCGTCGTCGGGGATCAACGGTCCCAGCTCTCCCATCCGCTGCGGATCGTACTCCCGTTCAGAGGTCCCAGCCGAAATGGCCTCCGCCCGCGCGCCGGCCGCCGTGTCCGCGGGTCGATCGGCGCCGCAGCAGGGCGTCGCTGGACGCATGTTCGATGAATTTGTGCAGCACGCTCAAGTCCCTGTCACACAGCGCCGAAAAAGACCGCGACCTGCCATCGGAGAGGTGGTTGGAGTTGGACCTCGCGTTCGACTCGACCATCGCCCGGAAATCCAAGCGAGGGCTACGATTCTCACCAACGTCGACACCCCCGATTTCTCGCAGCAGAGGCTCGCGTCGTTCGCGGTCACCTGCCGGGAGCTCGATGACAGCACGAGCGCAATCGCAGTCGAGGGCGAGCTCGATCTGACCACCGCCCCGCGCTTGAAGTGGATGCTCGTGGACGCGATCCAGGGCGGGCGCAGTCGCATCCTGCTCGACCTCTCGCTGACCACATTCATGGACTCGACGGCGCTCGGCGTGCTCGTCGTCGTCAACCGCAACCTCGAGTTCGGCGCCGCGATGGCGATCGCCTGCCCCAGCCCCAACGTGCTTCGCATCTTCGAGCTCTCCGGCATGGACGGCGCGTTTGCGATCTTCCCCACATTTGACGAGGCGCTCGCGCACGTCAATGGCACCAGCACAGGAGCCGGCTGATCGGGATGGACTGCTCGACGGCGAGCAACACGAATCGACGCGGCCCCCGCCGGCCCCGTTGGCGTCTAAGTTCCGCCGCAGCGATCGGCTGTGCCCTTTCGCTGGCCTGCATCCCCGCCGCGACCGCGAAGTCCCCGCGCGAAAAGCAGGCACTAGCGCCCGGCGCGCATGCAAACGCCGGCAGCGCCCCCGCCGCCGCCGGCGA
>OLKX01000401.1_pt1 | contig 18360 bp, 17 predicted proteins | sample 1604201 | NCBI WGS metagenome assembly OLKX01 (sample SAMEA104055716, study PRJEB20765) | soil metagenome | biome: Arctic tundra; feature: Polygonal ground; material: soil | place: USA | collected 2011-09 | depth 0-0.5 m
CTGCTACCCCGCGGCGATTCAAGCCGAACGCTCAAGCCCCGTGAACAGCGAAAAGGCCCACATTTGCGGGCCTTTTCTGACATAGCGGGGGCGGGATTCGAACCCGCGACCTTCGGGTTATGAGGTCGCCGAAGGGGGGTCGGGTGGGGCCAGATCGCCCGTGTTTGCTGGGGTTAGCTCAGGTTCGATGGGGTCTGATTTGCTCAAAACGGAACCTTGAATGGAACCATGGGAGAGGGCCGGGAACGCCGACTCGTGGCGAGTCATGCAACCATCCTTCAGATGGCACATCACCGGCGCAGGGGTCCTAAGAGTACGCGCGCCGGATGTCTGCTGTGCAAGCCGCACAAGCACCAGGCCGAGCGCCATCGTGGCCGCGCTCGCAGCGACCGTCGTTGGAACGAGCAGCAGGTGGCAGCCGACCACGATGGCTACCGCGACCGCTCAGAGCCCGCGAAGTAGACGCACTGCCGATGCCAGTCCAAGTTCGGGCTCTGGAGCTGGACGGCGAGTCGTCGAGCCAGCCGACGACTGATGGGGTCTCTCACACCGAGCGAGAGACCCCATCGTTGGAGAGTCCGACTGCGACCTAAGATGCGCACGTGCCGTCCACCGTCGCCAGCCTGCTCGCGGTAGCGTGCCTTGAGTCGGGTGGACGCGTCGGTTGGGGAGCGCGAGTTCCCGAGACGCGAACCGGCGTATACCTCGTTTCGCTGACCTCGACCGGCCGCGTCGCCAACGCGCTGACCGACTGCCCGTTGAGCGATGCAGCACTGGACGAGCTGCTGATCTCGTGTCCGGCTTTGACACTCGACGGTGAGCGCCCGACGCGCGCGCAGGTGGCAAGGCGCATCGGCTCTTACTGGTTGCCGGATGAGTGTGTGCTCTACATCGGCCTGGCCGGACAGCCGCTCCGCACCCGTGTACGCCAGTACTACAAGACGCGGATTGGGGCTGCGAAGCCTCACAAGGGCGGCTGGTGGCTGAAGACCCTGTCAGTCCTCGGCGAGTTGCACGTCCACTACGCCCCAACCGACGACTTCAAGGGCGCCGAGGAGCAAATGCTGCGAGCGTTTGCTGCTGGTGTCTCGCAGACGACCCGCGCCGCGCTGCCCACCGGCGATCCGGTGATGCCGTTTGCGAACCTGCGCGATGGCGACTGGCACCGCAAGCGCCACGGCATCCGAGGAGAGACCAGCGAGGCCGCAAGGTCGACCGGAGCCGTACCAAAGACAACGAAGGTGACACGGTCCAAACCGTCGACGGCGTTTCCAGCCCGACCGCGCGAGTCACCCGTAACCCCACATTTTCGTTCTCAGCGCGTGACCGAGAGTGACATCAAGGCGGGGTAGGTACGTATCCCCATCGGCGCGACGAAGACCATCCTTCCGCAGGAGCGTCAGGACATCTCCGTGCTATTGGTCGGTCGCGAGGTCGCCTGCCGATGGGACCCGCGCTACGGCGAGAAGGAGCGCTCCGGCATCATCCGTCTCGGCCGGACCGCCGCGCGCGAACTTCTGCACCCCGGCGACGTCCTTGCCGTTTCGATGAGAGCTGACGGCACGGCCCAGCTCAGCTGACTCAGAGCGCCGTCAGGCGCAGAGCGGTGACGTATGCGACGCAGATCGCCTGTACCCGGTCCTCGGGGATCGCAGTTCGCAATGCTGTTGACGCCATCTCGATGCCAGGGCGTCCGCGTCTGCCGAACAGCTCCTCAATGTAGGTGAGCGCCGCGGTCGTCGGAGGGCCGGCGATCGCATCCTGGGCGAGGGCGCTGAGCGTGACTGCGATCTCGTCCGGCCTCGTCGTCTGCATGAGTCGCACGACATCGGAGGCGTCCTTGTCGTCGAGCCGGGCGGCGTGACCGCTTGCGACGCGATCGTGGAGCTTGTGGGCCTTTGCGACGAGCAGCGCGGCGGGGCCGGCGACCCTCGCTTGTAGCGAGCGCTCGTCTGCTGGGTCCAGCGCCGCGATGTTCATCGTGCCGTTGTCGACCAATGCTGCCTCGAGTCCGACCGCGCGCCGAGCAGCACGAGCGCCGTGGCCGCCCAGGCGTGCGGCACGTCTGCCGGTGCCCGACGCGGCGCCCTCGGGAACGATCAGATCGACCGGAACCAGGAACTCCTCGCCGGCAGCAGACGCGCTCGCCAGCCAGATGCCCGGCTCGACGTGACCCCCGGGCTGCTGCTGCAGATGGAACCCTGCTGCGGACATCCCGGCTTCGAGCTCCGGAGCCTCGCCGAGGAGAAGCGGGTCCAGTACGAGATCGCCGTCGGTGGTGTAGGGGGCGATGGCCAGGTCGGCGGTGCCCGTGTGGAGATAGACGGCCTGGGCACCGGCCAGGATGATGGCGTCGCCGTGTGGTGCGAGCACGGTCAGGGCGTCGAGTAGGACTCGCCGGGCAGCTACGTATCGCGCGTCGAGGTCCTGCGGTCGCGAAACATCGCTCGCGCCGGTCACGCGTCCGCCTTAGAGAGGTGAAGATCGGCGATCGAGGGCAGCCGCCAGCGCGGCTCGTTCTCCGCCATCCACGCGATGAGCGCTTCGCCCTCGGCCGGCATCCTGCCTGTGCCCGTCAGGCAGTCGACGGCGGCCTGGGAGGGCGCGACGTAGCGAAGGCCCGCGTCTTCTGTCCCCCGCTCCCACACGACCGGATCGAACGCTCGGAGTAGGACGACGTTGGCTCCCTCGTCGGCCGGAAGCAACCCGAGCGTGTTGGCCAGTGCCTCGATCTCGTTGCAGTACGCGATGAGCAGTGCCGGCGCGGCGACGGGTGCGAGCCGCACGGCGGCGAACGATCCTGTGACTGCCAGCAACGGCGGCCCGGACAGCTCTGCGAGCTGCGAGAGCGCATCGTTTGCCCCGCGCGGCGCGAGGAAGGTGGACGCATCGTTGCTCTTGAGAACGTCGTATGACTCCGCCCACCGTCGCAGCAGCCCGGGCATATCGGCGTCCTGCACCCGTCCTCGACGGGTGCGCTCGACAAGCGCGTCTTGGTCCAGCGCGTCGAGCAGCCGCGAGACGTAGCCCTGCGTTAGGCCCGTCGCGGCTGCGACTTCGGTTACTCCGTAGGGCGGACTGACGTCGATGAGCAGGCGGATGAGCCGTGCGGCCTTGGGCCCGCGGACCCTCGCCTGGCCGCGAGGCATGGGCTGGGGGTTCCTGGCGGCTCCGACGGCACTGATGTAGAGCGCGGGGTTCTCCAGCTTGATTCGCGCGTTACCGGTGAGGTCGATGAAGTTGATGCCGTCGCTGGTGAGCAGCTCCTGAGTTCGCGAGCTGATCCATGGAGCGACCACGAGAAGGGGGATGTGGCCGGCAATCGAGCGGATCACACTCGACAGCCCGCCCGATAGCTGTCCGACAGCGCGAGGATCGAACGATCGCTTCGCCTCAACCGCAAGCGTTACATAGGTCCCCCTCGGGTCACGGAGGTCTATCGCGCCGTCCGTCGGCGTGCGGGCCTGTCCCGAGTCGGCAGCCACCTCCGACCGTGTCGACCGCTCCACGGTCCAGGTGTTCGGGAGCATCTCCCGTAGTCGTGCAACTGCCGCGTCCGTGAGATCTGTTGCCTCGATGGACTCGTTTGCGATCATAACGAAACTAGATTAGCAGAAAAGATTGCCCGCACACTATACTTTGCCGATCCCGCAAATATTCAGATCCAGGAAACTTTGTCTGCTCTCAAGCCGCAATTCGGGGCCCACCGAGCATCCGCGCGATGGTCGCCGCCTATTCGAACCGTCGGCCCTCAACGTCAGGCCAGTACCTGTAGAGGGTCTTGGCTTGGTCGAGCACGAGCTGGGCGAAGTGGTTGATGTCCTGGCCGCATCCGCCTCCAGCCGCCGCAGCCGGTCACTTGTACTCGTGCTCGCGCAGCAGGCGCCTGATCGTGCGGCGAATCGCAGCCTCAGTCGATGCGCGGTCGGCCCAGTCGACCGCGAGGTCTTTTCTGACGCTTTTTACGGGGTCTCTCGCGATGTTGGCAAGCTCTGCGGTCTCTCGCAAGAAGCCCTCGTCGACGCCGCTGAGGTCCACGTCACCCACATCGGTGGCCTCGAGCGCGGCGTCCGCAACCCCAGCCATGCGACTCTCCTCCGCGTCGCGGCCGCACTCCGCGTCGAGCCCGGTCAGTTAGTGATCGAGGCGGACCGACTGCCGGACGCCGCTCGCGAGCCGAGCTAAAACGGGGGCGCGCTGAGCCACCGCGTTAGCGGCACAGGCGCACGAAGCCAGGGTTGGCTCCGTCGGCGGCGCGGTTGTCGACGACGGCGAGCTCGTTCGGGGTGCGCAGGTCGAGCTGCAGGATCGCGATCTCGCGGCCGCCGTGGAGACTGCGCAGCACATCGGCGACGGCGAGTGCGCCCGCCACCCCGCCCACGAAGGAGGCCGCGACGGAGATTCCCGCGATTTCCGCCATCCCACATTCGGCCTCGGCGCGGCTCGCGCCGGCAGCGACGAGGTCGTCGATCTCGCTGCTGTAGAGCTCAGGCAACTCTCCCTGCGATGGCTGGCGCGCCGCGAACTCCGTCGCGGGAGACAGCTGTGAGGGAAACGTGTGCAGGACCATGTCCAGGTACTCGACGGCACCGCGACCGAGGCCCGCGTCGACGACGCGCGCGAACCGCTCGTCGCCGAGGACGGCGCGCGGGACCGGCGAGTCGAAGCCCGCAAGGGCGAGCGTCGGCTCGTCTGCGCTCGGCCAGATGTGCTCGTCGAAGAGCCGCTCGACGATTGCCGTCTTGAAGCCCCGCGACTCGAGCGCGGCAGCGACGACGCGGCTCTTGCGGGAACGGACATCGCTCTCGGTTGAGAGGAGGCCTGTCGCGAGATTGCCGGGGATGAGGAAGTCGGTATCGACGAGGTACGCGGTCAGATCACCGCGTTGTTGGTACGGCAGCATCCCTAGCGACCAGGCGTAGGCCTGGCCGAGATGCCCGAGCCCGAGCAGCCAAAGAGAGAGCGGCAGGAACGCGAGGGCAGGACCCACCGAGCACGAGCGCCAGTCGGTGCCCGGTTCCCAGAGCGAGACCCCAACGTCCCGACGCGCCGCTTCAGGAGCTCGGCAGGCGTGCTGGAAGGCCTCGCTCACGGCGAGGCCGCCGGCGACGACGCCCGCGAGCGGCATCCCGTCCCCCTCCCCGCGCTCGCGCGCGTCTTGGACGACGCCGCCGCTCCAACCCACGCATCTCGTGTGCATGATCACCGAGCCCACGGCCTGAGGCGAGTTGATTGCGATCGTCGGCAAGGAAGGGTCGAGCTCGGACACGAGCTCGCCGCCGAACCGCGCTGAGACGACGCTGGTCGAGGCGCCGGCCGCCCAACCCACACCAAGCGGACGATCGTCGACGAGACGCACGCGGACGCCGCCGAGGAAGGCGCGCGCGCCGGCGTTGATCGACGTCATCAGGGCAGCCTGCTCGGCCGGACGAACGTGAAGGTCGGAGCCGACATCCACCTGCAGGACGAGACGACGGAGCAGCTCTTCGGCCTCAGCGAACGAGCTGGCCTGGCCGGACTCGAAGAGCTGCTTGGCAGTGCGGTGCAGGTTCTCCGCACGCGTCATCGCAGCCACCGCAGCTTCAGTCGCCGGGCGGCCTCGGGGCCTGTCCAGCTTCGCCACCCAGCAGCGCCACCGTACCGATGTACGCCCACCTCGACGGGTTTGACCGGTTTGAGCGCGAGCCTGGGGACGATGAGAGCGACGTGCCCCTCCCGCGCGATCATCGGGCTTTCTTCGTCGTAGGAGCTTTGACGGACGCTTGCATAGGGGTGGCTGTGGACGTCGGCGACGACGACGCGGCGCTCGGCATCGCAGATGTCGGAGAGGGGGCTATAGGCAAGCCCGTTGAAGCGGATCGCGCCCTGCAAGCAGTCGGGGTCGAGATCGTCGAAGTAGACGATGCGTGTAACCACGCGTTCATCGCCGTCGCGCTCGGCGAGCAGGAAGGCACCAGCCTCGCTCTTGCCGCCGCCTCGGCGGCCGAGCTCGGCGACGAGGTCGCGCCATTGGCGACGGCCGAGGCAGAGAAGCACGTCCTCGTCTCTAGATCCCCTCATAGTCCTCGGCGTTCAGGATGTCGTGTACTTCTTCGAGATAGAAAGCGAGGTCGCGTTTCGAGTTCCAGGCCTCGCGCGGGTAGCGAGCGGGCCAGTCGGGATGACCGGCGAGAGCCACGCGATCCCAGGGCGCGTAGAGAGCCTTCCCGTCTTCCCAATCGGCCCGGAAGACCCGCTCCGCGCGAAACCCCTTCGGGCGCTTCGCGGCCGCGAGGACGTTGTCGGCCTCAAGATCCCACATGCAGGCTGTTGGGCCGGCCTGCGGATAGCCACTCAACTCGAAGGAGAACACGAACTCCTCCGGCGCGTCCTCACGGGGCGCGGCTGATATGGCGATCATGCTTCGCGGCCAGTCGTAGCTGATGACCCGCCAGCACCCAGCGTCCATGCCAGCGCGAAAGCGAGCATGCCGGAGATGCGCGTCCATTGCGCGCTCGTCCGGCTCGACCGCGACCGCCTCGGTCATCCCTCGAAGCGTTCGCGAGGCGCGAGTTCGAGAACGGCGCTGCAGGTACCGGGTTCGGCGACCGAGCCGATGTGCACCGTGGGTGCGAGGAAGTGATCGGCGTTCGGCAGCGCAAGGACGTGCTTGATCTTTTCCTCGGGCGTCAGTTTGAACGCCGCGGGGCCGGTGGCCCAGTCGAAGACGCGCTTGATCCTCGCCGCAGGCGAGAACGACTCGCTGTAGTCCCTGCCTCCGTAGCGAACGCGGACGTCGATGCGGTGACAGTGATTGCGGTGAAGGTGGGCGTTCTCGGCGACGCCAGCGGCCTCGAGCGACTGCTCGCTCGCGAGCGGCTCGTCCTGATCGTCGAGCCAGACGAGTTCCGACTCCTCATCCTCAGCGGCAACGGCAAGGTCGCCGAACGTGGCTGTAGCGTCGACCTCGACGATCTCGGGGTCCTCACGGCCTGGGGTATGCAGGTAGATCTCCATCAGGGTGCCTCCTTCCCAGCCACCGACGATTCCCGCCTGGCAGCCTGTTAGTCTTTACTTGCAAGGTGCACGATAACAGATATACCTGTCAGGTAAAGACTTCTAGGGAACATGGAGCTGAGCTTCGACGACGCAGACCTCGCCGAAACCTGCAGCTGCAGGGAGCTCATGCTGGGGCGCTGGGGGGATGACGGCTTCGCGAGCGTCGCAGTCCGACTCAAGCAGCTCGCTGCCGCCGCCGACGCCTCCGAGGTCGAGATGCTCCCGGACTGCGAGCTCGAGCACCGAGGGGGGTCGAAGGTGACGATCAGCTTCGGCGGGGGCGACCTCGTCATTCGTGGCGCGCTCGATGGTCGCCCCGCAGCACGAGGTGAGCACGCGCGGCTACAAATCTCCGAGATCGACAGACGCGACGCTACGGTGGCGCGATGAGTTCGCCCCCCGCGCACCAATACGAACCTGACTATGCGGTCGCCCCAGGGGAGACGCTTCGCGAACAACTCGACGCGATCAATCTTTCCCAGGCCGAGCTGGCCTCACGGAGCGGGCTCTCTGCCAAGCACGTCAATCAGATCATGCAGGGCATCGCCCCGATCACTCACGAGACCGCGCTTGTGCTCGAGCGCGTGACGGGCCTACCGGCTCGCCTCTGGAATCGGCTCGAGGCCGACTACCGCGAGACTCTGTTGCGAAAGAGGCAGCAAGAGCTTTCGGCCGAGGACGAAGCATGGCTCGAGACGCTGCCCGTCAAGGAGTTGCGGCAACGGGGTCGCATTCCCGCGACCAGAGACAGTTCGCGGCTCTACGAAGCCTTGCTCGCATTTTTCGGCGTCGCCGATCGCGAGGCTTGGGAACGCGTCTGGTTGCGTCCCGTCGCGTCATTTAAGCGCTCCAAAGCCTTTCGCAGCGATCCTGGTGCCGTCGCAACGTGGCTGCGTCTAGGTCAGGTTGAGGTGCGGGGCGTGAAGACAGCCTCTTATGAGGCTTCTTTGTTTCGAGAGGTGCTCATCGACGCGCGGCGGTTGACGAGCGCCGACGACTTCTCTGACGCTCTCAAGGAGCTCTGCGCCGGTGCTGGCGTGGCGGTCGTCTACGTACCGGAGATTGGCAAATCGCGCGTTAGCGGCGCGGCTTGGTGGGCAACACCAAGCAGGGCCGTCATCCAGCTAAGCGACCGCTACAAGCACGAGGACAACTTTTGGTTCGCGTTCTTCCACGAGGCAGCTCATATTCTCCTTCACTCGAAGAAGGAGACCTATATCGATGACGGTCCCGACGACAGCGAGATAGAGACGGAAGCAAACCGCTTCGCAGCAAACACGCTCATCCCACCGGCACGCGCGCGTGAGCTGGCGACGCTCAGAACCGAAGCTGATGTCAGCGAATTCGCCGCTCGCGTCGGAGTTAGCGCCGGTGTCGTGGTCGGACGTCTCCACAACGACGGGCACTGGGATTGGCGCAAGGGCAATCGCCTGCGTCGCCGGTTGCAGATCGTTGAGGCATAGCCCCGCCCGTCTGCCGGCGGAACGTCCGTGCGCGTCTTATCGTCTCTCTAAATAGGTCCCTTCCGGCTCGCCCACATGGACACGATAGTGCGGGCGCGCCCTATTCGAACAGCCGGCCCTCGACGTCCGGCCAGTACCGATACAGCGTCTTGGCTTGGTCGAGCACGAGCTGCGCAAAGTGGTTGATGTCCTGGACGCTTCCTCCCCCAGGCGGCGCAATCGGTGGCTTGTACTCGTGCTCGCGGAGGAGCCGCCTGATCTTGCGGCGAATGGCAGCCTCGGTCGATGCCCGGTCGGCCCAGTCGACGGTGAGGTCTTCCCTGATGCTCTTGACGAGGTCTCGCGCGATCTTCGCGAGCTGCGGATCGACGTTGGGCGCGTCGGCGCCACCGGCGAGCGCGTCGTAGAAGGCGGCCTCCTCCGCGGTGAGACCGAGCTGCTCGTGACGGCGGCCGGCTTCGCGCAGACTCCTGGCGATCTCAACGAGGCGTTGAACAACTTCGGCGCTTGAGATCTGGCGCAGCTCGTAGCGGTGCAGGACGGCGTCCAGTTGCTCTGCGAAAAGCTTGGCCTGTGCCTGGTTGGTGCGGCTTCGGCTTTTGACTTCGTTCTTCAGCAGCTTCTCGAGCAGCCGTATCTGAATGTTTGGATGCTCGGTCTTGGCCGCGATCGAGTCGAGGAACTCCTCGGAGAGGACGGAGATGTCAGGACGGTCTTGATCGGCGAGAGCGAGCGTCTCGATGACCTCGCCGGCGGCGAGACCCTCGGACATGAACTGTCGCACGGCCTGCTCGGCCTCGGCGCTTGCCTGCGGGACCGGCGTGGCGATCTTGCGCACCTCGCCCGCGAGCTTCTTGAAGAAGGAGATCTCCTCGCGCAGGTCGATCACGGCCTGTTGGGTGCCGATCAGCGTGTACCACTTGGCGAGTGCTGCCTGCTCGTCGAGGAACTCGCGGATGCGCTGCTCGTCGGCCAGCACGTAGTCCCAGCAGTCCAGGATCAAGCGCGAGGGGTCCGCGGCGACTTTGAGCTCGCCCTTGCGATACCCGGCGGGGTAGAGCATCGCGCAGAGCACCTCGTACTTCTCCCACAGCCCCGCGATCGCCTGCGCGATCGGAATGGCAGGATCTTCCAGCTCGGTTTCGTCGTAGGCGCGTAGCGAGGCCCGCAGGTCCTCGCCGATGCCGATGTAGTCGACCACGAGGCCGCCGCTCTTTTCGCGGAAGACCCTGTTTACGCGTGCGATCGCCTGCAGTAGGCCGTGGTCCCGCATCGGCTTGTCGATGTAGAGCGTGTGCAGCACCGGGGCGTCGAAGCCCGTCAGCCACATGTCCTTGACGACGACGATCCGGAGTGGGCGGTCGGGGTCGCGGAAGTCCTTCGCGAGCTGAAGGAGCTGTGGCTTTGAGCGGCGGAACGGCGAGATCGGCTTCTCGTCGGTCGCGCTGGCGGAGATCACGCAGTCGACGGTCTCCTCGCCGAAGCGCTCCCGCAGACTCCCGGCGAGCTCGGCCGCAATTCGCCTCGAGTACGCGACGACGAGTGCCTTGCCCGGTAGCGCCTCGCAGCGTGTCGTGAAATGGAGGTGGATGTCGTTGGCCAACGTCTCGATCCGCTCTGGCGATCCGACGACCTTCTCGAGCTTTGCCCAGCTGGTGATGAGCTTGCCCGCGGCCTCCTGCTCCTCGGCTTCGAGGATTTCCCCTACCTGCGCGAGCTGCTCCTGGTCCTCGACGGACAGCGGTATCTGGCGCGACTCGTAGTAGATCGGGACGGTTGCCTGGTCTTCCTGGGCCTGGCGCATTCGGTAAACCGAGACGTAGTCCCCGAATACCAGGCGCGTCGAGCGGTCGGCGCCTTCCACGGGGGTGCCGGTGAAGCCGATCCTGGTCGCGTTGGGAAGCGCGCGTGTGATGTTCTGCGCGTAAGCCGCATACTGCGAGCGGTGCGCCTCGTCTGCCATGACGACCACGTTCTGCCGCTCTGAGAGCACCGGCATGGCCTCGTCGTTGGCCGGCGCGAACTTCTGGATCGTCGTGAACACGATGCCACCCGCGGGCACCTTCAGCAGCTCGTGCAGGCTTTCCTTGCCGCCAGAGATCTCTTGCGCCTGGTGACAGAAGGGCTCCAGGTGGGTAGCGCTGAAGGTTTTCTGGAGCTGGTCGTCGAGGTCGGTGCGATCGGTTACCGCGACGATCGTGGGGTTCGCGAAGCGTGGGTCGTGCCGCAGCTTGTTGGCGAAGAACACCATCGTGTAGCTCTTGCCGGCCCCCTGCGTGTGCCACACGATCCCGCCGCGGCGGTCGCCACCCATCGCGGCCGCGACAGACTCCACAGCGGCGTGAACGGCGTCGACCTGGTGGTACTTGGCCATCACCTCCCATGTCCTCGCCCCGTCGCTCTCGAACAGGACGAAGTCACGGATTAGCTCCAGAAGGTATGCGGGCGCGAAGACACCCTCGATCATCGTCTGAAGTGCCGAACGACCGTGGGGTTGCCGGTCGGCCCCGCCCATCTCCTTCCATTCCGCGAAGTGCTCTGCAGCCGTACTCCATGTCCCGACCCGTGCCGACATCAGGTCCGACACGCCGACGATCCCCAGATAACGGTAGAGGCTGGGGATGGTGTCGGTGTAGTGGTGGATCTGATTGATCGCACCCTGCGCAGACTCCGCAAGCCCGGGCGCCTTCAACTCGAGCTGGCCGAGCGGGAGGCCGTTGACGAACAGCAGGATGTCCGGCCTGCGGTTATGCCCGCCCTCGACGATCGTGAACTGGTTGACCGCGAGCAGTTCGTTTCGCTCGGGGTTGTCGAAGTCGATGAGTTTTGCGCGCTCGGCCTGCTCGACTCCGTCGTCATCGATGTACGGGATTGGTACGCCCGCGGTGAGCAGCTCGTGAAAGCCGCGGTGGTCCTCGATGAGAGAAGGGGAGGTCCCCGTCATCGCGAGCTCGCACGCTCGTTGGACGGCGTCGGTCGGGAGATCAGAGTTGATCCTCGCGACTGCCTGCCGCAGCCGCTCAATCAACACGACATCTGACCAGAGCTTGCGCTCGGCATGAGGTACCTCCGGCGCGAGGTCGCGGCCGTGGATGTGGGTCCAGCCCGCGTCACACAGCCAGTCGATCGCCGGCTGCTCGACGAGGGCGTCCTCGCCGGCCGAGGAGGTCACGTCTTCGCTCCTGCGAGCTGCCCGGCCGCTGGGCCGATCACCTCCTCGGAGTCCGTTGTGTCCGGCACGCGGGTCTCGCCCGAGATGAGCTTGGGCAGGAGAGCGTCACGGGTTGCCGCCAGCGACGCGATCTCAGAGGCCAGGATTCCTTGCCATCGGTCAAGCGGTTCGAGAAGATCGCTCATACGCGCCAGCGTGTCGGGGTCCGGCAGGGTGACACGCGCCTCGGAGAGGTGCCGACGCTGGATGTGTCCCATCGTTGTCGCCTTGTCGCGAGCGATCGCTTGGAACTCGGGCATGTGCCGACGTACCCACTGGTAGACAAACCACGGTGGGTAGCCCTCCGGGATTACCTTGAAAATGTGCTGGTTGATCAGCGACTCGGGCCCGGACCACCTGTAGACTGCGAGTGAACCGGACCATGCAAACAGAATGTCGTGATGTCGAGCAAGATACTCCTCCGCTGCTGTCACGTCAGTGCGCAGCGTGTCGTCCCGGATACCCGCATTGAGCTCTTTGATGCGAAGGATCGGACGGCCCTCAGCGTTTGCCTCCTTCGTGAACGCCTTGCCATTGATGAAGCGTGCGAGACTCGTGAGAGAGCCCGTTGTCCACCCGCGCGGAATGGGGCCGATCTCGCTCGCCTCGAAGTCTTCGACCCCTACGAAGTCGACCAACCGCGCTCGGAAGAGCGCAGCAGCAATTCCCTCGAGTAGCGACGTCAGCCGGCGGTTACTGTCTATCTTGTCGTCAAAGGCCTGCAATATTGTCGCGATTCGCCATTGCTCGTCGATGGGAGGATTCGGCACCGGCAGGGACGCGAGCGTCCCGAGGTTGATCTTGAGTGTCACACTCCCCTGAAGGTGAGCACGAAGCCAGGCGATACATCGAGGGGACTGAAGAAAGTAGTTGACAAAGCGTGCGTCGGCCCTTGTGACTGGTATGACCGCCACGTCCCGCGTCACGTTGGCTCCGGCGAGGCGGTCCGGGACTATGGCGCTATGGCCGGGCTCACCGATGAGGTTTAGGACGATCTCACCGCCTTGCAGGATCGTCCGCCGGAAACGCTCGCTTACCTGCGAGGTGACCCGCTTATCGTCATCGGTCGCGATTTGGCCGTTACGAACGTCGCCACCGCGCACGACGGGCACGCCGTCCGAGACAAACTCGCCCACCTTTACGATCCCGTATGTAATGCCGCGAGTGTCATCGCACAGGTCAGCGAGCGGAGCGACGCTAAACCCCTCTGGGCATATCGGCGCAACGTCCTCAGAGGTCATAGCCCACTTGCGAGAGCGCCCGTCTGACATTTTCCGCCAGCCGCTCGTTCTCTGCCAACTCTGCCGAGAGCTGATCGAGCAGTGCGGCCATGCTTTCATCGAAGGCAACCTCGTCCTCCTCGGACTCGGGCGCCCCGACGTAGCGCCCGGGTGAGAGCGTAAAGCCGGCCGCCTCGATCTCGCTCGTATCGGCTCCCCTGCAAAAGCCCGGCTCGTCGGCGTAGTCGTCGCCAGTCGAGCCGCGCCACGCGTGGTAGGTCGATGCGACCTGCTCGATCTCCTCAGCGGTCAGCTCTATCTGCGTGCGGCTGATCTTCGTGCCCATCTGGCGGGCATCGATAAGCAGGGTCTCTTCGCGGCGGTCGCGCGCGCTTGAGGACGACTTGTCGCGGTCGAAGAACCACAGACACACAGGAATGCCGGTCGTGTAGAAGAGCTGCGCGGGCAGCGCCACGATGCAATCGACCACGTCGGCTCTGATCAGGTTCTCTCGAATCTTGCCCTCGCCGCTGCTCATCGTCGTGAGCGAGCCGTTGGCCATCACGAAACCGGCACGGCCTCTGGGCGCGAGGTGGTGCAGGAAGTGCTGTATCCAGGCGTAGTTGGCGTTACCGGTGGGCGGCACGCCGTGCGCCCACCGGACGTCGTCGAGAACTGCGGGGGTCGACCACTCCTTCTGGTTGAAGGGCGGATTGGCCATCACGAAGTCAGCCTTCAGGCGTGGAAAGGCGTCGTCCAGCAGCGAGCCGCTCTCCGTGTACTGCACGTCGCCTGAGAGGCCGTGGATCGCGAGGTTCATGCGGCCGATCCGCCACGTCGCCTGATTTCGCTCCTGGCCGTACACCGAGATCTTCTCGGGACGCCCTCCGTGTGCCTCGACAAAGTTTGCCGACTGCACGAAGAGCCCGCACGACCCGCACGCGGGATCAAAGATCCGGCCCTCATACGGCTCGAGCATCTCGACGAGCAGCCGGGCGACCGGCGCGGGCGTGAAGTACTCGCCGCCCCGGTGCCCCTCGGCGCGTGCGAACTCCTTGATGAAGTACTCGTAGGTGCGCCCGAGGATGTCGCGCGCTTCGCCCGGGTCCTTGCCGAAGCCGATCTTTGCGATCGTGTCAACGAGCGAGCCGAGCAGCTCGGCTGAAAGGGGTGCACGCGAGTAGACGCGCGGCAGCATCCGGCGTAGCTCGCGGTTCTCGTCTTCGATCGCGCTGAGCGCGTCGTCGATGCGCTTGGCGATGGCAGGACTGGAGGCCGATGCGAGGATCGCCGGCCAGCGGGCCTGCTCGGGCACCCAGAAGACCTGCTTTTCCGCGTACGCGTCGCGATCGTCAAGTTCTTCAGCGCGCGCGAGGGGGTCTGCGACGTACTCCTTGCTCTTCGTGTCGGACAGTTCGGCCTCAAGCGCTCGGCGGCGCTGTTCGAAGGCGTCAGAGATGTACTTAAGGAAGATCAGGCCGAGGACGAGGTGCTTGTACTCGGCCGACTCGAGCGACCCGCGCATCTTGTTCGCTGCCTCGAACAGCGCATGGCCGTTGGGCTGCCCGTTGCCGTCCCCTTTCGCCACGCTCGAAACGTATCCGGTTTGCGGGCGAGGCCGTCGGAGCGCCTGGAACAATGCCCTTCTAGAGGAGGTCAGTCCGTGTCCGACGGAGCGTGACCTCCGCCGCCAAACGCCCGTTCGACGAACGCCGCGCCATTGGATGGGTCGGGTGCGTAGTGGCGGTAGATCTCGGTGGTCTTGGCGTCGGCGTGGCCCATCCACTCCTGAATCGCACGCAGTGGAGCGCCAGCGGCAGCCAACTGCGTTCCGAAGGTGTGGCGGAGCTCGTGGAAGGTGATCTCGTGTACGCCTGCCTCGGCGAGCGCATCCTTGAACCGCTTGCGCATCTTGGAAGGGTCGAGGACATGTCCCGTGTCGGGGTGGCAGAAGACGAGATCCCTGTCTGCGGGGAAGCGGGAGCGTCGGCGCAGGTCTTTGAGCTCGCGGGCGAGCCGTGCGGCCATCGGGACCGAGCGGCCTTCGTGGGACTTGGGGGTGTCCATCTGCCCGCGCGTGAAGTTGTCGGCGACGCGGACGCGCCCGGCGTGCCAGTCGACGTCCAGCCACTTCAGCGCGAGCAGCTCGCCCTGGCGTAGGCCGGTGAGCGCGGCGGCCAGGTACAGCGCCCGCTCGATCCCACCGAGGGTGTCCTCGGGCACAGCGTCGATCAGCTTGTCCAGCTCGGGTGGCTGTAGGAAGCGGACGCGCTGATGTGGAGAGCGGTTCTTCTTCGGACGGTCCACGTGGGTGACCGGGTTGCTCTGTGCCCAGCCGCGCTTGACCGCGAAAGCGAACACGCCGTGGAGGAAGTTCAGGTGGTTCTGGACGGTCTTTGAGGACAGGCCGTCGCTGCGCTTGCGCTTGAGGTACTGCGCCACCTGGGCTGGCTCGATCTTGTCGATCGGGCGCTCGCCGAAGAACGGCACGAGATGACGGCGCAGGTGTCCGCGGTAGTCCTGGATCGTGGAGCGCTTACGCTCCATCACATGCTCCAGGTGATCGACGTAGGCACCGCCGGCCTCCTCCAGCTTGCGCCTGGCGGCGCCCGGCACGATCACGTCGCGCTCGATGCGCTTGCGCAGCTCCTTCTCGGCCTGGGCTCGTGTGAGTCCGTCCGCGGTACCCGGGGTGCGCTGGGCGGCGATCTTGCGCTTGACGCGAGTGCCGCCGGACCACCACGAGCCGTACCAGCTCACCTGCCCAGCCGCGTCGGCTCGCTCGAAGAGACGACCGCTGCCGTAGGAGCGCCTACTCATCGCCAGCGACCCCCGTGTCGGTGTCCCATGTCATGCGGGGCATCAGCCGTCGACTTGCTCGGCGAGCCACTGTTCGAGCATCGCGCGGGTGAAGCGGATGTGCCGTCCGACGCGCAGGCACGGTATCCGGTGGGCGCGCACGGATTCGTAGACCCAGCTCGGCTTCACGGACAGCAACGCGGCCGCCTCCTGCGGACACAGCAGCGGCCCCTCGGCGAGTATCGACTCGACTACGGCGGCGCTTGTGGGTTCTGTCCCGCTCATCCCCGTTAATGACCCCAAGTGGCCGGAAACGGCCAACGAGTTGGGCGAGGAGTAGATAGGGACGGCATCGGCGCGTCGCGCGAGACTCGTCGCGGTCGGAGCCACCGACCCTGCTGCTGGGTGCCTGCCGGGGCATCCCGAAGCGCCTATATCGCGATCAGCCCGAGTTCATCCAGCCGCCTGACCGCGCGAGACGCCGAGACAGACTCGCCGGAGATCTGCACTATGCCGTCCTGACCGAGCCTCGCGAAAGCGTCGCTGATGTCGAGCGGCTCTACGTTGGAGATCTCGACCTCCAGCTCTGCGCGCGACCAGCGATCCCCGTGATCATCGCGAAGGAACTGCAGGATGATCGCCCGTTCGATCCGCGGGTCGCACTCGCCCAGAACTTGGCTAGGTTGATCTTGCATGGAAGGGTCACTCCTTCTTTGCCGGGCCCCGGGCAGCTTCAACTGCGCCGGGGCCACTTAGTTTTGTGGTGTCTCTCGCGATGGCCTGAGAACCGAACACGAGACCGCTATCGCACAGTAAAATGTAGCACGTAGAGTGCTATAGTCCTGTGGATAGGCTCCCGCCCATGAGCCCCGAGCAGCAGTTCGGCGCCAATCTCGCTCGTGCCCGGGAGAGAGGCGGCCTCAGCCAATCCGCCCTTGCGCGCAAGGTCGACGTGTTGTACACGTACATCTCTCGACTCGAGACCGGCAAGGCCACTCCTTCCTTTGGTCTGATCATGCGCCTGGCTGCGGCGCTCGATATCCCGCCCTCAGATCTGTTCGCCGGCGTCAAATAGCGTTGACGCCGTCTGGGGCGGCCCGGTCAGCGCCCTCGATCGACGTTGCGGTTGGCCGTTGAGCGGTCGTGATTGCGAGTGGAGCGCATCAGGATGGCCGGGACGCGGAGGACTCGCAGCGGCCCGGGGTCATAGCTGGGGCCGAATGTGGGGTCGTAGGGCTCGTAGGCGAGCGAGGGCTTCTGCGCTCGGCTGGTGCCCATCCTGCGGGCGAGCTGCATGACGAGGTCGGCGTCTTGCCCCCGGCTGCCGAGCTCCTCGCGCGCGAGGAACCAGTCGGTGCCCTGACGGGCGCGTGTCGCCTCGACGTAGGCGCTCTCCTTGCTGGTCTGCCAACCGCCGGTCACCACGACGGTCCGCTCGACCGTTGCGCCCTGCTGGCGGTAGACGTGTTGGGCGTAGCCGAGCCGCAGCGAGGTGACGTCTTCGCCGGCGAGGCGCACTGAACGGCGTGAGCCGTCCAGCTCCACTGTCAGGCCGCCGTGCTCGCCTACGCGTGTGATCTGGCCGCGGGTTCCGTTCTCGACCCGTGGCTGGCCTGCTGGGCGGTGTTGGGATGTGAAGGCGACGATGTCGCCTTCTCGCAGCCCGTAGTGGGTGTGTCCGAGCGGGATCTCTCGGTGGCCGAGTTCGCCGCGCTCAGCACGGAGGTGCTGGGCGCGAGCGTTAAGCCGGTCGATCTCCCGGTTGGAGGCGTCGGCGATCAACGCGACCTGGCGTATGCCGTGCTTCTCGGCGAGTGTCATCCAGCGCTGGATGGCCGCCTCGCCGGCCTCGTCGCGGGTGTTCGAGAAGTGAAGCTGTGCGCGTTTGAAGTAGTGCGCCATCGCGCGCTCAGGTTCGCCAGCCCGAAGGGCGGCCCATGCCCTGCGCTCGTCGGGGTCCTGGGTGCGGTGGATGTCGGTGAGCTCTGCGGTTGGGGTATGGGTGGCGAGCCGGTCGAACATCCCACCCGGCCCGATCGAGGGGAGCTGCTTGCCGTCACCGACGGCGATCAGCTTTGCTCCGGAGCGCTCGACCAGCTCGGTGAGGGCAGCCATGCGCTTGTGGTCGACCATCCCGGCCTCGTCGAGGAATACCGTCGTGGCAGGGCCGATCTGGACGGTCCCCGTCTTGGCGCGGGCGACCAGCGAGTCGAGCGTCAGCGTCTGGTCGGTTAGTACTGGGCTGTCGGCTCCGAGCCGCTCAGCGGTAGACCCGGACACGGCGATCCCGATCGCGTGGCGCCCGGCGTGCTGCTCGGCTCGGGCGGCAGCGTCGATCACCACGCCCTTGCCTGTCCCCGCCGGGCCAACGAGCACCGCGGCACGCTCGGGACCCGTCAGGACTCGCAGCGCGTGGTCCTGCTCCGGACTCATTGGTCCCCCGATGCGCTCAGAGACCACACGTACAGCGCTGGCGCGAGCCTGCTCGCCGACGTCCCGGCCTGCTGGCTGGGCGAGCAGCTCAGCACGGCGTTCGATTGCCTGCTCCTGGGCGCGCACGGCGAGCGTTGTCATCCGCCCGCCCTCCAGCGTGAGCACTCGCCGGTCACGGACCATCTCGCGAGCTACC
>OLKX01000134.1_pt1 | contig 18023 bp, 16 predicted proteins | sample 1604201 | NCBI WGS metagenome assembly OLKX01 (sample SAMEA104055716, study PRJEB20765) | soil metagenome | biome: Arctic tundra; feature: Polygonal ground; material: soil | place: USA | collected 2011-09 | depth 0-0.5 m
CCGCCGCCGCCGCATCCGGCCAGCCGGCGGCGGCGACGCCGACGTAACCGGCGCCACCCGCGACCGAGGAGCCGAGCAGACCTGGGCTGAGCAGCTGAGGCGCCGCCCGTGCGCGGCGCAGTGCGGCGCTCCAGCCGTCGATCACGCCGCCCGCGCCCGACGGCCTCAGGCTCAGCGCAGCGGGCGCGGAGCTGGGGTAGGCCGAGGAGGCGACGCGGGCCCCCTGGCCGATGTCCAGGAGCAGCTGCGCCGTCGTGTAGCGGCCCTGGGCGGCTGAGACGATGCCGACCGACATTCCCGGTGTGGCCGCCAGTTGCCGCTCGCCGGCTGAAACGAACAGCAGCAGTGCGTTCGGGCGCCGAGGAACGACGAGCGCAGTTGCGCCCGTCGGGCACAGCGCCGCAGCGAGCGCCGCGCAGAGGAGGGCAAGCGCCGCCCCCCACCTGGTTGGGCTCAGACCTCCGCTCCCTCTCTCGCCCGCTCTGCCGCCTCGCGTGACGCGCGACCATTCGTCGCCGACCCGTTGGCCGCCGAGAGCCCCATCGGGTCCGGCGCCGACAGCGTGCCCTCGATGTTCACGCGGGGAAGGACACGGCCGAGCCACGCCGGCAGATGCCAGGTCGCGGAGCCGAGCAGATGGAGGGTGGCCGGGAGCAGCAGGCAGCGCACGACGAGCGCGTCGAGGAACACGGCGCTCGCCAGGCTGAGGCCGAACTCCTTGATGACGCGGTCTTCGCCGAGCATGAACGAGAGGAATACGCACACCATGATCGCCGCGGCGGCCGTGACGACGCGACCGGTCAGCGCGAGGCCCTCAGCGACGGCGCGCGAATTGTCGCGTGTGTGCGTCCAGCGCTCGTGGATGCGCGACACGAGGAACACCTCGTAGTCCATCGAGAGGCCGAACACGATCGCGAACAGCATCACGGGTATGAACGACTCGATCGGTGCCTGCTGCACTCCCATCAGGCTTTTCAGCCAGCCCCACTGGAAGATCGCGACGATCACGCCGAGCGACGCGCCGATGCTCAGCAGGTTCATGACGGCTGCCTGCAGCGGGATCAGCAGAGAGCGGAACACGATCATCAGCAGCAGCGCCGAGAGGAGCACGACGACGCCGATGAACAGCGGCAGCTTGTGCCCGAGCGTGGTGGCGAAGTCGACCGAGCCGGCGGTCACGCCGCCGACGTAGACCTTGGCTCCGGTGCTGGCCTCCAGCGGTGGAAGCACCTTCGCGCGAAGGCGTTCGACGAGCTGTGTCGTCGCGTAGGCCTGCGGCGAGGAGCGCGGATACACGGTCACGGTCGCAACCGACCCGGCCGGGTTGAGTCGCGCGGGAGCCACCGCGACGACGCCCGGGGTGGCTGCCACAGCGGCTCGCAGCTGTTCCACGGCGCCCTTCCCGCGGCCGGGGGGCTGCGTCCGCACGACGCCGTTTTCGGCCGCTTCGCGCTGCGGGTTGGGCACTTTGGCCACCACGAGCAGCGGCCCGTTGAAGCCCTGGCCGAAGCCCTCTGCGAGCAGCTCGTAGGCGCGGTGGGTGGTCTGGCCGGCGGGGTCGTTGCTCGCGTCGCTCGATCCCAGCCTGAGCGCCGTGGCGGGCGCGGCGATCGCCAGCATCACGAGCGCTGCGACGGCGGCGATCGAACGCGGGCGCCGTTGCACGAAGGCGCTCCAGCGAAGCCAGGCGGCTCCCGCTCCCGCTCCGCTCGTCATCACGGGCGCCCCGTCTCCGTGCTCGGCGGCGCTCGCCTTCGCCCGCGCCCGCGCCCGGCGCCCACCGGCCGCCACTTTGTCTCCGGCGAGCGTCAGCAGCGCCGGCAGCAGGGTCAGCGATGCGAGCATCACGAGCAGGACGCCGATCGAGGCGGAGATCGCGACGCCGTATAGGAAGCTGACGCCGAGCAGCATCATCCCGAGCAGCGCGATCACGACGGTGGAACCGGCGAACAGCACCGCGCGCCCGGCCGTGTCGATCGCCTGGACGACCGACTCGCGTGCGTTCTGGAACGTCGGCCCCGGCGTGGCGTAGGCCTCGCGGAAGCGTGTGAGGATGAACAGCGCGTAGTCGATCCCGACGCCGAGGCCGATCATCGCGGCGAGCTCGGAGGAGAAGTTCGGCGTGTCGACCACGTGGGTGAACAGCGCGATCACCCCGAGCCCGGTGCCGAGCCCGAACAGGGCCGTCACGATCGGCAGGCCCATCGAGATCAGCGAGCCGAACGTGAGCAGCAGCACGATGATCGCTGCGATCAGCCCGACGGCTGTCGAGAGCCCGAAGCCGGCCTGCTGGGTAGCCTCGATCGCCTGTCCTCCGAGGTCGACCTGGAGACCCGGCCGGGCGGCCGCGCGGGCGACCTTCACGACACGTTCGGCGGCGCTTTTCGGAAGCAGGTTGGCTTTTTCGTCGAACACGACGGTCGCAAAGGCGATCTGGCCGCTCTTGGAGACGGTCTTGCCGGCCGTCGCGCCCCCATACGGGCTGATCACGCCCGCGACGTGCGGCAGCTTGGCCACGTCGGCGAACATCGCGCTCATACGCGATCGCACGGCTGGGTCGAGCACGCTGCCCGAGCTGACCTTGAAGGCGATCGTGTCGCGATCGCCGGCCTGCGCGGGGAAGCTGTGCTGGAGCAGGTCGGCGGCGCGCTGGGCGTCGGAGTTGGGCAGCGTGAAGTTGTTCGAGTAGCTCGTGCCGGCGGACTGAGCCACCGCGTTGACCCCGAGCAGCAGCACCACCCAGCCGATTGCGACGTAGATCCGGTGCGTGGTTGACCAGCGGGCGAGTCGGAGCATGGCGGCGGGGTCCTTTGCGAGGGGAATGCGGCGGGTAAGGGCTCGCGCCAGGGAGCCTCGGTAAGCCTAGTACGCTTCGGCCGGATGCCGGGGATGAGACAGGAACGACGGTGTACATGAGTCATCGGGTGGGAGCGTCGCCGGAGCGCAGGCCGTGAAGCTGACGCCGGCGAGGCGCTTGCGCTCCCTCAAGCGGCGCTACCGCGAGCGCTTTCCCAAGGCGCTCGAGGGCGATGAGGACCCGATGAGCGTCGACATGAGCGACGCTTCGAGCACGCTGCTGATCGCCTTCGGAGGCCTGCGCGGGCGCATCGGGATGCCGCCCTTCGAGTTCCTCAAGCTGACCGGCGAGATCCCGGTCAAACGCGTGTTCGTTCGCGACCTGCGCCAGGCGTGGTACCACGAGGGGCTGCCGCCCGACGGTCGTAGCCTCGCCGACGTCGTCGAGCAGCTGCGCGGGCTGATCGACGCGCACGGCGTCCGCCGGCTGGTCGTGACCGGCAACTCAGCCGGCGGCTATGCCGCGCTCGTGTTCGGCCGGCTGCTCGCCGCCGACGTGGTGCTCTCCTTCGCGCCCCAGACCACGATCGACCTCGCCCAACTCGCCGCGATCGGCGACCATCGCTGGGACGAGCGCCTCGGCGACGTGACGGCTGCGGGGGCGCTCGACCCCGCCTGGGTCGACCTGCGCAGCGCGCTGCCGAGCGCCGGTTCGAGCGCGACGGTCTGCAAGGTCTTCTTCGACACCACGCTCGCCCAGGATCGGCTCCACGCCGAGCGCCTCGCCGGGATCGAGGGCGTGCGCCTGTATCGCTTCGGCCGCGGCTCCCACCACCTCGTGCGCTCGCTGCGCGACTGCGGGGCCCTGAGCCGGCTGCTCAGAGAGGCAGTCAGTCCGGGCGAGGCCGGGGTCGGGCCCGTGGCTGCCGGCGGCGCCCGCGGCGGCCCGCGAGTGGGTTAGTTGACGCTTGGGTCCGTCGGCATCCGTGCGATCAGCGCATAGCTGCCGCCCTTGCGCGTGAGCACCTCGCTCCACAGCTCCTCAGGCGCCTCGCTGAAGACATCCTGCGGCTGGGCCGCGTCGAGGATCCAGTCGCCCTGCTCGAGCTCGGCGTCGAGCTGTCCCTCGCCCCAGCCCGCGTAGCCGGCGAACACGCGCCCGCGCGAGGTCGCCTCGGCGAGCGCGTCGATGTCGGCGTCGGGGGCCGGGAAGCCGATGCGTCCGAGCACGAGCAGCCCGGCGGGGCCCGGATCCACGAACTCGGCGAGCAGCACCAGCGACTCGGGCTGCACGGGACCGCCGACGAACACGCGATCGTCGCCGTCGACCGCTGCGGAGAGCTGTGGAACTGCGTCGTCGATCGCCACCGCCGACGGCCGGTTCAGCACGACGCCCATCGCGCCCTCCTGGCTGTGTGCGCCGATCAGCACCACCGTGCGCGTGAAGTTGGGATCGCGCAGCGCCGGCGAGGCGAGCAACAGCTGACCGGTCAGCGATTCATCCATCATCCTGAGGCTAGCGTCCGTCCTGAGCGCCGGCTTGGCAGATGCGGCGCTCGGGTATCTACGCTCCTGCGGCGCCCGCCGCACGAGACCACGAGCAAGGAGCCTCAGTCACCGTGAACGATCCAAGCGAGTTCGATGTCGTCGTGCTCGGAGCCGGGCCAGCCGGTGAGGTGTGCGCCGGACGCCTGGCCGACAACGGGCTGTCGGTCGCGCTCGTCGAGCGCGAGCTGATCGGCGGCGAATGCTCGTTCTACGCGTGCATGCCCTCGAAGGCGCTGTTGCGCCCGGCGCAGGCGCTCGCCGAGGCTCGGCGGGTGGCTGGAGCTGCCGAGGCGGCGACGGGGGAGCTCGACGTCGCGGCGGTGCTCGACCGTCGTGATGAGATCGTCCACGACCTCGACGACGCCGCGCAGGCGCCGTGGGTCGAGGAACGCGGCATCGCGCTGTTCCGCGGTCACGGCGCGATCTCCGGCGAGCGCACGCTGCGGGTCGGTGAGGACGTTCTGCGGGCGCGCCGCGCGGTGGTTCTCGCGCCAGGCACGCGAGCGTTGATCCCGCCGATCACCGGGCTCGAGAACGCACGGCCGTGGACCAACCGCGAGGTGACGACGGCGAGCGAGATCCCGAGCTCGCTGCTGGTTCTCGGCGGCGGCGTGGTTGGCGTGGAGATGGCACAGGCCTACGCGTCACTCGGCGCGAAGGTCACGCTGGTCGAGGCGCTCCCGCGCCTGATCGCCGGCGAGGAGGAGCTCGCCTCCGAGCAGGTCCGCGAGGCGCTCGCCGGGCTCGGCGTGGAGGTCGTGCTGGGCGTCAAGGCCACGGCTGTATCGCGGGAGCGAGAGTCCGGCTCAGATGCACCCCCGAGCGACTCGCCAGGCACAGGCACAGGCACAGGCACAGGCACAAGCACAGCCACAGGAACAAGCACAAGTACAGGAACAAGCGCAGGTGTCGTGACGGTCGAGCTCGAGGACGGCCGGAGCTTCGACGCGGAGGAGCTGCTCGTGGCCGTCGGGCGCCAGCCCAACACCGACGAGCTCGGCATCGAGTCGCTCGGCCTGGAGCCGGGGAAGTCGATCGATGTGGACGACACGATGCGCGTGCCACGACACGAGTGGCTCTACGTCGTGGGCGACGCGAACGGGCGCGTGCTGCTGACCCACATGGGCAAGTACCAGGCGCGCTTGGCGGCCGATCACATCCTCGGTCGGCCCGTCTCGCTTCGCTCGGACGGCAGGCTGTCGCCGAGGGTGATCTTCACGGAGCCTCAGGTAGCGGCGGTCGGGCACACGCTCGCTAGCGCCCGCGAGGCCGGCGTCGATGCCCGTGCGGTCGATCAGGAGGTCGAGGGTAACGCCGGCGGGACATTCGTCGGTCACGGTGCTCCGGGTACCGCGCGGCTGGTGATCGACGTGGCCCGCGAGGTGATCGTCGGCGCGACGTTCACCGGCGTGGAGGTCGCTGAGTCGCTGCACGCGGCGACCATCGCGATGATCGGCGAGGTCACGATCGAGCGTCTCGCGCACGCCGTGCCGTGCTTCCCGACGCGCAGCGAGGTGTGGCTGAACCTGCTCGAAGCCTACGGGCGCGACTAGCGCGCCGAGAAGATCTCCATCGTGCCCGACGAGCGGTGGTCGTTGCCGTTGCCCTCCGGCTCGACCACGTGACCGTCGACCACGATCGGGCTGTTCCAGTGCCCGGCGCTACCGGCGAGCTTGGCGATCGGCCTGGGTGACCCGGGCCGGTAGATCTCGATGCCGCCGGCGGACGGGTCGTAGACGTAGAGCAGCCCGCCGGCCATCACGGGGCTCGTTCCCGGCGTGGAGCTCTCCCACACGAGGTACAGGCGTCCGGCGTGCAGCACGTAGGCGGCGGTGCCGTCGGCGTCGGCCAGGAACACGGTCGTGCGACCTGCGTGGCGCCAGACGGCAGGCGAGGTGAACAGCTGGCCGCCGCCGGGGATCGAGAGGCGCTGGACTTCGCCGCCGAGAGGATGCAGCCGGGCTCGGGCGCCCGAGGGGGGATGACCATCGAGGCGGGAGAGCACCAGCACCCGCATCACGCCGTCCTTGCCGGCGACGAGCACGCGATCGCCACCGAGCAGCACCGGTGCGCTCGATCCGAGGTCGTTGTCTGCGCTGTTGATCTGCGCTTGGTTGAGCGGCGTGAAGGACTGGCGCACGCCGAGGCCCGGCAGCGTCAGCTCGAGCACGCTGTCGCCGAAGTCGCTTGTCCCGTTCCACGGAGCGTTGCCGGTGTCCACGAGGATCCGGTTGCCCGACGGCTCCACCACGGCTCCGCCGCGCGAGAGGATCGCCGAGTCGCTCGCCGAGCAGGTGCTCGGGACCAGGAGTTCGCGCCGATTCGCGCACAGCGTGTTGAAGATTCGCCGGATGCGGCCGCTGGCGCGGTCGATCAGCACCACGTGTCCCTGGTAGGTGGGCCCGTCGCCGATGTAGCCGCCGGTCGTCGCGATCACCGCGGTGCCCGCGATGTTGAGGGCCGCGGCAAGCTTCTCGCGGGTGGCGTCGCGGGTGATCGCGACGGGCCACGCGCCGCCTGCAGCCTCGTGGCCGTCGGCGAGCGAGAGCTTGTGGATGCGTCCGTCCGGCGAGGCCGCGTAGACGTAGTCGCGGGTGGGGTCCGCCAGCGGGCTCGTGGTCGTGATCTGGGGACCGCCGGCCAGGCGTTCGGCGGCGCCGGGCGTGAACGTCCAGAGGGTGCGCCCGCTGGCGGCGTCGACGGCGACCGTACGACCGTAGGTGGTGGTCGCGACGATCACGTCGTGCGTCGACCCGGCCACCGTGACACCGTGGAGATAGATCGGCGAGGAGTCCACCGTCCCGGGTAGCTGAACGGTGATCCGGCGCAGATGCCCCACGTTCGCGGCCGTGATCCCGGTGGCGGCTTCGCTCACGTCGCTGCGCTGCGGATCGAGCCCGAACTCCGGCCAGTCGATCAGCCGCATCTTCGATGTCAGCAGCGGCGCCGGGATCGAGGCCGCGCTGGCCGTCGGAGTGGTGAGGTCATCCGGCGCGCTGCTCCCACACGCCGCCAGCAGCCCGCAGAGCCCGGCGAGGATCGCGGCGAGCATCAGGCTGGGCAGGCGACCGGCGCTCATTCGGTCAGGTTCTAGCGCATCCCCGCGGGACCCGCCGGCCGGCGTCGAGCGTGTCGTGGCGCCGGTTATGCTGCTCTCCGGGTCCCGCACGGAGGGCTCGCAGCACACGATCAGGAGCGTGACCGGAGATGTCCAAGAACCCACAGGTCGGCGAGCAGGCGCCCGACTTCGAGCTTCCCGGGACCGAGGGTCCCTTTCGCCTCTCCGAGCACCGCGGCGAGCGTGTCGTGCTGCTGTTCTACCCGGGCGACAACACGCTGGTGTGCACGAAACAGTTCTGCTCGTATCGCGACCGGGGCGGAGACTTCGCCTCGCTGGGCGCGACCGTCGTCGGCATCTCGAGCCAGGACCTGGCCTCACACGAGGGCTTCGTCGCCAAGCACTCGCTCAACGTGCCGCTGCTCGCCGACGTCGACAAGCAGGTCGCGCGCGCGTATGACGCCTTCTCGTCCCGGCTGGGGGTCAAGCGGGCCGTGATCGTGATCGACGAGCAAGGTGTGGTGCGACACCGCCACGACCATCTGCTGGGGCTGGACTACCAGTCGGTCGACGACCTCAAGAGCGTGCTCGACACGCTCCCCGCGCCGGCCGCGCAGCAATAGAGATACGTATCTACGATTGTATTTACGGCGCACGTAAGTAGCAATGCGCCAGTGGGCGCGAGGGCCGGCGGTCGCAGCGCATCGCGGCCCGAGTCGGGCGAAGTCCCGCTCAGTGAACCTCGGCGGCGCCGAGCGCGCGGGCTGTCTCGCGTCCCTCGGGCGGGCGCTCGCTCGCCGCCCGCGCCGCGTAGCGCTCGGCGAGCTCGAGCTGCAGGCTGCGGGGCTGCTCGCCGGGCCCGGGAGAGCGACGGTGCCAGCTGCCATCGCCGTCGAGGTCCCATGAGCTGAGGTTGTCGGCGAAGCCGCGGTCGAGCGTGTCGAGCAGCTCCGCGCGGAGCTCGGCTGAGGCGATTGGCACGGCGAGCTCGACGCGGTGGTCGAGGTTGCGCGGCATCAGGTCCGCGGAGGCGATGTAGATGGTGTCCTCGCCGTCGCGCGTGAAGGCGTAGACACGGGAGTGCTCGAGCAGCCGCCCCACGATCGAGACCACGCGGATGTTCTCCGACAGCCCCGGCACGCCCGGGCGCAGGCAGCAGATCCCGCGCACGTTGAGGTCGATGCGCACGCCGGCCTGCGAGGCGGCGTAGAGCGCGCGGATGCAGCGACCGTCGACGAGAGAGTTCATCTTCATCGCGATCCGCGCCGGCGCACCCTCGGAATGCGCCTGCACGGTCTGCTCGATCTGCGCGATGATCCCGTCGCGCAGCTGGTTGGGCGCCATCAGGACCTTGCGGTAGTGCAGCGGGCGCCCGTAGCCGGTGAGGTAGTTGAACATGTCGGCGACGTCGGCGCCGATCTGCTCGTCGGTCGTGAAGAGGCCGAAATCGGTGTACAGCCGCGCCGTCGCCGAGTGGTAGTTGCCGGTGCCGATGTGGACGTAGTTGCGCACGCCGTCGCCCTCGCGGCGCACCACGAGCACGCACTTGGCGTGCGTCTTGAGAGAGGGCTGTCCGTACACGACGTGCACGCCGGCCTCCTCCATCGCCTTGGCCCAGTGGATGTTCATGCGCTCGTCGAAGCGCGCCTGGAGCTCCACGAGCGCAACTGCCTGCTTGCCGCGCTCGGTCGCGTCGATCAGCGCCGGGACCAGCGGCGAGTCGTCGCTGGTGCGGTAGACGGTCTGCTTGATCGCCAGCACGTTCGGATCGGCGACGGCCTGCTCGACGAAGCGCTCGACCGACGTCGAGAACGACACGTATGGGTGGTGCACGAGCAGGTCGCCTTCGCGCATCGCGCCGAGCACGTCCGGGCGGTCGCCCTCGTGGCGCAGCAGCCGCGGATGGGTGATCACAGCGAGCGGCTCCTCGCGCAGCTCGACGTGCCCGGGCAGGCGCACGACCTGCCACAGGGCGCCCATGTCGAGCAGCCCGTCGACGGGGTAGACCTCGTCGTCCTGCACCCCGAGGAGCCCGGCGAGCGCCTCGCCGAGCTCCTGCGAGCAGCGGGCGCCGACCTCGACCCGGACGACCTCGCCGAAGCGGCGGCGGCGGAGCTCGTCCTCGACGGCCTGCAGCAGGTCGGCGGCGTCGTCGGAGACCTCGAGGTCGGCGTCGCGGGTAACGCGAAAGACGTCGTAGTCGGCGATCTCCATGCCCGGGAACAGCGCGTCGAGGTGGTGGGCGATGACGTCCTCCAGTGGTACCAGCAGCGCGGGATCCGGCGCGGGCTGCTTCAGCGTGACGAAGCGCGGCAGAATCTCGGTGGGGACCTTCACACGCGCGAACACCGTCTGGCCGTTGACCGGGTCGCGCACGAGCACCGCGAGGCTGAGCGAGAGGTTGGAGATGTAGGGGAAGGGACGCCCGGGAGCGACCGCGAGGGGTGTGAGGGCGGGGAAGATCGCGCGCTGGAAGTGCTTGGCGAGCTCCGCGCGGCGCTCTTCGTCGAGGTCCTGCACGCCGACGACGCGGACGTCGTGGTCGCTCAGCGCGGGGCGCAGGCGGCCTTCGAAGCAGTCGGTCAGACGCCGGCTCTGCTCGAGCACCCGCTCGCGGATCAGCGCGATCGTCTCGGACGGGATCAGCCCATCCTGGCTCGGGTTCTCGACACCGGCGTCGATCTGGTCGCGCAGGCCGGCGACGCGCACCATGTAGAACTCGTCGAGGTTGGTCGTGTAGATCGCGCAGAACTTCACCCGCTCCATCAGCGGCACGGTCTCGTCCTCGGCGAGCTGCAGCACGCGGTCGTTGAAGTCCAGCCAGGAGAGCTCGCGGTTGATGTAGAGCGTCGCGTCGTCGGCGCCGTCGAGCGCCGCCGCGGAGACCTTCGGGCGCTCTCCGGTGTGGTGTTCGAGGTCGCCGTTCATCGTCATCTCAAGCTACACCCTAGGGGCCCGCTCGATGCTCGCGTGGGAGCGGTGGGGAGCTTGCGCGCGCTAGGCTGCATCTGATCTGAATGGCTCGCCAGCTCTGGCTACTCCGTCACGCAGAGGCCGAGCCTCATGGCGCCCGCCAGGATGCCCAGCGCCGGCTGACCGAGCGCGGCGCCTACCAGGCACGGGCCGCGGGCCGTGCGATCGGCCGCATGGGCGCCGAGTTCGAGGCGATCCTGTTCAGCCCCAAGGTGCGCGCGCGCCAGACCGCTGAGCTGGCCTGCGAGAGCTGGCCTGCCGAGCAGCAGGAGCTGCTCACGGCGCACGCGCCGCTCGCCGGTGGCTTCGACGGAGCCCAGGCGCTGGACGCGCTGGCCGCCGTCGGCGCCGATGGCAGGCTGCTCGTCGTCGGACACGAGCCCGACCTCTCGCGCGTGGTCGGCGATCTGTGCGGCGGGCGGATCGACCTCAAGAAGGGCGGTCTGGCGATCGTGCGCCTAGATGGCGCGAGCGGTGAGCTCGGGGTCCTCATGCGGCCCCGCGAGCTGGCGCTGATCGCCGACCCGTCCACCGGGCCCGTCGGCCTCCCAGGCAGCGGGGAGTGAGGAGGGCACGTCGCTCGGGTCGATGACCTCGAGCGACTCGGCGGCGAAGCGGTAGCCGATGCCGAAGTGGGTGTGGATATAGCGCCACGCCGGGGAGGCCTTCTCGAGCTTCTGGCGGAGCTTTCGCACGAACACGTCGACCGAGCGATCGCCGCGGACCATCGTGTAGCCCCACAGGCGCGAGTAGATCTCCTCGCGCTCGAGCACGCGACCATCGGCCGAGGCGAGCAGCTCGATCAGCTCGAACTCCCGCCGCGTCAGATCGACGCTCTCGCCGGCCACATAGGCCTGGAAGCGGTCCGGGCGGATCTCCACATCGCCTGCGAGCATGGGCTTGACTTCGCTCCTGGAAGCGGTGCGCCGGCGTCGGCGCACGACGCTCTGCACGCGCGCGATCACTTCCTCGGGGTGACATGGCTTGGTGATCCAGTCGTCGGCTCCGAGTCGCAGGCCGCGGACGCGCTGGGCGACCGTCGAGGGACCGGTACAGACCACGATGCCGAGCTCGGGCAGCGCCTCGCAGACGCGCTCGAGCCACTCCCAGGCCTGCGGGCCGAGCACCGCGAGGTCCACGACGAGCGCGCTCAGGCGCATCGCCACGACGGCGTCCGCGGGAACCGGGCTGGCGAGCACCCGGTGCTCCCAGCCGACTCGGTCGAGGCGCTTGCTGAGTACCTGGATGAAGCCGCTGTCGCGATCCAGTACTGCGATCCGCAGCGTGGCCGGAGATGAGGCCGTGCCCTCGGGAGCAGCTGATGTGCCCCCCGGAGCTTCGGCGCGCTCGCTTGCCGTCATCGAGGCGCAGTGTAGGCGATCGAAAGGTCGCGAACGCGAGCCGCAAGGGAACGTAACAGGATGTTCACAGGCGGCTTTCGCTATTTGCGGACCGCCGAGCACAGATCTCTATACCGGCGTCGGGCCCGGCGGGCGCGAGGAGTCGGAGAACTCGCGGAACAGGCCGGTCACGACGAAGGCGACCTGCTCGCCGATGTCCACGGCGTTGTCGCCGAGGCGCTCGAGCGCGCGGGCGACGAGCGTCATGTGCATCGCCCACTCACGGGTGTCGGGGTCATCGCCGATTTCGATCGCCAGCCTGAAGATGTCGCGGTTGAGGCGGTTGATCTCGCGGTCCTGGCGCACGAGGTCCTCGGCCAGGCCGATGTCCCGCCCGGCGAACGCGGCCTTGCACTGCACGACCTCCGAGCGCGCGAACGCGCCCATCTTGGCGAGCGCGTCGAGCAGGTCTCCGTGGATCGGCGGCTCGTGGCCGGACAGCGGGATCATCTTGGCGATGTTCACGCACTGGTCGCCCATCCGCTCGATGTGCTTGATCGTGTGCAGCAGCGCCGCGACGAGGCGCAGGTCGCCGGCGACCGGAGCCTGGAGCGCCAGCAGCGAGAGGATGCCCTGGTGCACCTCCAGATAGCGCCCGTCGACGCGGTCGTCGTCGGCGATCACCATCTGGGCGAGCTCGACGTCCTGGTGGCGGAGCGCCTCGAGCACGCGGTCGAGCTGCTCGACGATCAGATCGAGACCGCCGAGGGCGTGGGCCTCGAGCTCCTGAAGCTGGGCCTGGAAGTGAGCTCGTCCGTGGCGTGGCTCGGGGCTCGTTCGCGTTAGCGGGTCGAGCGCGGGCGCCGGCTCGCCGCGCTCGGCGCTATCCGAACTTGCCGGTGACATATTCTTCGGTCCGCTCGTCGCTTGGTTTGGTGAATATCTCATCCGTCGGGCCGACCTCCACGAGCTTGCCGTCAAGCATGAACGCGGTGCGGTCGGCGACGCGCGCCGCCTGCTGCATGTTGTGCGTCACGATCACGATCGTGACCCGCGTCTTGAGCTCGGCGATCAGCTCCTCGATCTTCAGCGTGGCGATCGGGTCGAGCGCCGAGCAAGGCTCGTCCATCAGAATCACCTCGGGGTCGACCGCGAGCGAGCGGGCGATGCAGAGTCGCTGCTGCTGGCCGCCTGAGAGGCCCGCTCCCGGCTCGTCGAGCCGATCGGACACCTCGTCCCACAGACCGGCGCTTCGCAGAGCCGCCTCGACCTTCGCGCGCAGGTCACCGCCGCGGCGGGAGGTCAGGCGCAGGCCGGCCGCGACGTTGTCGTAGATCGACATCGTCGGGAACGGGTTCGGCTTCTGGAAGACCATGCCGATGGCACGGCGCACGGCGACGACGTCGACCGACGGCGCATACACGTCCAGGTCGTCGAGCAGCACGCGCCCTTCGGCGCGGGCGTGCGGGACCTCCTCGTGCATGCGGTTGATGCAGCGGATCATCGTCGACTTGCCGCAGCCCGAAGGCCCGATGATCGCCGTCACCTCGTTCGCGCGGAACTCGAGGTCGATGCCCCTGAGCTGTTCGGCGTCACCATAGAAGGCGCGCAGCTGCTCGAGGCGGACGCTGAGACCGGCTGCGTGGCGCGCGGCCTCCGCCTGGCCCGCTGTCGGCGCCTCGCGCTCGGCGACGATCGGCCTGCGCAGCGCCGTGTCGGGCTGACGGCTGCCGAGGTCCGGGCGGGCATCGGGATCCACGTCGCTCACATTAGTGGTCGGTCGGTTTACTGTCATGCGAGGCGGCTCCTTCGCGAGACGAGGCGGGCGAGCAGGTTGAGCAGGAGGATCAGGGCCACGAGCGTCAGCGCCGCGCCCCAAGCGCGGTTGACGACCGAGCTGGTCGGTGAGGTCACGTCGCCGTAGATCTGCACGGGGAGCGAGTTCATGAACCCGTTGAGGTCGTAGCTGGTCTTCTTCGTGGATGCGGCCGTGAACAGCAGCGGAGCCGTCTCGCCGGCCGCGCGGGCGACCGCCAGCAGCACTCCGGTGACCATGCCCGGCAGTGCGGTGGGCAGCACGATGCTGAAGATCACCTTCCAGCGCGGCGCGCCGAGGGCGAGCGCCGACTCGCGCAGACCGGGCGGGACGAGCAGCAGGATCACCTCCGCGGAGCGGATCACGACCGGGAGCATCAGCAGCGAAAGGGCGAGCGAGCCCTTGTAGCCGGCAAACGAGCTGCCGGTGCCGACGACCAGGACTATGTAGATGAACAGGCCGAAGACGATCGACGGCACGCCGGTGAGCACGTCGACGAAGAAGCGCACGGCATGCGCGAACCAGCTGTTCTTGCCGTACTCCACGAGCCACACCGCGACGCCAACGCCGATCGGCACGGCGATCACCGAGGCGAGCGCGACCATCTCGATCGTGCCGAGGATGGCGCTCTTGATGCCGCCGATGCTCGAGCTCTTGAAGAACGTGTTGCCTGTCGGGTCGGTCGTGAAGAAGCTCGAGCTCCAGGCCCCGAGGCCCTTGCTCAGCAGGTAGTAGACGATCAGCACGAGCGGGATCAGGGCGAGGATCGTCGCTGCCAGGATCGTGGTGCGGGCGATTCTGTCCTTGCGCCTGCGCGCCGGGCTGACGCCGAAGCGAGCCGCGAGCTCGGCCGTGGGCGCCTGCGCGTTCATGCTCCTGCCGCCGCGTCGGCGACCGTGGCGAAGCCGCCCCTGCTGCTCGGGGGAGCGGCATGACCGGGGCTGCGCGCGGAGCGTACGACGAGCGCGCGCGCCGCGCCGTTGACGAGCAGCGTGAGGACGAACAGCACGAGCCCGGCGGCGAACAGCGCGGAGCGGTGCACGCCCTGCGCCTCACCGAACTCGTTGGCGACGACGGCGGCGAGGCTGTAGCCCTGACCGAACAGCTGGCTGCCGAGTTTCGGCGCGTCGCCGATCAGGATCGTCACGGCGATCGTCTCGCCGATCGCCCGTCCGAGGCCGAGCATCGCGCCCCCGACGATTCCCGAGCGGCAGTACGGGACCACCGCGATGCGGATCATCTCCCAGCGTGTCGCGCCGAGGCCGAGCGCCGCCTCCTTGTGATCGAGCGGCACCGTGTTCATCACCTCGCGGCTGATCGCGCTGACGATCGGCAGGATCATGATCGCGAGCACGAGGCCGGTTATGAAGTAGTTGGGGATCGTGACGAGGCCGCCGCCGATGAAGGGCACGAACGACAATCGGTCGGCGACCCACTGCTCGGAGCCCTGCAGCTTGGGCGCCAGGAAGAAGATGCCCCACAGCCCGTAGACGACCGACGGCACAGCCGCGAGCAGCTCGACGAGGATCGTCAGCGGCGTGCGCACGCGCAGCGGGCACAGCTCGCTCACGTAGATCGCGGCGGCGACGGCCACCGGGACGCCGATCAGAAGCGCCAGCGCCGAGGTGATCAGCGTGCCGAGGACGAGTGGCAAGGCGCCGAAGCGTTCAGCGCTGGGCGTCCAGTTGTTGTCGAACGTGAAGCCGAACACGCCCGCCCGCGCGAACGCCGGTCGCGCTTCGCCGACGAGGCGGATGAAGAAGAAGACGATCAGCGCAAGGATCAGCGCCGCGAGCAGCGACAGGCCGTACTTCAGGGCTCGGTCTGGAAAACGCGCCAGCGGCGACCGCGCGAGCAGTGCGCGGTCGCCGCCGGGTACGGATGCTGCCTCCACGAGAGCGGGTGTCTACCTGATCCGCGGAGTTATCGTCATGTGCCTAGCCGCCGACCGGCGAGCCGTTGCACTCCAGCGTGGCGATCGCCGCCTTGGCCTTCGCGAGGATCGCGGCCGGCAGCGCCGCGTAGTCGGCCTGCGAGAGGATCGACTGTCCCTGCCCGAGGCCGTATTCGAGGAACTTCTTGACGCCCGTGGCGGCTTCTGCGCCACCCGGGGTGCCGGCCTTGCAGAGGTCCTTGTTGAGCACGATGAACGTCTGCGAGGTGATCGGGTAGCTGGCGGAGCCGGACGGGTTTTTGATCTTGATGCCGAGGTTCGCCGGGACGGTCACGCTCTGAGCCGCCGCCGTGGCCGAGGCCAGCGTCGGGGTCACAAACGTTCCGGCCTTGTTCTTGATCGCGGCGTAGGTGAAGTTGTTCTGCAGCGCGTATGCCTGCTCGACGTAGCCGACGGCGCCGTCGGTCTGCTTCACCGCGCCGGCGACGCCGGCGTTGCCCTTCGCACCCGTGCCGGTGGGCCACGGAACTTCCTTGCCTTCGCCGACCTTGCTCTTGAATTCAGGGTCGACCGCGGCGAGGAATCCGGTGAAGCCGGCCGTCGTGCCCGAGGAGTCCGAGCGGTGGATGATCGTGATCGCCGTGCTCGGCAGCGTGATGCCCGGGTTCAGAGCCTTGATCTCGGGGTCGCTCCAGGTCTTGACCTTGCCGAGGAAGATGTCGCCGAGCGTCTTGCCGTCGAGCTTCAGCCCGGTCTTCACGCCGCTGAGGTTGTAGGACACGGTGATCGCCCCGAGGAACATCGGGATCTCGACGGCGGGGCTCCCGTTCTTGGCGATCGCGGCTTCGTCCGCCGGCTTCAGCGGCGGGTCGCTGGCGCCGAAGTCGACGATCTTGCTCTCCAGTGCCGTGATGCCGGCGCCTGAGCCGACGGACTGGTAGTTGACCGTCAGACCCGACTGCGCCGAGGCCCACTGTTCATAGACCGGCGCGGCGAACGTCGAGCCCGCGCCCGAGATCGTCCCCGAGCCCGATGGCGGCGTCGTCGCGGTCTTCGATGCGCTGCTCGAGGCGGTGCTGGTGCTCGGGGCGCTGCTGGTGCTGCTCGAAGAGCTGCTGGACGTGCTGCTCGAAGAGCTGCCGCACGCGGCGAGGCCCAACGCGAGCACCACGCAACCTGCGAGTGCGCCGAACTTGTTCTTGATCACTACGTCTCCTCTGGCTGGTTTATCTCTGACCACGAATCGGGCGCGCGCCTTCAGCGCCCGGTCGACGTGCTGGGCACAGTCTCCTCAGCCGCCGGTGGCCCCCATGTGAACATTTCGTGAAGGCTCGGGCTGGAATCGGTAGCCGAATCCCGGATGGGTGTGGATGAAGCGCCGGTCTCCCAGCGCCGCCTCGAGCTTGTTGCGCAGCTTGCTCACGTACACGTCCACCGAGCGGTCGCCTGCGCGCAGCTCGCCGCCCCACACCGCCCGGAAGAGATCCTCGCGGGTGATGATCGCGCCCGATCTGCGGGCCAGTGCGACGAGCAGTTCGAACTCGCGGACCGACAGCGTGAGCGGGCGTCCGGTGGCAAGCACGAGGCCCTCTTCGAGGCGGATCTCGAGCTCGCCGGCGTGGAGGATCTCCGACGAGATGTCTGTGCTCTGCGGAAGGGCGGCCACGACGCGGGAGCGTCGCAGGGCCGGGGCGCCGAGGAGTTGCAAACTCGTGATCTAGCTGTGAAGAATCCGTGAAAGCGCTCACGGTGGCACCGGGGAGCAATACTCTCGCTGGATGAGCCTCCTGCGCCCCGGATACGACGCGACGTTGATGGCTCTCGTGGAGGAGGCCGGTCGAAACGTCCAGCGCTGCGGGCTGCTGCTGCGCGACCTGCTGACCGACTATCCCGAGCGAGCCGCGCTCGCACAGGATCTGAAGGTGTGCGAGCAGGAAGGCGATCGCATCACCCACGACATCATCCACCGCCTGGCCGGACGCGGGCGCGTTCGCGCCCCCTTCGGGGCCGGCGACGGATATGCGCTGGCCACCGCGCTCGACGACATCGTCGACCACTCCGAGCAGGTCGCGGCCCAGCTCGGGCTCTACGGCGTGGAGGCGCCGATGGAGCAGGCCGTCGACTTCACCGAGGTGATCGTCGGCTCGGGCGAGCAGATCGCCCAGGCGCTGCGCTGCCTGCGCACCGGCACCGAGCTCGGGCCCCATCTCGTCGAGATCCACCGTCTCGAGAACGAGGGCGACAGGCTGCAGCGCGACGGCGTCGCCTCGCTGTTCGCCGGGGGCATCGACCCGATGGTGGTGATCCGCTGGAAGGACATCTTCGAGTCCCTCGAGGCGGCCGTGGACGCCTGCGAGACCGTCGCGCATGTGCTCGAGGGGATCACGCTCAAGCAACGTCGCCGCTGACGCAGCGCGCTCAGCGCCATGGACGGGCGCGCCCCGTGCCGAAGGTGGCGGGCGGCGACCTCAGCCGAACGTCGTGGCGGGCGGCGACCTCAGTCGAATGTCGTGGCGGGCGCGCTGACTTCGAGGTGGGCGCCGGCGGGGCTGCCGATGAAGAACAGCTGGAACGGTGTGGAGGCGCCCGCGGGCGCCT
>OLKX01000202.1_pt1 | contig 17611 bp, 13 predicted proteins | sample 1604201 | NCBI WGS metagenome assembly OLKX01 (sample SAMEA104055716, study PRJEB20765) | soil metagenome | biome: Arctic tundra; feature: Polygonal ground; material: soil | place: USA | collected 2011-09 | depth 0-0.5 m
CGCGACCCGCGCCATCAGCGCCGACCTTCACCCCTCACATCCGCCGACCCTCAATAGCGACCCACGCTCCTAGCGGGCCGTGGGCCAAGCGGAGCGCGGACGCAGCGAGCGTGGCGTACGCGAGCACGCGAGCGAGCGAGGACAAAGCTCCGCGCCGGCCCACGGCCCGCTAGGCGGCGGCGACGGCTGGTTCGCTGGCTATCGGCGCCGGGATCTCCTTGTCGCGGTCGATCGGCGTCACGAGGTCCTTGCCCAGGTTCAGCGCCGCGTAGATCTTGTCTTCGATCTCCTTCGCCATCGCCGGGTTCGCATCCAGGTGCGCCTTCGCGTTTCCGCGCCCCTGGCCCAGCCGGTCATTGCCGTAGGAGAAGAACGAGCCCGACTTCGACACGATGTTGTGCTCGAGGCCCAGATCGATCAGACAGCCCGCCGTCGAGATGCCCTTGCCGAACTCGATGTCGAACTCTGCCTGGCGGAAGGGTGCAGCGACCTTGTTCTTGACCACCTTCACGCGGACCCTGTTGCCGACCGCCTCGGTACCGTCCTTCAGCGTCTCGATGCGCCTGATGTCCAGGCGCTGAGACGCGTAGAACTTCAGCGCGCGCCCACCCGGCTGGGTCTCGGGCGAGCCGAACATCACGCCGACCTTTTCGCGGATCTGGTTGGTGAGGATGCACAGCGTCTGCGTGCGGTTCAGGTTGCCGGCGAGCTTGCGCATCGCCTGGGACATCATGCGGGCCTGGGCACCAACCGTCTGGTCGCCCATCTGGCCCTCGAGCTCCACGCGCGGCGTCAGCGCCGCGACCGAGTCGATCGCCACCACGTCCACCGCACCTGAGCGCACGAGCATGTCGGCGATCTCCAGCGCCTGCTCGCCGTAGTCAGGCTGGGAGACGAGCAGCTCGTCGATGTCGACGCCGATCTCCTTGGCGTACAGGGGATCCATCGCGTGCTCGGCATCGATGAACGCGCATACGCCGCCGAGCTTCTGCGCCTCGGCGAGGACGTGGTAGATCAGCGTCGTCTTGCCGGAGGACTCCGGGCCGTAGACCTCCACGATGCGCCCGCGGGGCACGCCGCCGATTCCAAGCGCGAGGTCGAGCGACAGAGCTCCCGTCGGGATCGCGTCGCAGCGCACCTGCGCACCCTCGTCGCCCATGCGCATGACCGACCCCTTGCCGAACTCGCGCTCGATCTGGGTCAACGCGCCCTGCAGGGCGGCGTCGCGCGCCTTCGCTGCCTTCTCCTGCTCGGTCACGGCCATGGTCTTACTCCTCCGGTCGAAATGGAACGGGAAACCTAGATCGCGCCCCGGACGGAACAGTTGTTCGTATCACCCGCGCCCCGACGAGCGATCTTCGTCCAGCTGCGAGCGGCCCGCTCGCCCGCAGCGGGGCGTCCGACGATGTACGTGGTGCAGCCAACGATCCGACGAGAGTCACTTTGTCCACGCGACGCCCCAGCCGACCGCTCATTCGAACGCTCTACCTGGCGGCCCTTCTGCTGCTCGTGATCGCGCCAGCCGCCGCCCTCGCTCGAAGCCGATCAAGCGCATGCTCCGCACGGTCCCACGCACGGCGCGCGCAGCACAGCTGCGCGCACAAGCCGAAGAAGGCCAAGGCTCGTCGCGGGCGCGCTCCCCTCCCCCAGCGCTCGCGACGCCCGAAATCTGGTCCCCGGCACGTGATCTCCACCCCACAGGTCGCGGCACTGTGCGAAGACGGAAGCCCGCCCGTGACCGGCGCCGCGGGGCTCGCCTGCGCCGACGGCTCTGAAGCGACCTGTGCCAACGGAGCGACACCGGTGCAGCCCGCGCATGTCGCGGAACTCATCTGTCCGCCCGGTCCAGACACCGTCGAAGCGACCTGCACGGCCGAATCCTGCGCGTTCGAAGCCGAAGGATCGTCCGGCTCCGAAGCGCCGGCGTGTGAAGCGTGCGAAGCGGTCAGCTCCGAAGACGAGAGCTAGACCCAGCCCACCTCGCCAGCCGCCCGCACCGCCGCTTGGTCACTCCTCCGGCAACGCGCGCCGGATCAGATGCATGGCGATCGTCGTCGAGCGGTCGCGGATGTCCGCCCTGGCGCCCGGCAGGTTGATCGAGCGCGTCAGCGGCGCGCGGCCGGCCAGCGCGACGCTGACCCAGACGAGGCCGACGGGCTTCTCCTCAGATCCGCCGCCCGGTCCCGCGATGCCGGTGATGCCGACCCCCACGTCCGCCGCGAGACGCGCCCGTGCGCCGTCGGCGAGCGCCTCGGCGACCTCGAGCGAGACCGCGCCATGGCGCTCGATCAGATCGGCGGGCACGCCGACCGCGGAGACCTTCACCTCGTCGGAGTACGCGACGATCGCGCCCTTCACGTACTCCGAGGAGCCGGCGAGCTCGGTCAGGCGTGCGGCCAGCAGGCCCCCGGTGCACGACTCGGCGGTCGCGATCGTCCTCGCGGTCGTGCCCGCCGCGCCGCGCAGCGCGGCGGCCACCTGCTGATCGACGGTGCTGGCGTCCTCGGAGAACAGCGTGTCGGCGTGGCGTGTGCGGATCACGGCCACGAACTGCTCATAGACCTCCGCTGCGGCCGGCTCGTAGCGGGTGACGACCTCCACCTCTCCCCGTTTCAGGCACGTGGTCACCTCCAACCGCGAGAGCTCCACGCCGTCACGTTCGGCGACGCGCAGCGTCTCGGCGATCTCCGACTCCGGTATCCCGAACATCCGCAGGGTGCGCTGGTTGAGCACCGTTGCGCCCGTCAGCGCCGAGCGCAGCGCCTCGCTCTGAACCGCGGTCGCCCACATCGGCTGCAGCTCGCGCGGAGGGCCGGGGAGCACGACGACCGTCGGGCCGCCGCCCGCCTCCAGCGGCGGAACCACGAGACCGGGCGCGGTGCCGACGGGCTCCAGCACGCTTGCCCCGCGCGGAATCGTCGCCTGCTTGCGATTGCCGGCGCGGATCGCATCCATGTCCAGGTTCGGCCAGCGTTTCGCCAGCGGCTTGAGGATCTCCGCGATGCGCTCCTCGAGCGCCTCATCGAGCTCCATCGCCCGCCCCTGGAAGCGCCCCACGATCTCGGCGGTGAGATCGTCGGCGGTCGGGCCGAGCCCGCCGCTGGTGAGCACCACATCCATCCCCTGCCCGGCCATGAACGAGAGCGCCGCGAGCATGTCCTCGGGCCGGTCGCCCACGATCGTTGTGTGAGCGATGTCGACGCCGATCTCGCGCAGGCGTTCGGCCAGCCACGGCCCGTTGCGATCACTGACCCTGCCGGTGAGCACCTCTGTGCCGGTCACCACGATCCCCGCGCGGGCGCTCAACGGCGTCTCATTTGCACGTCGGCAGCTGGCTGGTCGGAAGCGACTGGCGGCCTTTGGCCTTCGTGATCGAATAGCCGACCGCCTGACTGGACGCGGCGACCGTGCGCGTCTGTCCGTCGAGCAGCATCGTCACCGAGCTGTTGCCGAGCGTGATCACGAAGTGCCTCGAATGGTAGGTCGGCGTGCTTTCGCCGGGCTGCAGGTTCACTCCCGGGATCAACTTGCGCCCGCCTTCGCCGAGCAGGCAGACGTACACCACGGCGCTCGGGTGCAGCGAGAGCGTCATCACCCCGGCGGAGCTCGTGCCGCCGGACGTCGTGGCTTTGCGCGCGTGACGGTGGGTGCTCGGGGCTTTCGCCTTGACCGTCGCGGCGCTCGTCGAGCCTTTCTTGCCGGAGGAACCCCCGCCGCTGAGGAGCAGCACTACCAGCACGACGATCACCACCCCGATCAGGCCGACGGCGGCGAGGTAACCGCGCGAGGGCCCGCTAGGCGTCGTGCGCCTACGGTTGCGCTGGGGCGTCGAGACGATCGGCTCGAGCATCGCGTCGCTCGGGCGCTCGTGGTGCAGGCGATACTCCTCGACCAGCGACTTGCCGTCGAGGCCGAGCGCCTGGGCGTAGGTGCGAAGAAAGCTCTTGACGAACGTCGGCCCCGGGAGCAGGCTCCACTCTTCGTTCTCCAGCGCGCGCAGATACTTGGCGCGGATCTTGGTCGTGGCCTCGATCTCCGATACGTCGATGCGTGCGCGCATACGAGCCTCGCGCAGTGTTGCTCCGATCTCGGGCATCTCCTCCAAGAGGCTAGTCGCTGAGCGCGCCGGCGGACTCGCTCAGCGCCGCGAGCACGCGCGGGAGATCCGCCTCGGAGACGAGCACCTGGCGCGGCTTGGAGCCTTCGTAGCCGGAGATCACGCCGCGGCGCTCGAGCATGTCGATCATGCGACCGGCGCGGGTGTAGCCGAGTCGCAGACGCCGCTGGAGCATCGACGTCGACGCCGTCTGCATCTCCACGACGAGCGTGATCGCGTCACGCAGCAGCGGGTCCTCATCCGGATCGAACTCATCCGGCCCTCCCTCCGGGGTCTCCGGCTCGACCTGCTCGAGCAGCTCCTCGCGCAGCTCGGGCTCACCCTGGCGGCGCCACATGTCGGTCAGCCTGGCGATCTGCGCCTCGTCGATGTAGGCGCCCTGGATGCGTTGCAGCCGCGAGCTGCCGACGGGGCTGAAGAGCATGTCGCCCTGTCCGAGCAGGGACTCGGCGCCGTTCTGGTCGAGGATCACGCGCGAGTCGGTCTGTGAGGAGACCGCGAAGGCGATCCTCGACGGCACGTTGGCCTTGATCATCCCCGTGATCACGTCCACGCGCGGGCTCTGGGTGGCGAGCACGAGATGGATGCCGACCGCGCGCGCCTTCTGCGCGAGGCGGATGATCGAGTCCTCGACGTCGGCCGGCGCGACCATCATCAGGTCTGCGAGCTCGTCGATCACACAGAGGATGTACGGCAGCGGCGCTTCGCTGCGCTTGGCGCGCGCTTTGTTGAGCTCGATCAGGCTGCGGGTCCGCGACATCGACATGATCCCGTAGCGAAGCTCCATCTCCTTGACGAGGTTCTGCAGCGCGTTGGCCGCCATCCGCGGGCTCGTGATGACAGGCGTGAGCAGATGCGGGATCGACTCGTAGTGGTTGAGCTCGACCTGCTTGGGGTCGACGAGCACCAGCCGCACCTGGTGCGGCGTGGCGCGCAGCAGCACGCTCGAGAGCATCGCGTTGATCGCGGCGGACTTGCCCGCGCCCGTCGTTCCGGCCACGAGGATGTGCGGCATCTTCGCGAGATCGGCGCCGATCGCCTTGCCGGCGACGTCCTTGCCGAGCCACACGGTCAGCGGCGACCAGTCCTTGGGCGGCTCCTGGAAGACGTCGCCCAGCTTGACGATCCGGCGGTTGGCGTTGGGGACCTCGACGCCGACGGCCTGCTTGCCGGGGATCGGCGCGAGGATGCGGATATCGGTGGCGGCCAGCGCGTAGGCGAGGTCGTCCTTCAGCTGGGCGACCTTGCCGACCTTGATCCCCGGCGCGAGCCGCAGCTCGTAGCGAGTGATGTGGGGCCCGGAGACCGTGCCGATGACCTTGGCCTGCACGCCGAAGTGCCCGAGCGCCTCCACGAGGCTCGTGGCCGTCTTCTCCTGGCCCGCCGTGTCGGGGCGCGTCTGCTCGCTGGTCGAGCGCGTCAACAGCCTGGACGCGTCTGGACGCTCCCACACGAAGTCCGGGTCATCGGTGACCGCACCACGTAGGCGGCCCTGCGGTGTCAGCGACGCGGGGTCGGTGGCGGCGACTCCGGGGATCCGCTCGATCTCTCCCTCTTCGGGCTGATCGTCGATCTCGATCGCGCTCTCGGCGCCGGCGGCGACTGGCGAGCTCTCCTCCTCATTCTCATCCTCGACCAGTTCCCAAGCCGCGGCGACAGCGCCTGCAGGCGTGTCGGCGGACGGCATACGCGCCTCGTCGTCCTCTACCCAGTCGTGGGCCGGCGCCTCGACGTGGGTCGCGCGGACGATCAGCTCGCGGCCGTCGGGCTCGGGCGGGAGCATCGACTCTGGCTCCCCGAAATCTCCGGCCCCGCGCCTGCGCGGGCGCTCGCCATCCAGGCGCTCCTCGCGCTCGCCGATGCGGCGGAGCATCTGGGTCGAGTCGATCAGGCCGGTGCCCGTCGCGCGCAGAGCGCTCGCCAGCGACGCGCCGGTCAGCAGGATCACGCCGGTGATCAGCAGGAACACCACGAGGATGTCGACGCCGACGCTCTGTACGAGCCGGTGTGACGCCTCGTACAGCGCCTGCCCGGCGACGCCGCCGTGCGTCTGCAGATGAGTCGACTGCCACACACGGGCTCCGGCGCGGGGAGCGGAGCTGAGTCCGAACATACCGGCGGCGAGCGCCAGCGTGACCGCGGCGAACAGGCACAGCGCGCCCATGCGCAGCGGACGGATCGCCGGCAGCACCGGACGCATCAGCAACAGCGCGCCGGCGACCGCGAGCACGACCGGCGCGAACACGCGCGCACGACCGAAGGCCCAGCCGAGCGCGACGGCCACGCCGTGGCCCACTCGGCCTCCCGCCGAGCCGGCGCCGCTGCCCCACAGCACGAAGCCCATGAACACCCCGGCGGCGACTAGTGCGAGACCCAGGACGTCGCGCTGGCGCTGGTCGAGCACGGGCATGCGGGCCGCTCCTCCCGGGAGCAGCGAGCTGATCAGATTGCCGCGCCTGGACGAGCGGCGGCGGCGCCCGCGCGCTGCGGGCGCGCGCTTGCGGGCCGACGAGGAGCCGGCCGCGCGGCGTTTGGGCGCGGCTTTGCGAGTGCTGGCCATCCCGCGCAACTTCGACGTCGGGCGCCCGTGACCTCCCTGCGGGCCTTACCATCGCTTTAGTACCTACGGTTACATAAAGACGATGAACGACTTCTCCCGCGCGCCCCGCGTCCTCGTGGTCGAGGACGACGAGGACATCGCCCAGGCACTCCAGCGCTCGCTGCGCATGGAGGGATATGACGTACGCACGGCCGCCGACGGCCAGGAGGCGCTGGAGCAGGGCCGCGGCTTCGCGCCCGACCTCGTGATCCTCGACCTCGGCCTGCCAAAGATCGACGGCCTCGACGTTGCGCGCTCGCTGCGCGCCGAGGATGACGTGCCGATCCTGATCCTGACCGCGCGCGACGCGCTCGAGTCCCGCGTCGAGGGCCTCGACGCGGGCGCCGACGACTATCTCGTCAAGCCGTTCGAGCGCCAGGAGCTGCTCGCCCGCATGCGCGCCCTGCTGCGCCGCCGTCCCCCGCGCGGATCGGCTCCGCTGCGCGTGGGCGACCTGACGCTCAACGCCGACACCCACGAGGTCATCCGCGGCGAGCGCACGATCGAGCTCACGCAGCGCGAGTTCGAGCTGCTCGAGTACCTGATGCGCAACGAGCGCATCGTCATCTCACGCCAGCGGCTGCTCGACGAGGTGTGGGGCTATGACCCCTTCTCCACCACGAACACGATCGAGGTGTTCGTCTCGAACCTCCGCCGCAAGCTCGAGGCCGAGGGTGATCCCCGGCTGCTGCACACGATCCGGGGAGCCGGCTACGTCCTTCGTGCGTGACCGCAGCTATCCGGCGGCGCTGCAGCGCGCCGTCGCCCGCCTGTCCGCGGGCTTCGACAGGCTGCCGATCCGCGTGCGCCTGGCCGGTGTCTCGGCGCTGCTGACGTTCGTGATCCTGTGCGCGTTCGCGGTGGCGGTCGGGTCGCTGACGGTCCACCGCATCCGCGCAGACTTCAACCGGCAGGTGCTCGACACGGCCGATCAGCTGCCCTCCCAGCTGCGGATCAACGAGGCCCCACTGCGAATCGAACCGCCGCTCAGCGACTTCGCGACGAACGCCGACCACGCCGTCATCCGCGTGTACACGCTCGGCGGCACGGTGATCGGCCAGTGGCCGCAGAAGGCCCCCACGTTCGGCACGCCCCAGGAACCGGCGCGATCGGTCGGCGGCTACCGCGTGCTGAGCCGCCTCGGATTCGTCACCCAGAACGGCGAGGTCGTCGGCCGTGTGGTGATCCAGTACGCGCGTCCGGTGTCCGACACCGAGGCGACCGTCAGGCGCGTCGAGCTCGGACTGCTGATCGGAGTGCTGCTGGGCAGCGGCTTCGCGCTGCTCGCGGGCATGGCGATCGCGCGCCGCGCGATGGCGCCGATCGCGGCGCTGACGAACACCGCCGCGGAGATCGCCCGCACCCGCGATCCCTCGCGGGGTGTCCCCCAGCCGCTCGCCGACGACGAGGTCGCCGAACTCGCGCGCACGCTCGAGGGCATGCTCCGGGAGCTCGACGCGGCGCGTGGAGAGACCGAATCGATGCTGATCCGCCAGCGGCGCTTCGTCGCCGACGCCTCGCACGAGCTGCGCACGCCGCTGACGAGCGTGCTCGCGAACCTCGAGCTGCTCGCCGAGTCGCTTCACGGCGAGGAGGGCGACGCCGCACGCTCGGCGCTGCGCTCCTCGCAGCGGATGCGCCGTCTGGTCGCCGACCTGCTGCTGCTGGCCCGCACCGACGCCGCGCGCGTCGTCGCACGCGAGCCGTGTGACCTGGCACAGATCGTCGTCGAGGCCGCCGCCGAGCTCGGGCCGGTGAGCGGCGATCACGAGATCGTGCTGGACGTCAGCCCGGCGATCGTCGAGGGCGCCCGCGACGAGCTGCACAGGCTCGCGATCAACCTGCTCGAGAACGCCCTTCGCCACACCCCCGCGGGCACCGAGATCCGCGTCCAGACCGCCGTCGCGGCCGACGGTCGCGTCGAGCTGGTGGTCGAGGACGACGGCCCGGGCGTGCCCGATGAGCTCGCGCCGACGCTGTTCGAGCGCTTCGTCCGCGGAGCCGGCGACCGTGGCGGCTCCTTCGGCCTAGGCCTGGCGATCGTCCACGCCGTCGCCGCGTCGCACGGCGGCAGCGTCGCGCTCGAGCGCGCCGCGCACGGCACCGGCGCGCGCTTCGTCGTGCGGCTGCCGGCCTACTCAGACCTCGACGACGACCGGCAGCACCATCGGGCGGCGCTTGAGACGGTCATAGACTAGCTTCGCGAGATCGTCGTGCAGGACGCCCTGCAGCAGGTCGACCTCGCGGATTTCCTCTTTGGCGGCATGGCGAAGCGAGGTCTCGACGGTGACGCGGATCTCCTCCATCAGCTCGTCGGCCTGGTCCATGAAGGGCACGCCGCGGAAGATCACCTCGGGGTCCGCGACCGAGCTGCCGTCCTCCCCGGCGATAGTGACCACGACGATGAAGATGCCGTCGGCGGAGAGCATGCGCCGGTCGCGCAGCGCCACGTCGGCCATGTCGCCGATCTCGACGCCGTCGACGAAGATCATGCCGGAGTGCTCGCGCGAGCCGAAGCGCGCGCCGCGCGAGTCGATGTCCAGCGGCAGGCCGTTGTCGCCCTGGAAGATGTCCTCCGGTGGCACGCCGACGGCCTCGGCCAGCTGGGCGTGCAGGCGCAGGCGCTTGAAGTCGCCATGGAATGGCATCACGTAGCGCGGCTTGACGAGGTTGAGCATCAGCTTGACCTCCTCGGCGTAGCCGTGCCCTGAGGCATGCACGGGCGCCTCGCGCGGGGTGATCACGTCGCAGCCGATGTGGTAGAGGCGGTCGATCGTCTCGTTGACCGCGCGCTCGTTGCCGGGGATCGGCGTCGCGGAGAAAACCACCGTGTCACCGCTCTTCAGCTCGACCTGGCGATGGTCGCGGTAGGCCATCCGGCGCAGCGCCGAGAGCGGCTCGCCCTGCGAGCCGGTCGAGATGATCACGACGCGCTCGTCGGGAAAGTCGTTGATCTCGCGGGGACCCACGAGCATGCCGTCGGGCACCTCGATGTGGCCGAGGTTGCGTCCGATGCCGACGTTCTTGCGCATCGATCGCCCGACCAGCGCGACCTTGCGGTCGAGCGCGTGGGCGGCGTCGAGGACCTGCTGGACCCGATGGATGTTCGACGCGAAGCTCGTCACCACGATGCGCCCCTCGCAGCGCGCAAAGACCTCCTCCAGATGCGGGCCCACTACCGACTCCGAGGGCGAGAAGCCCTCGCGGTCGACGTTGGTGGAGTCTCCGCACAGCAGCAGCACGCCCTCGCGCCCGAGCTCAGCCAGGCGCGAGACGTCGGCCGGCGGGCCGTCCACGGGAGTCTGGTCGAACTTGTAGTCGCCGGTGATCAGCACGGTGCCCAGCTCGGTGCCCAGCGCCACGGCGCTGGCGTCGGGGATCGAGTGGGTCATGTGCACGAGCTCGAGCGAGAAGGGTCCGATCTCGAGCGATTCGCCCGGTTCGACCTCGTTGAGCTCGACGTCGCGGAGCTTGTGCTCGTCGAGCTTCGAGCGCGCCATCGCGATCGTCAGCGGGCCGCCGTAGACCGGTGCCTGGAGACGATCGCCGAGGTCGCGCAGAACCCACGGGAGGGCTCCGAGATGGTCCTCGTGGCCGTGCGTGACGACGATCGCCTCGATGTCCTCGGCGCGTTCGCGCAGGTAGGCGAAGTCGGGCAGCACGAGGTCGATCCCGACCATCTCCGGCGTCGGGAAGCGCAGGCCGACGTCGACGATCACGATCCGCCCGTCCTGCTCCACGACGGTCATGTTCTTCCCGATCTCCCCCAGCCCACCGAGGGGGAGTACGCGCAGCTTGGAGCTCACGCGGGTGCGCTCGCTGGCCGATCTACGATCGGTAGACCGTGGCGTTCGAGCATCGCGCGCACAGCCGCGTTCTCCGCGTCGGTCGCCTCGACCAGCGGCAGGCGCAGCCCGCCGACGTCGTGTCCCAGCATGTTCAGCGCGGCCTTCGTGCAGGTCGGGTTGGAGGTCAAGAACAGCGTCTCGTAGACGTCGCGCAGCGAGGCGTCGATCTCGGCGCGGTGCTCGGGCTCCTCGACCATTCTCTGCATCTCGTTTCCGACGATGTGGCTCGCGACCGAGATCCCTCCCGCTCCGCCCATGTCGAGCGTCCGCGCGAACGTCGAGTCATCGCCCGCGTAGACGTCGAGGCCGTCGATCAGCTGAAGCTCGTCGGCATTGGCCTGCTTGACACCGGTCACGCCCTCGATCTGCGCCAGCTCGGCGAGCAGGTCGGGGGCGATGTTGGTGGCGGTGCGTCCGGGGATGTTGTAGAGCAGCGTCGGTTTGTCGGTGGCCGCCGCGACGGCTTCGTAGTGGCGCTTGATGCCGAGACGGCTCGGCTTGTTGTAGTACGGCGTCACCGACAGCATCGCGTCGGCGCCGATCTCGGTGGCGCGTTCGGTGAGATAGACGACCTGGCGCGTGTCGTTGGTCCCGGTGCCGGCGACGATCGACTTGCCCGCCGGGCGCTCTGCGACCGCGAGCTCGATCAGGGCCAGCTGTTCCTCGTCGGTCAGCGTCGAGGCCTCGCCGGTGGTGCCGGCAACCACGAAGCCATCCGACCCGTTCTCGGCCAGGTGGCGCATCAGCGCAACGAAGGACTCCTCGTTGACCTTCTCCCGCTCGTCGAAGGGGGTCACGATGGCCGTGAGGATTGTGCCGAGGGAGCTCATCGGTTGGAGTATCTCACGCGCGTCGAGAATCAGAAGAGGACGTTCTCGAGGCCGATCACCGGAGACTGCTCGAGCGTCCCGACGCGGCGCACGGCGAGCAGCACGCCCGGCATGAACGACTCGCGGCTGATCGTGTCGTGGCGGATCGTGAGCGTCTGTCCGAGATCACCGAGGATGACCTCCTGGCTGGCGACCAGGCCGGGCAGGCGCACCGAGTGGATCGGCGGGGGCTGCGCGCCGCTGGCCTCGGCCATCAGCTCAGCGGTCCGCGCGGCCGTCCCGCTGGGCGCGTCGAGCTTGCCGTCGTGGTGGAGCTCCACGATCTCGGCCTTCTGCATGTGCGCGGCGGCCTCGGCCGCGAAGCGCATCATCAGCACGGCGCCGATCGCGAAGTTCGGCGCGATCAGCACGTTCGCCCGGGGGCGCCCCTCGGCTGGGCGCGCCTGGCGCAGGGGCGCGGGATCGAAGCCGGTCGTGCCGATCACAGCGTGCACGCCGGCCCGCACACACGCGAGGGCGTTGGCAAGCGCGGTGTCAGGACGCGTGAAGTCGACGAGCACCTCGGCGTCCGCCAACACGTCTGCGAGCGTGGTGTCGAGCAGCGGGTCGGCACGGCCGACAAGCTCCATGTCCTCTGCGCCCTGCACCGCGGCGCAGACGGTCTGACCCATCCGCCCGGCGGCGCCCGCGACAGCAACCTTGATCACGAGGCGAGCTCCTGGACGGGAACTGCCGAGGCGCGCGTGCCGAGCGGCTCGATCGCGGAACGGAAGCGCTGCTCGTCGGGACCGACGCCCGCCACCGACAGGTTCTCGGCCGCGAACAGCTCACCGGCGAGCGCGCGCACCTGCGCGATGTCGACCGAGTCGATCCGCTCGATCATCTGCTCGACCGAGAGGATCGGCATCTCGTTCAGCGTCGAGGCGCCAAGGCGGCTCATGCGCGCACCGGTGGACTCCAGGCCGAGGACGACGCGGCCCTTGAGGTTCTCCCGCGAGCGGTCCAGCTCCTCCTCGCTCGCGGGATCCTCGACGCAGCGCGCGAGCTCGGCCGCGACGACGCTCAGAGCCTCGGCGAGATTCTCGGGCCGGGTGCCGACGTAGAGGCCGATCTCGCCCGTGTGCGCATATAGGTTCGAATATGAGAAGACCGAGTAGGCGAGCCCTCTGCGCTCGCGAATCTCCTGGAAGAGCCGCGAGGAGGACGTCCCGCCGAGCACCCCTTCGAGCACGCGCAGCGCGAAGCGCCGCTCGTCGTCTCGCGCGAGGCCGGCTCCTCCGACACACACGTGGTACTGCTCGGTGTCTTTCTGCAGGAACTCGATGCGCGGAGTGAACTGCGGCATCGCGGCAGCCTGAGCGCTGCGCTCGGCCGCCGCGCCGGCGGCATGCGAGCCGTCGCCTGCGACGCGCGCGGCCTCCACCGCCTTCGCCCTCGCCACGAGCTCGTCGTGGTCGACCGAGCCGGCCGCAGCGATCACGATGCTCTCGGGCCTGTAGCGCTCGCTGTGGAAGCCCGCGAGCTGCTCGCGCGTGACCGAGCCGACGACCTCGGCGGTGCCGATGACAGCGCGCCCGAGCGGATGGGAGCCGAAGATCGCCCGCCCGAGGATGTCGAACACACGATCCTGGGGGTCGTCTTCGTACATCGCGATCTCCTCGAGCACGACCTCGCGCTCGGCCTCGAGCTCACCGAAGCGCGGATGCCAGATCATGTCGCTGGCGACGTCGAAGGCGTGGTCGAGGTGGCGGTCGAGCACGCGCGTGTAGAGCGACGTGGCTTCCTTGTCGGTGCCCGCGTTTATCTCCGCGCCCATCGCGTCGAAGATCTGGTCGATCTGCTCGGAGCCGTAGCGCTCGGTGCCGCGGAACAGCATGTGCTCGAGCAGGTGCGAGATGCCGGCCTCACCGGGGCTCTCAGAGGTCGATCCGGTCGCGATCCAGAAGCCGAGCGCCACCGAGCGCACGCCAGGCACGCGCTCGGTGACGACCCGGACTCCGGAGTCCAGGGTGCTGCTGCGGTGCTCGGGGTTCAAGACCCGAGGTGCTGCGTCAATCGCTGTCACGTCCGCGGCCGGGACGCTCCGAACCGCGCTCGCCCTCGCGACGGCGGCCGCGGTCGGAGCGCTCGCGGCCGTTACGCCCGCCACCCTCGCGCGGCCCTCTGCTGCCGCCGCCTCCGCCGCCACCGCCGGTGCCGACACCGGCGAGCTCCTCGACGGACTTGCCCGCGATGTCCGGGTCCTCGGCGAGGCGCAGGCCGATACGGCCGCGCTCGCGGTCGACCTCGACCACGCGCACGTTGACCTCGTCGCCCTTGTTGAGCACGTCCTCGACCGCCTCGACACGCTGGCCGGGCGAGACGTTTGAGATGTGCAGCAGACCGTCGGTGCCCTTGGCGAGCTCGATGAACGCGCCGAAGGTCGTCGTCTTGACGACCTTGCCGACGTACTCGTCGCCGACCTCGACCTCCTTCATCATCATCCGCAGATGCTCCACGAGCGCGTCGCCGAGCTCGCCGTTGGCCGAGTAGATCAGCACCTGACCCTCGTCGTTGACGTCGATCTGGGAGTCGAACTCGTCGGACAGGCCGCGGATCGTTTCGCCACCCTTGCCGATCAGCAGGCCGATCTGCGACGGGTCGATCTGAATCGTCTGGATTCGCGGCGCGAACTGCGAGAGCTGCTCGCGCGGCGTCTTGATGATCTCGGCCATCTTGCCGAGGATGAACGTGCGGGCCTCTTTGGCCTGGGCGAGCGCGTCGCGCAGGATGTCGAACGTGACGCCCGTGATCTTGATGTCCATCTGCAGCGCGGTGATGCCACGCTCGCTGCCGGCGACCTTGAAGTCCATGTCACCGAGATGGTCCTCGACGCCCGCGATGTCGGTGAGCACGATGTAGTCGTCGCCCTCCTTGATCAGGCCCATCGCGATTCCGGCGACCGGCCGCTTGATCGGCACGCCGGCATCCATCAGCGACAGCGAGGAGCCGCACACCGAGGCCATCGAGGATGACCCGTTGGACTCGAGGATGTCGGACACCACGCGGATCGAGTAGGGGAACTCCTCGATTGACGGCACCATCGGCGAGAGCGCGCGCTCGGCGAGCGCGCCGTGGCCGATGTCGCGGCGCTTGACGCCACCCATCCGGCCAGCTTCGCCGACCGAGAAGGGCGGGAAGTTGTAGTGGTGCCAGTAGTACTTTTTCGTCTCCAGGCCGAGCGTGTCGAGGCGCATCTCCTCCTTCAGGGTGCCCATCGCCACGACGCTGAGCGCCTGCGTCTGCCCGCGTGTGAACAGCGCCGAGCCGTGCGTGCGCGGCGTGACGCCCACTTCGATCGAGATGTCACGGATCTCGTTCTCGCCGCGACCGTCGGGGCGCTTCTTGTGGACCGCGATGCGCTCGCGAATGATCGACTTCTCGAGCTTGTCGAAGGCCATCTGCACCGCTGCGCGCTTCTTCTTGGCCTCGACGAGCTGGTCCTCTGAGGCACTCTCCGGCGCCGAGGGTGCGTGCTGCTCGAGAATCGCCGCCTCGACGGCCTTGGTCGTCGCCTGGCGCTCGAGCTTGTCCTGCACCTGGGTGGCGGACTCGAGGTCAGAGCCGTGCGATGAACGGATCGCGTCGAGCACGGCCTCGTCGACCTCGATCGTCTCGAAGACTTTCTTCTCCTTGCCGACCTTGGCGGCCAGCTCGCGCTGCAGGGCGCACAGCTTCTTGATCTCGGCGTGCGCGATGTCGAGCGCGTCGAGGATCTCCGCCTCCGGGATCTCGTTGGCGCCCGCCTCGACCATCAGGATGGCCTCCTCGGTCCCGGCGACGATCAGGTCGAGGTCCGATGGGTTCTCCGCATCGGGGAGCATGTCGGCCTCGTTGGGGTTGACGACGAAGTTACCGTCGATCTTGCCGATCCTGACTGCGCCGACGGGCGTGGGCAGCGGGATGTCGGAGATCATCAGCGCGGTCGATGCGCCGTTCATCGCCAGGATGTCGTAGGGGTGTTCGTGGTCGATCGAGAGCGGGATCGCCACGAGCTGGGTGTCATAGCGCCATTCCTTGGGGAACAGCGGACGGATCGGACGGTCGATCATGCGTGCGGTCAGGGTGCCCTTCTCACCGGGGCGGCCCTCACGCTTGAAGAACGAGCCGGGAATTTTTCCCGAGGCGTACATGCGCTCCTCGACATCCACCGTCAGCGGGAGGAAGTCCACGTCGCGAAGGCTGCCGGCGACCGCGGTGCAAAGGACCATCGTGTCGCCCTGCCTGACTACAACTGCGCCGGAGGCCTGCTTGGCCATCCTGCCGGTCTCAAACGAGATCTCGCTACCTGCGATCTCCACGGAAACCCGCGTAACAGCGTCACTACTCATATTAACTGCCTTCCTGTACCGCCCGTCGGTCGGCGGTCCGTTTCTTTTTTATTCTCCGAACGGACGGAGCTTAGCGGACACGCGCCGGGCACAGAGCCGCGTCGGGACCCGCGGCCGCACGCGGCGGGCTCAGGCGAACGAGCCGTCGCCGAATGCGACGGCGAGACCTTCGCGCAGCAGCTCGAGCGGGGGCAGCACTCCGGGATTCTCGCCCTCGTAGGACCAGCGGATGACACCCTCGGGGTCCATGATCACGAGCGCGCGCTGGGAGAAGCCGCCCGGGTGAAGCACGCCAAAGGCCTTGCTCGCCGCGCCCTTGGGCTCGAAGTCCGAAAGCTGCCCGCTGCTGACGCCGAGCTTCTCCTTGAAGGCATCCTGCGCGTAGGGCGAGTCGCAGGAGACGCCGTAGAGCACTCCTCCGGCCTGCGCGAGCTCGCCGAGCAGGGAGGGTGGGCGCTCATACAGCTGCAGCTGGTCGGTGCAGACGGGGCTGAAGGCGAACGGGTAGAAGACCAGGACCGTCGTGTGGCCCTGCAGGTCTGACTCGGTGAAGCTCTCGCCGTCGGCCTTCGCGAGCGTGAAGCTCGGCGCCGGCGTGCCGGCGGGCAGGACGCTCACGACGTTGCTACTTGCGGAGGCCGAGCTCTTTGATGAGGGCGCGGTAGCCCTCGAGGTCGCGGCGCTGCAGGTAGTCGAGGAAGCGGCGGCGTTTGCCGACGAGCATCAGCAGCCCGCGGCGGGAGTGATGGTCCTTGCTCGCGGCGCGGAGGTGCTCGGTGAGGTGGTTGATGCGCTCGGTCAGCAGCGCGATCTGCACCTTCGTGGAGCCCATGTCGCCCTCGTTCGCGCCGAACTTGGCTGCGATCTCACGCTTGCGCTCAGTTGTTATCGCCGACATCGACGGGCACGGTAGCAGACGGCCGGTGGCCGTCAGCCGGCGGCGGCGATCTCGCGGGTCTGCTCCACGTCGCGGTGCATCTGCTCGATCAGCGCATCCGGATCGGCGAAGCGCCGCTCCCCACGCAGCCGCGCGAGGAACTCCAGGCGCAGCTCACTGCCATACAGGTCGCCCTCGAAGTCGAGTACATACGCCTCGATCAGCTCTCCCCTGCCGGTCGTGAACGTGGGGCGCACACCGATGCTGACCGCGGCCGGGCGCCCGTCGGCGAGGCATGCGTAGACGCCGTGGCCGGGGCACACGAGCTCCTCGTCGGGGATCAGGTTGGCGGTCGGGAAGCCGAGCTCGCGGCCGCGCGCGTCGCCGTGCACGACCTCGCCGCGCATCTCGAAGCGCGTGCCGAGCAGCCGGTTGGGCTCGGCGATCTCGCCGGCTAGCAGCAGGCCGCGAATGTGGCTCGAGGAGACGATCTCGCCATCGATCTCCAGCAGCGGGCGCACAACCGTGGCGAAGCGATCGTCGGCCTGCAGCAGCCGCGGGTCGCCCTGCGCCTTGTGCCCGAAGCGGAAGTTCTCACCGATCGCCACCTGGCGGGCGCCGAGCGCGCCGACGATCACCTCGTCGATGAACTCTCCGGCCGAGCGCCGAGCGAAGTCCGCGTCGAACGGGATCACGATCAGCTCCTGCACGCCGAGCGATGAGACGAGCTCGGCCTTGCGCTCGAGCGTCGTGAGCAGCCGCGGCGTGTGCTGGGGCGCCACGACCGACACCGGATGGGGCTCGAATGTGAGCACGCTGTCAGCCCCGCGGATCACCTCGCGGTGGCCGAGGTGAACCCCGTCGAACGTGCCGATCGCCACGCTGCGCTCGCGCGTGCGCTCGAGATCTGGCAGCCGCGTGACCTTCACGGCCGCAAGCCTATTGCGCACGGTTGAGCGCGGCGTGCCGC
>OLKX01000145.1_pt1 | contig 17383 bp, 15 predicted proteins | sample 1604201 | NCBI WGS metagenome assembly OLKX01 (sample SAMEA104055716, study PRJEB20765) | soil metagenome | biome: Arctic tundra; feature: Polygonal ground; material: soil | place: USA | collected 2011-09 | depth 0-0.5 m
CGCGAGCAGTTGACGCAGCGCTCCTTGAGCTTGCGCAGGCAACTGGGGCAGCGCACGAAGTCACGCTCGACGCGGTAGTCGCAGTGCGGGCACAGCGACTGGTCGAGCTGATGCACACGCGCCTCGGCCGCCTGCATCTCCAGTTCGCGCTCGCGCACGTCCTCGAGGTACTCGGGCGGGCGCAGGATCATGTAGACGATCGTGCCCACGAACGGAAACAGCGACGCGGCCGTCGCGCAGCCGATCAGCATCGGATCGTGGATGCGCCGGCGGGCGTCCGCGTAGGTCCAGTAGATCAGCGACAGATAGAGGACCGCGACGAACAGAATCACGAGGTCCACGGCCAAGCTCAGGCCGCTGCTTTCGATTCCGAAGTATGCGAGCGGGAGCATTGGCTGGCTGAGTTTAGAGAAACAACCGGCCGAATCCATAGCCCGCCGCGAAGAACACGAGGATCACCAGCGCGACGATCAGAGCGACCGCGCCGATCATCGTGAGCACCGACGGGCCTTCGTCGTTCATCTCGGCATGCCCTGCCGTACCCGCAGCCGCGATTCCGATGGCTCGCCGAGCCGGGCCGCCAGCAGATCGCCGACCAGGTACACCGATCCGGTCGCCAGCACGGCGCCGCCGCTGCCGCCGGCCCAAGCGCGAGCCTGCTCCAGCGCAAGCGACGGCCGCACCTCGCAGTGGACGTCCTCGAAGCCCATCTGGCGAGCGAGCGAGACCAGTGCCGCGGGACTCAGCGCGCGGCTGCTCGGCGGAGCGGTGAACCACGCGCAGCGACACACAGGCAGCAGCGCCGAGAGCATCGCCGCCGCGTCCTTGTCCTCGAGCACGCCGAGCACCAGCGCCAGCGGGCGGTCTCCGAGCAGCTCGGGGATCGCCGCCGCGAGCGCCTGCGCAGCGTCCGGGTTGTGAGCGCCGTCGAGCACCGTCGGCGGATCGCCCTCGAGCAGCTGCAGACGTCCCGGCACCTCGGTGGTCGCGGCCGCCTCCAAAACGGCATGCTCGCGCAGTTCGATACCGGCGCTGCGCAGGTGAGCCTCGGCGGCAGCGGTCGCCAGCGCGAAGTTGCGCCGCTGGAACTCGCCGCGCGCCAGCAGCCTCGCGGCGAGCCGCGCGGCCGGCGCGTGGATGATCCGCGTGCCGCGTTCGGAGGCGATCCGCTCGGCGACCCGCAGGGCGTCCGGGTGCAGATCCGCGCCGAGCACGAGCGTGCCGTCACGCCGCGCGACGGCGAGCTTCTCCTCGGCGATGTCGGTGATCGTCGGGCCGAGCCAGCGGGTGTGCTCGAGACCCACGTTCGTCAGCACCGCGACCGGCGAGTCGATCACGCTGGTCGCGTCGTAGCGCCCCCCGAGACCGGCCTCGACGACGGCGACGTCGACTTCGTGCTCGGCCATCTGCCACAGCGCCGCGGCGCTCAGCAGTTCGAACTGCGTCACGTGGTCATCCTCGGCCAGCGTCCGGTTCACGCGTTCCGCCGCCCACGTGGCACGCGCGACCGCCGCCCCGAAGGCGTCTGCATCGAGCTGCTCGCCGTCGATCTGCACGCGCTCGCGGTACGACACGAGATGCGGCGAGAGATAGGCGCCGGTGCGCAGAGCGTGGCGCTTGAGGATCGCGGCCGTCATCCGCGTCGTCGAGGACTTGCCATTGGTACCGAGCACGTGGACCGTGTCGAAGCGCCGCTCGGGTGAGCCGAGCACGGTCATCATGCGCCGCATCCGGTCGAGGCCGAAGCGCATGCCGAACAGCTCCAGCGAGCGGAGCTGGCTCTCGGCCTGGGCCTCGGTCCATTGCCGGGCCGGGTCGCTGGAGCGGTTTTGCTGTCCCATGTCGTCCGCCAGGCGCCAGCCCGGTTCCCGCTCAGGCGCCGGGGTGCTTGCGCAGGTAGTCGATGAACACGGGCCGCAGCGCCTCGCCGAGCGCTCCGTCGCCACTGTGCAGCGCGTCGGAGATCAGGCCTTTGGAGAACTGCACGTCGAACTCGGCCTCGCCCCGATCGCCGCTCGCCGCCTCGGCGGCCGGAATCAGCTGGAGCAGCGACCAGAAGAACTTCACGTCGAGATGTGTCTCGGCGCGATGGATCGCGCGGTCGTGGAGCTCCTCTGTCGAGAGCTCCTCCAGGGAGTCGGCGGTGGCGTCGCTCATCGGCGCTCGGAGCAGAGGCACACGGCTATGTTCAGCGCCCGCGCCTGCCACGGCGGCCGCGAGCGATACCGGCCAGCTCCCGCGCCAGCCCCTTGAGGTCGAGCTTGCCGGCCAGCCTCTTCATCTCCTTGCGCTCCTTCGCGCTGAGATTGCCGGGGCGCCCGCCGGAGTCGCGCACCAGCGTCGCGACGCGCGCGCGCTCCTTCTGGGAGAGCGCGCGCCAGCGCTTGCCGATCACCATGATCGCCTGCAGCGCGACGGCCCACGGCAGCGCCTTCAGGCGGCCGCCGGCGGACTTCGACGAGGTGAGTTTCTTGGGCATGAGGCGATGGTAGCGGGGCGCGGGCGGGAACGCGTCCGAGCGTCCCGACCACGGGCACCGGGCCCTGCGGCGAGCGCTCAGGCGGACTCCTCGCGCAGCGAGGAATCCTCGGCGTCCTCCGGCGCGGCTTCGGTGACAAGCGTGGGCGTGAGGCCCTTCTCGACGGTCTCCTTGGTCACCACGCACTTCTTCACATCGCGGCGTGACGGCAGCTCGAACTGGACCTCCAGGAGGATCTCCTCAATGATCGAGCGCAGCCCGCGCGCTCCGGTTTCGCGTTCGAGCCCCTTCTGGGCGACGGCGGTGAGGGCGTCCTCGGAGAACACCAGCTCGATGCCGTCGAAGGCGAAGAAGCGCTGGAACTGCTTCGCCAGCGCGTTGCGAGGCTCGGTGAGGATCGACACGAGATCCTCGCGTGTGAGCTGATGGACCGCAGACATCACCGGCAGGCGTCCGATGAACTCGGGTATCAGGCCGTACTCGATCAGGTCCTCGGGCAGGCAGCGCTCGAAGACTTCACCTGTGTCGCGCTCGGCCTTCGCCTCGATCGCGGCCGCGAAGCCGACGCCTTTGTGTCCGATGCGCCGCTCGATGACCTTGTCGAGGTTCGCGAAGGCGCCGCCGCAGATGAACAGCACGTTGGTCGTGTCGATCGTGAGGAACTCCTGGTGCGGGTGCTTGCGCCCGCCCTGCGGCGGGACCGACGCCTGGGTGCCCTCGAGGATCTTCAGCAGGGCCTGCTGCACCCCCTCGCCGGACACGTCGCGCGTGATCGAGGGGTTGTCTGCCTTGCGCGCGATCTTGTCGACCTCGTCGATGTAGATGATCCCGGTTTCGGCCTTCTTGACGTCGTAGTCGGCAGCCTGGATCAGCTTCAGCAGGATGTTCTCGACGTCCTCACCGACATAGCCGGCCTCGGTCAGGGCGGTCGCGTCGGCGATCGCAAAGGGAACGTTGAGGGTGCGCGCGAGCGTCTGCGCGAGCAGCGTCTTGCCGCAGCCGGTCGGCCCCAGTAGCAGGATGTTGGACTTCTGCAGCTCGATGTCCGAATCGCCGGACATCATCATCTGCACGCGCTTGTAGTGGTTGTAAACGGCGACCGAGAGCGTGCGCTTGGAGGGGTCCTGACCGACGACGTACTCGTCCAGCACGTCGTAGATCTCGCGCGGCTTGGGCAGGTTCTCGATGTCGAACGCCGGCGGCGCCGAGAGCTCCTCGTCGATGATCTCGTTGCAGAGATCGATGCACTCGTCGCAGATGTACACGCCGGGCCCTGCGATCAGCTTCTTGACCTGCCGCTGGGACTTGCCGCAGAAGCTGCAGAGAAGCTGCTCGTTGGTGTCGGTGGGTCTGGCCATATGAAGGTGCTCCTCCCTGCCCTGGTGTCACTCCCGGCGCTCACGTACCGACGATCGAGACACGGGCCTCGAGTCGCCCGGCGCGGCTCCCTAGTGCTCGGAGATCACGCGATCGATGATCCCGTACTCCTTGGCGTTCTCGGAGCTCATGAAGTAGTCGCGCTCGGTGTCCTGACGGACCTTGTCGAGCTCTTTGCCGGTGTGCTTGGCGATGATCTCGTCGAGGCGGCGTCGCACGTCGATGATCTCCTTGGCGTGGATCTCGATGTCCGTCGCCTGGCCCTGGAAGCTCGAGGAGACCTGGTGGATCAGGATCTTGGCGTTAGGCAGCGCCATTCGCTTGCCGTGTGCCCCGCCGGCGAGCAGCAGCGCGCCCATCGACATCGCGATGCCGACGCAGATCGTCTGCACGTCCGGCTTGATGAACTGCATCGTGTCGTAGATCGCAAGGCCCGCATACACCGAGCCGCCGGGCGAGTTGATGTAGATCGAGACGTCCTTTTCAGGATCCTCGGACTCGAGGTGCAGAAGCTGGGCGACGATCAGGTTGGCGATCTGGTCATCGACAGGCGTCCCGAGAAAGATGATGCGCTCGTTGAGCAGCCTGCTGTAGATGTCGAACGCTCGCTCACCGCGCGAGGTCTGCTCGACAACCATTGGGACAAGTGGGCTCATAGTCCGCCTTTGTTTCGCTTCGCCGACCGGATTCCTCTAGAGGCTAGCGATCTGGCGTCCACAGCCGGCCGGGTGCCTCCGCTGACTGCGCGGCGCCGGCGGGCTCCGCGCCGCCCTTCTCCGGCGTCCACAGCTGCTCGCGCGCCTGCGCCTGGGCGAGAGGGATCGGCTTGGCCTCGGCGGCCAGCAGGTCGATTGCCTGCCTCGCGGCGAGGTCCTCGCGGAGCTCGTCCAGACGCCCGGCGGAGCGCAGGTCGAGCAGCAGCTTCTGTGGCTCGACCTCGTCGCGCTCGGCTGTCGGCGCGAGCGCCGCGATCAGCTCCTCGTCGGACGGGCTGATGCCCTCGGCCTCCACGACCGCCGTGATGACCGCCTCGCGACGCAGTGCGACGTCGGCTTCGGGCTCCATCTCAGCGAGGATCGCGGGCTCCTCACGGCCGGTGATCTGCAGATATGCCTCGCGCGAGATTCCGCGATGGGAGAGCGAATGCAGCATCCGCTCCCACATCTCGCGCGCTCGCGCGGAGATCAGCTCGGGCGTCAGCTCAAGCTTCGCGCCGGCCACAGCGGCGTCGAGGGCCGCCTGGCGGAACTCGGCCTCGACGCGGCCCTCCTCGGCCTCGAGCAGGCGCCCGCGGATGTCCGCTCGCAGCTCGTCCAGGTCGTCGAACCCGGCGTCGATCGCGAAGTCCTCATCGACGTCGGGGAGCTCCTTGAGCTTGACCTCCTTGACGGTCACCTCGAAGGAGGCGTCGCGCCCGGCGAGCTCGGCGCTTCCGTAATCCTCGGGGAACCTCAACGCGATCGTCCGGCTCTCGCCGGCGCCGGCGCCGATCAGCGCCTCCTCGAAGCCCGGAATCAGGTTGCCGCCGCCGAGCTCGACGAGCTGGTCGCGGCCCTCGCCGCCCTCGAACGGCTCCCAGGGGCCGTCCTCGTCGGCGCCGGCCTTCGAGCCGAGATAGTCGACGACCACGAAGTCGCCCGTCGCCGCTGCGCGGTCGGCGGTCTGCAGCCGGGCCAGGCGCTCGCGCATCGCGTCGATCTGCTCGGCGATCTGCTCGTCGGCGACCTCAGCCTCGCGGCGCGCCACCTCCAGGCCCTTGTACGTGCCGAGCTCGGCCTTGGGAAGCACGCCGATCTCGATCGAGAACTCGAGCGCGACGCCCTTCGCGGGCAAGTCTCCTAGGTCCAGCTGCGGGTCGCCGACCGGGACGATGCCGGCCGTCTCGATCGCGTCGGAATACCAGCTGGAGATCGTCTCGCGAACGGCTTCCTCGAGGATCACCTCGCGCCCGATCCGCTGGATCACCAGCGGGGCCGGGACCTTGCCGCGGCGGAAGCCGGGAAGCTTGAGCTCGCGTCCGAGCTGCTGAGCCCTGCGCTCGAGCCGACCCTCGACCTCGTCGGCCGGCACCTCTACCCGTAGGCGCACGCGCGAGTCGCCGAGCTCGGTCAGCGTGGTCTTGAGGGCGGGCGGCACGCTCGCCACGATACCGTGCGCAGTGATGGGGGCACCGCCACGCATCTTGCCGCAGCGGCGCGCCGAGACGTGGCTGTGGACCGGTCCGATCGGCCACCTGCTCGGCGGCGCGCTCGACCTGATCGAAGCGCTCGCTCGCTACGCCTTGGAACAGGCGCGCGGCCGGGCTCTCCGCTGAGGGCCCGGCCGGCTCCCACATGAACGCCTCTGCGTCAGGCGACGACGCTCGCGGTGCTGCGGCCGAACTGCAGCCGGGCGCCACGAGGGACGACCAGCACGGGTGAGGTTGCGATCTCGATCAGGTGCGATGCCGAGGCGCTGATCGAGATGCGGCCGCTCTCGGCCTCCGGGCGGGAGTCGATCACGAGCAGCCCGGTGTCTGCGTTGGCGACCGGGGCGACGCTCGCTCCGAGCGCGCCGGCGAGGGCCGCGGCGGTCTCGCGAGCGCCTCCGTCCGTGTCACCGACGGCGACGACCTGTGTCACGTTCGCGACGTCCGCGCGTTCGGCCAGATCGACCGGCGCGATCGCGACGGCCGTGCGGCCGCCCTCGAGCAGTCGCGCGGCGGAGTTGCCGACGGCGACGTGGCCCTTGGCGGTGTGGGAGTCCGAGCAGAACACGATCGCCTCGGCGCCCTCGGCCTCGGCCAGCCTGGCCAGGCCCTCGGGGGTGGAGCGGTCGATCACGACGTGGCGACCGGCGCCGGGGACGCCGAGCAGCTCGACGCCGCGGTCGAGGATCTCCTGGGCCTCGGTCTGCGCGAGCTCCTCACGGTCGCTGTCGCGCTCGGGCGTGTGGCGGACATAGGCGAGCGAGACCTGGGCGCCGGCTGCGGCGAACAGGCGGCCGAGCGCAAGCGCGTCGTCCTCGTTTGCGGTTCCGTCGTAGGAAACGATGATCTTGGTTGACATTTTTGGTTCTCCTGTCGTGTGGGCGGCGCGCGCGTCGCGTCCGCTCTTCAAGGTCGTATCGGTGTGTGCTTCGTTTGATCTTGACACCCTCCTGCCATCAGCGCCAATGGCATTCTTGATCTACGTTATAAGCTGTACTTATGCTTAACGTCGGTCGCCTGAACGTCTTGATCGAGGTCGCCTACCGTGGCTCGATCTCCGCCGCGGCCGAGGCGCTCTCCTACACGCAGTCGGCGATCTCCCAGCAGATCGCGACGCTCGAGGCCGAGACCGGGCTGACGCTGCTCGAGCGCCATCCTCGCGGCGTGACCCTCACCGCCGCCGGCCAGACGCTCGTCGGGCACGCCGAGGGGATCCTCGCCCGGCTGGACGCCGCCGAGGCCTCGCTGGCGGCGATCGCGGGGCTGCGCGGCGGACGCCTGCGGATGGCCTCGTTCCCGACCGCCGGCGCGACGCTGATGCCCCTGGCGATCGCCAGCTTCCGGGCGGCCTATCCGGACGTCGAGCTGACGCTCGCCGAGGGCGAGCCCGAGCAGATCGTGCCGCGGCTGCGCGGCGGCGAGCTCGACCTGGCGCTCCTGTTCGAGTTCGCCGACGAGACACCGCTGCACGGCGACGTGGCCGCCGTCGAGCTGCTCGCGGACCCGATGCGCCTGGCGCTCCCCCATGACCATCCGCTGGCCGCACGCGAGCGGATCCGCCTCGAGGATCTCGCAGGCGAAGCGTGGGTGCAGACCTCGCGCGCGAGCCCATGCGCCCAACACGTGATCCGCATCTGCCACAGCGCGGGCTTCGAGCCGCACGTGACCTTCGAGAGCGATGACTACCAGACCGTGCAGGGCCTGGTAGCGGCCGGCGTCGGCGTCGCCTTGATCCCCGAGCTGGCGCTCTCGGTCGTGCGCGAGGACATCGCGATCCGCTCGCTCGCGCCGAGCTCGCCGGTGCGAAGGGTGATCGCGGCGACACCGGCGGGAGCCCGCCTGGTGCCCGCGGCGCCGGCGATGCTGGGCATGCTCGAACACGCTGCGGCGGCGCTTAAAGCACGTGGGGCTCCCGGCCCAATGGCCGGGAGCCCCACGTGAGCTGCCCACCTGAAGCTCAGGTGGTGCGCCTAGTGCTTAGCCGCAGGCCACAACCATGACGTTGTTCATGACTTTGTAGCCGGTCGGGGTCGGGTGGATGTCCGGCCCGTCTTTCTGACCGTTCGTGATGCCGGTGTTGGCCATGTTGGTGTATTTCTGCAGCCTGGCCGGTTCCAGCGAGTTCTGCGGGTTGAATTTCGGTTTCGTGTCCGCGAAGCAACCGCCGAATGTTTCAACCGCGCCTTTGAAGCCCTGGTTGAACTGGCTCACGAGGAAGTTGGATCCCGGGAGCACTTCGTCGATCACGCCTTCGGTCTGTTCTTTTTTGCTCGGGAAGGCGAGCAGGTTGCCGTACGGGTTGTACGCGCCGACAAAGATGACTTTGCCGGTGTAGTTGATGCTGCCGAATTCCGCGCCTTTGCGGAGCACGTACAGGATCGTGCCGATTCGTTTCCCGATGTATTCACCGAGAGCGACGGCGGCGTTGGCGATGCACTGGTTGCCCAGTTTTTCGCCGAGTTTTTTGTTCGCGGGGTTAGCCGCTTCTTCGGCGCTGAGTTTGGCGACGGTTGCGGGGATTTCTTCAGCCGTGATTTCGCCTTTGCCCAGTTTTTCGCCGATCTCCTGTGAGATGCGATTCCCGACGATGACTTCGACTTCGGCCTTCGCCTGCGCTTCGCATTTCGCGACTGCGTGGAGCTGGTCGTTCGCGCCGATGTTCAGCGAGAGCGTCGTGACCGGCTTACCGCTGAGAGCGTCGACCGCGAGCAGTTCAAGCGCGCGTTCAAGCTGCGATTTGCCTGCGCCGTATTCGTTGTGCAGCGGGAACTTGAAGCCGGCCGGGAAGCCCAGTTTTTCAGCCGTCACGTTGTGGTAGGCGCACGGAGCTTCTCCGGTGCCGGGGTCCACAGCCGAGCCGAGGGGGCCGTTTCCGATCAGCGAGTCGGTCGTCTCACCGGGGCAGCCGAGGTTCTGCAGCTGCGTGCCGGTTCCACGAGGTTTGAGGTGCGTGTAGTAGTTGTTCACGTACCCGTGTTCGAACGCTGCCGCGGGCTCGCCCAGGGGCAGGTTCGTGTTGAACAGTTCGCTGGAGTAACCGAACGCCAGCGAGTCGCCCAGCGCCAGGTAGGTCTGGCTGACGGGCACAAGCGCTGCGTTCGCACCAGCGGCAAACAGCGCCGAAAGAGCAAACATCGCAGCTACGGCGCATCCGATGAGCCGACTGCGTTTAACTGCCGAGCCATTCTTGGCTGACATCTCACATCCTCCTCATTACTTTGCGGGACATGCCCGCAGGCACAGCCCCCTCAATGGAATTATCCCTCTACGGAGTACTCCCCAAGCTATGCCCCGGGAGGTTGAGCAGCATAGCCGCCGGAGTTGTTCGTGTCAAGCGCCGTTTTTTGGCTGCCTACTGCGGTTTACGGGGATATCTAATGACTCGTGCAGACATTCACTGAACCTCGTTTCGGGGCCCCACGGCGCCCCCTCGCGGCGCCGCCGCCGGCGCGCCTGGATCGCCGTCCGACGGGGGTGCCACGCTTGTCAGTCCCGCAATTCGAGAAGGGTCGTGCCATGAACTCGCTGAGCCTGCTGCTGTTGATCCTCGGAGCCGCCCTCGGCGCCGGCTGCGCCGCTCTGCTCGCCCGCAACAGTCGCTCGCGCATGCGCGAGGACCTGAAGGCGATCTCAGTCGACGTGCTCGCGCAGACCGGCGAATCGCTCGCACAGCGAGTGGGCGAGGCACGACGCGCGGAGGAGGCGCGCGCGAGCGGCGAGATGGCGCTGCGCACCGAGGAGATCAAGGGCATCGTCAAGCCGGTCGAGGAGAAGCTCGGGCGCATGGAGAGCGAGATCGGGCGCCTGGAGCGTGAGCGCCGCCAGGCCCAGGGCGAGCTCGCGCAGATGGTTCGCCAGCTCGGCGAGGGAGTCGGCACTCTGCGTCAGGAGGCCGGCAACCTCGTCTCCGCGCTCAAGCGCCCGACCACGCGCGGGGCGTGGGGAGAGATCCAGCTGCGCAACGTCGTGGAGATGGCCGGGATGGTGTCTCACTGCGACTTCGTCGAGCAGAGCACGATCCAGACCGGCGAGGGCACGCTGCGGCCCGACATGCTCGTGCGCCTGCCCGGCGGCAAGCTGGTGGTGGTCGACTCCAAGGTGCCGCTCGACGCATACCTCTCCTCACTCGAGGCTCCGGCCGACGACGAGCGCGAGCTGCACGCGGTACGTCATGCCAGGCAGACGCGCGAGCACATCACGAAGCTCGCGTCCAAGGGCTACCAGCGGCAGTTCGACTCCACGCCTGAGTTCGTCGTGATGTTCGTGCCCTCCGACGGCATCTACCAGGCCGCGCTTGCCCAGGACCCCTCGCTGATCGAATACGGCGTCCAGCAGCAGGTCCTGATGGCCACGCCCACGACGCTGATCGGGCTGCTGTGGGCCGTGCACTACGGCTGGCGCCAGGAGCTGATCGCCGAGTCGGCACGCGACATCGCCGAGTCGGCACGGGAGCTTCATCGGCGCCTCGGACGGTTCGTCGAGCCGTTCGCGAAGATGGGTCGCCAGCTCGACTCCGCGATCACCGCCTACAACGAGGCCGTCGGCTCCTTCGACCACCGCGTGATCCCGCAGGTGCGCCGCATCGAGCAAGCGGGCGCCGCATCTGAACGAGAGGTGCTCGCGCCGACCGCCGTCGAGATCACGGCCAGGACGATCACCGCACGACCGGAGCTCGCGAGCCAGGAGCCGCTGAAGCAGCGCTCTGCGGAGCTCGCGGAGCCGGTCTCCGACGAGCGGATCGCCGCTGCATAGACAACGTGGCGAGCAGCGCGAGTGCGACCGGGACGGTCGCGGGGAGCTCGTCGACCGCAAAGAACAGCAGGTCGAACGCAAGCGCGATCACGCCCGTGAGCAGCGCCCCGCGCAACTGCATCCGGCGTCCCGCGCTCGCCGCGAGCAGGCCGCCGAGCGCGCCGGCGATGAACAGGTCGCCGTAGCCCATCACGGCGCCGCCGAAGACCGCGCTCTGCAGCCGCGGCAGCCCGCCGGCCGGATGCGCGGCGTTCAGCGCGGAGTTCGGACGCTGGAGCAGGTCGGCGATCACGAGCCACGAATCGGTCACCGCCATCGCGACGATCCCCGCCGCCAGCCATCGGGGCGGGGTGAGCGCCGCGATCAGCACGCCGAGCGCGACGCAGCTCAGCCCGGAGAGGGCGAGCGCGCATGCCTCGCCCGCGAGACCGCCGCGATCGATCCAGGCGACGGCGAAGAGCAGCGCGGCCAGCAGCGCTTGGCGTGGTCGCGCGCCACTCCTCAGCCACCCGAGCGCGAGCGCGGCGAGCACGGGCACGGCGACGAGCGCCAGGTAGGTGAAGCCCTGCGCGCTCGCCCGTTCAGCGGCACGGGCGAGAACCACGAAGGCGAGCACCGAGAGCGGCGGGACGACCGCCCATCGACGGTCGCGAAAGCGCGCCAAGACCGTGAGCGAAAGCGAGCTTGGGGCCGCGACGAGGGCACCCTGCACGAGCGAGAGCGCAGCTATCGAGAGCCAGAACGGGAGCATGCCCCCACGATAGTTTCAGCGCCCCGGCGGGGCGGCGCTGTGTCAGTGGCCGAGCTGAATCGTCTTGACGACCAGTAGCAGCACGGCCACGACGAGATAGCCACGGAGCATCAGCATGCCCGCCTTCCGTCCAGGCGAGAATGCCGGACGCTCGAGCAGGGCCAGCGGAGGCATCGTCCACGTACTGCGCCGCTCCCTCGGGACTCGCGAGAGCTCAACGCTCGCCACCGCCCGGTTCCGCCGCACGTACAGAGCCATAACCGCGAACGTGGCGAGCAGCACCAACGAAAGCACCAGGAACATCTGCGTCACGTTGACACTCGGGAACAGCGTGCTGATCATCAAGATCAACGACAGCTCGACGAGCACACCGATGATCAGGCTCGCGATCGCGTTCAGCCACGGGGGGTTAGCCCACGGCCCGAGAACCTCGCGATCGTTGCAGAGCAGCAGCAGGAACACGGTCGCGCTTGGGAGGAGCACGCCCGCAAGAGCTTGCACCGAGGTGGTGATCAGACCGAGCGGCGCATGCGGAATCAGCACGACTCCCGCGGCCGCCATCACCATCACCGTGAAGCTCGCGTAGAACAGCTTGGCGTCGAGTGGCCCGCGGTTGAGCGAGTGCTTGGCGCCGAACACGTCGCCGAACGCGTAGGAGGTGGCGAGCGTGACCGCGGCGGCCCCGATCAATGACGCGTTGAGCAGAACGATCGCGAAGAGCGTCCCGGCGAAAGAGCCGAGATGGTGGTGAAGCTGAGTGGCCACGCCGCCGGCATCGCTGAAGCGGCCGAAGTCCGACGTGCCTCCGAATGCGAACGCCGTGACGGCGATCAGCGCTCCAGCGCCGATTACCACGACAAAGGCTCCGATCACGGTGTCGACGCGCTCATAGTTGATCCACCGCGGTGTGATTCGCTTGTCGATGATGTTCGACTGCTGGAAGAACAGCTGCCACGGGGCCACAGTCGTGCCCACGATCGCGATGATGAGGAGCACGGCCGTCGAGCTCGCTCCCCCCCGAATCGTCGGCGAGAACGTGTGCTGGGCGATCTGACCAACGCTCGGGTGAGCGAGAACGAGAAGCGGGATCACGAGGAAGTTGGCGACGACGAACACGTACATGAAGCGCTCCCAGCTGCGGAAGCTGCCAGTCGAGGTGATCGCCACGAGCGCCACCGCTGCGAGCGGGACAGCCACGTAGCGACTTACGCCGAAATACCCGAGCGCGAGACTGACCCCGATGAACTCGGTGATGATCGTGAGAAAGTTGAGGACGAAGAGATCGCCCACGGAGAACCAACCCCAGAAGCGCCCGAACCGCTCGTTGATGAGGCGCGCGTGGCCAACACCGGTGACGGCGCCGAGCCGGATCACCATCTCCTGGTTGACGATCAGCACGGGGATCAGCAAGAGCAGCACCCACAGCAGACTCGTGCCGTAGTTCTGACCCGCCTGGGCGTATGTGGAGACGCCTCCGGCATCGTTGTCGCCGACCATCACGACCAGACCGGGGCCCATGATCGCCAACAGGGCCATCCCGCGCGAGCGCCAGCCCTTGCGCTCGCCGCTGTCGTGCTCGCGGATCGTTCCGAGGGCGCCGCGGATGTCGCCGATGTGCCCCTCGTCGAGCACGGGAGGCACGCCGTCGGTACGCGTCGAAGCGTCCAGCACGGTGCGGTCGTCGTCGGCCATCTCGGTCTACCTCCGTTCTCCTGATCGAGGAACTCGTGCTCACGACTACGGCTCAGCACCCAGTCGCGGACGTGTCCTCAGGCAGAGCTAGGCCGGGAGGGACAAGCCGGAAAGGCGCGAGGCCGGCTGGGTACTTCGTGGCTGTTCTCGCTCCATGCCGATCTCCTTCCTACTCGCCTTATCCGTTGCCTCTGACAGGCTCAGACTAGCAACGGCAATTCAGTCGCGTACGCGGCCAAACCGCCGGCGCCAGCCGGACGGCAGCGTCAACTCGAGCACGTCATCGACGGTCACCACACCCACCATGCGCTCGTCTGGATCGAGCACCGGGAGCATCACGAGGTTGTAGTCGGTCATCATGCGCGCGACCTCGGGCAGATCGGCATCGGTGCCCACCCACACCGGCTCCCGCTCCGCGACATCTTCGACCGGCTTGCGCGGGTCTGCCCGAACCAGCGCGACGACAGAGACCGCGGCGTCCGGATGGCCGTCGGGGCGGAGCACGAAAAGCGTCGTCAGCGTCCCGCCCGCGAGCTTGCTCGCACGCACCTTCTCGAGCGCGTCTGCGACGGAATCCGTGGGGCTCAGGCTGATGAACTCGGGACTCATCAGGCCGCCGGCAGTGGAGGGGTTGTAATCGAGCAGCGCCTCGATCTGCTCGCGCTGCGCGGGAGGCAGCAGAGCAACGATACGTCCGCGGCGCTCCTGCTCGATCTCCACGATCAGGTCCGCCGCGTCATCGGTCGCCATGCGCGCGATCACAGCGGCGACCTGGCTGTCGGGGCGCTCGCGGATGAACTCGAGCTGATGGTGCTCGTCCAGCTCCTCGAACACGTCCGCCTCGAGCTCTCGATCGTGCGCCACGGCCTCGATGATCTCCTCGCCCTCCTCGTGCGAAGCGGCCTCCACGAGGTCCGCGATCTCCGCCGGATGGAGATTTGCCAGCTTGCGGTGGGAGAAGCGCAGTCGCGAGCTCGGGACGTGACCCACGAACGGCTCCATTGCTGCCCAGTCCAGGTAGGGCCGGTCCGCCACGACCTCCCCAAACCGCCCCGGCAGAGCCCGCCGCAGCCTGCCTCCTGCGCGGGGGTCCGCACCGACCACGCGCCACCAGCCCTCGATGCACGCGAGCTCGAGCTCGTGAGCGGTGACCAGCCGCGGCGGCTCCGCCTCGATGTCAACCAGCTTGCGCCCGAGCACGTCCCCACCCAGCAACACCTCACCGGCGCGGCGCTCGAAGCGTCCAAGGCTGAGCTTCTCACCCGACAGGCGGACCGCGCCCGGCGCCAGGTCCGCGATCCTGTCGACCGGTACGAACAGCTCGCGCCCGCCGATTCTGGCCTTCAGACCGGTGACCGGCGGGTAGCCGCCGTCGGCGAGGCGGACGATCAGGTCTTCGACGCGACCGAGCCGCTCGCCCGCCCGGTCCAGGAGCGGACTGCGTAGCAGCGAGGAGAGATGCACGAGGGCGTGTGGCAAATCGCTTTGAACGTTACGCCTCAGGTCGGACCAGCAGCGAGGCGCCGATCGCGCCGCCGAGATCGCCGAGCGCCGCGACGTGAAGGTCGGGCGGGCGCGTGTCGGCGAATAGATGCGGGTGCATCTCCTCGACGATCCGCTGAGCAAATGGCTGGCCGAGCCGCACCCCGAGGCCGCCGCCGATGATCACGCACTCGACGTCGAGCACGTTGACCACGGAGGCGATGCCCGCTCCGAGCGCCCTGACGGCACGGTCGAGGATGTGCATGGCGAGCTTGTCGCCGTGCTCGAGCGCGCGCGCCCATATCCCGCTCGTCAGACGTGTGCGGTCGTGCTCCTCCATCAACTTGAAGAGATCCGTCTTGTGGCCCTTCTTCTCGTGCAGCTTGCGCGCGTGTAGTTCCATCGCGCCGCGGCCCGCGTAGGCCTCCATGCAGCCGATCCGCCCGCAGGTGCAGCGCGCACCGTCGATCTTCACCACCACGTGACCGATCTCACCGGCACCACCGCGGCCGGTCCACGGCTTGCCGTCGAGGATCAGCCCTCCGCCGACTCCGGTTCCCCAGAAGACGCCCAGCAGTGAGTCGTACGGGCGCCCGGCGCCCAGGTTGAACTCGGCGTCGGTGGCGACCTGCACGTCGTTGCCGACCTTGACCGGACAGCCGAGGCTCTTTTCGAGCGTCGAAGCGAGCGGGAACATGCCATCCCAGCCCGGCAGGTTGCGCGCGCTGGTCACGTCGCCGTCTTCGATTGTCCCCGGTGATCCGACGCCGACGCCGGCGAGCTCAGAAGGCTGCACCTCGGCGTCCCGTGCGGCGTCGCGCAGCGTCTTCTCCAGCTCCACGGCCACATCGCGCGGGCCGCCTGTGGTCGGCGTGGGCCGCCGCGCGGAGCCGAGCGGCTTGTGATGCTCGTCGACCACGACGGCCTGGATCTTGGTCCCGCCGAGGTCGATACCGCCGTAGCTGGCCATGCGGCGGATGATCGCAGAAGCAGGCTCGGGGCCCGCGCGATCCGGGAGCGTGGCCAGATTCACTTAGGTCTTTCTCCGATAGCTCTTAGCCTCGACTTATCCGCTCAGCACAGTATCGGCACAGAGTTCAATGGAAAACCGCACCAGAGCATCCTGGCTCGTCTTCACACTGGGGGCTCTCTGCGCCGGTGCGATCGTGGCCGCCGTCCTCGTGGTCGGCCCCGCCTCGGGCAGCCAGACGGCGGCGACGCGCACAGCCACGGCGGCGCGCGGCATCGTCCAGTCGACCGTCTCGGGGACCGGCAACCTGCAGTCATCCGACCAGCTCAACCTCGGCTTCAAGACGAGCGGGACGGTCACGACGATCCTCGTCAAACAGGGCCAGCACGTGACCCAGGGGCAACTGCTGGCAGCGCTCGATCCGCAGAGCGCCGAAGTGACGCTCGAACAGGCCAAAGCCGCGCTGCAGTCCGCTGAAGCCAGCCTCGTGCGCGAGGAAGAAACGGGCAGCGAAGGCTCCTCCGGCGCGACGGGCTCCGGTGCGGGCGGCGCCTCGACCTCGGGCGGCTCGGCCACCGCGACCACCGCGGCGATCTCCCCCTCCCCGCTCCCGCCGTCCTCCGCGACGCCTGCGACCACAACCGCCCCCACCCGCCCGGTGCCCGCGGCGAGCACCCCAGGCACCGGCACCACGACCACGACCACGACGACCGGAACGACCCTGTCCGGCGCGCCGGCGCCAAGCACCTCGTCGAAGAACAAGGCGACCTCGCGGGGGAGCAGCGGCGCGATCGCAGGCACGACGAGCTCAAAGAGCGAAGCGACGACCACAACCACGAGCCCGGCGACCCGCGCCGCCAACCTCGCCTCCGCACGGGCCGCCGTGCGCAGCGACACGCTGACGGTGAGAGGCGATCAGCAGGCTGTTCAGGACACGCGGCTCTACGCGCCCGAGAGCGGCACAATCGCCTCGCTCAGCGGCCAGGTCGGCGAAAACGTCTCGGCGACCGGAACGACGCGCGCGGCACCGAGCACCGCCTCGTCGAGCTCGGCGACAGCGGGCTCCTCGACATCCGGCGCGGCCTCGGGCTCCGGGGCGCGCTCCGGCTCCGGCTCGGCCACCACGTCGAGCAGCTCGAGCTCGTCGAGCTCCTCGTTCGCGGTCCTCAGCGACCTCAGCTCGATGCAGCTGGTCGTGCCGCTGTCGGAGTCCGAAGTCGGCGACGTGCGGGTCGGACAGATCGCGGCGGTGACGGTCGAAGCCCTCGCGAGCCGCAAGGTCGCGGCGCACGTCAGCGAAGTGGCGATCCTCTCGACGAGCAACAGCGGGGTAGTCAGCTACGACGTCACCTTCGCGCTCGACCAGACCGAAGCGGGGCTGAAGCCGGGAATGAGCGCGACCGCCGAAGTCGTCGTCAAGCAGTCCGCCGGCATCAACGTGCCGACCACGGCGATCTCAGGCGGCAGCGTGACCGTGCTGCGATCCGGCAAGCAGGTCCGCCGGCCCGTCTCGACCGGCCTCGCGGGCAACAGCTCGACGATCGTGCTCTCCGGCCTGCAGCCCGGCGAAGTCGTCGTGCTGCCGAGCGCGACGACGACCGGCACGACCGGAACCTCGCTGCGCGGCCGTGGAGGCGGCCTGGGAGGCGGCGGGCTGGGCGGAGGACTCGGCGGCGGCGCGTTCCTGCGGGG
>OLKX01000063.1_pt1 | contig 17363 bp, 17 predicted proteins | sample 1604201 | NCBI WGS metagenome assembly OLKX01 (sample SAMEA104055716, study PRJEB20765) | soil metagenome | biome: Arctic tundra; feature: Polygonal ground; material: soil | place: USA | collected 2011-09 | depth 0-0.5 m
CCGCCGCCGCCCCCGCCGCCGCCGCCCGAACTGCGCGTGCTGCCGTTCAAGACGGCCAGCCCCGAAGCCACGCTCGCCTCGACGTCGCTGACCGCGTCGCAGGCGGGCGCGCTGACGCTGCTGGTGCGATGCGCAGCCGGCGAAACGGCCTGCGCCGGCACCGTCTCGCTGCGCACGCTCAGCGCGATCCGTCTGCGCGGCTCCAAGCACGCGGCGATCCTCACCGTCGGCAGCGCGTCCTTCACCGTCGTCGCCGGCCACGTCACGGCCGTGCGGCTGCACCTCTCGCGGGTGGCGCGCGAACTGCTCGCCCGCCATCACCAGCTGCGCCTGCGGGCCCTCGTGGCGGCGCACGAAAGCGCGGGCCTGCGGCACACCGAGACGGCGATCGTCACGATCCGCCTCGCCCCGCACCACGGCCGCTAGCTGTAGCTCCTAGCCACGTCTGTCAGTTCGTATAGACGCGTTCCGGGCGGCTTGGGCGGCACAGCTCATCGAACGGCTCGGCTGGGTGATCAGCGACGCCGAGAACAGCCAGCGGACGGAACAGGCGCCGTAACCAGGAACCTTGCCGTCGGATCGTGAGGCGACGAGCGCTGATCCCGACCGCTGGGTTCCAGTTGCTGATGCCGGCAGGAGCGCGAGCGAGCGATCCGCGTGTAGCGCGCGACAGTGGCCGGAGCCTTTAGTTTGCGGCGAGGCGTGTTGGGTCTGCGGGTGTGCTTGTGCTCAGCTGCGCGAGGATGTCGCGCAGGCATGAGATCAGAGCATCGAAGAACGGCAGGGCCGATCTGCTCGGCTCCGGAAGGAAAGCACTCAGCGAGGCCTCGTGGTCTAGATCGGTGTAGAGCTTCCAAGCGAACCCGTTGGTCGCGAGGACCGGGATTCCGTGCCCCTGATGGGACTCGGCGTACCCCGCACCTTGGCGTCTCGCGCTCGCAAGGCCCATTCCAGGGCGCTTGACCTCGTCGACGAGGTAGCCGTCTTCAACGGCCTTCTCGTACGTGTACCGATAGACGACGTCTTTGAAGTAGGCCTTGCTATGGGCCGCCGGCGTGGCGACCTCGAAGCGGACCTTCTCGGACAGACCCATCTTCACGGTCGTGCCACGGTAGGTCTCGACCCGATCCAGCTCGCCGCCGTGCCCCTGGACTCGGCTCATCGAGATGCCGCGAACCTCGGCACGGTAAAGAGCCTCCAGCACGTCGTTGACCTTCTCGGGTCGCACGATGGCGATCACGAGCTTCACGATTCTCCCTCCCTAGCTGATGAGCCCGTCGGGGGCCTACAGGCCAGTTGCCGTGCCCGTGCCCGTGCTCGCATCGCGTCGTGTCGATCGCGCCGGCGGGTCGCGGGCCGCTTCTTGACGCACGATGTCCAGACATGACTGGCCTTCCGAAAAGCCTGGCCTCGGCAAAGGTCGGCCGGCGCTTGGTCTCAGTGTGGAGAGCTCAGCAGTCGTCGTCTGCGACACAGAAGGGCCCCGCTAAGGGGCCCTTCAGTGCGGTCATAAGGAGAGCTCCGGGTCTGGGCTACTTCTTGCCCTTCGGGTGGTTCTGCTTTGAATACGAGTAGTAGTGGTTGTTGTAGGTCCGACGGGTTTTGGGGTCCCTGGTCTTCTGGGCCTGCCGGCCCTTCCCGGAATAGCGACCAGTTCCCGGCTTTCCTCTAGGCATGGTGACTACTCCTTCCCAGGTGCGGCTCTTTGTCGAAGATCTCCTCGAGGACTAGGGTGGAGGCAGCCGCGACGAGCGTCTCCGCGGCCACCATTAGGAGTCGAGTGGCGATGATTGGCATGTTGTTCTCCGTTGGTCGAGACTGAACCGCCCCGGGAGGCGTCGAGCTCGAAGAAGGCAAGGCGACGTTGAAATCCGACACGATCAACGGGTCGGGCCGGGTCGGGATCGATCTCTATCAGACCGGCTCCCAGCAGTCGTCGTCCAAGTCGAGCGCGACGGGCACCAGCATCGAAGGTCAGACCGAAGCGGCGATCAAGGTGGAATCAGACAAAAGTCCGTCTGACAAGTCCGGCAAGTTCACATTTGCGAGCGGCTCTGCCACCGGCAACGGTACGGTGCTGATCAACGACAGCAACAACTTCGAAGTGGTCTTCTAGCCAACTCGAAGAGCCCAAGGTGCAGGGGAGGGACGCTCAAGCGGCGTGTCCCTCCCCGACGAGCGCAGTCGCCGACTAAGCTGATCCGATGAGCACCGGAAACGTCGCCTCCATCCCCTCCGAGGAACGTTTCTCGCGGGGTGTGCCCCTGAGCGACGTCCGCAATCTCTACTACAGGCACTTCGGCGACCACCGTAGAGAGCGCCAGCTCTTTTCGACCGGCGCGTTCTTTGCGACCTTCGCCTCGGTGCGCGTGATCACCCACGCGATCCGCGCACAGCGCGGACCGTTCAAGAACATCACCGCCGGTGGCCGCCACATTCACCACATGACTTTCGGAATCGCCGGTCTGCTCACGGTGGGCTATCTCTGGCTGCTCGAGATCGGCACCAACGATCAGCGCAGGGCGTCGCGGATCACCTCGCTCGGCTTCGGCAGCGGAGCCGCGCTCACGCTCGACGAGTTCGCCCTGTGGCTCAATCTCGAGGACGACTACTGGACCAAGCAGGGGCGAGAGAGCATCGACGCCGTCGTCCTGTTCGGCTCACTGCTCACGCTCAGCGTGCTCGGCAAGGGGTTCGCGAAAGAGCTCGTCAAACTGGGCAGCGCCCGCCTCAGCAGTCGACGCGGAGCGCCGGGAGGCGATCCGGGCTGATCCCTCGCTCGACGCACGTCAGGTAGGCGAGCGCGCGGTGGATCCCGTCGATCACGAGCGTCGCGCCTTCGAACTCGCCTATGCGGATCACCACCTCGGCCCTCCACCTGCTGCTGGCCATGTCGTCCGCGAAGCGCTCGACCCGCAAATCGTTCGCCGTGTCCTCGGCCGGCTCGAGCGTCCCGCTGCGCTTCCAATAGATCGCCAGCAGCTCGCCGACCGTCTTGTGTTGGCGCCCGCCCGCGTAGCCCATGAAGCTCGCGAACAGCGTCGGCGTGTCGGCCAGTTCGCCAGCCGATAGGGGCACCAGAGCCATCGTCGGCCCATCGTCCCTCGCCGTTTGCAACGCCGATATGGCCCACTGTCCAAACATGCGGCGCCGGCGTTGTACCGCCGTCACGAGGCTGGCGCGGCCGCGACTACTGGTCGCTCGACGCGGCCCAGATGTTGATCCCACTGTCGACCGCATGATTCTCGATCTCTGCCAGCTCGTCGGCGCTGAAGTCGGCATTCGAAAGGGCCGCCACGTTCTGCTCGAGCTGCTCCACGCTGCTCGCGCCGATCAGCGCTGAGCTCACGCGCGGGTCGCGCAGCACCCAGGCGATCGCCAGTTGCGCGAGCGACTGCCCGCGCCGCGAGGCGATCTCGTTCAGCGCGCGCACCCGCGCGAGGGTCTCCTCGCTCAGCAGGCCCTCGTCGAACGCCTCGCCGCGTCGAACGCGCGAGTCCTCCGGCACGCCCTCCAGGTAGCGGCTCGTCAGCAGCCCCTGACCCAGCGGCGAGAACACGATCGAGCCCACGCCCGCCCGGTCGAGCCCCCCGAGCAGGCTCTCCTCGATCCAGCGGTTGAGCAGCGAGTAGGACGGCTGGTGGATCAGCAGCGGCGTTCCCAGCTCCGTCAGGATCTCGATCGCTTCAGTGGTTCGCCGTGGCGAGTACGAGCTGATGCCCACGTACAGCGCCTTGCCCTGGCGCACCGCGCTGTCGAGCGCGCCCATCGTCTCGCGCAGCGGTGTCTTTGGATCGAAGCGGTGCGAGTAGAACACGTCCACGTAGTCGAGCCCCATCCGCGCCAGGCTCTGATCGAGGCTCGCCAACAGATACTTGCGCGAGCCCCACTCGCCGTATGGCCCCGGCCATTGGTCATAGCCGGCCTTTGTCGAGATGATCAGCTCGTCGCGGTACTGCCCGAAGTCCTCACCGAAGATGCGCCCGAAGTTCTTCTCCGCGGCGCCATATGGCGGCCCGTAGTTGTTGGCCAGGTCGAAGTGCGTTATGCCCAGATCGAACGCGCGCCGCAGGATCGCCCGAGAGTTCGCGAGCGGACGGTCGTCCCCGAAGTTCTGCCACAGGCCGAGCGAGATGGCCGGAAGCACGATCCCGCTGGCACCCACGCGACGGTAGGGCATCCGCTCGTAGCGCCCCGCGTCGGCGCGGTACTCGGGGTCTGCCCGTGCGGGATCGAACGGCACCTGGCAATTCTCGCAGCTTGACCCGCCGGCCGGGCGCCAGCCCTAGCCCGCGGCGATCATCGTCACGCCCGCCACCGCGAGCGCGATCCCGACGGCGTGCCAGTGATGGATGCGTTCCTTCAGCACGACCACGCCGAGCGCAATCGTGACCAGCGGATACAGGTTGCCCAGCACCGAGGCGACCGTCAGGGGGCCGCGCTGGAGCGCGGTGGTCAGCGTCGCATCGGCAGCTCCGAGCGACACGCCGCCGAACAGTGCGAGCCTCGGCGTCGCGGCGGGCGTCGGCATCAGCCCGCGGTGGTACGCGATGGGGATCGTCACGGCGACCGCGACCGCCAAGTTCGCCACCGTCGGCCACAATCCCGAGCGGGTGCTCGTATGCCCGATGCACACGAAGTAGATCCCGAAGCCGGCGCCGCACAGCATCGAGATAAGGACCTGCCTGCCCGCCGGCCAGCGCTCGGCAGCGTCCTCGCTCACGGTAGCTGCGTCCTCTGCCTCGTATGCCACGAGAGGGATCGCAAGGAGCGCGCACCCGATCCCCCCAATCGCGAGCGCGGAGAGGTTGTTGCCGCCCGCGAGACCGGCAGCCGCCGGCAGGAGCGCCGCGAATGCTGCCGAGACCGGAAGCACGATTCCGATGCGTCCGTGCGCGATCGCGGTGAAGAACCCAAGGAATGCGACGCTCGTGATCAGCCCGCTGAGCGCGCCGAGGCCCGCGTCGTGCGCGGTCAGGTCGTGGGCGCCCACGACCGCCGCGATCGGCGCGAGCGTTACGAGCCCCGCCAGCTGGAGCACCGCGCTCACCGTCAGCGCGCTGCGCTGCTGGCTCGCCACTCCGCCCAGGAAGTCCGAGATACCGATGAAGAGCGCGCCGAGCAGGGCGAGCAGGACGGTCACCGGCGCAGCGCCATCGCGAGCGCGAAGCGAGTGTCGGGGTCTTCCAACTCAGCACCGAAGAGCTCGCGTAGGCGACGCAGCCTGTAGCGGATCGTCTGCGGGTGCACGCCGAGCTGTGCCGCGACCGCTTGCTGGGAGCCGTGGTGGCGCAGCCACGCGTGCAGCGTCTCCTCGAGGCGCGCTCGGCTGCGCTCGCTCTCGCCGTCGAGCGGCGAGAGGACTCGCGCGGCCAGCGCCTCCACGATGTCCGGCGAGGCGCTCAGCGCGATGTCGGCGAGCCGCCGCTCGGCCACGATCAGGCCGGGACCCGCGGGCGGTAGCCCGCGGGCAAGGCTCGCCCACCGCAGCGAGACGTGTGCCTCGCCGACCGCCACCGAGGGTCCGACGCACGCCACGATCTCCAGGCGCTGCGCGATGGCCCGCGCCTCGTCCTCCAACCGTGAGGGTTCGGGCACCACGATGCAGGTCCAATCGCCGACGCCGCCGTGAAGGACGTCTCCACTCAGCCGGCGCACCACCGCGGCGGCCGTCTCACTGTCGACAGCCATGCAGGCAAGCGTCGCCGGGATCGACCACCGCGCCTGCGCTGCGGCGGCCGCCAGCGACGCGCCGTCCACCGCCGGAGCGCTCACCAGCGCCGCAAACAGCGCCGCGCGGCGCCGCTCGAGGTCACCGGCCTGCGCGAGCTGGGCATCGGCGTAGCCTTCGATCGACTCGGCCGCGATGTGCTCGATGTAGGCGAACATCGCCTCGGCCAGCTGGCGTTGGGTGTCGGCGCCAGCCCCGGTGCTTGCCGCCACCTGACTCATGCGCTGCCACGCGACGCGTGCGCCCACGCGGTAGGCGGACTGCAGCGAGTCGAGCGTGCGCCCGGCGCTCAGCTCGCCGTAGCCGAGGCTTCTGTATACCGCTGGAGACTCGGCCTCGCCGTCGCCGATAAAGCGACTGAGGGCGACCTTGACGCCCGAGCGGATCCCACGCCCGAAGTCGCCGCGCAGCGGGCGTGCGTACCCGGGCACCTCGCGCTGAATCGCCCGGACGATCTCGTCCGCCAAGGCCGGCAAGTCCGCGCGGATCGCCGCGATGGTCTGGCCAGAGAGCCAGGAATCTATGCCCGTGGCATAACGATCTGCCACATTATTGTGCGACATTGGCTAAGAAAGGTACTCTATTGTCAAATACGCTCCACTTGTGAGCATCGCCGCGCACGCCCGCCTGCCAAGCGCCGCATATCAGCCGTGGTCCGTGCTCGGGCTCGCCGCGATCGCGGGCCTTTCATCGACGCTCCGCGGTCGAGGCGAGATCGCCGACGCGGTGCCCCAATCCGCGACATCGAGCGCCGCATGAGCCAGCAAGTACCCGAGACCCACCCGGCGAGCCGGATCTACCGGATCTTCACGGGGCTGTTCGTGTTCGGGCCGCCGGCCCTGCTGGCTGGGACGTTCCGTAGCGGCCGGCTGCTCGCGACTCCGGCCAACCGGCGCATATTCGCCGCCTCCTACCTCCTGAGCGGCTTCGGCATCACGGCCGGCTACCACCGCCTGTTCACCCATCGGAGCTTCAAGACCTACCCCGTGATCCGCGGCATCTTCGCCGTCCTCGGCTCGACGGCGATCCAGGGATCCGTGCCGGACTGGGTCGCCGACCATCGCAAGCACCACACCTACACCGACGAACCGGGCGATCCGCACAGCCCGCACGTCGGCCACGACGGCGGCCGCCTGCGCGGCTTCATCCACGCGCATTTCGGCTGGCTGCTGGCCGACGAGAAGGCATCGCGGCAACGCTACGTCCCCGACCTCTTGGACGACCCTGTCGTGATGGCCGTGCACCGCCGCTTCGCCGCGATCGTGCTCCTCAGCTACTTCGTCGCCCCGTTCACCGCGGGAGTGCTCGCCACGAGAAAGCTCAGCGGTGGTCTCGGCGGGTTTCTGTGGGGCGGTGCGATGCGCATCTTCTTCCTGCACCACGCGACATGGAGCGTCAACTCCGTCTGCCATCTCTGGGGCAAGCGTCCATTCCAGACGCGAGACCAGAGCCGCAACAACGCGCTCGTCGCGCTCGTGGGGCTCGGTGAGGGCAACCACCACAACCACCACGCCTTCCCGCGGTCGGCCAAGCACGGCCTCGAGAAAGGGCAGTTCGACCCTACCTGGTGGCTGATCTGGACGCTCGAGAAGACCGGGCTCGCCTGGGACGTGCAGCGGGTCGACCCGGCGGACATCGAGCTCAGGCGCCAACGCCCGGAGACGAACGTCGAGCAGCGCGTGGGCACGCCCGTCTAGCTGTCCTACCGACGTAGGTTGTGAACGCGGTTGACGGGTGGCCGGCTTTCGATGGCGCTGTGTGGTCTGCGCGTGTTGTAGTGCTCGAGCCAGTGTGGCAGGGCGTGGTTGCGGTGGTGGTGTGAACGGTCGCTGAGTCCGTAGGCCCACTCTCTGGCCGTGGGTTCCGGCGGAAGCGCTCGATTCTCTTATGTCGAGAGACTCATGCCGAAGTGGTGTTTGCCCATGCGTGGAGGCGGCGGTAGAGGACGTTGGTGAGGTGGCGCTTGAGGGCTCTGCGGGCTTCTCGTGGTGGCTTGCCGTCGGCGATCTTGCGGGCGAGGTGCCGCATCACGCCTGCAGTCGCGCGTATCGTCCTCACACCCCCGATGCCGTCGCTTCATGATTCACGTTTACGCGTGTCCTGGTCTTACCCTTCTGCCTTCTCGAAGAAGCCCCCGAGAGTGACTGACGGGTTCGCCGTGCAGTAGTAGGGCAGCTCAGGTTCACCGAGCGGAGTTGCGAAGTCGGGCTTGTCGTAGTGAGAAGCGAGCTGGTCGATCACTTCGTGCTGTTCTGCCCCCGACGCGTTCATGAAGTCTTGACAGGTGCTGGACGCTGTCAGGGCGCTTGCGCCGCACGCACTCAGTGCCAGCGACACTACGGCGCCGGCGATCGCTGTGCCCGTACCCGCAGTTATGAACCTCATTGCTTCCTCCTCTTGCTCGATTGGAAACTCCGTACCGAATGGACGGAGCCACTTGCCCGATCAGCCTCTAACGGTTGGCGCGCGGAGTCCAGACCACCAAGGTGTGAGCGTCCGACACGCGTCGCCGAAAGGCGATACCGGATGGCCGGCCCTGGCGCGAGCGCGTGAAACCGTTGCGCCAAGACAGAGGCGGAGAAAGGTATCTCGCGTGGCCGGCTCAGCTGTGGGTCGGCGAACCCTCGGTGACTGCGAGCGAAACACGATCGCTCAGTGCGGCCAAACCGGCGGTGAGCTTCCGCCGAGATGGCAGGAGCTCACACGCCGGTCGCTATGCCGGACGCCGCTGATCCGATCGCGTCACGCGACTCAGTGGCGGCCGCGCGAGGCCACGATCGCGACGGGAGTCCCGTTCGGCAGTTGGCTGCCGCTTCGAGGGCTGATCGAGAGCGCCGCGCCTCGCCGGTAGCGCCGGGTTCGAATCCGCACGATTCTGCCCACCGCGCAGTGTGCTCGCCGGATCGCGGCCTCGACCGATCGGAGCGACTGCCCCCGCCGCATCGTGGGCACCACACACGGCGGCGGCGGAGGCGCCGGCTTCGCCACGGTGACCGCCTCCGTCGCGCTGCTGCCGGGCACATACACCGCACCAGTCGAACTGGCCTCGATCGTCACCGACTGTCCGAACGTGCTGCTCGGTAGCGTGAAGGGGACGGTTGCCGTGCCGTTGACGACCGGAGCGCTGCCGACAGCGGTGTAGGAGCTGCCCGACACCAGGACCTCAAAGGACACGACCAGATTGGGATCGCTCAACGGCGCCCCGTCGGGATTGTGAACAGCGACCGAAATTGCGCCCGAGTCAGGCAGGGCGGTTACTGTGGGGAGCGAAAGCACGACCGCGTGCAGGACCGTCGCCGTGAAGTTGTAGGGCGCTGTTGGATTATTACATCCAGTGTCCGATTTGAACTCGATCGGTATGACACCGGTCTGTGTGGCGGTGTACGTGGCCTGTTCCTTGTAGTTGATGTTTACCTGCTTTTCGAGGAGCGCGCTGATCGTCAGAAAGGTGAAGTCAGTGGTGCCCACCGGGAACGCGAACAGGGTCATGCTTTTCTCGTGGGTTTCCCAGTCGATGGCGAGCTGATCGCCCGACGTCACGCTCAATCCCCACCACGAACGATAGGCGTTGCCGCTGCTCACGCAGCGCGAGTCTCCGACGCCGCCGTTGGCTGTGTTACCGAACTCCTGCTGCCCGTACACGACGGGCGTCGCGCTTGCAATCGCCTGGCCGTCGGCGATTGCCGGCGACGTCCCGATTGCCGCGGTCGCCACGAGCACACAGGCCGGCGCGGCCAGAGCCACGATCCGGCGGCGCATGCGCCGGGAGAGTGTGCACGAGATGGGCTCGCCTTCGGCCCTGGGAACTCGCTCATGAGACTTGCCTGACATTTTGGTGCCTCCGTTTCGATGTCGCTCTGGCGCCGTGCGCCTTGCAACGACATCCTCGAGGCCACGAAGGCCGCTGCGGGAGCACCAAGGGTTCGTGCTCCGACACCTGTCGCGCCGACTCAGCCGTGCCCCCGGAGGGTCGCGCGGCGCCGAGCTGCCGCGGTCAGAGTTCCGCCAGGCGGCTGCGACGGGCGAGCAGCTGAGACGTGAGCAGCACGAACACGAGCGCGAAGCCAGCGAGGGCAGCTGCTGCGAGGGCCGGGCTGAGCGTGAAGAACGTGTGGCCGTAGCCACTCGCCGTGAGCGCATCCGGCGCCTGGGCCAAGCGCCCGTTCATGCTGATCGTGTTGCCGGCGCCGGCAAATGCCCAGCGACTGATCATGAGGTCAGAGAGGACACGAATGGGAGGCCTGACGGTGGCCAGCGGCTCGAGGGCGCCCCCAAAGAGCAACAGCGGGATCAGGAGCAGCGGGATCAGGCTCGTCGCCTGGTCCACGCTGCGTGCGAGCGTCGAGACGATGAGGCCCATCGCGGCGGCGGCGCAGCCTGCGAGCACGAGAAGCGCCGTGAGCTCCAGATACGTCCCGTTCGAGGAGTGCAGGGGTTGAAGCAGATAGGCGGTCCCAGCGAGCAGAACGCATTGGACTCCAGCCAAGGCGAACAAGAGGGAGCTCTTCGCCAGCACGTATGCGTCCAGGCGAACCCCGACGGCAAGCTCACGCAGGATCACCGACCGCTCCTTCACGATCTCCCGGCAGGACCCGGTCAGTCCCAGCCAAAGCGCGGCGGTCACGAGTAGGAAGACGAACTGCGCGGCCTTGGCCGGATTTCGATCGGGCAGCGCGAGGAGGTTGCTCGGGAAGAGCAGGGCTACGAGGACGCCGATGATCGGCGCCTGCCCGAGTTGCACCAGCAGCGTGCGGCGGTCGCGCAGCAGGGTGCGGGCGTACCGAGAGCTCAGCGCAGGAAGGTGCTTGCGCAAGGAGCGTCCCGAGCGTCGACGCCTCCGGGGAGGCCGCGGAACTGGTTCCTTCGCCCGAATCTTGGGTGCCGGGGTGGCGGCCAGCTCCATCGCCGCGTAGATCCCATCGTAGGCGTCGACCTGGAAATGCGCCAGACAGTCCCGCGGGCCGCCGGCGAAGAGGAGCTGTCCCGATGCGCCCATCACCGCGACCGTGTCGCACATCGAGAGGCTGCTCGTCGCGTGCGTGACAACTAGGACCCCGCGCCCCGCGTCGGCGAGACGGCGCAGCGTGAGCATGAGGCGACGCTCGAGTGCCGGGTCGAGGCCGCTGGTTGGCTCGTCGAGCAACAGCATCGCGGGCCGACCGATCAGCTCGACGCCACAGGCGACGCGCTTGCGTTGACCACCCGAGAGGCGTTCGACGAGCGTGTCCCTGTGGTCGACGAGCCGCAGTTCTCCGAGCACATCGTCCACCGCGGCAGTGCATTCCGAGCTCGTGGTATCCGACGGTAGCCGCAGGCGTGCGGCGAATCGCAGCGCCTCGTACACCGTGAGACGCTCGTGCACCACATCCGCCTGGGGCACGTAGCCGAGGTCGCTGAGGCGCAGCGCCAGCGCGTCGTCGTCGATCATCACGCTGCCGCGCGATGGGTCGCGAATGCCGGCCATGCACTTGAGCAATGTCGACTTGCCGGAGCCGCTCGGGCCGATCAGCGCGACGAACTCCCCGGAGGTCACGTGCAGGCTTGTCGGGTGCAGAATCGTTCTCCCCCGGCCGATCTCCACCCCGACGCCGTCTGCGCGCAGGGTGAGCAGCCCGCGCTCGTCAACGACGACCGCCTGCTGGCCCTCGTAGCGGAGGGTGAACGGCCCCACCCCGATCACCGCCCCAGGCTCGAGGCGGGCGGTGCCGTTGACCCGCCGATGTCCGAGCCGGACCCCGTTACGAGCCCCTAGATCCATGAGGGTCGCCGGACTGCCGGCTCGGATCTCGGCGTGGTAGCGGGACACGCTCGGGTCGGCGAGCACGACGTCGTTGTCGGGAGCGCGGCCTACGCGCAGCGCACGATCCACGGCGACCCGCCGAAAGCGCCCATGCCGAGCCGAGGGCTCGGGATAGTGCTCGGCAAGTCTGAGCCTCGTGTCGCCCAGCTGAAGGACCGCTTCGCGCTCGATGACCCGCGGCTCGACCGCCACCACGGCACCGTCGACCGCCGTGCCGTTACGTGAGCCGAGATCGGTGAGCATCGGCAGGTCTCCGCGGAGCTCCAACCGAGCATGGTGCCATGAGACGCGCGTGTCCTCGATGGGCACGTCGCAGTTTGGATCTCGACCCATGACGAGTCCCTCGTGCGTTACCTGCACGCGCCTTCCCCCGTGCTGAACCTCCCAGCCACTCAGAGTCCCCCCGCTCATATTTTGAGACCTTAGCCCTCAAGAGGACGCGTGAGCGTTCTGGTTAAGCCATCCTCGGTGCGGCCCAGGCGCGCTCAGACATGCCTCCGGCAAGCGGTTTTCCGTGCTCAGCTGTACTAAGGAGAACGTTTGCTGGAGCGTGGAAGAACCGGCGCAGCCTTGGGGCGCGCGCCGGCGCTGTCCAAGCGGGCCGACCGCGCCGCGTCGCGCAGGGAGGATACGTGCAGCACCTGGCAGCGGCCGATCGGCGACGACGCGAAAGGTTCTTGGGCGGCTCCGCACGCAACGCACGGCTGCGCAGGCTCGCTCAGAGAGCTGCCGCAGTTGCTGCAGAAATGGACTTCGTCGGGCATCGGTGCTCCTCGAATCGTGGCTGCAAACCCAGGGCGAGAGTCACGGTGACTGGCTGCTCGGCTAGGCAGATGAGTGTTGCCCCGCCGTGGAGGCCTCAAACTCCCACCTAGGTGTCAGCACCCGACACCTCCCACCCCGCGGATCAACCGCGCGGGCCGCTGGGGCTAGATTCGGTTTGCGCTCTCCGCCTCCTGTAATCTCATGCTCAGGCCACCACGAGGATCTCCTTACGAGCGAGGCGAGCATCGTATGACGAATCAGCGTGCGCCCCACGCACGGTCGGCGCAAGAGATCAAAGAGTTGATCGAGGTTGAGCGCACGGGCGTTCCGTTCGTGACGTGGCGGACGCCGTCGGGAGAGCAGCGAATCGTCAGTCTCGCGGCGCTTGAGCGCGCGACAGTGGGCCGCGGCTCCTCGTGCAACCTGGTTCTTGGAGACGACACCGAAGTTTCACGGACACACGCCGAACTCGAGCTCGTGGGCGACGAGTGGGCCGTCGTCGATGACGGCCTCTCGCGCAACGGGACGTTCGTCAACGGGGCTCGCATATCGGGACGGAAGCGCCTTGCCGATGGGGACGCGATGAGGTTTGGGGTCACCACCGTCGAATACCGGTGGCCTCGCGAGTCCTCGGTGGCCGTGACCTCCGCCGCTTCCTTTATGCCTTTGATCGAAGCGATGTCAGACACGCAGCGCCGGATTCTGATTGCTCTGTGCCGCCCGTACAAGACAGGCGCTGATTTTGCGACCCCGGCGAGCAACAGTGATGTCGCCGCGGAGGTCTTCCTCAGCGTCGATGCAGTAAAGACGCACCTCCGCACGTTGTTCAGGCGCTTCGAGATCTCCGAGCTGCCACAGAACCAGAAGCGTGCGCGACTGGTCGAGTGCGCTTTTCAGTTCGGGCTAGTGACCGAGCGCGATCTGTGATGGCGTGCGTGGCCTGCGGCACCCCGGCCTCTGCTCGAGCGAGCTTCTGTGGCAGCTGTGGACAGCCCTTGCCGGCGCGCCCTACGTGTGGCTCCTGTGCAGCTCTCCTCGCCCCAGACGCGCTCTTCTGTCATCGGTGCGGGCTCCGGTGCATGGAAGCGAGGGAGGCCGCAGCGTACGAGACGGCTGAGACCGTGAGGCTTCGCGACCCCGGCTCGCTGTCCCCCGGTGAGACTCACGTGGGCGACACGGTCGAGACGCGAGCTATGGCCGAACCGCGTGAATTGCAGCCGGACTCCGCAGCCACCACCGTGGCCGCAAAGCCGACCCAGATCGAGGAGGCGGTCACCGTCGCGATCGATCGTTCACATCCTCGCTCGGACAACGAGCACAATTGCACCAGCTGCAAGGTGGCGATTGTCCCCGGCGGCAGGTTCTGTCGCAGCTGCGGCGCGGAGATCTAGGCCGTGAGCAACAGCATTCGATGTGCCCGCGGGCTCAGCACGTGAGTTGGTACACGATCCACGACTGATCGAAGTTTCGACCAGGAGCCGCAAACGGAGGCCCGGCGCGCGGTACCCGGGCCTCCATTCTCGGCGATTGGCTCAGCGTCCGCGTCGCGCCGCTCTGATCATCAAAGGCACCGACACCGTTCTGGTAGTCCCGCCTGCCGTCGCCGTGACTGCCACGACGTAGCGCCCGGCCCCGAGATTGGCGAGAGACAGCGGTAGCGAGGATGTGCCGACGCCTGTCGTGAGTTGCAGCGTCATACGGCGAACCGCGGCATGCCCTCTGAGGACACGCCGGATCGTAACTATCACCGTGGCCGCCTCCGAGGTGTCCAGGCGCAGGACGGCTCTCCGCCCGTGCCTCAGCACGGTCGGGCTCAGGCGCACGCCGCTGAGCCGCAATTCGGCGTGTGCTCCCGAGCCGCCTCCTCCGGACCCGGAGTTCGAGCCGGACCCGGAGTTGGTCCCAGGGCCGCCCGTCGTGCCGCCGCCCACGCTCCCCGTGGCGCCGCCCGGGTTGTGCGCAGGAGGATCCGGCGGTCCGGGGACTTCGGGCGCCACGTACACGAATCCGCCAGCGGACGAGTCGCTGCTCTTGGTCCCATCAGCCGCCGTCACGGTCACGGCGACCTTCCCGGCGGGGTGCGCGGGGCTGAGCACCGAGATCGAGCTCGCATTCTCGTCTGTGATCGACGCGGGTGTCCCCCCGAATTCGACTGCGCGCGCGCTGCCCAGGTTCGTACCGCTGAGGGTGACGACGGTCCCCCCGGCCACCGAACCGCTCGACGGTGAAACGGCGGTGAGCGTGAGGGGCTGTGGTATGAACGCGGACAGGCCGTTCGGCGTTCCGACGCCGGTCGCGCCGTCATAGCCGACACCCGTACCGCACACGAGCCGTTCTTCGCACCAGCCGTCGGAGCCCTCGGTGATGTCGTGCAGGCCTGGCCCTCCGAGGTGCGAGTACAGCGTTGCGGCTGGATAGGCGACGCCGTGCGCTCCGCCCGCGAGCGCGTACGTCGCCGCGATCAGCGGCGAAGAGAGGCTCGTTCCTCCGACGGTGAGCCAGCCTTCCCATCCAGAGCTGTCGTAGACCGCCGCGCCTGTGTACGGGTCGGCGACCGCGGACACATCGACCACTGTGCGATCTGCCCCGCAACCGACTTCTGACCAGTTTGGGAGCGAGAGCTGCCAGCTGGGAGCTTCCGCGAACCAGTTACAGCCGGAGCCGCCGAGATACCACGCGGTCTCCTGTGACCAGCGTCCTTCGTCCGTTGTCAGCGAAGTTCCGCCGACTGCGACGACATTCGGCGAGGAGGCGGGGTAGGAGGCCGGTTCCTGCGTACCCGAGTCCCCAGACGATGCCGTTATGACCACGCCTGGATGATCGAAGGCGCCTGTTTCGTAATATCCAGGAGCGCCGAAGGAGTTCGACACCTCCGTCGCGCCCTGACCGACGGCCGCATCCTCAGCCGTTTCGAGATCGCTCAAGGAGCTCGAGTTGGCCTCGATCAGCATGATGTGACAGTTCTGGCAGATCGAGTGCGCTGTCTGGATGTCCAGCGAGATCTCGAGACCCCAGCCCGGTTCCGGTTCGGGTAGCGGTGCGCCGCGGCCCTCCTGGTTGAGCTTTCTGAAGCAGCCGTTTGCCGTCGTGCACTGGGGCAGACCGAATTCTTCGTCGTAGACACGGAGATCTTCTTCCGCCGTCGGGTCGTCGTACGCGTCGACGAGTGCGATCGTCTGTGCGCCTTCTGCTTCCGCCGGAAGCGCGTAGGCGGAGTGGAGATCCGCAGGCCGGAAGCCGAAGTAGCCTTCTTGCACGGGTGTCCCTGCGGGCTGACCCGTGCGCTTCAGCGCGCTGGCGCCGAGCGGTGTGTCATGCGCCTTCGCGGCAGCGCTCCTCGGGACGAGCACCTGCGCTAGGCACGCCGCTCTGCCTGTACTCGCGGTCGGGCAGACGTGGCGAGTGGAGTAGTTGGCTGCTGAGAGCGGACTCGCGCCGGCTGCCCACACTGCGCTCGAACTGCTGGCCGCCATGAGACCGCAAACGACGAGCGCCGCGGCGAGCGTTCGGAGACTTGCACGCGGCATCGAGCCAGGCGCGCCTCGGCGCTGTCTGTCGCAATCGATGAAAGTCATCACACACCCCTTGCTGTTTGTTATGGGTCGCACGTGGATCGTGCGACCCATCCATCCTCTGGTGAGACGGTCACGAGGTGGAGCAGCCCTTGGGTTATGTGTGCGACACCTCAGCGACGCGGGTGTGCCCGTGCTCGCCGCGCTCAGGCCTCGTTTGCTGCTGTATGTTTCGGTGCTTCGCGGCGTAAGCGCGGCGCGGACGGATATCGTTGTCAGAGGGAGAGACAGTGCCCGGAGAAACCAAGTCCCCGCCGTCACGTGAAGGACGCCCTGCGGCCGTTACGCTCGCCGTGCTCGCCGTAGTTCTTCTGCTCGGCGGGGCGGCCGGCTACGGTATCGGGCAGCTTGGAACAGGAACGCGCAGGCCAACACCTGGTGCGACGCTGGCGGCCGCAACAGCGGCTCGGGACGAGCTCGTGGTGCCGAGCATCGCCGCGGTGAGCGCGTTGCCGGCACTGCATCGACGGTCACGCCCGGCGAAGAAGGCGGCGACGACTCCCCCGCCGGCCACGACGGCAGCCGCTCCCGGCCCGACGTCGATTCCGAGTGCAGTTCGACCCCCGTCGACGGTGGTCGAAACGACGCAGACGACGGCGCCGCCCACCACTAGCACCGGCAGCAATAAGAAATCGGGTTGACGATTCTCCGCGTCAGCCGGACGCGGAGAACGAGCGCAGCACCGCGGCCAGCGTCGCCGACGCCGAGACGACAAGCGTGGCACCCTGACGATAGAGGCGAGCGGCTTCCCCTTGTGCCGCTCGCGCCATCTGTCCATAGCCGCTGCTGATCTGTTCGAGCGAGCCGACGAGCGCGTCGTTGGTTTTGGCTTCCGATGGACCTGGCGCGGCCGACCGCAGGCGTCCGGCGGCCGCGCGCGCGGCCCCTTGCAGCAGCGCCGCCGAGCGTCCCTGCGCGCGAGCGTTGGAGGCGGCGGCGAGTCTGGGCGAGAGCTGTGAGCGGGCGACGTCGAGCGTCGTGATCGCGCTCGTCATCATGGCGAGGTAGCGCTCGCCCTGAGCGAGTGGCACGGCCTTTGCGTCACGCACGGTGGTCGTGCCGAGTATCTGCTCGCACCCAACGTTGACGGTGGCGAACCCCGCGGCGGGCAGGCGGCATGCGGCCACCAGTACGCCGGCGGTGGTTGGCTGCGTGTAGATCACGGCGTGGACGAGAGACCCGCTCAGGATCGAGTCGCGATAGCGGAAGAATGCGCTGCCGCCGAGCGTCACCTGTTCGGCCTTCGGCAAAGGATGCCCTGCGGCGATCAGGCCTGGCGGAAGCAGCGCGGCGCTCACGGCGCTCGTCAGGCCCAGCGTGATCGCGCCACGCGCGTCCGCGGGAATCGCGGTGAGTGGCGCGGGCATCTGGTAGCCGGCAACCACTTCACCAGGAGAGGCCGGGTCCCACTGCGGAGGCAGCGAGACGGTGACCGGGCCGGCCTGCGCGCGCCTGACCGTCGCGGTAGCGGCTGGGCCGCCGGTCTGCGCGACGG
>OLKX01000461.1_pt1 | contig 17007 bp, 20 predicted proteins | sample 1604201 | NCBI WGS metagenome assembly OLKX01 (sample SAMEA104055716, study PRJEB20765) | soil metagenome | biome: Arctic tundra; feature: Polygonal ground; material: soil | place: USA | collected 2011-09 | depth 0-0.5 m
TACAACCACCAGCACCGCCACTCCGGGATCGGCCTGATGACCCCCGCCGCCGTCCACCACGGCCACGCGAAGGCGCTCCACGCCGAGCGCAAGCGCGTCCTGCAAGCCGCCTACACCGCGACGCCCGAGCGATTCGTCCGCCGCCCACCACGGCCACCAGCACTGCCGACTGCCGTCTGGATCAACAAGCCGACCACAGAGGAGGTTGCTCACTAAATTCGACAACCAAGTGTCTCAAACGACTTGACAGGCTCCGGCGAGCCTAGCCGGATACTGGATGCTCGCGCGTCGTGCGAGCCGGCCACTCTCGGCCACCGCGGCACGCTGAGGTCCTGGCCGGCGAGGGCGCGGCATCCGCGCTTGCGCTCAACCGTGAAGCCGGTACGTCGCAGGTGACCCGGCGGCGGCGCGCACGAGCGCGACGGTCTCCTTCGCTGCCTTGCCCGGTGAGCCGCAGTCGAATGGTGGCTGGGGGTCGTACTCCAGGCTCAGCTGGATCGCCTGCGCGGTCTGCTCGCCCGCTATGTGCGCGGCGAGAGTCAGCGCCATGTCGATGCCGGCCGAGACGCCCGCCGCGGTGATCACCTTCCCCTGCTCCACGACGCGCCGCGAGACAGGCTCCGCGCCGTAGCGTGCGAGCAGGTCGAGCGCGAGCCAGTGCGATGTCGCCTGCAGCCCGTCGAGAATGCCGGCGGCGCCCAGCAGCAGGGACCCCGTGCAGACGGACGTCGTCCACTGCGAGCTCTCGTGCACTCGGCGCAGCCAGCCGAGAAGCAGCTCGTCACCCAGCAGCTCGCGCGTAACGTGCCCGCCGGGAACCACGACCACCTCGGGCTCGGCAAGCTCCCCGAACGTGAGGTCGGCAAGCAGGCCCAGCATCCCGTTCTCGCTCCGAACGGGGCCGCGCTCGGCCGCCACGAAGCGCACGCTTGCGCCAGGCACTCGCGAGAGCACCTCGTAAGGACCAACCGCGTCCAGCGCGGTGACTCCCGCGAACACGGGGATCGCGATGTTCATCGGCCGGCGTCCCTGGCGGAAGCGGCGGCGAGCGCGAGGGCGGCTTGCACCGCGGTGCGAGGGCTGCTGAGGACCACACGGTCAGTCTTCACGAGCGATGCCGCACCGGCCATCGACGCTTGCGCAAGGACCACCACGTCGATCGTCGGGTCCAGCGCATCGACGCATCCCGCGACATCGCGGTGGTAACCCTCGATGTCGCCCTGCTCAAAGCGTCCCCAGGCATCGAAGCATGGCGCGTCGATGAGCGTGATCTGTTTGCCTGCCCCTACGGCAGCGTCGTAGAGCAGGGCGCGCGTCGGGGGCAACGTGCTCTCCAACGCGGCCACGACGCCGATCCGCGACCCGCCGCGAACGGCAAGCTCGGCCATCGGGCGGTCGACACGCAGAACATCAATTCCAGCGTCGGACCCGCACTGCTCGGACAGGCCACCGAGCGTCGAGCATGTGCAGACCACGACGCGGGCATCGCGCTCGACGAGATCCCGGAGAACCCCGCGGAGCTCTTCCCCGAGAATCTCGTCGTCGGGTCCGTGTAGCCGCGCTCGCTCGAGCAGGTCGGGGCGAACGACGTGCACATGCACGCGGGCAGGGTCGAGATCGCCGACCAGGGCACCAAACGTCTCGACGTGGCTCTCAGCGGTGTGCAGGAAACCGACAGCGGACACGTCGCAAGGATCGCATGGCGCGTGCCAGCGGGCCTACTCGTGCAGCTGGATCGCTAGGGGGATGCCTTTGGTGAACCAGCTGCGGTGCAGCTCCTTGATCTTCGAGGCGGTGGGGCGGCCGGGGCGGTGTATGCGGCACTCGTCGTAGTCGAACGGCTTCACCGTCTCGCAGTAGGTAAGCATCGCCGTTTCGCTCTCGGAGGTATGGGGCTCCAGCTCGCAGGCGATGCCGGCCAACGTGCCGCCGCTGATTCGCAGCCGCACGTTCGGGTTGGCCCGGATGTGCTTCAGCCACGCCGCCTGGGCGCCGCCGATCGAGACGATGTAGGCCTGGTTGCCGGTCCGGATCGCGCGTATGCACTTCCGGCGTGTCTTGCCGCTCCGCCGCCCGGTGGTGGCCAGGACGCCAAACCCGTCCGGTGGGCGCAGCAGGAACCAGGGAAGCATGACGGCGCTGAGGATCCGCCCGCCACCTGTGGAGCGAATGAAGGGGTTGCGCTTGCGGCTCCGCGACGTGCACCGAACCCCTCAGGCGCGCGTCTGCGAGAACGGCGGTGCCTCGACTGTCGCGGGATGGCGCGGTAGCCGCTCGAGCATCTCCACGATGCTGACGACGCCGTCGCTGCGTTCGAGGGCATCGGCCATCACGCGCGCACCGCGCTTGAGCGTTGGGTCTCTCAATGCCTCGGCGATCGTGCCGCGCAGCCTGCGGGTGGAGGCGCGCTTGCTGACCCGCCTGCCGGCGCCGCAGGCGACGACGCGCCCGGCGTTGTCTGGCTGGTCGCGGCCATCGGGAACGCAGAGGAGCGGCACGCCGTCCGCGAGCGCCGCGTTGACCGTCTGCCAGCCGGCGTGCGTCACAACGAGCGAGGCGTGCGGGAGCACCGTCCGGTGCGGAACGAACCCGACGGTTCGAGCGTTCGCAGGGATGCTGAGGCTTGTTGTGTCGAGCGCCGGTCCGGCTGTCAGCAGAGCCCGGACCGGCAGCGGCGCGAGGGCATCGAGGACGCGCTGCGCGAGCCCTCGCTGGTCCATGTAGCTGGTGCTGAAACTGACCAGGACAAGCGGGTCGGCGTTGCTCTCAGGCCACGGCGAGCTCCACTCCAGCGGGTATGGCTCGAACGCGGGCCCCACGTAGTGCACGTTCGTCGGGAGGCTCGCGCGGCTTGAGAAATCAAGCTCGGGCGCGGTCATCACGCAGATCGCATCCGAGCTGAGCAGCTGCTCAGCCCACTCATCCAGAGGAGCGAGTTCCTGCTCGGCCCGGGCCTTGTTAAGGACGGGCAGGCCCGCTGCGAGGAAGCGTCTGGAAATGCCGTTTAGTGTGCGGTCGCGAGCGGCGCCGAACCGGTTCTCGATGGGCCGTTGGCCGGTGAAGAGAGGCGGTGACCCATCGACAGGCAGCGGATACGGGCAGTGCACGAGCGCGACGGAAGGCAGTCCCGCGGCCTCGGCGGCGACCGAGGCGCCGCTGAACATCCAGTCGAACAGCACCACGTCGGCAGGCCAGCTCTCCAGCACCTCGGCACAGTCCCGGGCCGTTGGGAGCATGAAAGCGAACAGGCCATGCTTGAGCATGCGGATGCCCGCGCCGACACGCGTGCGGGCCTCCCAGTCGCGGATCGTGTCGCTCTCGCGTCGCGTGATGTCCATGTCGGGAACCGTGCGCTTGAACTCCACGAACTCCGCACCCGTGCGCTCGATTCGCTCCCGGGCAGCGCGATGCGCGAGCACTCGCACCTCATGACCGCGCTCGACCAGGCGGCGAGTGACGGCCAGCTGCGGCGGTGCGTTGCCGCTGAACGCAAGGAGCGTCTGGAAGATCCGCACGATCATTTGACTATACTCTGCCTCCAGTCAATATGTCGAGTACCTCAACTAAGAAGCGCACCTATCGAATGTCGGCTCGCGCCGAAGCCGCAGCCGCGACACGAGAGCGTCTACTCGCCGCCGCATGGCAGCACTTCGCAACCCGCCCCTACGAGGACGTCCGGCTGGCAGACATCGCCGCTGCGGCCTCGGTTACCGCGGCGACACTCCATACGTCATTCGGCTCCAAGGACCAACTCCTCACTGCAGCGTTCCTGTGGTGGGGCGAGCAGGCGATCACCCAACGCGAGAGCGCACCGGCCGGAGACGCGGAGGCGGCGGTCAGGATCCTCTACGACACCTACGAGGCGCACGGCAGCGCGATCCTTCGGATGCTCTCCCAGGAGGAGCGCATCCCCGCGATCCGCGAGATGACCGACGCCGGCCGCCTCTACCACCGCGACTGGGCAGCGAGAACGTTCCAGCCGCTGCTCGCCGGCCAGCGCGGACGCTCCAGGGAGCAGCGCCTCACCGCGATCGTAATCGCAACCGATCTGCTCGTCTGGAAACTCCTACGCCGCGACATGCAATTAGACCGCCACGAGGCCGAACGGACCGTCGCGGCAATGATCGAGTCTGCGGACCCTGGTCAGAGCTGACTGACCAGCAGTCTCGCGGCGCTAGGCGGTTCTCTCCCCCACGTGCATGGTGACGATTCCTCCGCCGGTCACGATGTAGTGGATGTTGCTCATCCCCGACCGCTCCATTGCGGCCGCGAGCGCACGCGGTGGCGGGAAGCGTCGTACCGACCTCGCCAGGTAGTCGTAGGCCTTGGGCTGTCCCACCAGCCGGCCCAGCAACGGCACCACCCGATCGAACCACACGCTGAAGAACGTTGAGAGCGGCGGCCGTCGAGGCGTCGTGAAGTCGAGGATCACCACCCGCCCACCGGGCCTGACGACGCGAACCATCTCGGCCAGCCCGCGCTCAAGGTCAGAGAAGTTCCGGGCGGCGAAGCCGACAGTCGCGGCATCGAACTCGCCATCGGCATAGTCGAGCGCGAGCGCGTCGCCGAGCTCGAAGCGCAGGCCCGGCGCCTTACTGCGAGCGCGGGCGAGCATGTCCTCGGAGAAGTCGCAGCCCACGGCCTCGCCGGCCGGGCCGACACGGCGGGCCAGCTCAATCGTCAGGTCGCCTGTGCCGGCCGCGACATCGAGCACCCGGTCCCCCGGCGAGAGCGCCGCGAGGTCGGCCGCACGACGCCGCCAGCCGTGATGCAGGCCCGCGCTCATGACGCCGTTCAGCAGGTCATAGATCCCGGCGATGCGATTGAACAGTGCTCGCACCTCGGGCGCCTCCAGAGTGCCAGCCGGTATATCGACAGTCTCAACACCGCTCACAGTCTGAGGATCGCAGATGCAGCGACCAGTCGCATCTGCACCGCACGCGTTTATTCTTGCTGGCATGCGCGACCGTTCCAAGCCCGCTTCCCAGTCGGCGCGCTACTGGTGTCGCGATGAGACGAGGGGCTCATGATCGGAGACGACGGGTCCGACGATCATCTTCGGCTACGCAGCAGGCACCGACGAGCCGGCTTTGCGAGCTGCCGTCGTTCAGCTGCAAGCGTCGAGCGCCACCCGCAACGCGGCACGCTGAGCGAGCCGGCTCTGCGCGTCTGCCGTGCGCTGCTGGGGCTGATGGCGCTCACGGCGATCGGCTACGACGTGGCGGCAGGACCGGGGGTCAGCGACGGCGACTACTTCAGCTATTTCACCGTCCTGAGCAACCTGTTCGCGGCGGCGATGCTTCTGCACGGAGCGCTCGGCCTCGCGCACGCGCGCTCTCGCACGGTCGAGCTGCTCAGAGGCGCCGCGGTCGTCTACATCCTGACGACCGGGATCGTGTACCTGGTGCTGCTCTCCGGGCAAGCCCCGGCATACCCGTGGGTGAACGCGATCCTGCACTACCTGATGCCTGTCGCATTGACGGTCGACTGGCTGCTCGACCCGCCGCGCGTGCGCCTGGACCCAGCGCGGACGGTCGTGCTGTGGATGGCCTTCCCGCTGCTCTACATCATCTACACGCTGGCGCGCGGCGCGATCGTGGACTGGTACCCGTACCTCTTCGTGAACCCACACCGCAGCGGCGGCTACCTGCTCGTCGCCGGCGACTGCCTAGCGGTCGGGATCGGCATCGCGGCCCTCATCGCCACGACAACTTGGGCAGGCAACCGGCGCGGCGACACGCTTTGCCAGCAGCTTCTGAGCCCTGGCACCTAGCCACAACGCGCGTCTGTGGAAGCGATAGCGGCTCTTGACCTGCACACCCATGGCGTGCGGTCTCAGGACTACCGGGCGTTACGCTCGCCGTCTTCTGCCGCGGAGAACGCCGGCATGACCTCCCGTGCGAAGCGTCTCAGCTGCTCTTTGCCGCCAAGCACCGTGAGCAGGACATAGCGAGCGCCGGCATCATTCAATGCCGCCAGCTTGACGGAGATTTCCTCCGGCGTTCCAAAGAGCGCGTGCTCCTCGGTGGCGCCGCTCTTGCCTGAATACGCGAGCACATGCGAGCCGCCCTTACGTCCGGGCGAGCGGGACACGCTCACCGTGCGCTGGGTGTACTCAGCTTGACGAGCCAGAGCAGCCTCGGCCTCCGCCCGATCCCTTGCGACGTAGAGTTGGCGCGCCACCGCGACCCCCATCGGATCGAACGGTCGCCCGTGCGCTTCACGCTCGGCGCGGTACAGCGCAATGCGTTCGCCGATCTGCTCGGGCGACGCGTACTGGTCAAGCATGAGGTTGAAGCCACGCTCGGCCGCTTTGCGGATCGATGGAGGGCTCCCGGCGGCCATCCAGAACGGCGGGTGTGGTCGTTGCGCCGGCGGCGGCTCGACCACGATGTCCTCAAAGCGCCAGAAGCGGCCTCGGTGCGAGAAGCGGGAACGCTCAAGCCAGCATCGCGTGATGACCTCGACGGCCTCCTCAAAGCGTGCCTCCGCCTCCTCCGGCGGGACTTGGAAGCCGGTGAACTCGCTCTGCCTGTAGCCCTTCCCGATGCCGAAGTCGAGCCGCCCGCCGGACACGAGATCGAGCGTTGCCGCCTCCTCCGCAAGCAGGACCGGGTTGTGCCAGGGCAGCACGATCACCGCCGAGCCGAGGCGCAACTTGGTGGTGCGCATCGCAAGGCAAGTGAGCAGCATCAGCGTGGCAGAGACCTGGTTCCAACCGGTGAAGTGATGCTCGACCAGGAAGCTCGAATGAAAGCCGAGCTCCTCAGCCTCCACGTTGAAGTCGAGATAGTCGCGGAAGCCTTGGCCCGTCTCGGGAGGAAGATCATCGCCGCTGGCCTGCGCCGAGCAGAAGAGACCAAACCTCATCGGCTAGAGCCGCGCAGTGCGGCGGGTAGCGTCATGTCGTTGTGGTGGTCGTAGAGGGCGCGCCAGAGCGGCTCCAGGTCATCCAAGCGCTCGTTTGGCACGTCGACGATCGCGGTCTCGCTCATCTTGGGAGGATTGCAAACGTCGGTGACCGAACCGATCCGCACCACGCGCGTTTATCCTTGCGCACATGAGCGACCCGAGGTGCGCGTTACAACCGGCCGGACACCCGCACCACGATCAACTGGAGCACCGCTGATGGAGGACGGCGAGCACGAGGAGCGATGGACTGCCGTCGATGAGTACGTGGTACGGCAGCTGATCGGCGAGGACGCCGAGCTCGATGCGGTGTCGGCGGCGACCGAGGCGGCGGGGCTTCTCGGCGGCCCGATCTCTGCGACACAGGGCCGAATGCTCGAACTGCTCGTGCGCATCAGTGGCTCACGCCGTGTCCTTGAGATCGGGACGCTCGGCGGATACAGCACGATCTGGCTTGCCCGCGGCCTCCCCGCAGACGGGCAAGTCATCACGCTGGAGCTCGATGCACACGCTGCCGAAGTCGCACGCTCGAACATCGCAAGCGTGGGGCTGGCAGACAGGATCGAGGTGCGTGTCGGCTCGGCGCTCAGGAGTCTGCAGGAACTTGTCGCCGAGGACAGGGGGCCGTTCGACCTGATCTTCATCGACGCCGACAAGCAGAACAACCCCGGCTATCTGGAATGGGCTCTGAAGCTGTCCCGAGCCGGGACCGTGATCGTCGCCGACAACGTCGTGCGCGCTGGCCGGATCCTTGACCCTGATGCGACCGACTCGCGGCTCGGCGAGGGCGGTCTCGACGGCTTGCGGCGTTTCTACGATCTCCTGGGCTCTGAGCCCCGGGTGACGGCGACCGTGATCCAGACGGTCGACGCAAAGGGCCACGACGGATTCGCGCTGGCGCTCGTCCTCTAACACAGCAGGGAAATGGCCCGCACCCCTTGTGTGGGGTGCGGACCAACGAAGCGGCCTACGCAGCCACGGCCTCCGTCTTTTTGCGGGCCGGCTTGGCCGGCTCGGCCTGCTCCTCGACGGGGCGGGGTGCGGTCAGGAACTCGACGTTGCCCACAACGGTGTAGTCATGGCGCCTTGCTCCATCGCTTTCCCACTCGCCGTACTCGAGGCGACCGTCGACCGCCACGAGCCAGCCCTTCTTCAGGTACTCGGCGCAGGCCTCCGCGGCCTTGCCGAAGACACTGACGTTGATGTAGCCGACCTCTCGGCCACGGCCCATCCCGTCCACTGCCAGACGGAGCTGGCAGACCTTCATGTCCTCCGAGACGCTCCGGAGCTCCGGGTCCTTCGTCAGGCGCCCCGTGCAGATGATCTTGTTGATGTTCATGGTGTTCTCTTTCGTTTGGTTGGCGTTTGTGACGCCGCCCAAGAACGACGCCGACCGGCGAGCGGAACCGAAGGCCGAAGGCCGAGGGGAACCCCCCTCGCGGGGGTTGCAGCGCCAAGCCGGCGGCGGCGAACACTGGGCAAGACACGGGACGCCATCAAGCGGAGGGGACAGCCCCCAGCAGCGCGCACTCGTCTGGGGCGGGCGACTACAGCGGCCCGAGGCCGCGGCGCTGTGGCATTGCCGTCGCGTCCGCGCGCTAGACGAGTCGGAGACTCGGCGGGACGTGCTCGGGTGTTGGCTCAGGTGTGTCGGAGCCCGACACACCCGTCAGCACGAGTCCAAAAATCGAAGCGTTGATGTCCTTGAGTGGAATATGGAGGGCCTCAGCAAGGGACGCCTTTGTCATGTTCTCGTCGCGCAACGCGCGTAGGACCTTCTCTAGGACTTGCGAAGTCTCTCGACGCAATGGCTCCCTGCCCGGTGCCGTGGGCTCGTTAGCGCGACCATTGCGATTGAGCTCCATGAAGACGGAGCGGTACTGCCAATCACTGAGTAGGTCGAGCCGGTGCATGCGGACAGCGAGACCTGCCGCGGACACGTTCCAGCGGCCCTTTGCGCGTATGAGCTGAGGCAAACGGCCTCCTCGAGGCGCCTCCGCGAGCACGCTCCCGGCGGGCATCAGGAATGCTGATCCGAACGCCTGCGCTTCGGACTCCGCCTGACGTCCACGCGGACCGCCGTGGGCGTGAAGCGTCAGATGCCCCAACTCATGGGCCGCATCCATCCGACTGTGCTCGGCAGTCTTCTTCGTGTTCAGGAAGACGTACGGAACGCTTCCGCGCCACTCCGAGAATGCGTCAACCGCGCGTGCGTCCTCTGAGAGAGAGAAGACACGCACCCCATGCGCCTCCAGGAGGTGCACCATGTTCGGGATACGCCGCTCTCCGAGCCCCCACGCGGCCCGCACGGCCTGCGCGGCAGTCTCGGAGTCCACCCCGGGCTGTTGCGGAATGTCGGGTGTCGGCAGATCGAAGTGTGCTTCGATCCAATCAGCAAGAGCGAAGGCGAGCGCTCCAGACCCAAGCGCCATGCCGCGGTCCCGGGCCTTCAAGCTGCTGAGCGCACGAAAGCTTGCCCCTTCCTCTGTCGGCTCTTCAAGGTCTGGGCCAAAGAAGAACTCCTTGGGGAAACTCAGCGCAGACGCGAACCGATCGACGGTCTCTGACGTCGGCTCCTGGTGCCCCTTCTCGTACTCCGTGAGATTGCGGGGGGAGATGCCGACCGCTTTCGCCAGCGTTCCCTTAGTACAACCCCGACGGCGTCGAGCAAGGTCAACCCGGCTGTAGTTGAAGTCGCCCACAGCGCAGCTCAGCGCCGTGCGACAGGAACGTCTATCTGGCCGTCGTCATCTTCCTCGTCACGCCCGACGCCCGCGTCATCCACCAGTGAGATCGACGGCAGGATAAGTCGCGGCTCAAACGCGGTCACGTGGCCGCGCTCGCCCGTTGGCTTGCGGACGAACTCAACCGGGACAGACAGCTCAAGCCTGATCTCGTCGGCGGCTTCATCGAAGTAGGCCAAGAGCAGCCAGATTGTCATTCCTGCATAGCGGGCAGCCTTTTCGAACTCGCTGCTGATCGAGTCGAACCCAAGCTGGTGGCGGTTCCCGACGACCGCCTGGCCGGTGAGCGGACCTCAATCGATCCGCGTGGAAGGCATGGCTTCCGTGCCTGTATTGCGATCACCCGGCGCGAGCGTCAACGCGAACGTGCGATCCGGCGCAACCAGCAACTCCAGGTTCTTGGGTCGCTCTCGCGTGAAGCCCTTCGGCGCATACTCGTCACCCAGCCGACGCAGGGGCGAGGACCACCGGATGAATCCGGCGCGGGATGCGACGTCGTTTGCCGTGCACTCGAGTGCCTCGGCGTTGGCGTCGCGAACAACCACACGCAGATCGTCCGACGAAAGCCCCATCGTCTGGAGGTCTGCAGCGACCTGCGGGTCGGGCTGAGGCTGAGCGGGCTGGGGCTGCGAGGCCATATCTGTCCTTTCGATGAGAGCGCTTCCGATTACGCTACCACAAGTGAGGACGGAAAATCGGAAGTGCCGCGCTCTCGCTGGAGTCAAATGCTCGGCGGCGGCGGGTTCTTCGCGCTGGCGGGCATCGTTGCGCGAGACCTTGCGACCCGCGACGCTCACGACGTCGGCCGTGCGTTACGGCTCGCTCAGCACGTCGTGATGCCCGATGCGCCGCCAGACGATGTGTGGTTCCCCGGCCGTGACCTCCTGGCCGTACTCGAAGGTCGCACGGCCGTCGGGCGCGAAGGTGATCTCCCAGATTCCCGCTGACGTGTGGACGCGATGGATGCGCAGCGCTGCGGGAAACGCCGGCGGGTTCTCCTTGAGTGCGGCAACGAACCCGGGGAGCATCGCCAGGAACGCCCGCTGCAGCTCGCGTGGCAGCCGACGGAACTCGCGATCAAAGCGAGCGAGTCGCTCAAACGTCGGCACGCCTACGCGGCTGGATCGGCGGGCAGATCGTCCGCGCTGGCCGCGACCCGCTCCAGGTGCGCGGCGAACTCCTCGTCGCGAAACACCTGACCCTCGGTCTCGCGAATCACGTCGGAGAGCGGCTCGGACTCGGGACGAAGCAGCAGCGAGCCATCGCCGCGACGCTCGATCAGCTCGTAGGAGCCAGCAACGCCGGGCTCGCTCAGCGTGATCCGCTTAGGTGCCGAAGCCATACCGAGATTGTGACACGCCCCGCGGCTCAAAGCCACGGGCACTCGATCGTCATTCCGGCGAGCGAACACAGCGGACTGCGGCGATCTCGACCGAACCAGATCCAAAGCTCATACCGCCTCCTTCTGCGAGCGGCCCCGCGGCGTGCGGAGCCGGTTGACGCCTCGGCCGCATCCCCTCAGAGGGGATGCGACAATGGCCGAGCGAGACCGGTTTCCACACCTCCTCAGACGCCCTCGGCGTGGCAACAGTTTGGCAACAGTCACCGTTTCAGATCGGTCCGATGCGTTTGGAAAAGCCTATGTTTTGGGGGTCTTGAATCCGGCCGAACCCATCAATACGGGCTCTGCGCAGTTCAGGTCCGTGCAGCGCCGTTCGGCCGGCAACATTGGACCCCAGATTGGACCCCAGCGCCAGCGCCGCCACGACCCGAAACACACAGAAGGCCCGTAAACACGGGCCTTCTGCTTATCGGGGAGACAGGATTTGAACCTGCGACCGCCCGGCCCCCAGCCCGAGGGATGGGGTCGCGGTCGTGGTTGAAGGCCCGGATTCATTGGGTTTCTTGCCTCTGGGGGCGGTTCGGTTTTGCTCAGTTTGATCCCCGTTTTGATCCCCGAACATGCGTTCGCACGCTCCGGAATGTCGTGCGCGGCCTATGACGGGTCGCACTCCCCGACACGGGCGAGGTACTCGCGATCCTTGGGTCGGTCGGCTTGGCGCTTTGACTCGTGGACGTCCTCGAGCGCAGCGACGGACACGACGATGGTCGTTTCGGCGGCAGGTCGATCGGTCGCGCGCCGCTCCAGATCGGCGTAGCCGCGAGGGAAGCCGGCGGGTGCGAAGCAGAGGTCGAGCTGGCCGTGTCGAGTCGCGAGATTCCACGTGGTCGCGGAGAGAAGGCTCCGCTGCGTGAAGTAGCCGGAGGGCAGCAGGACCCAGCTGCCGGCATCTGCCGGGTCGATGATCAGCCGGCAGTCCAGATCGTTCAGCGCATCCGCGAGCCGGGCCAGGTTCTCCGGCGTGGCATCCGGAGCAAGGTCGATGTCCTGGGTGTCATAGCGCTGGCCGTGAGACTGGATCGCGGCGCCGCCGATCAGAACGAACACGACTCGATGGCGCGCGAGCACGCCGAGCAGCGCCTCCCGAGTGGGATCTATGAGACCGGCGTCTGCTTGCTCAGCCACGCCTGGATCCGCTCATCGTCGCTTCGGTCGCCGGGCGGCCGGGGCTCCTCCTGTGCTCGTTGCACGTCGAGCACGGCCCGATAGGCCAACGAATGACGCCTGGCGTCGGCGTCGGGGGAGGCGTCAGCGATACGCAGGAGATCCAGAAGCCCGGCCACCTGCACCTCCCCCCCATCGAGCTCGACCGATTCTGCACCACGCGCCAGATCGCCATAGCCCGCGGTGCCGGCGGGAGCTTCAGTCAGGGTCAAACGCCCACCGCAGGGAAACTCGCGGGTGCCGGCCTCTGCGTTCCCAGCGTCGGGGTCCGCAGAGGCGAGGTCGAGAGAATCTGTTCGCGCGCAGACCTCCACGACGTCGCTGGCGAGGACGAGCGGCCAGCCGTGCAGCGCCCCGGCGACCTGTCCGATCACGATCACCGGCGCACGGCTGTCGGCCACGCTCTCAAGCGCAGCCAGGACATCGACGAAGACCGCAGCTGATGTGAGCTGGCGCACGCGCTCGGGCGGAGTTCGCTCGAGTTGCGCGGCGATCTGAGGCCACCACGAGCGGTCCTCGGGGAGGAGATGGGCATCGAGCTGCAACCCGCATGCTCCGGCGGCATCGCGGACATCCTCGAAGGCGGGCTGGCGATCACCGCGCTCCCAGCGCGCGATCGTCGCCTGGCGACAGCCCAGCCTAGAGGCGAGCTCGCGCTGCGTGAGCCTCGCTCTGCGTCGAGCCATCAAGATCATATCCCCGCCCGACATACCGCTATGGTATCAAATCAACAGTACTCAGTCGTCGTGCGCCGGGCTGGAGCGGCCCTCCGCCTCGGAAATGTCCTCGCCAGCTTGACTCTCCTCAGGCTCAGGCGAACCGGTTGCAAACGCCGTGTCGACCATCTCGACCTCGTGCTCGGACGGAGCGTAGTGAGCGTAGATCTGGGTTGTCTTACTGTCGGCGTGCCCGAGGAACTCCTGGATGGTGCGCATTGGCTGCCCTGAGGCCGCGAGTCGTGTGGCGAAGGTGTGGCGCAGGTCGTGGAAACGGATCGCACGTACACCGGCCGTGCGGCAGGCCTCCTGAAAGCGACGGGTCACCTTCGAGCGATCGAGCGGATTGCCGGTCTGAAGATGGGCGAAGACGAGCTCATCGTCGCCGCTGTAGAAGCTGCGCCGTGACCAGCGGTCTAGCTCGCCCGCGAGGCGGTCGGTCATCGGCACCGAGCGCCGCGTCGAGAGGTCGGACTTCCCGGCGGCGGAGTGCTCGCCGCGGACGAACGTATTGCGCACGCGAATGCGCTGCGCGCTCCAGTCGACGTCGCGCCAGCGCAGCCCGAGCAGCTCGCCCTGGCGCAGCCCGGTCATCGCGGCCGTGAGGACGACGACGCGCAGGACCGGCCCGAGCACGTCGGGAGGCGGCGGCGGAGCCGGGCCTTTGCGCCCACGCCGGGTCGGTGCCGGTGTGCGCTTGACCACCTCGTCGGGGATCGCGCGGATCACAGCGTCGAGCTCCTCGATCGTCAGGAACTGCAGGTCGGGGTTGGTGTCACCTTGGCGCCGACGCCCCGGACGCGTTGCTCGGCGCACCGGGTTCTCGGAGATCACTCCGCGGTCGACGGCGTGCTCGAACACGGAGTGCAGGAACGTCATCACATTGCGCACGGTCTTCGGCGCGAGGCCGTTCTTGAGCATGGCTCCCGCCAGCGCCTCGATCTGGGCGGTGTCGACGTCGGTGATCGGCGAGCCGCCGAACTGGGGCGAGATGTGGACGCGCTGCATCGACTCGCAGCCCTCGAGGTAGGAAGGCCGAGCGCCTGAGAGGCGCAGCTTCTGACGGAGCGAATCGACGATCTCATCGACCGTGGGGACAACCGCACCACGAACCGGACGAGGCCGGCGTTCCTCGGCATCCTGGATCCGGCGAAACTCCCGCTCCGCTTGCGAGCGCGTGAGGCCGTCGCTCTCACCGGATGTGCGCACCGGGCCAACGCGTCGGTTCAGGAACCGTCCGTCCAGCGTGCGCCAGCGACCGTAGTAAGAGCCCCACTTCTCATAAAGATGACCGGTGCCGCGGCCTCGCTTGCTCACCCGTGGGTTATACCTCGGACCCCGGCTGCCGCGGACAGAGATCATGTGCCGCTTGGCCTATCGACGGCGCGGCGGTCGAGCACGGTCGGATGAGCGCTCGACCTCCTCCATCCAGGCATCAAGGGCACTCTGCCTGAAGCGGACGTAGCGTCCGAGGCGCAGATGTGGAATCCGGTGATGCCGGGTCTCTGAGTACACCCAGGCCGGGGTGACGCGCAGGAACGTCGCCACCTCGTCGGCGGTGAGGAGACGGTCCGAGCCAGCGGTGACATCCTGGCTCCCCGTGTCGTTCGTGGTCTCTTGTATCGATGTCGCCATGCCATAACTGACCACTACCGCGACGAACCGGCCATGCGATTGCTGCCGGCTGGCGTACCCGACGAGCTGGCAGACTGCGTGAGGAGAACTGAGGCGACCGCCAAACGCCTCGTTGCTACCGGCCTCGGTCGGGCGTGTTGTCCGGAGCCCGATCGGGGTTGACGGTGCGGCGGATTGTTCGAGCGAGGCCCGGCAGCCGGTTGAGCGACGGGGCGATTGGGTGATCGAAGTCTGGCCCCCACTCGGGGTGCGGTATTTCGCGGTGCTCGACGGAGGGACGGTGCGCGCGGCTGCTTCGCATCTTGCCGGCGAGTTGGTAGATGCGCCGCTCGTCCTGACCCTCGACACCCAGCTCCTCGCGGGCGAGGAACCACTCGGTGCCTTTGCGTGCGCGGCTCGCCTGGACGTACGAGGACTCCTTGCTGGTCTGCCAGCCGCCGGTCACGACGACGGAGCGCTCGACGGTCGCGCCTTGCTGGCGGTAGACGTGTTGGGCGTAGGCGAGGCGTAGGTTCTCGAGGTCCTCATCGGCGAGGTTCACGACGCGCTCTGACCCGTCGAGCTTGACGGTCAGTCCCTCGTGTTCGTGGACGCGCGTGACCTCTCCGCGTGCGCCGTTCTCGACCCGGGGTTGCCCCGGTGTTCGGTGCTGCGCCGTGAAGGCCACGAGGTCGCCTTCGTGCAGGCCGTAGTGCTGGTGTGGCAATGGCACCTCTCTCTCCCCCAGTTCGCCGCGCTCGGCGCGGAGCTGCTGTGCGCGCGCGTTGAGGCGGTCGATCTCGGTGTTCGATGCGTCAGCGATCAGGGCAACGTCACGGATCCGGAGTGTCTCTGTGAGCTCGGCCCAGCGTTTGACGCCGGCCTCGCCTGCTTGGTCGCGGGTGTCGGTGAAGAACAGTTGCCCGCGGGATTGGTAGTGCGCCATCGCCCGCTCGGGCTCCCCCGCTCTCAGTGCCGCCCATGCGCGGCGCTCGTCCGGGTCGGTTGTGCGGTGGATGTCTGCGAGTTCCGCTGTCGGCGCCTGGTGGGCGAGGCGGTCGAACATGCCGCCGGGTCCGATCGAGGGGAGCTGCTTGCCGTCACCGACCGCGACGAGCTTAGCTCCGGAGCGGGCGATCAGATCAGTGAGGGCCTGGAGACGCTTGTGGTCGGCCATCCCGGCCTCGTCAAAGAACACCGTGCTGGCGGCTCCAATGTGGAGCCGCCCCGTGTTTGCTCGCGCCACGAGCGCATCGAGCGTCAGTGTGTTCACTTGAAGCGCCGGGCTGTCCGCGCCGAGACGCTCCGCGGTGGAGCCCGAGACGGCCACGCCGAGCACCTCGCGACCGGCGAGCTGCTCGGCGCGTGCGGCTGCGTCGATCACGACGCCCTTGCCGGTTTATGCCGTATGGCGTGTTATGCCGAGTTGTTGGCTTGTGGGGTGGCTGCTTCTTGTTGAGAGCTGGTAGGCGCTGATGGGCTGCTCGGCATAAATCGCCGGGGCGTTGGTTGGGCTTTCCTTCTGCCGGTCCGTTTTGGTCCGACGAAGGAGGTAGTGATGGGAGCTTTGGCTGCGCGCGTTGCCGGTCCACTTGAGCCGTTCGCGCACGGTTTTCTGGCGTGGCTGCTGGAGCAGGGTTACAGCCCGTCGGTCGTGGGCGTGAGGATTCGGTTGGTGGTGAAGCTGAGCGCTTGGATGGAGGTAGGGGGTGTTAGTCCAAGAGGGTTGACGCCGCAGTTGATGGAGCAGTTCTTGGTCCCTGAGCGGGCCTTCTGCGGTGGGCAGCAATGGTGCTCGTCGACTTCGGTGCGGCAGCTGCTGGACTATCTGCGCGGTCTGCGGGTGGTGCCGGAGGCCCCGGCCCCGGTGATCAGCGATCCGGTCGAGTTGCTGGTCGGTAGGTTCGCTGAGTTTTTGGTGCGGGAGCGGGGGATCGTCGACATGAGCACGGTCCGTAGATACCAGCAGGCAGCTCGGCGGTTTCTGTCCGGATTGGTCGCGGCGAGCAGCGAAGGCCTGGAGAGTCTGACGACAGCCCAGGTCACGGGGTTCGTGTTGGGCGAGTGTTCTCGTCGCGGCAACATGCACTGCAGGAAGACGGTGGTGCCGGGGCTGCGAGGACTGTTGCGGTTCTTGTATCTGGAGGGACTGACGGGCAGCGACCTGACCGCTGCCGTGCCGTCGGTCGCGTGCTGGCGCGGCGCCTCGTTGCCGAGAGCGCTTCCCATCGAGAACGTGCGGGCGATGTTGGCGTGCTGTGATCGAAGGACCCCGGTCGGCCGGCGCGATTTCGCGATCCTGATGGTGCTCGCGCGCCTGGGCGTGCGAGCGGGAGAGGTTGCCGCGCTTGAGCTGAGTGACGTCGACTGCTGCGCCATCGCAGCACGGCGTCGACCGTCACCTACGCGAAGGTCGACTTCGTCAGGCTGCGGGAGCTGGCACGCCCGTGGCCCGGGG
>OLKX01000135.1_pt1 | contig 16976 bp, 16 predicted proteins | sample 1604201 | NCBI WGS metagenome assembly OLKX01 (sample SAMEA104055716, study PRJEB20765) | soil metagenome | biome: Arctic tundra; feature: Polygonal ground; material: soil | place: USA | collected 2011-09 | depth 0-0.5 m
CGGGCGCCCGGCGGGGTGTCCCGCGCGCCCCGCCGCGCGCCCCGCCGCGCGGTCTTGCGCTCAGGAGTCGAGGGCCGAGTGCAGGAAGCTCACGGTGCGCTCCCACGAGGTGTCGGCCTGAGCCTTGTCGTAGGTGCCGAGGCGGTTGCTGTCGTTGAAGAAAGCGTGACCCGCGCCCTCGTAGTAGTTGAACCTCACGTCCGCGCCGGCGTCGCGGATCTCGGCCTCCAGCTTCTCGGCGTCCTCCACGGGGATGAATTCGTCGGCCGTGCCGAAGTGCCCCAGGATCGGCCCCTTGATGTTCGCGAAATCGGGCTTGCCGTGGGGCATCACGTAGTAGTAGCTGACTGCGGCGGTGATCTGCGGGCACGTCGCCGCCGCCCACACCGATAGGCCGCCGCCGAGGCAGAAGCCGACCGAGCCGACGCCCGGCCCGGTGACGCCAGGCTGGGCGAGCAGGAAGTTCGCGGCGCCGCACATGTCGGCCTCGGCCTGGTCCATCGAGAGCGCCATCATCTTCTGTTCGGCCTCGCTCGGCTCTGTCGTCGTCTCGCCCCTGAAGAGGTCCGGTGCGAGCGCGTAGAAGCCCTCGGCGGCGAGGCGGTCGCAGATCGAGCGGATGTGCTCGTCCAGGCCCCACCACTCCTGCATCACGATCGTTGCCGGGCCGCTCTCGCCGGCCGGCACGGCCAGATAGCCGGGGGCGGTTCCGTGGCTGGTCGAGAACTCGATGTCGGGCATGTGCAGGCTCCTTGGGTACGTGTGGCTGTGTGTGTGCGCCCACCGGCCGGGCTGCTCGTCGCCCGCACGCCGGCCGTATCGCCATGGTTATACACGCGATACGGGCGACAGAGGGGCAGGCGCTCCAGCCGCTGCGAGCGCGATGCTCTCACTCTCGCCGCGGGCTGTGTTCCGAACTGCCCGGATATGCGCGTCGAGAAACAGATCGGGCGCTGCACGGTGCGCCGGCGCGGGCCGATATGGTGGCGAGCGCAGCCGTGGGGCAAGGCTTCAACGAGCAGAGGGAGCACGACGATGGACGTCGTAAACCACCAGTTCCAGCTGGCCGCGCGCCCCGTCGGGCTGCCGAAGCCGAGTGACTGGAACTACACGCGCACGCCCGTCCCCGAGCCCGGCGAGGGCGAGGTGCTCGTGAGGGTCCTCTACGTCTCGCTCGACCCGGCGATGCGCGGCTGGATGAACGATGCCCGCTCCTACATCGCTCCGGTGCGTATCGGCGAGGTGATGCGTGCGCTCGGTGCAGGCGAGGTGATCGCCTCAAACCATCCCGACCTCGCGGTCGGCGACCACGTGACCGGCATGCTCGGCGTCCAGGAATACCTCGTCGCGCACGGCGCGGCGCTGATGAAGGTCGACACCTCGCTCGCGCCGCTGCCCGTCTATCTCGGCACGCTCGGCATGCCGGGCATGACGGCCTACTTCGGGCTGCTCGACATCGGGCGCCCCGAGCAGGGCAACACGGTCGTCGTCTCGGGAGCAGCCGGTGCCGTCGGCGGCGTCGTCGGGCAGATCGCGAAGCTGAAGGGCTGCCGCGTGGTGGGCATCGCGGGTGGCCCGGAGAAGTGCCGCCACCTCGTCGAGCAGCTCGGCTTCGACGCCGCGATCGACTACAAGGCCGAGGCGCTCGACGCCGCGCTCTCCGAGCACTGCCCCGAGGGGATCGACATCTACTTCGACAACGTCGGCGGGGAGATCCTCGACGCGGCGCTCGCGCATCTCGCTCGGCGCGCCCGCGTGATCATCTGCGGGGCGATCTCCCAATACAACGCGACCGGAGCGCTCGCCGGGCCGTCGAACTACCTCTCGCTACTCGTCAACCACGCCACCATGACGGGCTTCGTCGTGTCGGACTACAGCTCCGAGCTGGCTACCGGCGCGCGGGACATGGGCGCCTGGCTGGCGGCCGGCAAGCTCGTCACGCGCGAGGACATCGCAAAGGGATTCGAGAACTTTCCCGACACGCTGCTGCGGCTGTTCAGGGGCGAGAACACCGGCAAGCTCGTACTCGAGGTCGCCGCCGGCTGAGGCAGCTCAGCCGTCGGAGGCAGCGAGCGAGAGCACGTGCGCCGTGGCCGGGTCGATTCGCCCGTCGAGCAGGTCGAGATAGGCGCTCTCCACGGCCTCGGGGCCCTCGCCGTGGATCACCTGCAGCCAGCCGGCGGTCCACTCGACGTAGGGGCGCCATGCGTCGGCTGCGCGCTGCTCGAATCCGGCGCCGCCCCAGTCGTTGGTGCGCTTGAGCACGCGATCGGGCGCGAAGAAGAAGGTCGGGCGTGGGCCGGGGAGGGAGGCCGGGACCTGGCCCATGCGATCGTGGTGGGTGGCGCCGACGACCGCCGAGTGGGCGAGATCCTCGCCATAGCGCCCGTGAATTGCGTTGCGCAGCTCACCGTCGCCGGACATGTCGACGTAGATCGCGCGTCCCTGGGGCAGCGATTCGAGGTCCTCGTAGTCGATCACGTCGTCGTACACGCCGAGTCCGCGGGTGAAGTCGGCACTTCGCGCGGAGGTCAGACCGACGACCTCGATGCCCTCGCGACGCGACAGCAGGAACGCGAGCGCGCTTGAGGTCTTGCTCGATGCGCTCGAGAGGATCACCGTGGCGGAGGCGAAGAAGTCGCTGTCGGCGAGGAAGTCGTCGATCAGGAAGGAGGTGAAGAAGAGCGGCCGCAGGATCATCTGCTCGTCCTCGTGCTCCGCGTCATAGACCGGGTCGGCGCCGGTTGCGAGATAGCCGTTGTAGGCGGCCGGGAGCGCGGCGCGATGGGCGGAGGCGTCGATGAAGCGGTGGCCGTCGGCGCGCGCAGGGGTCACCAGCAGCTCAGTCGACGGTGGGAGGTAGCCGTACACGCGAGTTCCGGCCGCCAGCTGCTCGACGCGGCTGTCGATCACCTCGGCGAAGCCCCACACGGGGACCCGGCCCCAGCCCTCCTCCGCGGGAAAGAAGCGCCAGTAGGACATCGTCTCGCCGAACATCGCGTAGGTGATGTTGTTGGAGGTCAGTCCGAACGAGCGCACCGCCAGAAGCGCCTCGCCGGGGCCTGGCTCAGGCGCGGACGTCTCGGCGAAGCGACAGCGGTGCAGGTCGTCCTTGGCGACGAGGAAGTCCATCTCGACGCCAGCTTACGCCTGGCTGCTCGAGCCGCGCGCCGCGACCCACGCGCTGCCTCCCACGCGATCGGGACGGGCGCCTGACTGTCGGAAACTGGACCAGGGTCCACGCGTCATATACGCTGTTACGACGTATGCCAAGGAGTGGCCGCGCGAGCGCATCACAGGAGGGGCAGCTGCTCGAGCTGATCGGCGACGTGTGCGGCCTGCTCGACATCGACGAGCTCCGCCACGAGATGCTGCGCGCGCTCGAGCGCGCGCTGCCGTCGGACTACATCTCGCTCAACGACGTCACCCCCGACCCGCAGGACATCGTCACGCTGATCGAGCCCGAGGCGAGTGCCGAGCTGGTCGCCATCTGGATGCGGCTGGCGCACGAAAATCCGCTGCTGTGCCACTACCAGCGCACGCTCGACGGCCGCGCCAAGCGCTTCTCCGACGTGATCGCCGCCGAGGAGCTGCGCCGGCTGCCCCTCTACCAGCGGTTGTACCGTCCGATGGGCGTGGAGCACCAGATGGCGTTCACGCTGCCCGCGAGCTCTGATCGCGTGCTTGCGATCGCGCTCAGCCGCGGCGCGCGCGACTACACCGATCAGGAGCGCGACTTCGCAAACCGCGCGCGCCCCTTCCTGATCCAGGCCTACCTCAACGCGATCGCCTTCTCGGCGTTGTCCTGCCGGGACATCGACGCAGCGGTCGGCCACGAGGTCGGCGCCGGCGAGCACAACGGCGACGCACGCGGCGAGAGACTGCTGCGCGCGCTGCGCGCGGCCGGGCTCACGCGGCGCGAGGCCGAAGTCCTGCGGCTGGTCGCGTTCGGAAGCTCCAATCACCACATCGCCGCGGATCTCGGCATCAGCTATCGCACGGTCGGAAAGCATCTCGAGCACAGCTTTCGCAAGCTGGCCGTCGGCGACCGTTCGACGGCCGCTGCGCGAGCGTGGACGCTGGCCGGCGCCGACCCGTCGCTCAGCCCGACCGACGGCGCGGTCGGGGGAGCGGATGGCAACCGCTGCGGGCAGGCGATTCAGTAGCGATGCGTCAGGCCGCGCGCCGTGTCCTCGCCGAGCGGGACGGGATCGACGACGCGAAGGCGCTCGAGCATGCGGGTCTCGTGGGGCAACAGGCCTAGCGCGGAGGCGACGAAGGCGAGCGCGGAGCCCCCGATCAGCACGTCGACGGCGCCGAGGTGCCCGGCGAGCGGGCCGGCAAGCACATAGCCGAGTGGCAGCAGTGCGCAGGAGACCATCCAGTCGAAGGAGCTCACACGCGAGAGCGCCTGTGGCGGGATCCGCTCGGCGAGCGCCGTCAGCCACCAGACGTCGAACAGCGCGAAGCCGACACCGGCGAGGATCGTCGCCGGGATCACCAGCACGAGCGTCACGCCGGCCGCGTACAGGATCGCGGCCGGCGGCCACACGAGGATCGCGAGCATCGCCTGGCGCATGGGGAAGCGGGGCCGCCACAGCACCCCGACGAACGAGCCGATGATCGTGCCGAACCCGAGCGCCGCCTCGACGACGCCGTAGACGGCGATGTGGCCGTACTGCTCGCGGGCGACGAGCGGACCCAGCACGAACCACGGCGCCAGACCGCAGAACAGCGCCACGCAGAACGACGCCAGCGTCGCCCATACCCACACTCGCGAGCGCACCTCGCGGGAGCCGGCACGGATGCCCTCGAGGACTCCGACCTGTGCCTCTGGGGCAAGGACTGCGGCCCCCTCGGTCTCGTTTGCCGCCGCGCTCGGCGGCCCGCCCGAGTGCGCTGCTCGCGAGCCCGAGTGCGCTGCTCGCGACCGAGGCCGCACGCGCGAGAGGAAGGCGGCGCTCGCGAGGAAGGTGGCGGCGTCGAGTGCGAAGGCCCAGCCGGCGCCCGCACCGAGCACGAGCGCGGTCGCGAGCGCCGGGCCTGCGAATTCCGACACGTTGTTCGACATCGTCGTGATCGCCGTCGCCTGCTGGATGTCCGCCTCGGGCACGGTCTGTGGAAGCAGGCCGTTGGCCGCGGGGCGGAAGAACGCCTCGGCGCCGCCGAAGATCACCTCGATCACGATCACCTCCCAGATCCGCACGCTGCCCGTGAAGATCAGCGCCGCGAGCGTCGCGTGCAGCGTGAAGCGCACGAGGTCGGTCACGATCATCACCCTGTGGCGCGGAAGGCGGTCGGCCCACACGCCGCCGAGCAGCAGGAACGCCACGAGCGACAGCGCGTGCGCTGCCAGCACCAGACCGAGGTCGCTCGCGCTACCGGTCAGCCCGACCACGAACAGCGCGAGCGCGACGAGCACGATGTTGTCGCCGATCACACTCGAGGACTGGGCGAGCCAGAGCATGCGGAACTCGCGGTGGCCGAGCACCCTGCGGATCTCTTCGAGGTTCGTCATCGATCCCCAGCTTGACGCAGACGCGCGCGCCTCCCGCGAGCCGCGCGGCCCCGTGACGGCCGTGCGGTGGGGTCGAGCGACGCGCTGAGTCAGGCTGCGAGGGGCGCGCGCGAGCGCCCGGCGAGACGCTGATGCAGGCCTAGCGCTCGCCGTCGTAGTACTCGACGGCCCCGTCGGCGCGGCGGAGCATCACGGTGTCCAGATCGCTTCCTGGCCATACGCCGATCTTGTCACTGTCGGGATACACCGCAACCGAGGGCTCGCGTGCGCTGGAGAACATCAGGATGCGAGCGGGCGAGCCGCCGCGGTTCCACGCCTTGTGCGCGCCGGCGGGGCCGACCGGGAAGCAGACCGCGGCGCCGCGCTCGAGCTCCTCCTCGCCCGCCGGGGTGCGCACCACCACAGTCCCCTCGAGCACCACCAGCCACTCTTCCTCGTACTCGTAGTGGTACGGGCACACGGCCTCACCGGGCGGGACCTCCATCACCTTGACGTTCAGTGTCTCGCCGCCGAGCGCCTTGGTGATGTGCACGAAGCCCGATCGAAAGCCCTCGGGGTCGCTCTCGTCGTACTCGCACTCGTCGCTGAACACGTTCACCCGCCGCACATGTGGAGTGTCGCAGCTGACTCGCCTTCCCCGAACCCCTCGCGCCGATCCGGGGCGCACGATCGAGCTCGGTTGACGCAAGGAGGCGATTATGTTCGACCGGCGCACGCGTGTAAAGGACGGACGAGCCACGCTACCTATGCTTGCGTGGCATGAGCTTCGACGCCCTCGTCGTCGGCTCCGGTCCCAACGGGCTGGCGGCATCGATCACGCTCGCAAGGGCCGGTCAGCGCGTGCTCGTGCTGGAGGCCGCGGCGCAGGCGGGCGGCGCGGTGGCGACCGAGGAGCTCACGCTGCCGGGCTTCCTCCACGACACGTTCTCATCCGTCTACCCGGCCGGCGCCTCCTCGCCGGTGTTCGCCGCGATGCCGCTCGAGCAGCACGGTCTCACCTGGGTCCACCCGGAGGTGTGCCTCGCGCACCCGCTTCCCGACGGCCGTGCGGCGGCCCTGTATCGCGACCTCGAGCGCACCGCAGCGGGGCTCGAGGAGATCTGTTCCGGCGCGGGGGAGAGCTGGCGCGGGTTCGCGATGCCCTACGTCGAGCACTTCGATGCGCTGCGCCGCACGATGCTCGGCGGCTTCCCGCCGCTGAGAGGCCCGCTGGAGCTCGCCGCCGGGCTCGGCCCACGCGGCATGCTCGACTTCACGCGGCTCGTCTTCACCTCCGCACAGGATCTCGGCGAGACGCTGTTCGCCGACGAAGGCACGCGTGCGTGGCTGTATGGATCGGCGATGCACTCCGATGTCCCGCCCGGGAGAGCCGGAAGCGCGATCGCGGCCGCCTACCTGACCCTGCTCGGGCATGGAGGCGGCTGGCCGAGCCCGCGTGGCGGCGCCGCGCGCCTGACCGACGCGCTGATCTCCTACCTGCGCTCGCTCGGCGGCGAGCTGCGCACCGCGGCCGAGGTCACGCGCCTGGTGGCCGAGCGCGGGCGCGTCGTCGGCGTCGAGCTCGCCGACGGCGAGCGGATCTCGGCGCCGCTCGTGATCGCCGATGTGATGCCCCGGGCCCTCGCGCGGCTCGCCGCCGATGCCCTCCCGTCACGCTATATGCGGGCGCTCGCTCGCTTCCGTCACGGTCCTGCCACGCTGAAGCTCGACTGGGCGCTCGACGGGCCGATCCCGTGGACCGCGCCGCAGGCGCGCCTCGCGGGCACCCTCCACCTCGGGGGCTACGCGTCGGAGGTGCTGCAGGTCACCGCCGTGAGCGACGGGGTGCCGGACAGGCCCTTCATGCTCGTCGGTCAGCAGTCGCTCGCCGATCCCTCGCGCGCGCCCGCCGGGAAGCACACCGCGTGGGGCTATACGCACGGCCCGGCGTCGCTTGACTGGGCGGCCGAGAGCGGCCGCGTGGTCGAGCGCATGGAGGCCCAGGTCGAGCGCTTCGCGCCCGGCTTTCGCGAGCGTGTCCTGGCCCGCCACGTGCTCGGCCCGGCCGAGCTCGAGCGCCGCAACGCCAACCTCGTGGACGGCGACGTGGGCGGCGGAAGCTATCGCCTCGAGCAGGTCTTCTTCCGGCCCGTGCGCTCGCCGGCGCCGTACCGCACGCCGCTCCGCGGGCTCTACATCGGTAGCGCCGCGACGTTTCCGGGCGGTGTGGGGTGCACGGCGTGCCCGGCCACGCCGCTGCGAGGCTCGCGCTGGGCGAGCAGCGGGTCGCGAGCTCACTCGGCCGGCTTCGGCTGCGCTGAGCGAGGTCGTGCAGAACCTAGCGCCGCCGCCCCGCCCCGCCCCGCCCCCGGCGGCGCGCTACTTGCGCTTGGCCTGGTGCTCGATGACCTTGCCGAAGGCGTCCTCCAGCTGCGTGGTCATCCGTTGCTTGAACAGCGCGAGCAATGCCTCGGAGGCGAGCGGCCGTAGAGAGTTGACGGCGTCGATCAGCTCGTCCCAGCGCTCGTCGGGCTGGCCTTCCTGCTCGAACGGATCCCAGATCTCGCGCAGGAACAGCTTCGTGAAGGCACGCGAGATCGATTCGCAGTCGCGGCTGACGCGCTCGACGAGCGCGAGCGCGGTGTGCAGCGAGATGCCGAGTCCCATGACTTCCTCGGCGGCCTGCATCAGCGCCGGGCTCGGTACTTCGAAGCGGTCGTCGCCGAGTGGGATCAGCAGTTTCATCCGGCGTACCCGCTCGATGTCCTTGCCGTCGACCTCACCGAAGCGGTCGAGCAGTTCGGCGGCGGTGATCATCTCCGGTGCCTCCGCCTCGAACGGCGTGGTGACGGCGCGGCGAAGGCCGAGCAGGCGCTCGGCGAGACCGTCTGATCCGCTCAGCAGGCGCTCGATCGCGGTGAGGTTGAAGCCGTCGGCTTGGAGGTCGAGGATCAGGCGCAGGCGGGCGACGTGCTCGGCGTTGTAGTAGCCGACCCGTGCGCGAACCTCGGGCGGCGGGAGCAGCCCGCGGGTGTGGTGGTTGCGGATGTTGCGCACCGACATCCCGACCTCGGCGGCGAGCTGCTCGATAGTCAGGTCGTAGCCGTTCGCGGCGCCGCCGGGCGCCACGGTCCCGCTGCCGACACGTTTGGAAGCGGTGCTCGCCATCGCTGTTTCAAGATACCATGTTTGATGTTCCCTCATTCGAGGTAACATCAGCTAACGACATGGTTCACGGCCGTCCAAACATCTCTCCGAAAGCGACCGCCGTGGGTGTTGGGCGTGGCTGAGCGCGGAGCCGCTCCGCGCGTCTCCGACGCTCGCCGACGCGTGCTGGGGATCGTGCGGTCGTTCACGTCGCCGCTGCTGCCCGACGACTACCTCGAGCTGATCAACCCGCTGTGGTCGACCCGCGAGATGCGCGGTCGTATCGAGCGAATCGAGCGCGAGACCCCCGACGCGGTCACAGTCCTGATCAAGCCCGGCTGGGAATGGCCGGGCCACCAGCCGGGCCAGTACCTGCGCCTCGGCATCGAGGTAGACGGCGTGCACCACTGGCGCGCCTACTCGCTGACCTCGCGTCCCGATCGGCCCGACGGATGCATCGCGATCACGCCCAAGCTCGTCGAGAACGGCAAGGTCTCCCCGTTCCTGTTCGGCCGCGTGCGTCCCGGGACGATCGTGCGGCTCGGCGGCGTCGAAGGGACGTTCGTGCTGCCCGATCCGCTGCCGTCGCGACTCCTGTTCATCAGTGCCGGCAGCGGGATAACGCCGGTGATGAGCATGCTGCGCTCGCTCGCCGGGCGGCGCGAGCTCGCCGACGTCGTGCATCTGCACAGCTCGCGCGTCGCCGACGGCGTGATCTTCGCACGCGAGCTCGAGGAGCTCGGCGGCGCGCATTCCGGCTACCGGCTCAGCACCAGGATCACGGGGAGCGAAGGACGGCTTGCACCGGAGCAGCTGGACGTGGTGTGCGCGGACTGGCGCGAGCGCGAGACGTTCCTCTGCGGGCCCGCCGGGCTGCTCGAGGCGATGGGCGCGCACTGGAAGCAGGAGGGCGCCCCTGCCCGCCTGCACGTCGAGCATTTCCAGCCCGACGCTCGTGTCGGCGACGGCGAGCGGGGAGCCGGCGGGACGATCGAGTTTCGCGCCAGCGGCGTGGCGGCGAGCAGCGACGGCGAGCAGTCGATCCTGCTGGCCGGCGAGGGCGCGGGCGCCACGCTCCCGTTCGGCTGCCGCATGGGGATCTGCCACACCTGCGTCGGGCGTCTGCGCGCCGGTCAGGTACGCGACCTGCGCACCGGTCAAGTGCATGGACAGCCCGGCGAACTGCTGCGCACCTGCATCAACGCGCCCGAGGGCGCCGTGGAGATCGAGCTTTGACCTACTCAGAGAAAAGGAACACGCATGTCCACAGTTGAGACCGAGCACCCGCGAGCCGCGCCGATCCTCGAAGAGGTCGAGAGCCCGCTCGCGCGCCTAACGCCCGAGCAGATCGAGCAGCTCGGCCGCGAGTTCGACGCGATCCACGACGAGGTCTTCGCCGACCTCGGCGATCGCGACTCGCGCTACATCCGCAGCACGATCAAGCTCCATCGCCACCTCGTGCTCGCAGCCCGCGCGATGCTGATGGGATCGCGCTACAAGCCGCTCTGGGTCGGTGGCACGGCCGCGCTGTCGGTCGCGAAGATCCTCGAGAACATGGAGATCGGCCACAACGTGATGCACGGGCAGTGGGATTGGATGAACGACCCGGACATCAACTCGCAGAACTGGGACTGGGACACCGCTTCGCCGGCCGACGCGTGGAGGCACTCGCACAACTACGAGCACCACACGTTCACGAACATCCGCGGCAAGGATCGCGACCTCGGCTACGAGATCATGCGCATCGACCCGCATCAGAAGTGGCACCCGGTGTATCTCTTCCAGCCGCTCTACAACCTGTTGCTGATGGGCTTCTTCGAGTGGGGCGTGGCCGTCCACGACCTCGATCGCGGCGCGATCCACTCCGGCGAGAAGTCAAAGGAGCAGGTGCTCGAGGAGCTCAAGGCGATCGGCGTCAAGGGACGCGATCAGATCGTCAAGGACTACGTCGCCTTTCCGGCGCTCTCGGCGCTCGCCGCCTTCGCGTCAGGCCGCGGATCGGCGAAGTCTGCCCGGCGCTCGTTCAAGTCCACGCTCGCGGCGAATTTCACGGCGAACATCGTGCGCAACGTGTGGTCCTACTCGATCATCTTCTGTGGCCACTTCCCCGACCAGACCTACACGTTCAGCGAGGCCGAGGTCGCCGACGAGAGCCGCGGAGGCTTCTACGTGCGCCAGCTGCTCGGCTCGGCAAACATCGACGGTGGCCCGCTGTTCCACCTGATGGCGGGCAACCTGAGCTTCCAGGTGGAGCACCATCTCTACCCCGACATGCCCTCCAGCCGCTACGCCGAGATCGCACCGCGCGTGCGCGACGTGTGCCGCCGCTACGGGCTGCCCTACAACACGGGGCCGCTGCACAAGCAGCTCGGCACGGTGCATCGCACGATCCTCAGGCTGGCGTTCCCCGGCGGCAAGGTTCGGCCGAAGCCCGGCGCCTACCGTCCCAAGCCGGTCTAGCTTGGCGAGGTGACGGGTCAGCGCGTGCACCGCGGCCTTGCTGTGTGAGACTGCGTCGATGCTCTCGAGCCGGCCGAGCGTCGCGGTTGTGGGTCACGTCGAGTGGGTCGAGTTCGCGCGCGTCGAGCATGTTCCGGGCGCCGGCGAGGTGACGCACGCGTCGGACTCCTTCGAGGAGCCCGCCGGCGGGGGCGCAGTGGCCGCCGTCCAGCTTGCGCGCCTGGCCGGGGGCGCTGTGCTGTTCACAGCCCTCGGTGACGACGAGCACGGCCGCCGGTCGGTGCATCGGCTCGCCGAGCTCGGCGTCGAGGTGCGCGCCGCGATCCGGCCGGCACCGACGAGACGAGCGCTGACGCTCGTCGATGACGCCGGCGAGCGCACGATCACCACATTCGGCGCGCGCCTGGAGCCGACGCTCGAGGATCGCGAGGATCGGCGGCGGCTCACGGAGATCGACGCCACGTACTTCACCGCGGGGGACCAGGGCGCGCTGGAGGCCGCGCGCACCGCCAGTCTCGTGCTGGTCGCCAGCCCGCGCGCGCACAGCGCGCTCGGCCGCGGTGCGGCGATCGACGCACTCGTGCTGAGCCGCGGCGACGAGATCGAGCGCGCGGCCGCGGAGAGCGCCGAAGCTGACGCCGGTGTCGTCGTGTGGACCGAGGGGGAGCGCGGCGGGCACTATCGCGAGCGCTCCGGTGCAAGCGGGCGGTGGGACGCCGCGCCGCCGCCGGGTCCACCCGTCGACTCCTATGGCTGCGGCGACTCGTTCGCTGCGGGGCTCACCTTCGGCCTCGGGTCCGGTCTCGACCTCGCCGACGCCCTGGCGCTTGCGGCGCGATGTGGCGCGGTCTGCCTGACGGGCCACGGACCCTACGAGCGGCAGCTCACAGCTGCGGATCTCTAGGCTGTGGCGGCGATGGGCTTCGAAGAGATCACAAGCGACGCGCCGCAGATCGCCACCGAGGTGGCCGAGCGCGTGCTCACGATCACCCTCAACCGGCCGGAGCGCCTGAACGCCTGGACGGGGCAGATGGGCGGCGAACTGATGGCGGCGTTCGACCGGTCGGACGCCGACGACGAGGTGCGCGCCGTGATCGTGACCGGCGCCGGGCGCGGCTTCTGCGCCGGCGCGGACCTCGGTACCGGCGGAGACACCTTTGATTACCGCAAGCGCACCGACGAGGGCCCGCAGCGCGATAACGGCGGCCAGTTCACGCTGCGCGTGTTCCAGTCGAAGAAGCCTGTGATCGCCGCGATCAACGGCCCGGCGGTCGGAGTCGGAGCGACGATGACGCTCCCGATGGACATTCGCCTGGCGGCCGACGACGCGCGCATGGGGTTCGTGTTCGCCCGCCGCGGGATCATCCCCGAGGCGTGCTCGAGCTGGTTTCTCCCGCGCGTCGTCGGCATCAGCCGTGCGATGGAGTGGGTCTCCACCGGTCGCGTGTTCTCGGCGCGGGAGGGCCTCGAAGGAGGGCTGCTGCGCAGCCTGCACCCCGGTGGCGAGCTGCTCGACGCCGCGCACTCCATCGCCCGGGAGATCGCCGAGAACACCGCTCCCGTCTCCGTCGCCCTGGCCCGCCGGCTGATGTGGCGGATGCTCGGAGCCGAGCACCCGATGCTCGCGCACCGCGCCGACTCGCGCGGAATGGTCTCCCGCGGCGAATCGGCCGACGCGGTCGAGGGCATAACCGCGTTTCTGGAGAAGCGTCCTGCGAGCTTCCCCGACCGCGTCAGCGAGGGCCTGCCCGACGTCATGCCCTGGTGGTCAGAGCCGGAATTCGAGTAGGACCGCCAGCCCGCTCGGCGGTCGAGGCGGCCGAGCGCCGCCCCGACCTCACCTCACGCCTCTAGGCGCCCGTGCTCAGGCGCTCTGCAGGTTCGCGATCTCGGCGGTCCGCTCGATCGGCGCGCCCTGGAAGCCGCCCTCGATCGGCGCGCTGAGCTTCTCGCTGACGAACGCGTCGGCGTCGGCCTTGGAGTTCCAAATCGCGCTGATCAGGTAGCCGCCGTCGGTCGGGCCGCCGGCGTGGTGGATTTGTCCGGCGGGCAGGCCGCCGTCGGGGTGGATCGCCGCGATGTTCGTGCGGTACTGCTCCTCTGTGCCGTTCGGCCAGAAGTGCGTCATCAGATAAGCCATGTTGGGCCCCCTTGCGTTTGTTGTGAGCCGACCCTACCCGCCGGAGGGCAGTCGCTGTACGAGCGAGAGCACCGGCGCGAACAGATCGCCGCGCTCGGCGACCCGCGCGAGCACCTCGCTGGCTTCGAACGCAAGCGTCGCCGCGTCACCGCTGTCGAGCGCCGCTCGCACCTCGTCCCATTCGACGGGCGTCGAGGCGGTCGGACGCGCGGTCGCCCGCAGCGAGTACACGCAGACCGTCGTCTTCTTGGCGTCGTTCTGGCTCCAGTCGATCAGCACCTTGCCGGCGCGCCTCGTCTTGGTCATCTGCGAGACGATGAGATCGGGCGCGCTCTGCGCGAGCAGCTCGGCGACGGCCCTGGCGAACGGCTTGCTCTGCGCGTAGGTGACGTCCGGCGAGTTGAGCGGGACGTATACCTGCAGCCCCTTCGATCCCGAGGTCTTGGCGAAGCTCTCGAGGCCCAGGTGCTCGAACATCCCCTGCAGCTGCAGCGCGACGCGGCAGCACTCGATCACGGTGGCGGGCGCGCCGGGATCGAGGTCGAAGACGAGCGCGGTCGGCCGCTCGATCGACTCGGCCAGCGCGAGCGGGGTGTGGAGCTCGATCGCGGCGAGATTGGCGAGCCACACGAGCGTCGGGAGATCCTCGGCGAGCACGTAGTCGATCGGCCCCCGCTCGCTGGCCAGTGTCGCCGAGCGCACCCACTCGGGCCGATGCGACGGCACCTGCTTCTGGAAGAACGACTTGCCCTCGACGCCCTCGGGCCAGCGGGTGACCGTGAGCGGGCGCCCCGCGAGGTGACCGATGATCGCCGGGGCGATCTCGGCGTAATAGTCGATCAGGTCGCGCTTGCAGAAGCCAGCCGCCGGATAGAGGACCTTGGCGAGGTTCGAGAGCTTCAGGTCGCGTCCCTCGACGGTGCTCTCGGCGCTCTCCCTCTTGGCGGGCACCGCGCTGTCGGGATCGCCGTCGACCTTCCCGCCCTCGCCCCGGGCCGGCACCTAGCTCTTGGCGGCGGTCTTCGCGGCTGCTTTTGTCGCCGCCGCCGCCGGCTTCTTCGCGGCGGCCTTCTTGGCGGCCGGTTTCTTGGCTGCGCCCGCGGTGGGTTTCTCGGCGGGAGCCTTCTTGGCAGGCTTGCGCTTCTTCGACCCGTCCTCGCCTTCGCGCGCGCGCACCGCGTCGAGGCTCGCCTTCAGCGCGCTCATCAGGTCCGGCGCGGGCGCGGCCACCTCTTCGCTCGGTGGCTGCACGGCGATCGTCTTGCCCTGCGCCTTGCGCTCGATCAGCGCGAGCACCTCCTCGCGGTAGGTGTCGCTGTAGCGGTCGGGCTCGAACTCGCCGGCGAGTGACTCGACGAGCTGCTTGGCGATGTCGAGCTCGCGCTTGGTCGTCTTGATCTGGCCCGCTTCGGAGACCTCGTCGAGACGGTCGGGCGGGAGGATTTCATCGGCGAAGATCATCGTGGCCATGCCGAGCACGTCGCCCATCGGGCGCAGCGCGACGAGCTGCTCCTTGGAGCGGATCACGACGCGGGCGATCGCGACCTTGCCGGTGTCGCGCATCGCCTCGAGCAGCAGGCGATAGGGCTTGGCGCCACCGGGACCGGGCGCGAGATAGTAGGGATGGTCGTAGAAGACGGGATCTATCTGAGACAGCTCGACGAAATCCTCGATCTCAATCGTCTTTGTCTTCTTCGGCTGCAGCGTCTCCAGCTCGCCCGGCTCGATCACGACGTAGCGGTCGGGAGCGATCTCATAGCCCTTCACGATGTCCTCGTAGGGGACCTCCGCGCCGGACTTCGGATCGACGCGCCTCTGGGCGACGCGTACGCCGGTCTTGCCCGAGAGCTGATGGAAGCGCACGGTCTTCCGGTTGAGGGCGCTGTAGAGCTTGACGGGCACGGTGACCATGCCGAAGCTGATTGCGCCGGTCCACATCGCGCGGGGCATTTGTCTACTAGTACCACGTAGGCGCGCCCGCTAAAAGCGCTGCAAACTCGCGTGCTCGGGGACGTGCCGGATCGGGGAGACTGTGGCGATGGACAGCGATGGCATCGAGAGCCGGCCCGTCGAGTTGCTCCAGCGGCTGCTGCGCTTCGACACGAGCAACCCGCCGGGCAACGAGAGCGAGTGCATCGACTGGATCCGCGAGCTGCTCGAGGGAATCGGCTGCGAGTGCAGGATCCTCTCGCTCGATCCTCTGCGACCGAGCCTCGTCGCGCGGATCGCGGGGCGGGGCACGGCTGCGCCGCTGCTGCTGCAGGGCCACGTGGACGTGGTCGCCGCGCGCGGCGACTGGCGCCACGAGCCGTTCGCGGGCGAGCTGCACGACGGCTACGTGTGGGGCCGCGGGGCGCTTGACATGAAGGGGGGCGTGGCGATGATGCTGGCGGCGTTCATGCGCGCAAAGGTCTCCGGCGTGCAGCCGCCGGGCGATGTGATCCTGTGCGTGCTCGCCGACGAGGAGGCCGGCAGCGACCTCGGCGCGAGCTTCCTCGTGCGCGAGCACCCCGAGCTGTTCGCCGGTGTCCGCTACGCGCTCGGCGAGTTCGGCGGCTTCACGATGCAGCTCGCCGGCCGGCGCTTCTATCCGATCATGGTGGCCGAGAAGCAGGTCTGCTGGACCCGCGCGACGATCCGCGGCCCGGCCGGGCACGGCTCGCTGCCGGTGCGCGGCGGCGCGATGGGAAAGCTCGGCCGCGCGCTGCACCGGCTGGACGCGCGCAGGCTGCCCGTGCACGTGACGCCGGTGACCCGCTCGATGATCGAGGCGATCGCCGCGGAGGTGCCCTCGGCGCTCGCGCTGGCGCTCCGCGCGATGCTCAAGCCGCGACTCACCGATCGGGTGCTCGACGGGTTCGGCGATCGCGCGCGGTCGTTCGACCCGCTGCTGCACCACACGGCCAGCGCGACGATCGTGTCCGGTGGCGAGAAGATCAACGTGATTCCCGGCGAGATAGCCCTTAAAATCGACTGCCGCCTGCTGCCGGGCTACGGGCCGCAGGACATCTTCGCCGAGCTGCGTGCGCTGACCGGGGTCGACATGGAGCTCGAGGTGGTCCGCTTTGACCCCGGCGCCTCCGAGCCGGATCTCGGCCTGTTCGCGACGCTCGCCGACGCTCTGCGCGAGCTCGACCCGACGGCCAAGCCGGTGCCGCTGCTGCTGCCCGCGGTCACCGACGGGCGCTTCTTCTCGCGCCTCGGCATCCAGACCTACGGCTACCTGCCGATGCAGCTGCCCGAGGACATGGCGTTTATGGAGCTGATCCACGCCGAGAACGAGCGGCTGCCCGCCGAGTCGATGGAGTTCGGCACTCTGGCGATCGGGCGGGTGCTCGAGCGCTTCATCTGAGTACCGCGCTGTCCACCCGGTGCATACTGGCCAGCCAGCCAGTTACACTCCTGCGGAGAATGAGGGCGGCGATCACGGAGGTTGCAGATGGCGACGGTCGGTCGGGACATCGAGAGCGTGGAAATGACCGAGCGCGAGCTCTGGCTGGAGGGCCCGCCGGTCGAGATGTTTCGCCAGCTGCGCAGCCAGTGTCCGATCCACTGGACGGAGAGCTTCGAAGAATTCCCCGACGAGGCGGGTTTCTGGTCGGTGACGACGGCGGAGGACGTTCACACGGTCAGCCGCGACTGGAAGACCTACTCCTCAGAACGCGGCGGCGTGCTGGCCGCCGCCGGCGGCTTCCCGATCGAGCTCGCGCGCGCGATGTTCATCGGGATGGA
>OLKX01000179.1_pt1 | contig 16930 bp, 17 predicted proteins | sample 1604201 | NCBI WGS metagenome assembly OLKX01 (sample SAMEA104055716, study PRJEB20765) | soil metagenome | biome: Arctic tundra; feature: Polygonal ground; material: soil | place: USA | collected 2011-09 | depth 0-0.5 m
CATCCTCCGCGCTGCGCTCCGCCGCCTTCAGCGCCACTCGCGCAGCCTCCGCCTGCTCGTCCGCGGCCGCGCGCGCCACGCGCGCAGCCGCTAGCTCCTCCTCGATCTGCGCGACGGCCTCGAGCTGCGCCTCGCGCTCGCTCTGCAGACCCGCGATCTCGCGCGCGATCTCCTGCTCGCGCATCGCCTCGATCTCCGCGAGCTCCGCCTCGAGTGTCGCGATCCGCTCGCCGCCCGCCGAGGAGCCGCGGTCGCCCTCGGCGTCGCCGGCGGCGTCCTGGCCGGCCAACTCCAGCTCGATCCGCTCGATCCGCCGCGACAGCGCCTGCGTTGCGGCACCCACCTGCTCCGCCCTCAGCTCCAGCCGCTCGCGCGCGCTGCGTGCCTCGTACACGCGGCGCGACAGCCCGTCGTGGCGCTCGGCGCGCTCGGCCAGCGCGCGCTCGGCGTGGCCGCGACGGTCGATCGTCTCCCGCAAACGCAGCTCGATCTCACCACTCCGCGCGCGCGCCTGCGCGACCTGCGCCTCCGCCGCGTCGAGCTCGACGCGGCGCTGGTGGGAGGTGTCCTGGGCGAGCTCCCAGCGCGCCTGCAGGATCTGACGCTCGAGGCGCTCGTGCAGCTCGGCCGCTTCTGCCTGGCGCTTGAGCGGCCGCAGACGCGTCCTCGCCTCGCGCTCGATGTCAAGCGCCCGGTCGAGGTTCTCCTGCGTGCGCTCGAGCTTCAGTTGAGCGCGACGGCGGCGCTTGCGGTGCTTGCCCAGCCCGGCCGCCTCCTCGATCAACAGACGCCGCTCGCGCGGCTTGGAGGTGACGATCGCATCGACGCGTCCCTGAGAGATCACCGAGTGGGTCTCCTTGCCGAGTCCCGTGTCGGACAGCACCTCGATCACGTCGGTCAGACGGCATCTCGCGCCGTTGAGCCTGTAGCCGCCTTCGCCGTTGCGGTCGAGGCGGCGCACGATCGAGATCTCGCTCAGCGGCAGGTCGACGGTGCCGTCGGAGTTGTCGAGCACGATCTCGACCTCGGCCGCGCTGCGCGCCTGCACGCCGCGACCGCCGCCGAAGATCACATCCTGCATCGACTGGCCGCGAATCGCCAGCGGCGACTGCTCGCCCATCGCCCACAGCACCGCGTCGGTGACGTTCGACTTGCCCGACCCGTTGGGCCCGACCACGACGCTGACGCCCTCGCCGAAATCGAGGTGGGTGCGGTCGGGGAACGACTTGAAGCCGTTGAGCGTGAGCGACTTCAGGCGCATCGCGAACCTGCCCCGGGCCCGCTCACTCGGCGCTCAGCGTCTCGACGGCCGCTCGCGCGGCCTCCTGCTCGGCGTGCTTCTTGCTGCGCCCGCGTCCCGCTCCGAGCTCCCGGCCCTCGACGCGCGCGATCACCGCGTAGGTGCGCTCGTGCGGCGGGCCCTCCTCTCCGGTGATCTCGTAGCTGACCTCCGCGCCGCGGCGCGCGAGCAGCTCCTGCAGCGCCGACTTGAAGTCCACGGGATTCTCGAGCGCCTCCTCGATCTCCGGCTCGAAGGCCTCCACGACCGCTTCGGCGGTCCGCTCGTATCCAGCGTGCAGGTAGCAGGCGCCGATCACCGCCTCGATCACCGAGGCGAGCACCCGCTCGGTCTCGACCAGCGCAGCCGCGCTTTCGCGGATTCCCAGCGGTGCCGCGGCACGCAGCCGCTCGGGCAGCGCGAGCCGCTCGGCGACCGCGCGGCATGACACGCCCGAGACGGCCTGCGCGCGGATCTTCGTCAGCCTGCCCGCACCGAAGCGCTCGGCCTCCAGGCGCGGGTACAGGTGCGTCGTCACCGCCAGCGACAGCACGCTGTCTCCGAGAAACGCCAGGCGCGCATAGGAATCGCTGCGCCGCTCGCTCCACGAGGCGTGGGTGAACACCTGCTTCGCGAGGTCCTCCGGAAGCTCCTCCAACAGATCGGCTAGCAGCATCATCGCCCCGCATCGTTGGTCCCGTCGTGGGCGACTACGAACGCCACGGCCTGGCCCACGGTGAGGATCTCCGCGGCCTGCTCGTCGGACATGCTCACGCCGTAGGTGTCCTCGAGCTCCTGCACGAGCGTGTAGAGATCGAGCGAGTCGGCCTCGAGATCCTCCTTGAAGCGGGTCGCTTCGGAGATCAGTCCCGGCTCGACGTCGAGCTCGTCGGCGAGGTGGTCGCGGATCAGCGCGAAGACCGGCTCGCTGGCCTGCTCGCTCATCGGCACACCGAGGCGCCGAGGTATCGAGACATGGAGGCGTTTGCGGCCGCGGCGCAGCGCATTTCGGGGGTCGAGATCGAAGGCGTCATCCTGCTTCGGGCAGGCTAGCGTCCGGCGCGGACACCGGCGAGCGCCTCAGCGCGCCGGCCTGCTCGAGCGCGCGATGCGTCTGCCCGACGAGGTCCTCCTGCGCGCCTCGCTGTGCCCGCAGGATCGCCTGGGCGAAGCCCGCGCGCGTGAAGCGCCCGTGCGGAACCACGCCGAGCCGGCGCAGACCGAGCAGGTAGGCCCCACCACTGGCCTCGGGGTCGATCTCGTCGCGAAACGCGCGCAGCGCTGCGCGCAGCAGCAGCCCGCCGAGCTTCGCCTTGGGCGAGGACATCGCCGCCTCGCGGACCGCGCCGAGCATCGTCTGAGAGACGCCCTCGATCAGCTTCAGCGCGATGTTGCCGGTGAAGCCGTCGGTCACGATCACATCCGCTGCGCCGCCCATCACGTCGCCGCCCTCCACGTTGCCGACGAACTCGAACGCGTCGAGGCCCGACGCGGCCCGCTCCGCCAGCTCGGCATGCGCTTCGAGCACCAGCGTGCTGCCGCGCTCGGACTCCTCGCCGTTGGACAGCAGCCCCACGCGCGGATGCTCCACCCCCAGCACCGTCCGCGCCAGCGCGGCGCCCATGTAGGCGAACTGCACCAGGTGCTCGCGGCGAGCCTCGGCACTGGCGCCGACGTCCAGCAGCGTCACCGGTCGGTGCGGCACCGGCACCGGGATCGCGAGCGCCGGGCGGTAGATGCCGGGCGCTCGCTTGATGTTGAAGGTGCCGGCAGCGAGCGCGGCGCCGGTGGCGCCGGCGCACACGAGCGCCTGCGCCCTGCCGTCGGCGACGGCGCGCGCGGCCATCACGATCGACGCCTGGGGAGTCGTGCGGGCGGCCCGCACCGGATCCTGGGCCTTGGCGATCGAGATCGGGGCGTCGATGACCTCCACGCCGGCGGGCAGAGCTGGAAGCTCGTCGACGGGACCGAACAGGAGCACGCGTGCCCCCTGCTCCGCCGCGATGGCGGCGCCGGCCGCAACCTCGGCGGGGCCGAGATCGGCACCGTTGCAGTCGACCGCGACGATCGGCTGCTCGCGACGCTCGGCTGATGCTGGTGACGGGGAGGGCGAGGCCCCTGGGGTCACCGCGGGCTAGTGATCGTGGTCGTGATCGTGCCCACCGGGCGCCACGATCTCGCGGCCCGCGTATGTGCCGCACACGGGGCACACCCGGTGCGGCCTGCGTGGGCTGTGGCACTGCGGGCACGTGTTGAGAGCGGGCGCGCCGATCTTGTGCTGCGCGCGTCGCTTCGCCGTGCGGCTGTGCGATTGCTTTTTCTTGGGGACGGCCATCGGCTCGCAAAGGCTACCAGGGTGGGTGGGACTTCGGGTGGGCGGGACTTCAACTTCTCTACTCGAGCTTCAGCTCGCGGAGCTTGGCCCAGCGCGGGTCCGGCTCGGCCTCATGGTGATGCTCGGGGCCCGCCTCGTTGAGGTCCGCGGCACAGATCGGGCACAGCCCAGCGCAGTCCTCGCGGCACAGCACCTTCGCCGGCATCGCCAGCGCGAAGGCGTCGCGCGCCCATGCCGCCAGGTCGAGCTTCTCGTCGCGCACGTATGGGCTGTCGAGCTCCTCGCCCTCCCCCGGCCGGTCGACCTCCCGGGCATCCACCTCGACCGCTGGGCGGGCGTCCTTCAGACATCGCATGCACGGCCCGAGCACCGCCGCGGTGAAGCGCAGGCCGAGCGCGTAGCCGCCGCCGACCATCTTCGAGACGCTCAACTCGACCGGCGCGCGCGGAGGGTCGGCGACATAGCGCTCGCTGCCCAGCATCAGCGGGTCGATCGGGACCTCCAGCACCAGCCGTCGTCCCTCACCGGCGGTCAGCCGCAGGGCTGCAAGGTCGAACTCGTGAGCTAGGGCTGCCATCGCCATCCAGGCTAGCGAGCTGCTCGCGCGAGGCTAAGCGTGCGTGTGGAGCTCCCGCTTGAGGATCTTGCCGGTCGCGTTGCGGGGCAGCTCGCTCATGAACACGACCTCCCGCGGGACCTTGTAGCGCGCGAGATTCTGCTTCACGTAGGCCTGCACGTCGGCCTCGCTCAGATCGGCGTCCTCGTGCGCGACCACGAACGCCCTCAGGCGCTGGCCGAACTTCTCGTCCGCGACGCCGACGACCGCCGCCTCCTCGATCTGCGCGTGGTCGGCGAGCAGATCCTCGACCTCTCGCGGAAACACGTTCTCGCCGCCGCTGACGATCATTTCGTCGTCGCGGCCGTCGACGAACAGCCGGCCGCCCTCGTCGAAGCGCCCCACGTCCCCGGTGCTCATCAGGCCCCGCACGATCTCCTTGCCGCCACCGCCGGTGTATCCGTCGAACATCATCTCGTTCGCCACGAAGATCCGCCCGCCCTCACCTGGTCCGACCTCCCGGCCGTCGGCGTCGAGCAGCTTGACGATCGTGCCGAGCGGCGCTCGCCCGGCGGTTCCCGGAGCGGCGCGGAGATCCTCCGGCGTGGCGATCGTCGCCCACGCCACCTCGGTCGAGCCATAGAGGTTGTAGAGCACCTCGCCGAACGTGTCCATCGCCCTGGTGGCCATCTCCCCGGGGAGCGCCGAGCCGCTCAGCGCGATGATCTTCAGACAGCGCAGGTCGTAGCGCGAGATCGTCTCGGGACCCAGGTCGAGGATCCGCTGGAGCATCACGGGAACCAGCGCCAGCGCGCTTGCCCGGTGGTGGGCGACAGCCCGGAGCGTGTCCTCGGGATCGAACCTCCGGCGCAGCACGAGCGTCGAGGCGAGCGGCATCGCGATCGTGAAGTGGGCGTACCCCCAGGAGTGGAACATCGGCGCCGCAACCATCGTCGTCTCTCTCGCGCGCAGCGGGATCTTCGAGAACAGCGAGGCGACCGGCGCGATCGAGTCGGGCTGCTTGCGCGCCGCGCCCTTCGGCGTCCCCGTCGTGCCCGAGGTCAGGATCACGACACGTCCCTTCTCGACCGGCGGGTCCAGTTCGGAGTCCGCGCCGCGCGCGATCAGATCCTCGAGGCGCTCGTCCGCGGGCTCAGAGCCGGGCTCGCTCCACGCGACGAAACGCTTGCGGTGCTCGGCGCCGTTCCGCACCAGTCCCGCGAACTCTTCGTCGTAGATCACCGCGACCGGTTCCTCGCGCGCCAGCACATCGGTTATCTGCGGGCCCGCGAACGCCGTGTTGAGATACAGCGCGCTCGCGCCGAGCTTCGAGCAGGCGATCGTCGCGTCGATGAAGCCGCGGTGGTTGCGGCACATGATCGCCACGCCGTCCTGTTCGGCGATCCCGGCACGACGCAGCTCGTTGGCGAGCGCGTTGGTGCGACGGTGGACCTGCGCGAAGGTCAGCGTGCCGCGCTCGTCCACGATCGCCGTGCGGTCCGGAAAGCGGATCGCCGAGCCCGCGTATGCCGCGGCCGGCGTCGGGCCCCAGCGGCGCAGCGCGACCAGCGAGCGCACCGCCTTGTCGGGCCGCGTCGGCGCCACCATGCCGGTGTCCAGCAGCGTCTTGACCACGGAGAGCTTGTGCCGTACGGCTCGAGCGTTCACGTGCTGACCCTACCCAAAATCCGGTTCTCGCAGTGCGTTTGAGTCGGACACGTCGTCATCGGAGCCGCTGGCGAGAGGAGCTTTTCCGTCCGGCGCATGGGCGGGTTCGATGAGCTTTTCCGGTCGGCACATGTGCCGACCGGCCGGGTCGCACATGTGCGACCCGGGGCCATGCCGCATGCGGCATGGCCGTCTGCGAGCGCTCTAAAGCTCTCGGGCGCCTAGCTCACTTCGGCGGGCTCGTCCTTGCCTTGCAGGCGCTCACGTCCGCGTTGCACGGCCGCGATGAACTTCGACAGGTTGATCTCGAGCGTGTTGAGGATCTCATCGGCGTAGTCCTCGGCGCCGAGCCGGATCTCGCGCTCGCGGGCGCGGGCGTCCTCGACGATGTCCTCGGCGGCGCGCTCGGCCTGCTTGGTGACCTCCTCGTCGCCGACGAGGCGCTCCTGGCGCTCGCGCGCGTCCTTGATGATCCGCTCGGCCTCCTTCTTGGCCTCCGCGAGCATCTCCTGGCGCTCCTTGACGATCCACCGGGCCTGCTTGATCTCCTCGGGGATGGTCGCTCGCATCTGGTCGAGGATGTCGTAGATCTCCTCCTTGTCGACGCGAACCTGATCGGTCATCGGCACCGATTTCGCGTTGTGCACGAGGTCGTCGAGCTTGTCTATGAGTACGAGCACGTCCATCTAGAAGGCTCCTCCGCGGCGCGTCAGGCCCCACGGGGCGTCGATGAGATTCTGCATCAGGTCTCGCATTTCCATTTCGTCAGCGTGTCAGCTCTTCCTGCAAGCGCCGGACGACCTCCTCGGGTACGAGATCGTCGATCCGGCCTCCGAACGTGGCGAGCTCCTTGACGCCACTGGATGAGAGGAAACTGTACTGCGGGCTGGCCATCAGGTACACCGACTCGATTCCCGGGTCCTGACGGCGGTTGAGCTGATTCATCTCGAGCTCGTACTCGAAGTCGGAGATCGCGCGCAGGCCCTTGACGATCGTCCGCGCGCCGATGCTGCGCGCGAAGTCGACCACGAGCGTCGAGAACGGCTCGACACGAACCGTGTCCAGATCCGTCAGCGCGCGCTCGATGAAGCCGACGCGCTCGTCGATCCCGAACAGCGCGCTGTTCTTGCGCACCGAGCGGTTGACCACCGCGACGACGACCTCGTCGTACAGGTTGGCGGCCCGCCGAATCACGTCGAGGTGGCCGTTCGTGATCGGGTCATAGCTGCCCGGGCACACGGCGATTGCGTTCTCAGGTCGTGTCATGTGTGAAGGTGGATTGTGATCGAAGTGTCGCCGTAGCGTTTTTGGCGCTCGACATCCATCGCCAGCTCGAGCGGCGCGCGACGGTCGCTCTCGACGACGACGCGCGCTCCCGGTCTCAGCAGCGGCTGGAGCACCGCCTGCAGGGCGGGGCCCCACTCGGATGCCTGCCGGTATGGAGGGTCGATGAAGAGGAGATCGTATGTCTCTTCGGCCGCCCGTGCGCTCCGCAGCGCCGCGAGCACGTCCAGCCGGCGCACTTCGGCGACGTCCGCGCCGAGCCCGAGCGCCGCCAGATTGCCGCTCAGGATCTGTGCGACCGCGGCGTCACGCTCGACGAACACGGCGCGTGCCGCGCCGCGCGACAGCGACTCGATCCCCATCGCGCCCGTGCCGGCGAAGAGATCGAGCACGTGCTCCCCTGCGAGCTCTCCGAGCGTCGAGAAGACGGCCTCGCGCACACGGCCTGACGTAGGCCTGGTCCCCCGCCCCGGCGGCGCCTGCAGACGCCTGCCCCCGAGCGCTCCGGCGATCACTCGCATGCACTCACCGTAACGGCGGTGCGCTGCGGTGCGGTGCGGTGCGCTGCGGTGCGGTGCGGTGCGGTGCGGTGCGGTCTGCGAGCCTAGATCGGGATCGGCTCGAGGGCCTCGGCGCCGAGCAGGCGTTCGAGCTCGCCCGCGAGGAGCACGTGCTCCGGCGCCAGCAGCTCGGGGTCCGACGCGACGATCGCCTCCGCCCGCGCCCTCGCGAGCTCCAGCAGCTGCGCGTCCTGCGGCAGCGACGCGATGCTGAAGTGACCGAACCCCGACTGGCGCGTGCCGCTCAGCTCGCCCTCGTTGCGCAGCTCGAGATCCAGCTCCGCCAGGCGAAAGCCGTCGGAGTGCTCGACGAGCGCCCGCAGCCTCGCGGATCCGAGAGCGCTCGGCTGGCCGATCAGGAAGCAGCGCGCGCGGTGCTCGCCGCGGCCGACCCGGCCGCGCAGCTGGTGCAGCTGCGACATCCCGAAGCGCTCAGCGTTCTCGATCAGCATCACGGTCGCGTTCGGCACGTCGATGCCGACCTCGATCACTGTCGTGGCGACCAGCACATCGGCCTGCCCCGAGGAGAACGCAGCCATCGCCTCCTGCTTCTCGGCGGGACGCATGCCACCGTGCAGCAGCGCAAGCTGAAAACCCGCGAGCTCGCCCTCGGCAAGTCGCGCGAGCTCGGCCGTCGCAGCCCGCAGCTCGCCCTGTGAGGAGCCCGCGCCCGCAACCGCGACCCCGCCAGCTTGCTCGGGCGGGATCTCGGCGACCTCGATCAGTGGGCAGACGACGAACGCCTGGCGACCGGCGGCGAGCTCGCCGCGCAGATGCTCGTATGCACGCGCTCGCTCGGCCTCGCTGCTCAGCAGCCGGGTGTCGATCGGCTGACGGCCGTGCGGAAGCTCGCGCAGCTTGCTCGTGTCGAGATCGGGATAGCGCGCCAGCGCGAGCGTGCGCGGGATCGGCGTCGCGGTCATGTGCAGCGTGTGCGGCGGGCGCAGCGGATCCTGCTCTTCGAGGGCCGCGCGCTGACGCACTCCGAAGCGGTGTTGCTCGTCGATCACCGCGACGGCGAGCGCGCGGAAGCGCACGTCCGGCTCGATCAGCGCGTGCGTGCCGACGATCAGCGAGAGCTCGCCGCTCTCGAGCTTGGCGAGGTGCTCGCGGCGGCGGCGCGCAGGCGTCGAGCCGGTCAGCAGAGCAGCCGCCACCGGCTCGGCCCCTAGCAGCCGCTGAATCGTGGCGAAATGCTGCTCTGCGAGAGTCTCCGTCGGTGCCATCAGGGCCGTCTGCAGGCCGTGCTCGACCGCCCTCAGCATCGCGTACAGGGCCACGACCGTCTTGCCGCTGCCGACCTCGCCCATCAACAGCCGCTGCATCGGGCTCGAGCGCTCGAGATCCTCGCGAATCGCTGCAACGGTGCGACGCTGATCGCCGGTCAGCTCGAACGGCAGACCGCTCTGAAGCCAGCGCTCGGTGAGCGTTGGCTCCTCGCGCAGCGCGTGTGCGCCGGTCTGCGCCCTGCGACGGGCGCGGCGGCGCAGGAACAGAAGCTGGGTCAGCAGCAGCTCCTCGAAGGCTAGGCGCCGACGGCCGGTCTCCACCTCCTCACGGCTGCGCGGGAAGTGCATCGCGGCGAGCGCGCTCGCACGGTCGGGCAGGCGCTCGGTCACGCGCGTGGCCGCCGAAAGCGCCTCGGTCACGTCCGCGAGCGCGTGCCTGGCGCCCTGCACCAGCGTCAGGATCTGAGTCGAGGTGACGCCCTCGGCCGCTGCATAGTGCGCGACCGCGTCCCGTCCGGCGCTCTCCGCCGGTTGCGTGCCGAGGCTCTCCTGGGCCGGTGCGTGATGGGATACGCCGAAGCCGCCGCGCCCGTCGGACTTCCCGTGCAGCAACAGCCGCGTGCCCGGCGGATAGCGCTCGACCAGCCACGGCTGGTTGAAGAACGTCGCGCGCATGCTCGCCGTCGTGTCGAACACGGCGGCTTCCACGAGCGGGCGCATGCCGCGGCGGCGCACCGGGCGCGCGCTGATGCTGCGCACCTCCACCGCGACCGTCGCCTGCTCGCCCGCGCCGAGCGCGCCGACGGTGCGAGCCTCGCGGCTGTCTGTCGGCAGGTGTTCCAGCAGGTCGCCTACGGTGCGCAGACCGAGCGCGTGGAGTCCGGCGGCCATCTTCTTGGCCGGAGCCTCGAGCGGGACCTCCAGGCGCGAGGGCCGCGGCCAGCGCAGCGGCGCTGCCGTCAACTCGGCACGACTGAGACCACGGGTCGAGGCGAACGCCGGCGTCGACGGTAGCGAGCTCACGGGGTCGCGCGCGGCCCCCAGGTCCGGCGTATGAGGCGGGCTCGCCGGCATCGGCCGCCCATCATGATCGCGACGGCGGTCGTAACGGCGACGGTCTCGCCGGGGCTCACTCGGCGGCGAGCAGCCACCAGTAGGCGGCCTGGCCGCCCTGACGCAGCTCGAGCTCGATTCCCCCGTTGATCATCTCCTCGACCGCTCCGAGGCCCAACGGCGCCCCCTCGCCGGCCAGGACGCTGATCAGCTCGGGGTCCAAGTCTCCCTCGACGCCCTCGGCGAGGACGCTCAGGACCGCCTGGAGGGTCTCGCGCGGGTCGCCCCAGGCAAGCACCTCGTCCTCCACGAAGCCGACCGCCTCGCCGCGGCTGAAGCGACCCTGGGCGTCGTCGCGCGCCGCCGGAGCGACGGCGCCGGTGCGCACGCGCGCCAGCGCCAGCGCCAGCGCCTGTCCGTTCTCCTCGATCGACCGATCGAGTGCCAGCACCACGGCTGCCGCCAGCCCGGCCTGCTGGCTCATCGTCGGCGCGACGAGGACCTGCTTGTCGGACAGCCGGGCGGCGTGCTCGGCGGCCATGATCACGTTCGCGCTGTTCGGCAGCAGGACGACCTCCTCGGCCGGGACGTCGTGGATTCCCGCCAGCAGGTCGTAGGTCGACGGGTTCAGCGTCGGGCCGCCGTCAATCGTATGCACGCCGAGCTCCTCGAACATCTGCCGTAGACCCTCGCCGTTGACGACGGCGACCGCGCCGCAGCGCAACCGCTCGCGTCCCTCATCTGGCTGTCCGCCGCCGGCGCCCAAGGAGGTCGGTGCGCTCTCCGCGACACCCGCGCCGGTCTCGCGGACGCCGACGAGCTCGGCCTCCCCGCTGAGGCGCCCCTGTCGCTCGGCGACCTGCGCGTGCATGTCGGCGACGTCGAGATGGGAGACGTCGCCGGCGTCGGCGAAGACCGCCGTCGCGAGCCCCGGCTGGTCGGTGTGGAGATGGATCTTCAGGGTGCTCGTGTCGCCGACCACGAGCACCGAGTCGCCGAGCTCCTCGAGCGGCCCGATGAAGCGGCTCGGGCTCAGCCCGCTGCCGGTGACGGCGAAGTTGGTGCAGAAGCGATACGTGCCCGAGCTGTGCTGCGGATGCGTGATGCGCGCCGGCTCGTAATGGTCGAGCTGCGGGGGGTCCTCCCCTCGCAGCGCCGCCACGACTCCGGCGAAGATGATCGTGAGGCCGTAGCCGCCGGCGTCGACCACGCCCGCGTCGCGCAGCGCCGCGAGCAGCTCGGGCCCGCGCTTGACCGAGTCCTGCCCGGCATGGACCGCGCTCTCGAGTGCCGCCGCGATCACCATGTCCTGCGCGCGCGGCTCGGTCGCCGGTCCGAGGCGCGGATTCTCGGGACTGTGGGCGACGTCGGTGACGATCCGGTGGGCCATCTCCCGGGCAACCGTCAGGATCGTGCCCTCGGCCGGCTCGCGCACGGAGGAGTAGGCGCGATCGGCGGCGTTGGCGAGCGCGGCGCCGATCAGCGTCGCGTCGATCAGCTGACCCGGGCGACTGATGAGCTCCTCGGCCGCGCCGCGAATCAGCTGCGAGAGGATCACCCCGGAGTTTCCCCGCGCGCCGAGCAGGGCCGAGCGGGCAACCGACTGAACGATCTCCTCACGGCCAATCTCGTCGATCGTGCGATGCTCGTCGGTGCCCTGCAGGCGGTCGAGCTCCTCGAGCACTGCGCGCAATGTCAGCGCCATGTTGTCGCCCGTGTCGCCGTCCGCCACGGGAAACACATTGAGGTCGTTGACCTCCTGACGGCGCGATTCCAGATGAGCCAGCGCGCCCGCCACGGCAGCACGAAAGCGGACCAGATTGGTATCGGTCACAGCGACACGTCTATCAGCTTCACCGGGTGCCCCGTATGCAGGCCAGCAGATGGCCTACCGACCGAGGACGCGGCCCGACGCCGCCTGACATCGCGTTCTGTAGGGCCGATGGGCAAGTCAGGCAAGGACGAACCCCTCCGGGGCACAGGCAGTTCGCGTGGCCTGCTTTGCATGCGAGCGACCGAGGACGCCGCCCGGCGCCGTCGACACATCGCGTTCTGTAGGGCCGATGGGCAAGTCAGGCAAGGACGCAGAGAGCGTGGCGTGCTTCGCACGCGAGCGACCGAGGACGCCGCCCGGCGCCGCCCAGCGGGCCTACAGGGCCTTGGTTACCTTGCCGGCTTTTAGACAGCGCGTGCACACGTAGACGCGCCTGGGCGCCTTGCCGACGAGGATCCTGACCTTCTGCAGGTTCGGATCGAAGCGCCGCTTGGTCGCGACCATCGAGTGGCTGCGGCTCTGGCCGAACGCCGGACCCTTGCCGCAGCTGTGACATACCTTTGCCATTCGCGGCAGTCTAGCCGCTCGCGAGTTGCGACCGCAGCGCCGCCAGCCTGACGACCGCCTCGGCGGCGTGGCGGCCCTGGTCGCGCTTGTCTCCGCCCGCCCGCGCCAGCGCCTGCTCCATCGTCTCGCAAGTCAGCACACCGAACGCGCACGGAACGCCTGTGTCGAGCTGCACCCGCATGATCCCCGCCGCGGTCTCCGCGCAGACGAAGTCGTAGTGGTCGGTCTCGCCGCGGATCACCGCGCCGAGACAGGCGACGCCTGCAAAGCGCCCCGATCTCGCCGCGTAGGCCGCCGCCGGCGCGAGCTCGAAGGCACCCGGCACGTCGAACACCTCGACGCTCGCGCCGTGCTGCTCGAACTCGGCTTGCGCGCCCGCGAGGAGGCGCTCGGCGAGCTCCTCGTAGAAGCGCCCGACCGCGATCGCGAAGGTCTGGCTCACCTGTTGGCGGGATCGCCGCCGTCGGGATTGCCGCCGCGCTCGGCGCGCAGCAGCTCCTCGTCGAGGTTCAGGCCCTGATGGTGGAGCGTGTGGCCCATCCGCTGGGCCTTCGTACGCAGGTACGCCTCGTTGTGCACGTTGGGTGCGTGCTCGATCGGGATCTGGCCGCTGACCGACAGGCCGTATCCCTCGAGGCCGCGGATCTTCTTCGGATTGTTCGTCAGGATCCTGATCGAGGAGAGACCGAGGTCCACGAGGATCTGTGCGCCGATGCCATAGTCGCGCAGGTCCGCAGGCAGGCCGAGGCGCTCGTTGGCTTCGACGGTGTCAAAGCCCTCCTCCTGCAGCCGGTAGGCGCGCAGCTTGTTGAGCAGGCCGATCCCGCGGCCCTCCTGGGAGAGATACAGCAGCACTCCCTGTCCCTCGCGCTCGATCATCGCGAGCGCCGATTCGAGCTGCTCGCCGCAGTCACAGCGCAGCGAGTGGAACACGTCGCCGGTGAGGCACTCGGAGTGCACGCGGACGAGCACGTCCGGCTTGCCCGCGACTTCGCCCTTGACGAGCGCCACATGGTGCTTCTCGTCGACCAGCGAGCGGTATCCGACGGCTTCGAAGTCGCCGAAGGTCGTCGGCAGTCTGGTCGCCACCACGCGCTCGACCAGCTTGTCGTGGCGGCGGCGGTAGGCGATCAGGTCGGCCACCGTGACCATCGAGAGGCCGTGGCGCGCGCAGTACTGGACCAGGTCTGGAACACGCGCCATCGTGCCGTCGTCGTTCATCACCTCGCAGATCACGCCGGCGGGGTTCAGGCCCGCGAGGCGCGCAAGATCAACCGCCGCCTCGGTCTGCCCGGCGCGCTCCAGCACGCCGCCCGCGCGGCTCTTCAGCGGAAACACGTGGCCGGGCTGGACGAGATCGCGGGGCCGGCTCTCGGGGTCGATCGCGACCTGGATCGTGTGGGCGCGGTCGTGCGCCGAGATACCCGTCGTGACTCCCTCGCGCGCCTCGACCGAGACCGTGAAGGGCGTTTCGAAGGAGGACTCGTTCTTCGCCGCCATCAGATCCAGGCCGAGCTCGTCGCAGCGCTCGGATGTCAGCGACAGGCAGATCAGGCCCCTGCCCTCCTTGGCCATGAAGTTGATCGCCTCCGGCGTCGCGAACTGCGCTGCGAGCGTGAGATCGCCCTCGTTCTCGCGGTCTTCGTCGTCGCACACGACGACCATCTTGCCCTCGCGGATCTCTCCGATCGCCTGCTCGATCGTCGCGAACGGAGTCGTTGTGGGGGGCCCGCTCATGCGCGTGCCTGCAGCAGCCGCTCGACGTGCTTTGCCAGGATGTCGACCTCGATGTTCACAGGCGAACCCTCGCTGATCCGGCCGAGATTTGTCCGCTCGAGCGTCTCGGGGATCAACGAGACGGCGAAACCGTCGTCTGACACAGAGCTGACGGTAAGGCTGACACCGTCGAGCGCAACCGAGCCCTTCTCGACCAGATAGCGCGTCAGCCCGCTGTCAGCTTCGATCTCGAGCACGCGCGCGAATCCCTCCTCGCGGGCGCCACGCACGACGCCGGTGCCATCGACGTGACCCTGCACGACGTGTCCGCCGAGCCTGTCGCCGGCTCGCAGCGGCAGCTCGAGGTTGACCGCCGAGCCCGCCCTCAGGCGCCCCAGCGAGGAGCGCTCGAGCGTCTCGATCATCGCCTGTGCGCTGAAGCTGCCGTCCTCGATCGCGGTGGCCGTCAGGCACACGCCGTTGACCGCCACCGAGTCGCCCTCACGCAGCTCTCCCGCGAGGCGCCCCGCGATGCGCAGGGTGGCCCCGTCCGCGTCCTGCTCCAGGGAGGTCACGCTGCCGAGCTCTGCGACCAGGCCGGTGAACATCAGCTGCCATCCGTCGCCGTCATCATCGCCTCACCACTCCCGCAACCTGGCGGAAATCAACAGATCCCCACCGACGCTCTCGCAACTCATCGTCAGCGCTCGCAACGCCTCGGAGATGCGCTCCACGCCTTCGCCCTCGAGCGGATCGCGGGCTGCGCTGCCGCCGAGCAGCAGCGGGGCCAGGAAGAGACGAATTTCGTCGATCTCACCGGCGTCCAGGAACGCGCCCGCCAGATGCGGCCCGCCCTCCAGCAGCACCGAGGCCACACCGAGGGCGCCCAGCTGATCCAGGCCGGAGCGCACACGCGCGGGCTCGTTTTCCCCGGTCGCCACCAGCACCTGCACGCCGGCGGCCTCGAGCGCGTCGGTGTCCGCTCGTGCTGCCGCCCGCGAGACGACGACGGTCAGCGGGATCTCGGCGGCGGCCGCGACGAGCTGGGACCCCGGCGGGATGCGCGCGAGCGAGTCGAACACCACGCGCCGCGGCTGGTCGCCCGGATCGATGCGGCCGCAGCGACCGGGAACCCCGACGCCGCGCTCGGGTCCGCCGCCCTGACCGCGCTGATGAGCAGTGCGGAAGCCCTGCCGGTGGATCTGGACCGCCTCAGCGAGCGCGCCGATGCCGAGCGCGACAGGCTCACCGCCCATCTCGCCGACAGCTGCGCACGGATCGATCCGAGCCGCCCGGCCCTCGAGGTGGCGCGCGAGCTCGTGCGTGATCACCCGGACGCCGATGGCGTCATCGAGGCCGCGCGCGTCTGGACGCAGCGCGCCATCGACTTCACCGCCGAGCATGACCTGGTGCCCTTCTCCGACGGTGAGTGCCAGGTCGGCCTCGCCCCGGAAAGCAGGCGCTGGGCGATGGCGATGATGGCGCCGGCCGCACCGGGCGAGCCCGAGGGACCCTCCTGGTACCACATCACGCCGCCCGACCCGTCCTGGCCGGAGCACGAGATCGAGGAGTGGCTGGAGGTCTTCAGCGACACGACGCTGCCGGGCATCACCGTCCATGAGGTCGCGCCCGGGCACTTCTCGCACGGCCGCGCCATCCTGCGCGCCGTCGGCCCGGTCCGCCGGACGCTGCACTCGGAGGCGTTCGTCGAGGGCTGGGCGCACTATGCGGAGGAATTGTGCGTCGAGGAAGGCTTCTGCGCGGATGACCCGCGCTTCGCGGTCGGTGTCTGGCTGGAGTCGCTCGTCCGGGTCACCAGGCTGGCCTGCGCCATCGGCGTGCACACCGCCGGGATGACCGTCGCCGACGCGGCGCGCCGGTTTGAGTCGGATACCCACATCAGTGGCTCTGCCGCCCTGTCGGAGGCTCGCCGGGCTACGTTCGACCCCACTTACGGCCGCTATACCTGGGGCAAGCTAGAGATCATGGACCTGCGCGAGCGCGCCAAGAAGCAGTGGGGCGTGGCGTTCTCCCTGAACAGGTTCCACACGGCCATGCTGACCCTGGGCTCCCCCCCGCTGGGGCTCCTCGGTACCGCGATAGAGCGCGGCTAGCTAGCCGGTGGTGTCGCCGGGCACGACCATCCCGGTCTCGTAGGCCAGGATCACCGCCTGGACCCGGTCGCGCAGGCCGAGCTTGGCCAGCAGATGGCCGACGTGCGTCTTGACCGTGGCCTCGCCGACGAACAGGTCGGCGGCTATCTCGGAGTTCGTGCGACCGCGCGCCAGCCGCAGCAGGATGTCCCGCTCCCTGGCGGTCAGCGAGGCTAGCCGGGAGGGCGACGGCGCGGTCTCCGGCGGCCGACGGGCGAATGCCTCGATGAGTCGCATGGTCACCGACGGTGCCAGCAGCGCGTCGCCCGCCGCAACGCGCCGGACGGCGGCTATGAGGTCGTGTCGCGGGGAGTCCTTCAGCAGGAACCCGCTGGCGCCCGCTCGCAATGCCTCGTACACGTAGTCGTCCAGGTCAAACGTGGTCAGCATGACCACCCTGGGCCCGGTCGACCGGTCTCCCCCGGTTATCCGCCGGGTGGCCTCCAGCCCGTCCATCTCGGGCATGCGCACGTCCATCAGCACGACATCGGGGGCCGTCGCGACGGCCGCCGCGACGGCCTGCGCTCCGTTGGCCGCCGCACCGACCACGAGGATGCCGTCGGCGGCCTCGAGGATGACGCAGAACCCGGATCTGACTAGCTCCTGGTCGTCGACGACCAGGACGCGGATGGGGTCTGGCGGGGCGCCGGCGGTCATAACCTGGGCAGCTTAGCGGTCACGGCGAAGCCTCCGGCGCCGGTCGGGCCGACCGTCAGGGTGCCGCCGCCGGACGCCACTCGCTCGGCGATGCCGGCC
>OLKX01000204.1_pt1 | contig 16723 bp, 15 predicted proteins | sample 1604201 | NCBI WGS metagenome assembly OLKX01 (sample SAMEA104055716, study PRJEB20765) | soil metagenome | biome: Arctic tundra; feature: Polygonal ground; material: soil | place: USA | collected 2011-09 | depth 0-0.5 m
CTGGCGAAGGCGGCGCGGATGACCATGCCGTGGCAGACGACGAGGGCGGGGAGCTCGCCTGCCTCGATGTCGGCGATGGCGGCGGCGACGCGGTGCTCCTGCTGGGCGAAGGACTCGCCGCCGGGGAAGGCGAAGTCGGACTCGGCTGCGACGAAGGAGTCGAACAGCCCTGGTGCCTCGGCGCGGACGTCGAGGAAGCTGCGGTCGGTCCAGTCGCCCGCGTCGGTCTCCATCAGACGGGCGTCCTCGACGGGCTCCAGGCCGATGCGCGCGGCGACGATCGCGGCCGTTTCGCGTGCTCTGAGGAGCGGGCTCGACCAGAGCGCCGCGAACGGCAGCTTGGCGGCCCGCTCGGCAAGCTCGGCGGCCTGGGCGCGACCGGTGTCGTCGAGTGGAACGGGCAGGTGCCCCTGGAAGCGGCCCTCGAGGTTGTAGGCGGTCTGCCCGTGACGGGCGAGGTAGACGCCGGTGGCGGCGCGCTCGGTCAGGATCGCTCGAATCGGTCGAGGCTCATGACCTTCTCCCAGGCGGCCGCGAAGTCGCGGACGAACTTCTCGCCGGCGTCGTCGCAGGCGTAGACCTCCGCCAGCGCCCGCAGCTCCGAGTTCGAGCCGAAGACGAGGTCGACCGAGGTGGCGGTCCAGGAGACCTCGCCGGTCCGGCGATCGCGCCCCTCGTAGAGGTTCGCGCCCGCCGGCTTCCACTCAGTGCCCATGTCGAGCAGGTTGAGGAAGAAGTCGTTGCTCAGCGTCCCCGGCCGCTCGGTGAGGACCCCGTGCGCCGAGTGCCCGAAGTTCGCATCGAGCGCGCGCAGGCCGCCGATCAGGACGGTCATCTCCGGAGCGGTCAGGGTCAGCATGTAGGCCCGTTCCAGGAGCCCATGCTCGAGTGCAAGATCCTCGCCCGCGCCGAAGTAGTTGCGGAAGCCGTCGATGGTCGGCTCGAGCACGGCGAACGAATCCGCGTCGGTCTGCTCCTGGGAGGCGTCGGTGCGCCCGGGGGTGAACGCAACGGAGATGTCGTGCTCGGCGTGCTTCGCTGCCTGCTCGACGGCCGCGCATCCACCGAGGACGATCAGATCGGCCAGCGAGACCTTCTTCGGAGGAGCCTGCGAGCTGTTGAAGTCCTGCTGGATCTGCTCGAGCGCTCCAAGCGCTGCGGCGAGCTCGGCAGGTTCGTTGGTCTCCCAGTCCTTCTGCGGCGCGAGGCGGATCCGCGCCCCGTTGGCGCCGCCGCGCTTGTCGGTGCCGCGGAACGAGCTCGCCGAGGACCAGGCGGTGGCGATGAGCCGCGAGATCGAGAGTCCCGAGGCGAGGATCTTCTCCTTCAGCGAGGCGATCTCCGCCTCGCCGATCAACTCGTGATCGACGGGGGGAACGGGGTCCTGCCAGATCTGCGCCGGCGGGATCCAGGGGCCGAGGTAGCGCGAGAGCGGCCCCATGTCGCGGTGGAGCAGCTTGTACCAAGCCTTCGCGAACGCCTCCGCGAGTTGGTCGGGATTCTCATAGAAACGTTTCGAGATCGGTCCGTAGATCGGGTCGAGCTTGAGCGCCAGGTCGGTCGTCAGCATCATCGGCGCGTGCCGCTTGGAGGGGTCGTGAGCGTCCGGCACCGTGTCCCGGGCCTCGGGGTTCTTGGGGGTCCATTGCTGCGCTCCGGCGGGGCTCTTGGTCAACTCCCAGTCGTAGCGGAACAGGTTCTCCAGGAAGCCGTTGTCCCAGCGCGTCGGCTCGTTCGTCCATGCGCCCTCCAGCCCGCTTGTGAGCGTGTCGGCGCCGTTGCCCCTGCCCGCGCTGTTCTTCCAGCCGAGGCCCTGCTGCTCGAGCGGGGCGGCCTCGGGCTCGGGGCCGAGATTGCTCGGATCGACGGCGCCGTGCGTCTTTCCGAAGGTGTGGCCGCCGATGATCAGCGCCACCGTCTCCTCGTCGTTCATCGCCATGCGGGCGAACGTCTCGCGGATGTCCACGGCGGCCGCGAGCGGGTCGGGGTTGCCGCCGGGACCCTCAGGGTTCACGTAGATGAGGCCCATCTGAACGGCGCCGAGGGGCTTGGCCAGCTCGCGCTCTCCGCTGTAGCGCCCTTCGCCCAGCCACGTGTCCTCGCTGCCCCAGAAGATCTCCTGCGGCTCCCAGATGTCCTCGCGCCCGAAGCCGAAGCCGAAGGTCTGGAAGCCCATCGACTCCATCGCCACGTTGCCCGTGTAGACGAGCAGGTCGGCCCAGGAGATCTTGCGGCCGTACTTCTGCTTGATCGGCCACAGCAGCCGGCGCGCCTTGTCGAGGCTCGCGTTGTCGGGCCAGCTGTTGAGCGGCGCGAAGCGCTGCGCGCCGCTGCCGCCACCGCCCCGTCCGTCGGTGATGCGATAGGTCCCGGAGGCGTGCCAGCTCATGCGGATGAAGAGCGGTCCGTAATTGCCGTAGTCCGACGGCCACCACTCCTGGGAGGTGCTCATCAGCTCGATCAGGTCGCCTCGCAGGGCGTCGAGGTCGAGGGTCGCAAATTCCTTCGCGTAGTCGAAGTCCTCGCCCATCGGGTTCGAGAGCGGCGAGTGCCGATGCAGCGTGCTCAGATCGAGCTGGTTGGGCCACCAGTCGTGGTTCGTCCTGGGGTGGGGCACCTCGGGAGTCGGGCTCGGGATCGCCGGGCTCTCGCTTTCGCTGACACTCTCACTCATGTTGCTCTCATCCCTTTCTGGTCAAAGGTGGCACTGGTGGACCGCTGCTCGTCGCCGGCAGACCGGCGCAACGAGGGTACTGATGCAAGCACGAATCGTGGGAGCTCCTTCCCGGAGCCTTCTGGACTGGGGCCGCACATGTGCGGCCCCACGGGCGGCGCATGCGCCGCCCGCCTGACGGTGCATGCACCGTCAGGAACTACATGGAAGGCTGGCCTGGTGAGCATGGGGGGCCGACCTGGTGAGCGCTCGCCAGGCGGGTGTGTCTGACCGTCATAGACTCCGTCCATGCGTCGCAGGGTCACGTTCTCCCGCAATCTGACGCTGTCGCTGTCGAGGACGTGCCAGTGCTACTGCAAGTACTGCGCCTTCGCGACCCACCAGGCGCACCTCTACTCGCCCGATGAGGTGCTCGCGATCCTCGACGGCGCGGCCAAGCGCCACGTCAAGGAGCTGCTCGTCCTGACGGGCGAGAAACCCGAGGTCAACCCGGGCGTGGCCGTGCGGCTGGCCGAGTACGGCCACGAGGACTTCACCGGCTACGTCGCGTGGGTCTGCGAGCGGGCGATGGAGCGGGGCCTCTTGCCGCACACCAACCTCGGCGTCCTCTCGCACACCGACCTGGCGCGGCTGCGCGAGGTGACGGCCTCGCAGGGGCTGATGCTCGAGTCGATCTCCGAGCGGCTGATGGAGACGGTCCATGCCGGCTCGCCGACCAAGCATCCGGCGCGGAGGCTCGAGACGATCCGGGCCGCGGGCGAGTTGAGGATCCCGTTCACGAGCGGCATCCTCGTGGGGATCGGCGAGACCGAGACCGAGCGGATCGAATCGCTCGAGGCGCTCGCCGCGGTACACGCCGAGCACGGCCACATCCAGGAGGTGATCCTCCAGAACTTCGTTCCCCACGACCGCTACTACGGTCGCGAGCCGGCCGAGATCGCAGACGCGGCCGCCCGCGAGTACTGGCGCACGGGCGTTGATGAGGGCCCCGCCCACCCCGCCCGCCAACGCCCCGAGCTGGCGCTCCCGTCGTGGGCCTCGGCGGTGAGCATCGAGGACATGAAGCGGCTGATCGCCGAGACGCGCCGCCTGATGCCCGACGTGGGCATCCAGATCCCGCCCAACCTCGCAGACTGGTGGAGCGAGCTCGTCGCCGCCGGCGCCACCGACCTGGGCGGGCTCAGCGCCAACGGCGACCACATCTCGCCCGAGCACCCGTTCCCCTCGCCCCATCAGGTGCGCAAGCGCCTCCAGGGCGAGGGCTTCGCGCTGACCGAGCGCCTGTGCGTATACCCGCAGTACATCGACCAGGAGTGGATTGCTCCCGCGGTCATGGACACGATCAAGGTCAAGTACTGGAGCTTCATCCCCCGGCGCGGCTCGGGGCGGACCGATCCGCCGGCGCCGATCCGCCCGGACCTCGTCGCGGGGGCGATCGAGCGCGGCCGCGACGGGCAGCCGCTGAGCGCCGAGGAGCTGACAACGATGTTCGCCGAGACCCGGCCCGAGGCGATCGAGGAGATGCGCCAGGCCGCCGACGAGCTGCGCGCCGAGCTGGCCGGCGAGACGGTCACGTTCGTGGTCAACCGCAACATCAACGTGTCCAACATCTGCACCGTCGGCTGCGCCTTCTGCGGCTTCGGGCAGGGCAAGCGCTCGCCCGACGCCTACGAGCACGACGAGGCCGAGTTCGTCTCACGCATCCACGACGCGATCGAGTTCGGCGCGAGCGAGCTGTGCATCCAGTCGGGCATCCACCCCGACTGGACGCTCGAGGACTACCTCGGCTGGCTGCGCCTGGCCAAGGCGACCGCCGCCGCCGCGGGCACCGATCTGCACCTGCACGCCTACAGCCCAATGGAGATCGCCCACATGTGCGACATCTCCGGCCTGCCGCCCGCCGAGGTCTTCCTGCGGCTGCGCGACGCCGGCCTCGGCTCGACGCCCGGCACGGCCGCCGAGGTCCTCCACGACGGCGTGCGCGAGCGGATCTCGCCCAACAAGCTGCCCGTCGCCCGCTGGGTCGAGATCATCGAGGCCTCCCACCGCGCCGGGCTGCGCTCGACCTCGACCGTCATGTTCGGCCACATCGAGGAGCCATGGGAGCTGGCCGAGCACATGCGTGTCGTGCGCGAGCTCCAGGAACGGACGGGCGGCATCACCGAGTTCGTGCCGCTCTCCTTCATCCCCTTCCAGACGCTCCTCGGGCGCACCCACGGCGTCGAGGAGATCTCTCGCGAGGAGAACCTCAAGCACACGGCCGTCTTCCGCCTCGCGCTCGGGCGCACGATCGGAAGCCTGCAGGCGAGCTGGGTCAAGATGGGCCTCGACGCCGCCACCGAGGCGCTGCGCTGGGGCGTCAACGACCTCGGCGGCACGCTGATGGAGGAGTCGATCAGCCGCCTCGCGGGCAGCTACCACGGCACCAAGCTCGACCCCGACCAGCTCGTCGCCGCCGCCCACCACGCCGGGCGCCCGGCGGCCGAGCGCACGACGCTCTACGAGCTCAGACGCCGCTTCCCGCTCGAGGGTGCCGGCGCGGTGTCCGTCGCCGCCTGATCGGCGGAGCCCTCGCCCTGCAGGTACTCCTCGGTGAGCGCCAACAGCTGGCGGTGATATGCGATGCCGGCGATCAGCGTCGCTTCCGCGCCGCGCCAGCGTTCCTCCTGTGTCCCCGCGCCGCCCGCGCGGATCTCCGCGAGATACCCCTCCAGCTCGACAAGCTTGCCCCGCTGCCAGGCCGCGCGCCGCGAGAGGATCGGACGCGGATCGGCACCGGCGAAGATCTTCAGCATGCCCTCGTCGCGCAACTGCGGCGGGCTCGTCTCGGGGGACTCGGCCCACGCGCGCAGCGCGCTGCGGCCGCCGTCTGTGAGCGTGTAGCGCTTGCGCCGCCGCCCCGTGCTCTCCTGCTGCACCGACAGGTAGCCGGCGCCCGCCAGCCGCGCCGGCTCCTCGTAGAAGCTCGTGTGCGGCACTGGCCAGAAGTTCTCGACCGATACCTCGAGCGCCTGCTTGAGGTCATACGGCGTCGCCTCTCCCAGCACGTCGAGCAGGCTCAGGACCACGTAGGAAGTATTGGTGAGTCGAATTTCGGGGTTGCGGTTCATAGTTCTTTCTGTATAGTTCGTCCCGCACTGTATCCGGCGATGCGAGCTCGGCCTCGCGTCCCTTCGAGCGAAGGAGCTAGTGATGATCGACTCACACTATGCAGGCGCGCCCTCGACGCCTGGCGCGACCGCTTTCGACTGCGATGTTGCTGTCGTCGGGGCGAGCCTCGCGGGCTGTACCGCGGCGATCCTGCTCGCACGCGAGGGCGCGCGTGTGGCGCTGCTGGAGCAACGTCCGGACCCAGGCGCATACAAGCGGATCTGCAGCCACTACATCCAGGCTTCCGCGGTCGGCACGTTGCAGCGCATCGGCGCGCTCGAGCCGATGCTGGCGGCCGGCGCGCTGCGCTCACGTGGGCGACTGCGCACGGAGTGGGGCTGGATCAACCCGCCGCGTCACAGCAGCGTGCCGAGCGGCGTGAACATCCGCCGCGAGCTGCTGGACCCGCTGATCCGCGGGCTCGCGGCGCAGACCGAGGGGGTCGAGCTGATGCTCGGCTTCAACGTCGATGAGCTCCTACGCGACGGCGGCCTCGTCTGCGGCGTGCACGCACGCAACGCGCAAGGCGACATCGTCACGGTGCGCGCACCGCTCGTCGTCGGCGCCGACGGTCGCGACTCGCGCGTGGCGAAGCTGGCGGGCGTACACACGAAGACCGTGCGCCACGGACGCTTCGCCTACGGCGGCTATTTCGAGGGCCCGGCGCCGGCGCACCATCCAGACGCCTCGCTGTGGCTGCTCGACCCGCACATGGCGGCTGCCTTCCCGACCGACGGCGGCCTGACGTTCTACGCGGTGATGCCGAGGAAGGACCTGCTCGAGGACTTCCGCGCGGAGCCCGAGAAGGCGCTCGTGGAGTTCATCGCAGCGCTCCCCGACGCTCCACCGATCCGCGCCTCGCGCGCCGTGCAGCCGATCCAGGGCAAGCTCGATATGACGAACGTGCTGCACGCGGTCACCGCGCCGGGCCTCGCGCTCGTCGGCGACGCCGCGCTGGCCGCCGACCCGCTGTGGGGGGTGGGCTGCGGCTGGGCGTTCCAGTCCGCTGAATGGCTCGCCGACAGCGTCGCGCCGGCGCTCGAGAGTAAACCGGCCTCGCGCGGCGTGGCGCTCACGCGCGCCCTGCGTCGATACCGCCGCTGCTACGCGATGCGGCTGCGTGGGCACGCGGCGCTGATCTTCGACTATGCCGGCGGCAGGAAGCTGACCCGCGGCGAGCGCTTCCTGTTCTCCGCCGCCACGTCCGGCGACGAGCGTCTCGGGAGGACCTTCGAGGCGTTCGGAGCGCGCTGCATCGGCCCCGAGCGGATGTTCCCGCGCGCTATGCCGCGCGCGCTCTACGTGCACGCGCGAAAACTGGGCTCCGGTGCTGCCGGTGGCGGCGCTCGCGCGGTCCAGACAGGCGGCGTCTGAGCTCACGCGCGCAGTGATCGTCGCGGCGGGCGCCCACACACCGGCCGGCCGTGCTCAGCGGAACATGTCCTCCTCCAGCGGGCGCAGCAGCTCCAGCGCCCCAGGGCCGTCGGCGGAGCCGACGAAGCGCTCGAGGCCTTCGATGAGGACCACCGGCTCGCGCGAGTCCTTCGCCCGCGCGAGGTCCGCGCAGGCGGCAGCCGCGTCGGCGACCGCCAGCCACGTTGCCCGTAGCTCCAGCCCATTGGAGTCGCTGCGTCCGCGCCAGTCGTCGAGCGGCGTCATTCCGGCGAGGCCGATCGTGACGTCCACCTGGCCGTTGCGCCAAGCACGCCCGAAGCTGTCGCTGATCAGCACCGCGACGCTCGCGCCGCTGCGCTCGCGCAGGCGCGCGCGGATCGCCCGCGCCGAGGAGTCGGGGTCGCGCGGGAGCACGATCAGCGTGTCGGGCTCGGCCGCGTTGGAGGCGTCGACACCCGCGTTCGCACACACGAACCCATGGTGAGTGCGGCAGATCAGCACGCCGTGCGCGGCGCGCAGGATCTCGGCGGACTGATCGAGCACGACCTGCACCGCACGCGCGTCCTTGTGCTGCTCGGACGCCAGCTCCACCGCCCGCCGGCTGGGGTCGACGTCGGCGAGCGCCACGACCGCGCCCTCGGCCTTGGAGACGACCTTGTGGGCGATCGCGACGACCTGTCCGTCACACAGCGGCTCTCCGCCGAGCGCGTCGAGGATCATCGCCGCGAGGTCATCACCGCGGCGCACCTCCGGCAGCGCTCCGATTCCCCGGGCGCGCAGTTCGGCCAACTCGCCTGCCCGCTCTAGCCGGCGCCCGTCGAGGACAGCTGGCCGCTGCGCACCGACTCCTCGAGCACGGCCCGCGTGCTCCTCGCGCTGGAGCTGGCGCCCTCCAGCCGCTCACGCAGCGCCGCCAGATCGGCGCCCGTGTCGATGTCCAGCAGCAGCGACCCCGGCCGCTCCAGGCGGCACTCCGCGCCGGCCGCCGTCGCGGCTGCACGGTGGCGCTCGCAGCTCTCCGCTCCAAAGCTCGGTGCGATCGCATCCGGCGGTGAGAGCAGCAGCCCGTTTGTGCCGCTGCCGTGGCGGTCGGGCACGATCACGACGGTGTCCCGGCCTCCTGCGGTCGTGGGGCCGGCACCGTGCCGTGAAGCGTGGTTCTCGGCGCTCGCCCCGGAGCCGAGCAGCAGCTCCAGCTCGGCCGGGTCGAGGGCGGGACAGTCGCCCGGGATGCACAGCACGCGTTCGATGCCCTCCTGAAGCGCCCGGCGGACACCCAGTTCGACGGCCGCCGACTGACCCACCTCGGCGCGGTCCTCGACGACGATCGCGCCCTGGCCGGCGGCCGAGCGTGCGACCGACTGCTCGGCGGTCACGACGATCGTCAGCTCGATCGCCTCCGTCTGGGAGAGCGCCAGCAGGACGTCTGCCACCATCGCCCCCGCGAGATCCCGGCGCAGCGGATCCGTCACGCTCGCGCCCAGGCGCTGCTTTGCCAGAGAGAAGCGCTTGACGGGCAGGATCGCCGCGGTTCGCATCTGCCGGCCGACGATAGCCGCCTCTGTGGAGCCGGCGCTCACCAGCCCAGCAGCATGAGGCCGACCGTCACGCCCGGCCCGATCGTCACCATCAGGCCGCGCGCTCCGGGCTGCGGCGTGCAGCGCTCGATCACGTCGTTGAGGACATACAGGATCGAGGGGGTGCCGACGTTGCCGTGATCCGCCAGTGCGGCCCAGCTGCTCGCCACGTCCTCGTCGGACAGCGCCAGCGCGGACTGGACGTTCTCGATGATGCGCCGCCCGCCGGGGTGCACGATCCAATTGTCGATCGAGCCGTGCTCCAGGCGGTGGCGTTGCAGGAATCGCGCGACCAGCTCGGGCAGGCCCGCTCCCGCCATGTCCGGCAGGTCTTTGGCCAGGTGAAGGTAGCTGTCGTCCCCGGAGGTCTGGAGGCTGACCGCCCCGAGTGTGCCCGGCAGCTGATGGACCTGTGAGGCGAGGATCGTGGGCCCGTCACAGCGGGGATCGTTGGAGATCAGGGCCGCGGCGCAACCGTCGCCGAAGATCGCCGAGCCCACGATCTTGGCCTTCGGGTCTGCGGGTCGGGCGCGCATCAGGATGCCGCTCATGCTCTCGGCCGCGACGACCAGCACCGGACGGTCGGGATGCTCGCGCAGCGCCTGGGCGGCGAGCCTCATGAGCGGAACGCCGCTCGCGCATCCCACTCCGGTCACGTGGTACTTGTCGGTCGAAGGCTTCATCTCGTAGTGGTCCACCAGCCGGTGTGCCAGCGTCGGGCAGCCCAGCGAGTAGAGGCTCGCGCTGAGGACGGTGCCGACCTCGTCGAGATCGATGTCGAGCCCGTCGACTGCGCCGATCGCCCGTTGCAGCAGGTCCTGCTCGATCTGGGCCGAGCGGCCCTGCAGGGTGGCGGCCAGGAACCCGGCGCCCAGATCGAGGTGCCGGCGCCTGACCCCGCAGCGGGCGAAGATCCCTTCGGCGAACTCGTCGCCCTTCAGGCCCAGGGCCTCGAGCACCTCCTCCTGAGTGAAGGAAGTCTCGGAGTCGCATACCGCGACGCCGGCGACGCGGGGGCCGGGGCTGGCTCCCAGCCGTCCCCACGCACGCTCGCGCAGGCCGGTGCTCGCGCGGTGCACGCGTTCGCGATGCAGACGCTCGTCAACCGGCGTCACTTGGTTGGAGCCTCCTTGCGTAGCGCCTCGGCGAACGAAAGCGTCTGCTCGGCCAGCCGCACGCGGCCGGCGGCGTCGTCCATGCGGGTGTCGGTCTGCAGCGTCGGCAGGGCGGCGACGTTCTCGTCGGCGACGATGCCGTCGAGCAGCTCGCCGTAGAAGTCGGCGATCCCGGCGGCGCTCGGCTCCAGGGCGGCGAAGGCCATGAAGGCGGCCGTCGGGCCCTTGAGGACCTCACCGTCGACGATCGGGCTGACGGCGACCACGGGGGCGGCCGCTGCGAGCGTCGCCTCGCGGATCCCGGGGACGGCGAGGATCGGGCCGATCGACGCGAGCGGGTTGGAGGGGCCGATCAGGATCACGCGCGCCGAAGCGATCGCCGCGAGCACCTCGGCGCTCGGCCTGGCCTGCTCGGCGCCGCGGTACTCGAGGTCCTCGATCAGCCCGGCGGCGCGCTCGCGGATCATGAACTGCTGGAAGTTGCACCATCCGGCCTCGCCGGTTCGCACCCACGTGCGCACCGGGTCATCGCTCATCGGCAGCACCGCGCCCTTCAGGCCGATCGCCCCGTTCAGCTGCGCGAGCGCCGCCGTCGGCGTGAGGCCCTCGGCGAGCATCCGGGCACGCTCGATGCACCAGGCGAGGTCGCGGTCGCCGAGGTTGAACCACACGTCGACGCCGAGCGCGCGGAGCGCGTCCATCACGGCAAAGGTGTCATCGCGCAGGCCCCAGCCGCGCTCGTCGATCTCGTCGGCCAGCCAGAACGACACGAGGTCGGGATCGGGCGAGACGTGCGCACCGTAGACCTCGATGTCATCACCGGTGTTGACGATGCTCGCCACGCGCTCCGCGCCGACCGCGTCGGCCATGCCTCTCGCGAACTTCGCGCCGCCGGTGCCGCCGGTGAGGACGACGATGTCGGGCGGGGTCACGCGCTCACTCCCACAGGCGGTCGGGCAGGCTCGTCAGGCGGACGCCCGCGTGGATCTTGTAGCGGGAGTTGACCGCGATCAACAGCGCGGTCAGCGCCTCGGTCGTGCGCGCCATCTCCAGCCGCCCGCAGTCGACGCAGCGCAGGCCCGCGATCCGCTCGATCACGCTCGCGGCCTCGCGCTTGTCGGCGCGGGAGTTGCCGCACACGAGCACATCCTGCTCGAGCGGGTGCTGGAGATCGCTGAGCGAGGCGGCACTCACGGTGTGGAGCGCCGAGACGACGCGCACGCCGTCAGGCACCATCTCGAGCGCCTGCTGGGCGGCGGAGCCCTGCCACACGCCGAGCATGCGCGTCGCCTTGCCGCCGACGGCAGCGGCGAGCGGCACGGTCGCGTCGATCAGGAGATGCTCGGGCGTGAGCGCCTCCTTGAGGTTGGCGAGGGTCTCGGACTGGTTGCGGAACGGCACGCTCAGGATCACGACCTTCGCGGCTGCGACGGCGCCGGCGTTGTCGTGCGCGGTGAACGCTCCGTCCGGAACGGCTGCCTGGGCCCGCTCGCGCGTCTCATCGGCCCTGCCCGCGTCGCGTGAGCCGATCGCGATCGGCACGCCGGCGGCCGCGAGGCGGACGGCGAGGCCGAAGCCGAGCGCCCCTGAGGCGCCGACCACTGCGACGGGATCTGACGTCGACGATGCCACGGCGGCCGAGTATAGGCTTCGTGACGTGGGGCTCGAGGCCAAGACCGTGCGCATCCGGGAGGTCGGGCCGCGCGACGGCTTCCAGAACGAGCCCGAGGTGATCGCGACCGAGCGCAAGGTCGAGCTGATCGACGCGCTCGCGCGCACCGGGCTGCGGCGCCTGGAGGTGACGAGCTTCGTGCGCGCCGACGTGATCCCCCAGCTCGCCGACGCGGCAGACGTGCTCAGCGCGATCGATGTGCCCGCCGAGGTCAGCCTGTCGGTGCTCGTGCCCAACGAGCGCGGCCTCGACGCGGCGCTCGAGCTGCGCGAGCGCGCCGGACGTGGGCCGCGCGCGGGCTCGACACGGAGCGAGGCCTTCGACGAGGTCAACGTCTTCCTGTCAGCGTCGGAGACCCACAACCGCAAGAACGTCAACCGCTCGATCGTCGAGTCGCTCGCCGGCCTGGAGGTCGTGCTGGGCCGCGCGCGCGAGGCCGGACTGCGCTGCGAGGGCGTGATCTCGACCTCCTTCGGCTGCCCCTACGAGGGCCGCGTGGACCCCGAGCGCGTGCTCGCGATCGCAGCGCGCCTGCGCGACGCCGGCGCGCAGGAGATCGGCTTCGGCGACACCACGGGGATGGCCAACCCGCGCCAGGTGCGCGAGTTCTTCCCCGCTGCCCGTGCCGCGCTCGGCCCCGACGTCGAGCTGACCGCCCACTTCCACAACACGCGCGGCCAGGGCCTCGCGAACGTGCTCGCGGCGCTCGAGGCCGGCGTCGAGAGCTTCGAGTCGAGCTTCGGCGAGCTCGGTGGCTGCCCCGTCCCCGCCGGCGCCACCGGCAACATCGCCAGCGAGGACCTCGTCTCGATGCTCCACGAGATGGGCATCGAGACGGGAATCGACCTGCACGCCCTGCTGGCGTGTGCGCGCCGCGCCCAGGAGATCCTCGGCCGTCGATTGGGCAGCCACACCCTGCTGGCCGGGCCTGTGGACTGGCACGCCGGCGACGGCCGGTGACCTTGGCGTATTTCTACTCGGGGCACTCGTTGGGCCTCCCCGGCATCATCGCCGTGGCGGTGGCCGTAGTCGTGCGGATCGCCTGGATGTTCGGGCGACGACGCAACCGACGCTAGTTCGCGCCTCGGTTGTCAGCCTGCGAGCGCGGCCGCCTGCGCCTCGGCCTCGGCGGCGTCGCGGGCGCTCTCGCGGGCCGCGGCGACGCAGAACTCCTGCACCGAGACCTCCATCTCGAGTGTCTGCGCCAGCGCGGGACGGGCGGAGGCGTCTATCACGCGCTTGGCGCGCCCGACCGCGATGTGGGAGTTGGCGAGAATCTCGCCGACGAGCGCCTCGGTCGCCGACTCGAGATCCTCGGCTGCGACGACCCGGTTGACCAGGCCGATCCGCTCGGCCTCCGCCGCGTCGATCGTGCGGGCGGTCATGATCAGCTCCTTGGCCCTGCCGAGCCCGACGACAGCCGGCAGGCGAGTGGAGCCGCCGACGTCGGGGATGATCCCGAACTTGACCTCCGGAAGCCCGAACTGGCCGTCGTCGGATGAGATGCGGATGTCGCAGCCGAGGGCGACCTCAAGGGCGCCGCCGACGCACGTGCGGTGGATCTGGCAGACGACCGGCTTGGCCATCTCTTCACACAGGTTGGCGCACTCCAGGAAGACGCCCCGAAACGGCCGCAGCATGCCCGGCTGACCGGTCGAGGACATCAGCTCTACGAGATCGACGCCGGCGGAGAAGACGGGTCCTTCGCCGCGCAGCACGACGCAGTGGACGTCGGGGTCGGCAGCGGCCACGCGCAACGCCTCGCCGAGCTCGAGCAGCAGCGCCTGGTTCATCGCGTTGCGCTTCTCGGGCCGGTTCAGGACGATGTGGCGGACCCTGTCGCGGTCCTCGGTGACGATCAGGCTCATGGCGCTGCCTCCATCTCTTTCTTGAAGTTGCGGTCGGTCGTGCTCGCGCGGCTCAGCTGAGGTCCAGCACGGTGCTCGGAGCGGGGATCACATGATCCTCGATTCCCTCCGCCGGGATGATCGCGGTGCCGATCGCAAAGAACTCGATCACGTGGCTGCCCCAGCCGTGGGACTTCTCTTCGATGTGCACGCCGACGATTCCCTCGGCCTTCGCCTCGAGTGCCTCGGCCTGCATCCGCTCCATCGCCAGCTCGCGCGCGTCGTACAGCGCCTGGGTGAAGTTGGGCAGCTCGACGTTGCGGCCCGTGTTACCAAGCGATTGGCGCCAGCTCTGGTGGGCGACGTGGTAGACGCAGGAGCCCATCACCATCCCCACGGGCCGGTGGCCGGTCTGCAGCAGCGTCCAGAACTCCTGGCCCGACAGGTCGCTCGTGAACGGCCTCCCCGACGGCGCGCGGTGCAGCTCGCCGCCGCTGTGCTTGACGGCTGTGCCCATCGCGATGAACTCGGCCATGCTCTCGCCCCAGTCGTAGCGGCCGATCGTCAGGCGCACGCCGACGATGCCGTCGGCGCCGAGCTGCTCGGCCTCCTCCTCCATCCGCGTCATCGCGAGCTCGCGCGCCTCGTACATCGCCTGCGAGAGCACCTCCATCTCCTGGTTCTTCTTCCACTGCGCCTGCTGGAATCCGATGTGGTAGATCGAGCTGCCGATCACCAGGCCCAGGGGCTGGAAGCCGGCCTGGCGGACGAGCAGGAACTCGTTGACCGACAGGTCGCTGGTGAACAGGCCGGAGCGGTTCTGCTCCAGGCGCGCGGTGCCGGCCTCGGGGACTCCCTCGGTGCTGCTCGGGTCATATGCCACGGTGTCCTGCCTTTCTTACGTGCACGTTCTGCTCGCCTCAGCTCAGCGAGAGGATTTTCAGGGGTTCGCCCGGCGCCGGCGAGCTCGCGATCGCCGGGTCTTCGCGGATCACGGTTCCGATCACGTGGAAGGTCACCTCGAGGTCCTTGGACTCGACGAGACCGCGCTGGACGGAGTGCGTGCGTCCGTGCTCGCGCACCTGCACGCCGATCATGCCGTCGCCACCGAGCTCGCGGACCTGGGAGGTGACCGAGCCGATCGCCTTCTCGCGCGCTTCGTAGACACCCTGGCTGAAGTCGACGAGCTCCTGGTTGACCCACGAGGAGCCGAAGCCGCGCTGGGCCATCTGCGTCTGGCGCGAGGCGGGCACGTAGTGAACGCTCGTGTGCGCGGCGATGCCGACGGGGCGGGTGCCGGCGTTGCACAGCAGCGTGAACTGCTGGCCGGTGAGGTCGCTGAGGACGGTAGGGCGGGAGGGATCGCGCAGGCGCTCGGGTAGGCGCACGGCGGTGCCGAGGGCGATGAACTCGATCGCTCCGGGCGCCCAGTCGTGGGAGCCCTGCTCGATGCGCAGGCCGAGCACCGCGTCGGCGCGGCAGCCGCTGGCCTCCTCCAGCAGACGAGTGAGCGCGCGGCGGCGGCACTCGTTGTAGGCGTCGGACAGGACCCGGACCTCGGTCGGGGTGGTGTAGTAGGTCGGCTGCCAGCCGACCTTGTAGATCGAGGAGCCCATCACCTGGGTGACGGGCGTGATGCCGAGCCCCGCCAGCGCGCTCCACTCGCTGACCGCGAGGTCGCTGCTGAACGCCGCGCCGTGCGCGGTGCCCTCGGCGTAGGCGCTCAGGCGCTCGGCGGCGGCGAGCGGGATGTGGCCCTGTTCGACGCGCTCCAGCGAGACAGCGTCGCGCTCGGCGGCGGTCGCGTCGGTGGCGGCCCGGGCCTGCGCGTCGGCCTGGTCGGCGGCACGCTCCTGCTCGCTGCGGCGATGGAACAGCGGGCTCAGCGGAGCAGCCCTTCGAGGGCGACGCGGTCGCTCTCGCTGACCTGCGCCTGGCGCGTGACGCCGGCGACGAGCTCGGCGATCCAGCTCGACATCGGCAGCTCGTCGTGGCGCAGCGTGATCCCGCGCACGACCTTGTTGCGGGTGCATTCAAATCCGCCGCCGCGGCGGCGCAGCTCGAACATCTCCTCGCCGAGCGCGACGGCGATCCGGCGCACCTCACGTCGTTTGGAGCGGAACCCGCCGACGCGCTCGCGCTCGACCGACGCGAGGCCCGCGAGCGACTGCTCGAGCGTGTTCGCAAGCACCTCCACCGAGCCGGCCAGATCGCCGGCGTCGGCGCGCAGACCTGCGGCGGGGAGCGCGAGGTCGAGGTTCTGCTCCTCGGTCATGGACTGAGGCTAGCCCTATTCGCCGCGCGCAGGTGGCGAGTAATAGGCTGCCTTGACTCAAACTGAGAATCCAAGCGGAGGTCAAATGGCGCAGCAGATCGAGAAGGTGGGAGTGCTCGGGGCGGGGCTGATGGGTCACGGGATCGCCCAGGTCGCGGCACAGGCGGGCTATGAGGTCGTGCTGCGCGAGCTCGACGAGGCGACGCTCGGCAAGGGCATCGCGAAGATCGAGAAGCAGCTCGCGCGGGCGGTCGAGAAGGGCAAGTCCAGCCAGGATGACGTCGACGCGGTGCGCGCGCGGATCCACGGCACGACCGATTACCATGAGCTCGCCGACTGCGAACTGGTTATCGAGGCGATCACCGAGAGCCTCCCGCTGAAGCTCGAGATGTGGCGCGAGGTCGACGAGATCGTCAAGCCGGGGGCCGTGTTCGCGACGAACACCTCCTCGCTGTCGGTGATCGACCAGGCGGCCGTGACGGGGCGCCCGCAGCAGTTCGTCGGCCTGCACTACTTCAACCCCGCGCAGGTGATGAAGCTGGTCGAGGTGGTGCGCTGCGTGACCACCTCCGAGGAGGCCTTCGCGACGGCGCTGGAGTTCGCGCGCTCGGAGGGCAAGCTGGCGATCCCGACGAAGGACAAGGCGGGCTTCATCGTCAACCGGTTGCTCGTGCCGTACATGCTCGACGCGATCCGCGCCTACGAAGAGGGCGTCGGCTCGGTCGACGAGATCGACGAGGCGATGAAGGCCGGAGCGGGACACCCGATGGGGCCGCTCACGCTGGCGGACTTCGTGGGGCTGGACACGCTCGGCTCGATCTGCGACGTGCTGTTCGAGGAGTTCCGCGAGCGGCGCTTCGCGCGGCCGCCGACGCTGCGCAAGATGCTGAGCGCGGGCTGGTTCGGCCGCAAGTCCGGCATGGGCTTCTACGACTACGCCGGCGAGGCCCCACAGCCGAACCCGGCGTTCTGAGCGCAGCGGCGTGAGCGACCCCTCGAGCCTGCGCGTCGCTGACGC
>OLKX01000247.1_pt1 | contig 16441 bp, 14 predicted proteins | sample 1604201 | NCBI WGS metagenome assembly OLKX01 (sample SAMEA104055716, study PRJEB20765) | soil metagenome | biome: Arctic tundra; feature: Polygonal ground; material: soil | place: USA | collected 2011-09 | depth 0-0.5 m
CCCCCCGGCGACCCCAGCCGGTGCTGCGTAGTTCGCCGTAATCGCCGTGTGGCAAACGACCGTAGCTAGAGCGGAGCCGCCTACGTAGCCTCTCCGGAGGAGGAGCCAATGCGCGACAAGGCGTCGATCGTAGGGGACCCTCCATCGAGGGTACAAAGGGTAAGGAGATCGGATGTCTGGCAACGGCGCACGAGTACCTCGCGTCCTGGCGATCGACGCCGGCGGCACGATGACCGACACCTTCATCGTCGATGAGCGCGGCTCGTTCGTGGTGGGCAAGGCGCAGACGACACCCGAGGACGAGTCGATCGGCTTCATCGCATCGGCGCGCGACGCGCTGGGACAGTGGGGCTCGACGCCGGAGGAGGGCTTCCCGGCGATCGTCTCGGGCATCTACTCGGGAACGGCGATGCTCAACCGGCTGCTGCAACGCCAGGGACTGAGAATCGGCTGCATTGTCAACGCCGGCCACGAGGACTACCTGCGACTGGAGCGTGGCGTGCAGACCCACCTCGGACTGTCCTATGCCGACCGCCTGCATCTGGCGACCCACTTCCACAACGAGCCGCTGGTCGCGCGCGAGCACATGAAGGGTGCGCGCGGCCGCATCGACGTGTTCGGCGAGGAGGTCCTGCCCCTGCGCGAGCAGGATGCGATCGACGCGGCGATCGAACTGCTCGACGAGGGCGTGGAAGGCATCGTCGTCTCGCTGCTGTTCTCCTACCGCAACCCCGCGCACGAGATCCGCGTCGGCGAGATCATCGAGCGCGAGAAGGCCAGGCGCGGCATCAACGGCGAGGTCCCCGTCTTCCTTTCCTCCGAGCTGTACCCGATGCGCCGCGATCTGCCGCGGCTGAACTCGACGGTAATCGAGGCCTACGCCGCGGAGCCCTCGCGCACGACGCTGAAGGCGGTCCGCGAGGTGACCAAGGAACACGGCGCGCGCTTCGAGCTGCGAGTGATGGCCGCGCACGGCGGGACGATCTCGATCGAGGCGAAGGAGCTGGGCCGAACGCTCGTCTCCGGCCCGGTCGGAGGCGTGGTCGGAGGACAGGCGCTCGCGCAGCGGATGGGGCTGCGAAACCTCCTGTGCACCGACATCGGTGGCACCTCCTTCGACATCGCGCTGATCACCGATGGACGATTTGAGATCACCCAGACACCTGACATCGCGAAATTCGTCCTGAACATTCCGCTCGTGCGAATCGACTCGATCGGCGCCGGAACCGGGTCGTTCGTGCGCGTGAACCCCAACTCCAACAGGCCTGAGCTGGGACCCGACTCGGCTGGGTCGCGCATCGGTGTGTGCTGGCCAGAGGGCGGCACCGACACCGTGTCGGTCACCGATCTGAACCTCGTGCTGGGCCGCCTGAACCCCGACTACTTCCTCGGCGGCGAAGTCGACCTGGACGTCGAGCTCGCGCGCGACGCGATCGAGCGCCAGATCGCGCGACCGCTCGGCCTCGACGTCGACGCGGCCGCCGCCGGCGTCATCGAGCTGTTCGAGCAGACGCTGAAGAACGAGGCGGTCGGACGGATCCTCGGCAAGGGCTACTCGCCTGCCGACTACACGCTCCTGTGCTACGGCGGGGGCGGCCCACTGCACGTCGCCGGCTACACCGAGGACGTCACCTACGCCGAGGTGCTCGTGCCGGCGTGGGCCGCGGGATTCTCGGCGTTCGGGTGCGCGTGCGCGGACTTCGACTACCGCTATGACCAGACGGTCGACATGCCGCTGCTGCCGAGCTTAGGCGAGCCGGAGAGAGCGGGGATCGGGGCCATGATCACCGGCGCCTGGCTCGGCCTGCAGGACCGCGTCGCCCAGGAGTTCGCCAAGTCGGGGATCGGACGCGAGAGCATTCGCTTCACGCACGCCGTGCGCATGCAGTACTACGGCCAGCTCAACGACATCGAGCTCGTCTCACCGCACTCCGCGCTGACAGACGCCGCGCAGGTGGAGGACCTCATCGCCACGTTCGAGGAGGCCTACGCGAAGATGTACGCCTCCTCGGCTCGCTCCCCCGAGTTCGGCTACCTGGTCACGCACGTGATCGTCCACGGCACAGTCGATGTCGAGAAGCCGGCGCTGCCGCAGATGCCAGAACATCCGGGCAAGCCACCGCTGAAGGCGAGCAGACCAGTCCACTGGGGCCGCACCAGCGGGGACCAGTACGTGGAGAGCGAGATCTTCCAGCTCGAGTCCGTGCAGGCGGGCAACTCGATCGACGGCCCCGCGATCGTCGAGCACTCAGCGACCACCTTTGCGATACCGCCCGGGCGGCGGGCGAGGCTCGATGAGCACCACATCTTCCACCTCACCAACACGGAGGGATCCAGCCATGGCGACCGTTGACGCGATCCATCAGGCCGGGACAGGGAGCTCGGGGATCGGCTGGGAGGGCAGGCGGCTGAGCGAGATGCTCGACGAGTCCGAGCGCCTGTTCGCGCAGACCGGTCACTACGGCGGCCTGTACGAGCTCGAGCTGATGAGCAGCGACCCGATCGGCTACGAGAAGCTCTTCTCCCGCATCCGCGGCGGCCTGGTCTCGGCACGGGAGACGGCGCTGAACATCTCGGCCTCGCCGATCGTCCGCGAGCTGGGCGAGCTGTGCTTTGCGCTGTACACGCCCGAGGGTGACTCGCTCGCGCTGTCCACGGGGATCATCGTCCATGTCCACACGATGTCCGACGCGATCAAGTGGATGGTCCGCAACGGCTACGAGGACAACCCCGGCATCAGGGCGGGCGACATCTTCGCCAACAACGACCCCACGATCGGCGACGTACACAACGCCGACGTGCAGACGTTTGTGCCGATCTTCTGGGAGGGCGAGCTGGTCGCCTGGGCGGGCGGCGTGACGCACGTTCTCGACATCGGCGCGAGCACGCCGGGAGGCGTCCCCGTCGGGCCGACGATGCGCTACGAGGACGGCATCGATCTGCCGTGCATGAAGATCGGCGAACGCGACGAGCTCGCGAGGTGGCACCTGGAGCGCTGCAAGAAGCGCACGCGCGCCTCCGTGTACTACCTGCTCGACGAGCGCACGCGGCTGGCCGGATGCCACATGGTCCGCCAGGCGGTCGAGCGCATCCTGCTAGAGGAGGGCGTCGATCGCTTCAAGCGCTTCAGCCGCGAGGTCATCGAGGAGGGCAGGCGGTCGTTCAAGTCGCGCATCCGCGAGATGACGATCCCCGGGCGATACCGCTCCCCCGCCAGCTTCGACGCGGAGTTCGCCGACAAGCCCCAGCTCCCCGCGCGCGCCCGCAAGGACATCATCATGCACTCGCCGTTCGAGGTCAGGATCGGCGGCGACGGCACCTACGAGCTCGACTACGACGGCTGCTCGTCCTGGGGCTGGCACTCGATGAACTGCACGCCGTCGGGGATGCAAGGCGCGATCTGGGTGATGTTCACCCAGTCGCTGATCTGCAACGACAAGGTCAACGACGGCGCCTACTTCGCGATCGAGACCAACTTCCCCGAGGGCACGATCGCCAACCTCGGCGACGCGGAGGGCTCGACCGCGATCGCCTGGGCGTTCCTGCAGCCGTCGTTCACCGGTTTCCCGCGCACGATCTCGCGCGCGCTGCAGGCACGCGGGTTCATCGAGGAGGTGCTGGCCGCCTACTCGGTATCGGGCAACGTGCAGCAGGGCGGCGGGATCGACCAGTACGGCAGCTCCTCGGCGATCATGAACTTCGAGGTCTCGGCGCAGGGCATGGGCGCGAAGTACGTCCTCGACGGCACCGACTACTGCGCCGCGATGTTCAATCCCGAGGGCGACATGGGCGACGTTGAGATGTGGGAGCTGATCTCCCCGTTCGTCTACCTCTCGCGGCGGGTCAAGGCGTCCTCCGGCGGCCCCGGGCGCCACCGGGGAGGGTCGAGCTTCGAGTCGCTGTTCATGGTCAACAAGACACCGTTCTGGGAGCTGCAGAACATCGGCACCGGACGCGTGTTGTCCTCCACGGGGCTGTTCGGCGGCTACCCGGGGGCCACGGCCTACGTGCACAACATCCACGGCGCCGACCTGATCGAGCGGGCCAGGCGCGGCGAGGCCTACCCGGTCGCCGACGGCGACTTCGAGAGCCCCGCGCTGATGGAGATCCAGGGCAGCTCGCGCGACTACAAGCGCGACGGGCTCACGCTGCTTGAGCCGTTCGCCAACGGCGACCTGTACCTCAGCGTGATGAAGGGCGGAGCCGGTCTCGGCGACCCGTTGCTGCGACCCGTCGCGGCGGTCACACGGGACGTGGAGGAAGGGCACCTGCTCCCCCGCTTCGCGGAGTCGATCTACGGCATCTCCGACCGCGACGCGTTCCGGCGCGCGCGGCTCGAGCGGGCGATCCCCGTGCGCGAGTGGATGGCGGGCGAGCGCGAGCGGATCCTCGCCCAGGAGCTCGTGCAGACAGTCAAGGTGATGTACGCCGAGTCGATGCGACTCTCGCCGCGATGGGCGGCGGAGTACCGCGGCTTCTGGGGTCTGCCGGAGGACTTCGACTACGACGTCGCCACGCCGACCGTCACGGTCGAGCGCGCCCAGCCGGGCAAGCTCCACCCCGACGCGGCCGCCGACGCGTTCCTGGCGGCATCGGATCCGCGACCCGGCGAGGACGGCGTACCCGCCGCAACCGGCGGCACGCTGGACATCGACACGCTCGGCGCGCTGCTTGATGAGAAGCTCTCCCGGCGCGAGGTCAAGGACATCCAATCCGGCTACAAGGACTCAGACCGGTTCGAGAAGTGGATCGCCGTGCTCCAGGAGCGGGTCTCCTACGAGGACCCGATCGTGCTGCCGGCGGGCGAGGGCCTGAACATCGTCCGCCGGCGAACCGACGGGCAGCTCGTCTACCGCTGCGACTGCGGGCACGACTTCTGCGCGCACAACCGCAATTGGAAGCTGGACGCAGTCATCCACGTGCGCGAGACCGAGGACACACTGCTCGAGGTCTACCCGAAGATGGCCGGACCGGACCCGAAGCTCCAGCAGATACGCGAGTACTACTGCCCCTCGTGCGCGCGCCAGCTCGACGTCGAGGCGCTGCAGCCCGGCTACCCGGTGGTCCATGACTTCCTCCCCGACATCGAGGGCTTCTACCGCGGCTGGCTTGGGCGCGAGGTGCCGCGATAGGAGCGGGCGCCGTTGGGTCGCGGCGCTCAGCCACGCACCCCAGCCGGTCCTCGCGCCCCCGTCACCGGATGGGCGTGCGGAGCGCACAGCGCCAGGAGCTCGGCGATCGCTTCCTCTATCCCCTCGCACAGGACGTCGATGTCGGCCGTTGTCTCGTAGTCGCCGGTCACGCCGAACGTGAGCGCGCCGTCGTAGGAGAAGATGGCCACGCCGAGGCGGATGTGGGCGCCCAGCGGCACGTAGCCGAACACCTCCAGCATCCGCCGCCCCGCCGCGTAGAGCGGGTACTGGGGGCCGGGCACGTTGGTGGTCACGGTGTTGACGTTGTGCTGGGGCACGCGGGTTCCCAGCCTCTCGGCGAGCGCGAGTAGCATCGGGGGAGCGAAGCCCCCGAGCGAGATGAGCACCTCGCCGGCGACGGCCTCCTCGGAGCGCTTGAGATCCTCCATCTGCACGCGAATGGACTCGAGCCGCAGGGTCGGGTCGTCCAGCCCGACGGGCAGCTCGGCGAAGATCGCCGAGACGCGATTGTCGTAGATGCCGCGCTCGCCGGGCGCGCGAACGGACACCGGCACGAGCGTCCGGATCACGCGCTCCACGGGCTCGCCGCGCGAGAGCAGCAGGCTGCGAAAGCCGGCAGTGATGCAGGCGAGCACGACATCGTTGATGGTGCCGCCGAGGGCGTGCCTGATCGTCTTGATGTCCGAGAGCTGCGCCCGTGCGAGGCTCCAGCGACGGTTGGGACCGATCGACCCGTTGAGCGAGGACGGCGGCGCCGGCTGGATGACGTCGCGCATCCGCAGGAGGCCCCGAGCTGCCTGCTGGCTGCGCTCGGCGAGCCGCCGCGGCGCGAGCAGCTCGCGCCCGGCTCGGTAGGAGGTCCGCAGACCGACGGCCAGCGCGCCGCTGACCAGCTCCGCGGCGCCGGGAGCCGACCGCGGCCGCCAGGCCTCTACCGCAGAGCGCTCGGGCCGGCGTTGCCGATCGAGCATCACGGTGAGCAGCTCGGAGGCCGAGACCCCGTCCACCATGCAGTGGTGCGTCTTTGCCAGCAGGGCCCAGCGCCCGTCATCGAGGCCCTCGACGATCCACATCTCCCACAGCGGGCGGGCGCGATCGAGCTGATGCGACATCACCCGCCCCACCAGGCGCCGCAGCTCCGGCTCTCCGCCGGGTGCCGGGAGCCCCGTGCGACGCAGGTGGTAGTCGATGTTGAAGTGCGCGTAGTCGATCCACACCGGCCGCCCCGCGCCGAGCGGGATCCTGCGCACCACCTGCCGGTAGCGGGGAACGAGCGCGAGCTTGCCCAGGACCATGTCACGCAACGCTTCGTATCGAGGCAGCGGCCCCTCGAAGATCGCCACCGCGCCGATGTGCATGTGGCTCACTGAATCCTCGATCTCGAGGAACGACGCGTCGAGGATCCCCAGCTGGTTCATGGCAACCCCAGCCTCTCCGGAACGCTCGGCGGATGCATCGGTAGAGCACCGCTGGACGCTCGGTGGTTGCCCGCAGAGAGGGCGGGCTCCGACCGCGCAGTTGGGGTATCTCGCCGGACGCCACGGCGACGAAAATGTGCAGCGGCAAGACCTCATGCAGGAGACGAAGCGGTCGGAGGGCTCAAGCGATCCCCGCCACTCATTTAGAAGAGAACCCTAAGCACGAAACCGTGGAGAAATGGCTCGCGAAACACCCCCGCTTTCATTTGCACTTCACGCCGACATCGCGCTCGTGGCTGAACCTCATCGAGCGATGGTTCGGCAAGCTCACCGACAAGGCCATCCGCCGCGGCATCTTTCACTCAGTGCCTGAACTCATCACCGCGATCGAGACATACCTGCAAGCCAACAACGAGAACCCCGAGCCATTCCTATGGACCGCCACCGCCGAGCAAATCCTCGCCAAGGTACAACGCGGCCGCGCCACCCTCACAACAATCACCACCTAAAACCGAGACACAACACTAGGCGTGGTTGCCGGCCTGCAGTCGTACTCCGCAGCCGCGTCCACCGGCGCGAAGTTGCGCCGGCGATGGTGGGTCCTCCGTGACGAGTTCCGGAACGGTCACGGCGCGCAGGTGATCGCGCGCCAGCGCCGCGAAGATCGTCAGCAGCGCGCGGATCGTTTGGCCGTGGTTCTCGTGCATCAGGATGATCGAGCCGGGGTGAAGGCCGGCGAGCACGTTGCGTTCGATCCCGGCGTAGTTTGCGCCCAGCGAGTCGCCGCTGTCGACGTTCCACAGCACCTCGAGCATCCCGAGAGCCCTGACCTCGCGATCGATCGCCGGCGCGCGGCCCTCGTACGGCGGCCGGAACAGGACGACCGGCTGCGGGGTCACGTGTTCGATCAGTGCCTTAGCGCCGGCGATCTCCTGCACCATCTCGGCGCGCGGCAGCGCCGGCAGGAACGGGTGCGTCATGGTGTGATCGCCGACCACGCCAACGGGCTTCTCGAGCCGCGCCAATCCTGGGAAGGCGCGGATCTGCTTGCCGACGAGGAAGAACGTGACGCGCAGATGGTGCTTGCGTAGCTTGGCGATCGCAACCCTCGTGTACGGGCCCGGGCCGTCGTCGAACGTCAGCGCGACCATCCGCTTGGAGCGCCCGCCGCATAACAGCGGCAGACCGTACGCAGCCAGTCGTGCGACCGCCCCGAGCTGTGCCGCCGAACGTCGGCCTCGAGCGGCGGCGGGCCCGAGCGCTACTGCTGCGGACGGTCTGCCGCGCGAACCGCAGTGCGGCCCACCGGGCGGCGCGAGACCACGATGGCGAGCATCACGGCGAGGCCAAGCACCCCGATGAGCGCGGCAAGCGTGACGGCGTGACGCCGGCGGCGCCGCGCTTTGCTCCGAGCAGCGCGACGTGCTCTAAGTTTCGCAGCGCGATTCTCCATGACCAGGCATGGTGGCATGCCCGCCGGGCGCCCGCGGGCAGGCGCGAGGCCTGCTTTCGCCCGCAGAGCAGTCGTGATCAGGTTGTCAGCGTCGGTACCTCCCTGTCGTCCAAACGAAAACCGCGCTCGTCCCTGGTCGAGGCACTCGCTTGCTCCCGCGAAGCAGAGGTGCGGACCTGTCCGAGATGCCCGGCTAGCTCGTCCCCCAAGGTGAGCCGCAGACGCCAGCAGAGCGTCCTCTCGCGCCGGACAAAGATAAGCGAACTCTCTTGAAACAAAGAGGGCCACTTTAGCCACGCCGGCAACATTGACAACGGCAAGAACAGATCAACAGGACACATCAACCATACGGAGGTCATATGATCCCGACGAAGAGAATCGCAGCCATAGCTACCGCTACAGCAATCAGCCTCGGCAGCTTCGGTGTGCCAGCGATGGCATCGACATCGACGCACTGGACAAAAGCGCAGTGCAAGTCGTGGGAGAAGTCGTTCGTGAAGCGAAACCCGAAAGCCAGCAGCAAGCGCAAGGCTGAAGGCAACAAAGTACTGAAGGGCAAGGGCTGCACGATCACCGTTAAATAGGGCAGCGAGTAGCGCGAGCACACCCCTGCCCTCCGAACGGCTCGCGCTGCGGCTACCGGGGACTTTCTCAAGCTCCCAATCCCAAGCGAAGGCCCCGCCATTGCGGGGCCTTCGCTGCGGTATGGACTTCCCCCGGTTTCGAGGACACTTGAGCGCTTGGGTCGAAAGACCCGGGCAAGGAGGTTCAAGTGCCCAGATCGAAGCCGCCGTATCCACCGGAGTTCCGTCCTCCTCGGTACTGGACCTCACGATCCGTTCGAGCTCCGCTCGATCCTCCTCCCCGATCTCGATGCGCTTCGCCAACGCAGGCATACCGAACCCCCATCATCGCTGGACACCACCAGCAACGCGTTCGGCAAAGACTACGAGACCCCACCAACCATCAGCGAACCAAAAGGACAAACCACTAGGAGGCAGCAGGAGGTCGTGCTCAAGCGGCCGGGGCCCAAGGTCGCGTCCGCTGGCCTATTCGTCGCCGATATCCGGGCGACCTCGAGGCACGCTGTCATGCTATCGCTCAGGCCTCTCATCCAGGCGAAGCCCGGAGGGCAGGCCTTTGAGAGCCCCAGCATCGGACTCGGCTCTCCCACGTCCTATCTTCTCAAGGAGCTTGACACCCAAGGGACGCTCAGCCAGCTTCCCTAAGCGCCTCAAGCAGCCGTCGAACTCGCTCTGCACGGCCCGCGGACGCCGACACCCCGGCCCCCTTACCGGGGGCCGGGGTGGTTCGACCTTCGGCTAAATGGTGGAGCCAACCGGGATCGAACCGGTGACCTCCTGCTTGCAAAACGGCACTGCTGTTCGGCCATAGGGCCTGATCCTCCGGCGTTGCGGGAGCTTTCGGGGGTTGCGCTGCGGGGCGGATACGGTTGGATCAGGCGCGATTAGGTTGGGTTTGGGCAGCGGAATCGTGCCGCTGTCCAGCCGCCACAGCCGCACCCAACGGTGTGCGGCCGGCCCGCGCCTAGCACTCTGTTTGCTCCGCGGCCTGTTGCGCCGATGACCGTTCAGGCGTCTGTCAACGCAAGCGGCAGTTCGACGTTCGGCTCGTGTCTGACGAGGATCGCCCCTTCTCCGTCCATGTAGGCCTGCTCGCCGTGCTGGCCGATGTCCATCCCCAGGGCCTCCTCCTGCTCGGTCGCGCGGAGCGGCATGAATATCCCGACGATCTTCAGGATCACGAAGGTCCCGGCGAATGCGTATGCGGGACCTGCGAGTGCAGCGATCGCCTGCCACGCCAGTTGAGATGGGTGCCCGAAGAGCAGGCCGTTCGCGGTGCCGTTCCACGAGAGCTCGGCGAAGAAGCCGATGAACAGGATGCCGGTCAGGCCGGCGAATCCGTGAGCGGCGAGAACGTCCAGCGACTCATCGAGCCGGGTTCTCGGACGCCAGAGGATGAGGGCGTAGCTGGGTAGTGCTGCCACTGCCCCGAGCAGCATCGCCGAGATCGGACTGATGTAGCCGGCTGCCGGTGTGATGCCGACGCAGCCGACGATTATTGCCGTGGCTGCGCCCAGCGCCGTCACCTGCCTGTTGCGCCGCAGGTCGAGCATGAACCACACGACGAGTGTGCATGCCGGCGCCAGCAGCGTGTTGGTGAAAGCGAGTACGCTAGCGTGGCCCGTCGAGAAACCACTCCCTCCGTTGAAGCCAAACCAGCCGAACCAGAGCAGGCCGCTCCCGAGTAGCACGTAGACCGTGTTGTGCGGCAGCAGCGCCTGCCGGCCGTAGTCCCTGCGCGCGCCGAGCACAGCAGCGGCTGCGAATGCCGAGAATCCAGAACCCATCTCGACCGGCACTCCGCCGGCGAAGTCGAGGGTGCCGTGCTGCTGCAACCAGCCACCGCCCCAGACCCAGTGTGCGAGCACGGGATACACCAGCACCGACCACAGCAACATGAAGACGAGGAACGCGTCGAAGCGCATCCGCTCCACGATCGCACCTGAGACGAGAGCCGCCGTGATGATGCAGAAGCCGGCCTCGAAGGCCATGAACAGCAGTTCAGGGATCGCGGTCCCAGCGCGTGGCTCAAAGGCGACGCCGTGCAACAGTGCGTAGTTGAGTCCCCCGATGAACCAGTTGCCTTTCGAGAACGCGAGCGAGTATCCGATGAGCGCCCACGACACCGTCGCGACCCCGAGCGCGCAGATGCTCATCATGAACGTGTTGAGCACGTTCTTGGAGCGCACCAGACCGGCATAGAAGAGACCCAGCGCCGGCGTCATCATCAGGACAAGTGCGGTTGCGATCAGCATCCACGCCGTGTCGCCTGCGCTGATCTGGACGGCTAGCACCACGGGTGCGCTGATCATTCGTCGACGGGCGTCACGGCCGCGGTGTCACTCTCGCCCGTCCGGATACGGATCGCGCGCTCGAGCGGCAGGACGAAGACCTTCCCGTCGCCGACCTCGCCCGTGACAGCGCCCTGACACAGAGCTTCGATCGTCGGCTCGACGAACGCCTCGGACACCGCGATCTCAAAGCGAACCTTCTCCGTTAGCTCCATCTTCACCGCCGTGCCACGGTAGGTCTCAACACGCTCGAGCTCACCCCCGTGGCCTTGGACACGGCTTATCGAGAACCCCGTGACCTGCGCCCGGTACAGGGCTTCAAGGACGTCGTTGGTCTTCTCCGAGCGGATAATCGCGACCACCAGCTTCATCCCCTGTGCCTCCACCCGCTCACCCTCAGACATCCAGTGCCCCTCCAGAGTCCGACACCCTGCTCTCCGATCCCTCGTCCGCGGCCGCGCGAGACCGTATCATGCGCCTCGCGGGCTGAGCCCGGACGATGGCCTGCCGGGCTGCCATCAAGCTGACGAGGGGTTTTCGGGCCGAGCACCAGCTTGCAGCCGCTGCGTTGCCAGGGGTGCCCGTTACCAGCGCTTGTAATCGCCGGCGCTCTCTGGAGCCAGCTTCCCTGCTCCGGCGGCCTTGCGAGCTCGGCATAGGGAGTCGTTGGGCGGCAGCGTTTCTGTTCGGTGCTCCGGAGTCGCCGCGTAGGCCGCCATATCAGCGCAGGCATTTCGTCAGTGGAGACGATGGGAATCGAACCCACGTCGACGGAAGCGTCGCCGCCCGAATCAAGGCGACTCGAGAATCAGGGAAAGCGTCGCTACTAGTGATGCCCGTCAATCCGGTACCGCACTGGTACCGCAGATTCCTGTCCGGTTGGCCCGCTATTGTCCATGTCTGGCCGCATTTTTCCTGCGCAGCTTGGAGCGACATACCGCTCCACAGAGCCAAATAACGCTCTGAAGCTTCAAGCGGCGGACGGGGGTCGAACCCGCGACCTCAAGCTTGGGAAGCTTGCGCTCTACCAACTGAGCTACCGCCGCACAGCCGCAGATCATACGCGGCGGCCCTCTAGTCTTGGTGGCCGTGAGACGACGCACGCTCCCGATCCTCGCCTCGCTTGCCGGCGCCTGCCTGATCGGCCTGCTGATCTATGGCGTGACCGCCCGGTCCGCCAGCCGCACGCTCGACGATCTCGTCGCCAGCGGGCGCCATCCCGCCGCTCCCGACTCGACCCGCTCGCTCCCCCGCCTCCTCGGCTCCGGCTCGACGTCGCTCGCCGCGCTCCACGGCAAGATCGTCGTGCTGAACTTCTGGGCCTCCTGGTGTGAACCCTGCCAGGCCGAGGCCCCGCTGCTCGAGCACGCCCAGAGCCAGCTCGCCGCACACGATGCGACGGTGCTCGGCGTCACCTACCTCGACGCCTCGCCCGACTCGCTCGCCTTCGCCCAGCGCTACCACCTCACCTATCCCAACCTGCGCGACAACAACGGCAGATTCGCCCACTCCTACGGCACCGATCAGCTACCCGAGAGCTTCATCATCGATCGCAGCGGCCACGTCGTCGCGATCTCTCGCGGCGAGCTCAACCAGGCATTCCTCAATCATGCCGTGGCCCTGGCGGAGAGCTCGTGAGAGCCGCACGCCGCACGTGCGCCGTGCTGTCCTCGGCGTGCCTCGCCCTCGCTCTGCTCGCGCCCGTCGCCGGCGCCGCCGGCGCCGCGCCCAAGACCACGCTGCCCACGATCGAGCGCCAGGTCATGTGCGTGACCTGCAAAATCCCGCTCAACGTCGCCCAGTCCACCCAGGCCGACCGCGAGCGCGCCTTCATCCAGAGCCTGATCGACCGCGGCGAGGACGAAGCCGAAATCAAATCCGCGCTCGTCGGGCAGTACGGGCCGACCGTGCTCGGCCTCCCCTCCGCCCACGGCTTCGACCTCACCGCCTACCTCGTCCCGCTCGCCGCCGTCCTCGCGCTGCTCGCACTGCTCGCGGTCCTGCTGCCACGCTGGCGGCGCAGCGCCCGCGCCCAGGAGGCTCTGCGCTCGTCCCTAGGCCCGCTCGGCGCAGCCGACGCGGCGCGGCTCGAGTCCGACATCTCGCGCTTCGACTGACGCCTGCTCCGCGCTCACATGTGCGACGGCGCGCTGACCCCCAGCAGATCGAGGCAGCGGGCGATCGTGCACATGCTCGCCACACACAGCCCGATCCGCAGCGACTCGACCGCCTCGGGCTCGGCGCCCAGCACGCGGCAATCGGTGTAGAAGCTCGTGAAGCCCTGCGCCAGCTCCAGCGCGTAGGTCGCGATCCGGTGCGGCGCCCGCCGCTCGACCGCCTCGCCCAGCTCCTCCGGGAACGCCAGCAGCCGCTCGATCAGCTCCCGCTCGGCCGCGTGCAGCGGCTGGGACTGTTGATCGCCGATCGCCGCCGTCGCCGCGTCCACCCGCTCGGCGCCCGCCTTTGCCAGCATCGAGGCGATCCGCGCGTGGGCGTACTGCACGTAGTACACGGGGTTCTCATTCGACTGCGATCGCGCGAGGTCAAGGTCCAGGTCGACGGTCGTGTCGTGCGAGCGCGCCAGCAGATACCAGCGCGCCGCATCCACCCCGATCTCGGCCACGAGGTCGTCGAGGCTCACGAACTCGCCGGAGCGCTTCGACATCTGCGCCCTCTCACCCGAGCGCACCAGGTGCACCAGCTGCATGATCAAAAGCTCCAGCTCGGCGGGGTCCCCGCCCAGCGCCTCGTATGCGGCCTTCATGCGCAGCACGTAGCCGTGATGGTCGGCGCCCCACACGTCGATCTGGCGCTCGAAGCCGCGCTCGCGCTTGTCCTGGTGGTAGGCGATGTCCGTCGCGAAGTACGTGTGCTCGCCGTCTGAGCGCTCGAGCACGCGGTCCTTGTCGTCACCGAACTCCGTCGTGCGCAGCCACAGCGCGCCGCCGTCGCGATAGGTGTGTCCCTCGCGCTCGAGCACCGCCAGCGTGTGCCCGAACGGGCTCGGCTCGCCCTCGTGCAGCGCGCTCTCGAAGAACCAGCGGCCGAAGCCGGCGACCCGGAAGCGCGCAAGCGAAGCCTTGATCTCCTCGACCATCACAGCGACGCCCGCTCGGCCGACGTCTGCCGCGTCGAGCGTCGCGGCGTCGAGCAGCCGTGCCGCCAGCTCCGCCACGTAGTCGCCGCGATATCCGTCCTCGGCCACCTGCTCACCGCGCGCCAGCGCCTGGATCGACTCGCCGAACTTGCGCACCTGCGAGCCCGCGTCGTTGACGTAGAACTCGCGCTCCACGCTGTGGCCGTGTAGTTCCAGCATGCGCCCCAGCGCATCGCCGTAGGCGGCGTTGCGGGCGTGACCCACATGCATCGGGCCGGTCGGATTCGCCGAGACGAACTCCACGAGGATGCGCTCCGGTCTGCTGGCCGCGCCTGCGCCCAGTGCCTCGCCCGCGGCAAGCGAGTCCGCCAGGGCGCCCGTGAGCCACGAGTCCGCGAGGAACAGGTTGATGAAGCCGGGGCCGGCCACCTCGAAGCGCTCCAGGCTCGAGCCGAGCCGCTCACGCAGAGCCTCGCCCAGTCGCTCGGCCACCTCCCGCGGCGGCGCTCCCACGCTGCGCGCCAGCAGCAGCGCCGCGTTCGTCGAGTAGTCGCCAAACTCCGCGCGCTTCGACCGCTCCAGCGTGACCGTCCCGCGCGCGCCGCGCGAGCTGCCCGTACCGCCATCGCTGCCACCGCCGCTCCCGTCGGCCGACGCTTCGGCAAGCTCCTGCGCCGCCTCGACCACCGCTCTGCGCAGGTCGCTCAGCGGCGTCGCTGTCGCCGCATCGGCGGGCGTGGGCGCAGCCGGGTCGTTGTCGCTCAAGGGTCGGGTCATGGTTCCGGTGTCAACGCTTGCGATACTAGCTGTGTGAACGACCAAGACTCAGGCGCCGAGCGCCACATAAACATCCATCTGTCCCCCGAGATCATGGGGGGCGTTTACGCGAACTTTGCCAACGTCAGCCACTCCGACTACGAGTTCACGGTCACCTTCGCCCGCGTCGACCACGAGGTCGAGTCCGACGAGGTGCCCGGCGTCGTCGTCTCGCGCGTCAACATCTCGCCCCGATTCATGCGCGAGCTGATCGACGCGATGGAGGACAACTACTCGAAGTGGCGCACCCGTGAGGGCATCAAGAACCTGCCCGAGTACGGCGGCACCGAGCCCGGCCCCGACGACGAGTAGCGGGCGTACCCGCGCGGCGGCGCCTGCCGGACGCGCGTTGAGCGCTCGCTTGCAGCGGGATGAACCGTGAAACACCTGGAGAATACGGGTGTTCGTACCCTGCAACGAATGAAGGTCGCCGTTATATCCGACATCCACGCCAACAGGCACGCATTCGAGGCGACGCTCGACGCGGTCGCGGCCAGCGACGCGTCGGAGCTGTGGTGCCTCGGCGACCTCGTCGGCTACGGCGCCGAGCCCGATGCGTGCGTCGAGCTCGCCAGGGACCATGCCGCCGTCTGCCTTGCCGGCAACCACGATCTCGCCGTGACCGGCGAGATCTCCCTCGATGAGTTCTCCCGCGGAGCAGCCGTCGCCGCGCAGTGGACCCGCGAAGTGATGGAGCCCGAGAACGTCGCCTTCCTGGCCGGCCTCAAGCCTGAGGGCGAGGAGGCCTCCGTCGGGCTCTTCCACGCCAGCCCTCGTGACCACGTGTGGGAGTACGTGCTCTCCACGCTCCTCGCCGAGCTCTGCCTCGACGCCCAGGACAATCGCATCTGCCTGATCGGCCACTCCCACGTCGCTCTCTCCTTCGTCCGCCACGAGGGCGAGCTCGCGACCGGCGAGCCGCAGCGCGCGGGCACCCAGCTGGCCGTCGCCGAGGGCGAGTGGCTGCTCAACCCCGGCAGCGTCGGGCAGCCGCGCGACGGCGACCCTCGGGCCTCGTGGCTGCTGCTCGACCTCGACGCGATGATCGCCTCCTTTCACCGTGCCGACTACGACATCGCCGGGGCAGCGGCGGCGATCCGCGCGGCACGGCTACCCGACTCTCTCGCCGAGCGCCTGGAGTACGGTCAGTGACCATGCAAACGCCGCAGTTGCTCCACCCCGCACACCGCTCGCGCCATCGATTCGGTGCGCTCTCCCTGCGCATCGCCTGCGCCGCCCTGCTCGCGCTCGCCGCCGGCTTCGCCATCTCCTGCGGAAGCTCCGGCAAGGGCCTGATTCCCGCGGCCGCCGCCGGCCCGCTGCAGAGCGACTTCGAAGCCGTCGCCCAGGCCGCCCAGAGCGGCGAAGGGAGCTGCACTGCGACCGAAGCGGCGCTCGCCAAGACCGAACAGGACTTCAGCGCGCTGCCCTCCACGGTCAACGCCGGCCTGCGCAACACGCTGCACCAGGGCATCGCCAACCTGAGCACGCGAGCCCGCGCGCTCTGCGCCCAGCCGCTCGCCCAGAACACGATCACGAGCTCCACACCGAAGACCACCACGAGCGCAACGCCGACCACGAGCACCCCCACCGTCACCCAGCCCACCACGCCGACGACCACGCCGAGCA
>OLKX01000227.1_pt1 | contig 16084 bp, 11 predicted proteins | sample 1604201 | NCBI WGS metagenome assembly OLKX01 (sample SAMEA104055716, study PRJEB20765) | soil metagenome | biome: Arctic tundra; feature: Polygonal ground; material: soil | place: USA | collected 2011-09 | depth 0-0.5 m
CGCAACCGCCGGCGCCGCAGGTGCGGGCGGAGCCGCGGGGTCGGGATGCGCCGCGGGCGGCTCCGCGCGAAGCGTCTGCGCGATCGTCGGCTCGCCCTGCCCGCTGACAGATTCGCGGAACTCGCGGATGCCGTTGCCGAGCGCGCGGGCGAGCTCGGGCAGGCGTTTGGGCCCGAGCACGACGAGGGCGATGATCGCGACGAACAGCAGGTGAACCGGGTTCTCGATTCCCACGGGCTACACGCTAGCGCGGAGGCGTCTGGGAGAGGGTTCGAGCCGGGGCGGTCGTGGCAGTCCAGCCCGTCCGCGGCGCCCCCGCGGTCACCGCCGACGCTGCGCGTACTCTCTGGCGCCGTGGCACAGGACGCTCAAGCCTCGCCGGGCCGCCCGTACCCACCGCCGGCCTCGCCCGAGCCGTTCTGGCCGGTCCAGGCGAGCGTCCTCGCGGCAATCGGGCTTCAGCTGCTTCTCCCCAAGCGCCTGACCGTGGGACCGGTGTGGCTGATCCCGGGCCTCGAGGGCGCCCTGCTCCTGGGCCTGGCGCTGGCCACGCCGCGCCAACTCGAGCACGAGCACACCGTGCGCCGCTGGACCGCGCTGAGCCTGACGGCCTTCGTGAGCGCGGCGAACATCTACTCACTGGTCGAACTCAGCAAATTCCTGCTGCACCACAACGTCACCAACGGGCATCAGCTGATCATCTCGGGGGTGGTCATCTGGCTGACCAACTTCATCATCTTCGGGCTGTGGTACTGGGAGCTCGACCGCGGCGGCCCCGGCAAGCGCGCGGCCGGACATGACGAGGCGCCGGACTTCCTCTTCCCCCCGATGAACGACGATCGCATCATGCCGCGCGACTGGCGGCCCAAGTTCATCGACTACGCATACCTCTCGCTCACGAACGCGACCGCGTTCTCGCCGACCGACACGATGCCGTTGACGTCGATGGCGAAGATCGCGATGGGCACCCAGTCGACGGTCTCGTTCGTGACGATCGGCTTGATCGTCTCGCGCTCGATCAACATCCTCTGATCTCAGCGCACGACGCTCGGCTCGAGCGCGAGCGCCTGCTCGACCAACTCGTGCAGGTCGCCGGCCGCGCCGAGCGAGAGTGCGCGTCTGAAGGCCTCCAGAGCGCCCTCGCGGTCGAGCAGCCGCAGCCGCAGCCGGCCCAGCCGCTCCCAGGCGCTGGCATCGCTCGGCCCGCGCTTGGCGGCACGCTCGGCGGCCTCCTCGGCGAGATCGTAGGCGCCGATGTCTTCGTAGATCCGCGCCGCGAAGCGGTGGGGCGCCGGGCGCCGACCGTCGACGCGGGCCCAGTCGCGCACCGCGCGAGCCGCCTCGTCGAGCTTGCCGGCCTGCCAGAAGGCCAGCGTCATCAGCCGCAGCACCGCCACGTTGCGCGGATCGGCGTCGCGCGCGTAGATCAGGCGCTGGGCCGCCAGCATGTACTCGCCTTCGGCCATCGCCCGCTGGGCCGCGATCATGAACCGCTCGACCCGCTCCTCCGAGGGGTCCGGCTTGGAGAAGTCGACGAATTTCATGCTCCCCGCGGGCACCGTGCGCACGCCGTGGCTGAATTTGACCCGCGCCCACTGCTGGACCTCCGCCGCGTCGTCGCCGGTGTCGGAGGAGAAGTAGATCCCGGTCACCGTGCCCACGCCCCACTCGGGGTAGGAGATGCAGCGCGCGTAGCGATGGACGACCGAGTGGTCCGGCACGCGGCTGCCGAACGGGTCGTGCTTGGCGCGCTCCTGGGCGTGCGCGCGGGCGCGCTGCTCCTCCTCGTAGGCACGCCTGCCGGCCTCTTCGCGCTCGCGCCGGGCCGCCGCGGCGCTGACTTTGACCGCGTTGCGCGACACCTGCCCGCCGCGCGAGCCCTCGGCCAGGCGCTCGAGCTGGTCGGCCGCCTCGTTGATCGCCTTGAGGTGGCGCTCGTGCTCGTACTGGCGACCCGACGGAGCCACGTCCGGATGCCAGCGCTTGGCCATCCTGCGACGCGCCAGCTGGACATCGCGCTTGTTGAACGGCGCCTCGAGCTCCAGGAGGAGCAGATGCTGCTCGATGTCGAGGATGCTCGCCGGCATGACCCGACAACGTTAGCGAGGGTGGGCGGTTTGTATCGGTCGCCTATCCTGCGTGCCAATGTCTTCTCAATACATCTTCACGATGCACCGTCTGTCGAAGGTCCATCCGCCCGACAAGACGGTGCTCGACAACGTCACGCTCGCCTTCTACCCCGGCGCCAAGATCGGGGTCCTGGGCTACAACGGCTCGGGCAAGTCATCGCTGCTGCGGATCATGGCCGGCGTCGACCAGGAGTACCGCGGCGAGGCCGCGCTCGCACCCGGCGCGACCGTCGGGATGCTCGAGCAGGAGCCCCACCTCGACGAGGGCAAGGACGTCAAGGGCAACGTCGAGGACGGCGTCGCCGAGACCAAGGCGCTGCTCGACCGCTTCAACGAGCTCGCCGCCAACTACTCCGACGACACGGCCGAGGAGTTCGGCCGCGTGCAGGCCAAGATCGACGCCGCCGACGCCTGGAACCTCGACACCCAGCTCGAATACGCGATGGACGCCCTGCGCCTGCCGCCGCCCGATGCCGAGGTCGCCAACCTGTCCGGCGGCGAGCGCCGCCGCGTGGCGCTCTGCCGGCTGCTGCTGCGCGCACCCGACCTGCTGCTGCTCGACGAGCCCACCAACCACCTCGACGCCGAGTCCGTCGCCTGGCTCGAGCAGCATCTCTCCGAGTACAAGGGCGCGATCGTCGCCGTGACCCACGATCGCTACTTCCTCGACAACGTCGCCGGCTGGATCCTCGAGCTCGACCGCGGCAAGGGCATCCCCTACGAGGGCAACTACTCGAGCTGGCTCGAGCAGAAGCAGATCCGCCTGGCCCAGGAAGATCGCTCGGAAAAGGGCCGCGAGCGGACGATCGCCGCGGAGCTCGAATGGGTGCGCACCAACCCCAAGGGCAAACGCACCAAGTCCAAGGCCCGCCTCGCCCGCTACGAGGAGCTGATCGCCGAGGAGCGCAACGTCAAGCTCGACGAGGTCCAGATCCACATCCCGCCCGGGCCGCGGCTCGGCGGCAAGGTGCTCACCGCCACCAACCTCTCCAAGGGCTTCGGCGAGCGGCTCCTGATCGAGGACCTGTCCTTCGACCTGCCGCGCGCCGGCATCGTCGGCGTGATCGGCGCCAACGGCGCCGGCAAGACCACGCTGTTTCGGATGATCACCGGACAGGAGCAGCCCGACAGCGGCACGCTCGAGCTCGGCGACACCGTCCAGCTGGCCTACGTCGACCAGTCGCGCGACTCGCTCAACCCCGAGAAGACCGTGTGGGAGGAGATCTCCGAAGGCTACGAGCACATCAAGGTCGGCGACCGCGAGGTCAACTCGCGCCAGTACACCGCCGGCTTCAACTTCAAGGGCTCCTCTCAGCAGGCCCGCATCGGCAAGCTCTCCGGCGGCGAGCGCAACCGCGTGCACCTCGCCAAGCTGCTGCGCAGCGGCGGCAACCTGCTGCTGCTCGACGAGCCCACCAACGATCTCGACGTCGACACCCTGCGCGCGCTCGAGAACGCCCTGCTCGCATTCCCCGGCTGCGCGATCGTGATCTCCCACGATCGCTGGTTCCTCGACCGCGTCGCCACGCACGTGATGGCCTTCGAGGGCGACTCGCAGGTGACATGGTTCGAGGGTAACTTCGAGGCCTACGAGGAGCACCGCCGCACCGTGCTCGGAGCGGCCGCCGATCGGCCCCACCGAATCACCTACAAGCGCCTGGTGCGTGGCTGAGCCAGGCGCGCCGGACCTCGGCGCGTTCGACCGCGACACCGCCGTCGAGCTGCGCGAGGTGGCTGGAGCGACACAGCGGTTCGACGCCGTGGTCGCAGACGGCTGGCGCGCCGGTCGCGGGCCGCATGGCGGCTATCTCGCCGCGATGCTCCTCAGAGCGCTCACCAGCGCCGTCGCCGATCCCCACCGCGCACCGCGCTCGCTGACGATCCACTACGCGCGCGCGCCCGAGCCGGGGCCCGTTTCGATCGCCGTCGTGCTCGAGCGCGCCGGTCGCTCGCTGAGCACGCTGTCTGCGCGGATGGAACAGCACGGCAGACTCATCGCGCTGGCACTCGCCGCCTTCTCGGTTCCCTGGAGCGGACCCGAGATCTCAGACCTGGCGATGCCGCAGGTCGCGGCGCCCGATCCCGTGCGAAAGCTCAGGAGCCTGCCCACTCACGGGGCGCCGTCCTTCGCTCAACACATCACATTCCAGCCGCGTCTCGGGGGCATGCCGTTCACGGGCGCCACGCAGCCGATGGAAATCGGCGGCTGGGTGAGCCTCGCCGAGGCCAGGCCGCTCGACGCGCTGTCGATCGCGCTCTTCGCCGATGCCCTGATCCCCGCGCCGTTCATGCGGGTGAGCGAGCCGAACGCAGCCCCCACGATCGACCTTACGGTCCATTTCCGCGCCTCTCTGCCCCGCGCCGCCGATCCCGATCCCGATCCCGATCCCGAGGAGATGTGCCTGTTGCTGATTCGAGGCACGTTGATAAGCGAAGGCTTCTTCGAGGAGGACGGCACGATCTGGGCGTCCGACGGCACCGTGCTCGCCCAGTCGCGCCAACTCGCGCTGCTGCTGCCCTTCGCGGGCGAGTAACGTCCGCCACATGACTAACTACACGGCGAAGCACATCAAGGACATGGAGGCCGCCTTCGGCGGCGGATTCGTAAAGGCCCGCGCCGAGCTCGGCGTCACGTCGTTCGGCATGCAGGTCATCAGGATGCCCGCCGACTACGGCGACTACCCCGAGCACGACCACGAGAAAGACGGCCAGGAGGAGGTCTACCTGGCCCTCGCCGGCTCCGGCTGGATCGACATAGACGGCGAGCGCGTCGACCTCGACAAGGACGTCTTCGTCCGCGTCGCCGGCGGCGTCACCCGCAAGGTCCACTCAGGCCCCGACGGCATGCAGATGCTCGTCATCGGCGGCTGTCCCGGCAAGGCCTACGAGATCCCCGAGATGACCGAGCTGACCGCCGCCGCCTCCTAAGCGGTAGATCCAGGTTCGACTCCTGGCGGGGGCACTCGCAGGTTGGCCCTGCTAATTGGCAGGTTTGGGCGTCCCGACGGTACCGTCGCTCATGGGCGAGGTGCCCTCGGTGTCGAGCCCGCTGCCTTTTCGCTGCCTTTTCGTGGTGGGCCGGAACGCTCCGAAGTCCGTGCGCCGTGGAGCCGTCGGCAACTGGTCGAGACAGCTGACCGACGTTGAATGGTGGTTCTGGGACTTCTCGTTCCTTCGCAACGACCTGATACACGGCCGAGAGCCGGCCGAAGAACGAAGGCTCCACGCGGGGCAGCCTCATTTCGGGCTCGGCGAGGCGTACCTTCGATGGGCGATCAAGAGAGCCATCGCACAGGACGGGCACAAGAGCATCTCGGACGACATGGCGTCCAGGGCGCGCGAGGCCCACGTATGTCGTTGTAGCCTCTTCGCGTGCCTGCGATCCAAGAGCTGTCGGCTGATCTTGATGGCGAGGAGCGCACTCTCCGCCGAGCGGTTGCCCACGGGGAGGCGAGCGCGTGAGCACCCTTGCCGAGACGATCGACCCCGACGGACGCGCTGTCGTCCTCGATGAGGAGGGCTGGGAGCACATTCTCCACGAGCACGGAGAGCTGGCTCCCTACCGTGAGGAGATCATCGTGACCGTCAGCTCCCCGGACCATCGGCGCCTCGACCCGCGCCCTGGACGGGAGCGCTACTACAGCCGGGATGTCGGACCCAGCCGCTGGCTGTTCGTGGTCGTACACTTCAACGAGACACCAGCGCGAATCGTGACCGCCTACGCCAACCGCAAAGATCCGCCGGGATTGACTACGCAATGACAGTGACCATTGGCAGCCTGACCTTCGACCACGCCTCCTACGACGACCGGGGAGATGTGCTCTATCTGCACCTCGGAGATCGCCAGCCGGCCGCTGTGAGCGAGGAGACGCCCGAGGGGCACGTCCTTCGCTACAACGCTCAGGGCGAGGTCATTGGGCTAACGATCATCAACGCCAAGTGGCTGCTTGAACGCGATCACGTCATCAACGTCACGGTTCCCGAGCACGTCGCCGTCAGCCCTGACACCCTCGCAGAGGCGCTGGCCGCAGCCTAACCTCGAGCGTCGGCGCTTCCCACGGTAGTTGCGTCTCGCGTACATGTCCCGTAGGCGCGGTGCCCCTCGTGTCGCCCAGCTCGGGCGTATCGTCGTTGCGGTGTTGGTATGGCAGCGAATCCGCGTCTTGCGCGCCCAGCCCCCTGGCCGTGTAGATGGTGAGCGTGCAAACGTGTTCGTGTCTGCGCTTGAGCAGTCCGAGCAGCTCATGCGCGCCGCAGTAGATGTCGGACCGTCCGCGTCTCCACTGCTGCTGTTTTACGCAGTCAGCCAGGCCGGCCGCGCAATCGCTGCCGCTCGCCTGAACGACCCGTGCTTATGGTTCCGTTGTCGCAGCCGCCGCTCGAAGATCAGACATGGATACGACCCTTGCGCGTTTTCCGTCCCATGTTCGACGCCGCTCACACGAGGCTGGCTGACATGCGACCGCTTGAACTGCTCGTGGACGGGCTGCCGCCAGACGCCGATCTGGATGCGCTTCTTCAATGTCTGGCCAACTATCCCACCGCAGCGGGCGCTCGCATGGCTCGCAGCTTCGGTATGCGCGACGACCGGCTGGTGACCCAGCCCAGCCCGGCGGGATCGCTGCCAGTGTTCAGCTGGCCCGATGTTCCAACCAACATCCAGCTGCGTGCCCAACACCTACACGCGATTGCTCCTGACTACAGGAGCCGTGGGACGCGCCTTCTCCTCCCGCGTGCCGGCGGCAACGATGCTCTATCCCCGCTGATGCTCTGGTGGCTGCTCTTGTTTGGCTTGTCGAGCATCGCTCGCTACGACCCGGAGCTATGGGTTGCCGCCCTCGACGTCAACGACTCGCAGCTCGCAGTGCCGATCGAGGCCGCGCTCGACATTGCACTCGACGCGCTCCCGGAGTTGATTCTCGCTGCGCTGACTGATCGGGTGTAGTCCGCATCCTGCTCCGAGTTTGGGCAGCAGCCCCGTTCTGCTGCCCAAACCCGATCAAATCGCCCCATATCCGACGCCATCCATCTTTCCCGCGAACGCCCGAATCGCCTATGTCCACCTATAGATCGGCCTTTCAGCCCTCCGCGCGCACCAGTCTCCTAACCGGTAGGCGGCTCTCGGCGTCTTCGCGGCCCGGCCCCCGGCCGCTCGCCTCTGGCCGCTGGCCGCTTGGCCGCTGGCCCCTGGCCCGTGGCCCCTGGCCGCTGGTCCGTGGCCCGTGGCCGCTGGCCGCTGGCCCCTGGCCCCTGGCCGGCCGCCGGGTCGGTGGTCGTGGTGGTTATACACCTCGCGTGTTGCGTATAACCATGGTAGTACGGATTTTTTTATATATATAGAAGGACGGGACGAGGCGAGCGGCCGACTGCTCGCTCAGCGCGGCTCGGCTCAGCTCGGCTCAGCGCGCGAAGGAGGTCTCGCGGGTTAGCGCGAGCGCGGCCGCGGCGACGAGCCGCGCGCACGCGTGGACGTCCTCGAGCTGGACGAGCTCGACGGGCGAGTGCATGTAGCGGATCGGGATCGAGACCAGGCCCGTCGGCACCCCGCCGCGGCTGAGGTGGACCGCGTCGGCGTCGGTGCCGGTCGCGCGTCCCGAGGCCTCCACGGTGAACGGGATCTTCTCTCTCACGGCGGCCGCGTGGAGCAGCTCGAAGACACCTTCGTTGAGCGTCGAGCCGCGCGTGATGACCGGTCCGGAGCCGAGCTCGTGCTTGCCGGCTTCCTTCACGTCGATGCCCGGCGCGTCGGTCGCGTGGGTGACGTCGATCACGATCGCGGCGTCGGGCTCGAGCGAGAACGCGCTCGTGCGCGAGCCACCGAAGGTCGTCTCCTCCTGTGCCGCGGCGACCGCCGCGAGCTCCCACGCGCCGCCGCCCGCGCCGGCCACCAGACGAGCGGCCTCGAGCGCGACGAACGAGCCGAGGCGGTTGTCGAGCGCGCGCGAGCTCAGCCGCCCGTTCGGCAATTCGACCGGCTCGGCGTCGATCACGGCCACGTCGCCGATGCGCACCAGCTTGCGCGCCTGCTTACCGTCACTCGCACCCACGTCGATGTGCAGCTCGCGAATGTCCGCGACCTTCTTGCGCTCCTCGTCGCGCAGCAGGTGAACCGGCTTCTTGCCGACCACGCCTTTGACGGGGCCGTCGGCGGTGTCGAGCACGACGCGCTGGCCGACGAGGATCTGTGCGTCCCAGCCGCCGACCTCGCGGAACCACAGGAAGCCGTCGTCGTCGATGTGCGTCACGATCAGCCCGATCTCGTCGATGTGACCCATCACGAGCAGGCGCCGGGGGGCGCTGTCGTTGCCGTGCGAGGGTGCCACCAGCGCGAGCGGCGTGCCGACGATGTCGGTGCTGACCGCCGCGAAGCCCGCCGCGGCCTCGCGCCAGACGGCCGCCGGGGCGGTCTCGTAGCCCGACGGTCCGCGCGCCGCGAGCAGCTCGAGCAGCACTGGGGTGGCCCCCGTGCCGCTCGCGCCGAGCAGGCCCGCGCCTTTGCGTGCCCGTTTCGCTTTCGGCTCGGTCATGCCGCCAGCAGGGCGCGCAGGACGTATTGCAGGATGCCGCCGTGGCGGAAGTACTCGGCCTCGCGCGGCGTGTCGATGCGCACCCGCGCGTCGAAGCGAATCGGCTCGCCGCCCTCGCGCTCGGCGCTCACGCTCACCTCGCCCGGAGGAGCGCCGCCGCCGGCCATCGCCTCCGCCAGGCCTTCGATCGAGAAGACCTCCTCGCCGCTCAGCCCGAGCGAGCTCGCGCTCTCGCCGGCGGCGAACTGCAGCGGCAGCACGCCCATCCCCACAAGGTTCGAGCGGTGGATCCGCTCGTAGCTCTCGGCGATCACCGCGCGCACACCGAGCAGCTTCGTGCCCTTGGCCGCCCAGTCGCGTGACGACCCCGAGCCGTACTCGCGTCCGGCGAGCACGATCAGGTCGATGTCCTCGGCCATATAGCGGATCGCCGCGTCGTAGATCGACACCTGCTCGCCCGAGCCGTCGGCCAGGTAGCGCGTCCAACCGCCTTCCGGCAGTGCCGCCGCACCGGCCGCCCGCAGCTGGTTGCGCAGGCGGATGTTCGCGAAGGTCCCTCGCATCATCACCTCGTGATTTCCGCGCCGCGAGCCGTAGGAGTTGAAGTCGCGCACCTCCACACCCTGCTCCTGCAGGTAGCGCCCGGCCGGACCGTCGCGCTTGATCGAGCCGGCAGGCGAGATGTGGTCGGTCGTGACGCTGTCGCCGAGCAGCGCGAGCACGCGCGCGCCTGCGATGTCGCGCACCTCGGCCGGCTCGGCGGGCATGTCCTGGAAGTACGGCGGCAGGCGCACATAGGTCGAGTCCTCGGCCCACGCGAAGCGCTCGCCCTCGGGCACCTCCAGGCCGTTCCAGCGCTCGTCGCCCTCGAACACCTCGCCGTAGCTGCGGCGGAACATGTCCGCGCGAACCGCCTCGCCGACCGTCTCGGCGACCTCGTGCGCTGACGGCCAGATGTCGCGTAGGTAGACGTCGGCGCCGCTCTCGTCCTGGCCGATCGGGTCGGCCGCGATGTCGAGGTCCATCGTCCCGGCGATCGCGTAGGCGACGCACAGCGGCGGCGAGGCAAGGTAGTTCATCTTCACGTCCGGGTTGATCCGGCCCTCGAAGTTGCGGTTGCCGGACAGCACCGAGACGACCGCCAGGTCGGCCTCGTTGACCGCCGCGGATATCTCCTCCGGCAGCGGACCCGAGTTGCCGATGCAGGTGGTGCAGCCGTAGCCGACGAGGTTGAAGCCGAGCTCCTCGAGCGGACCGGTCAGGCCCGCGCGGTCGAGGTACTCGGTCACGACCTTCGAGCCCGGCGCGAGCGAGGTCTTGACCCACGGCTTCGACCGCAGGCCGCGCGCGAGCGCGTTGCGCGCGAGGATCCCGGCGCCGACCATGACCGAGGGATTGGACGTGTTGGTGCAGCTGGTGATCGCTGCGATCACCACGTGACCGTGCATCAGCTCGAAGGTCTCGCCGTCGAGCGTGACCTCAGTCGCACCCGAGCCGGGCGCAAGCGTCGCCGAGACGCCCGGTGCCGTCTCGCGCGGCGCTGCCTGCGCAGCGAGGCCCGCGCCCGGCGCGGGGGCGTGGCCGGGGGTGCCGTTGGCGGGGGGATCGGAGGCCGGATAGGACTCCGCGACGGCCTCGTCGTGAGCATCGACCTGAGCTCCGGCACTGGGGACGTAGTCGAGCAGCGCCTTGCGGAACGCACCCTGCGCGCCGCTCAGAGACACGCGGTCCTGCGGGCGCTTGGGCCCGGCGAGGCTCGGTTCCACGGTGCCGAGGTCGAGCTCGACGGTGTCCGAGAACGTCGGCTCCTCGGAGCGCTCGTCGAGCCACATGCCCTGCTCCTTGGCGTATGCCTCGACGAGCGCGATCCGCTCGGGCGAGCGACCCGAGAGCTCGAGGTAGGTGAGCGTCTCTGAGTCGATCGGGAAGATCGCGCACGTGGAGCCGAACTCGGGTGACATGTTGCCGATCGTCGCGCGGTCGGCGATCGGCAGCGCCGCGACCCCGGCGCCGTAGAACTCGACGAACATGCCAACCACGCCGCGCGCGCGCAGCAGCTCGGTGACCGTGAGCACGAGGTCGGTCGCGGTGGCGCCCTCGGGCAACTCGCCGTGGAGGCGCACGCCGAGAACCTGCGGGATCAGCATCGACATCGGCTGGCCGAGCATCGCGGCCTCGGCCTCGATTCCCCCGACCCCCCAGCCGAGCACGCCGAGACCGTTGACCATCGTGGTGTGCGAGTCGGTTCCGACGAGCGTGTCGGGGTACGCCTGGCCGGTCTTCTCGTTTCCAAACACCACACGAGCGAGGTACTCCAGGTTGACCTGGTGGACGATCCCGGTGTCGGGCGGCACCACCGCGAAGTCGTCGAACGCCCCCTGGCCCCAGCGCAGGAACGCGTAGCGCTCCTGGTTTCGCTCGAACTCGCGCTCGGCGTTGAAGCGGAAGGAGTCGCGGGTCCCGTAGGCGTCGACCTGGACGGAGTGGTCGATCACGAGCTCGGCGGGAGCAAGCGGGTTGATCTTCGCCGGGTCGCCGCCCATCTCGGTCATCGCGTCGCGCATCGCCGCGAGGTCCACGATGGCCGGCACTCCGGTGAAGTCCTGCATCAGCACCCTCGCCGGCGTGAACGCGATCTCCTTGCTCGGCTCTGCCTTCGCGTCCCAGCTCGCCAGCGCCTCGATGTCTGCGGCGGTGACCGAGCCGTTGCCCTCGGTGCGCAGGAGGTTCTCGAGCAGGACCTTCAGCGAGAACGGCAGCCGCGCCACGTCAAAGCGGTGCTGGAGCGCGTCGAGGCGAAATATCTCGTGACTGCGCCCGGCGACCTCGAGCGTGTCCTTTGCGCCAAAGCTGTTCTCCGACATGGGTACCTCCCGGGCGTCCTGAGGATCTGCGGGGACAGCAGGCAGTCTCGCAGAGTCTCCCCTTCGAGTCGGGGCGGCCCAGCGCTAGCGGACCGGCTCGGAGGCACGCGTCACGCGCCCCTTGCCCTGGCGCTTGGAGCGCAACAGCGCCACGTCGCAGGCCTCGAGCAACTGGTCGGTGTCCATCCCGGCTTGCCACTGGGCGACTCCGATCGAAGCCGAGACGCCCTGCGCGACGCCGACGTCGGAGGCGAGGCCACGGAGCCGCTCGAGCGCGCGGGCGGCCGCCGCGGCGGCGCTTTCGAGCTCGGCGTTGGGCAGGATGACGACGAACTCGTCGCCGCCGTAGCGGGCGACGCGATCGAAGGCGCGAAACTCTCCGACGAGCGCCTGGACGACCGCGCGCAGCATCGCATCGCCGGCCGGATGGCCGTGGACGTCGTTGACCAGCTTGAAGTCGTCGAGATCGATCAGCAGCGCCGACAGCGGACCGCCGGTGCGGGCGGCTCGACCGATCTCCTCATCCAGGCGCCTGCGCATCGCACGATGGTTCATGCAGCCTGTCACCGGATCGGTGCCCGCCTCGGCGCGCGCCCTGACGAGCGCCAGCGCGGTGGCGGTCTGATCCACGAGCGCCCTGGCGAGCTCGACGGCCGGTGCGGTGAACACGTCGGAGACGCGCCGCACGAGCGTCACGACCGCCTCGATCTCGCCGCGCTCGGCGAGCGGGAGCAGCAGCGCACAGCTGAGCGCTCCGGTCGCGGCGAGACGTGGAACGCTCGCCGCGAACTCGTCGGAGGCGGCCGCGAGGAAGCTCTGCCCGGTGCTCGCCACCCAGCTCACTCCCGGCGGGCGCTCGCCACGCGGCGAGAGGTAGCTGAGGCGCCCGTCGCCGGCGAACAGATAGACCACGACCAGCTCGTCCTTGTCGCCCGAGACGCTCAGGTGGTGAACATGGACCTCCTCCGCGCCCGGCACCGACAGCAGCTCCCGCGCGAGCGCCCGGTAGATCGTCTCGGAATCCGAGGCCTCATCGGCGAGCGCCGTCAGGCGGCGGATGCCGGCAAGCAGTCGATCGACGCCCACTGACGCCAAGGTATCCGTACCTGACACGACATCCATAGCCTGACAATCTACGGCATCGAGCGGAACTAATGAAATGGACGTCCCGCAAACAGGGCGTTGCTTGGCCCCGGCGGCGGGCCGTCGGGGGCGGCGAGTGCCGCCCCCGACGTGTTTGCCTGCCAGCTAGCGGAAGGTGACCGTGACGGTGGCGGCCGACGAGTGGCTGCCGTGCCGCGGAACGAATCCGACGCGGATCTTGGTGCGGAACGGACGACCGCGGCGCCGACCTCGACCAGTCAGCGGGACCTTCAGCGAGATGGCCCGCTGAGCGCCCTTGAAGTGCCGGTAGACGGTCGCCAGGCCGCTGCCGCTGCCGCTGACGCGTCCGGCGGCAGGGGTCTGCACGGTCAGGTAGGCGGTGTTGCCGACGACCTTGTGGCCGACGATCCGCACGCCGCAATTCTTCACGACGATACGGGTGTTCTGTTTGACGACGAGGCCGTTCTGGCCGGTGAGCGTCGTCGGCATGACCAGCGGCTGGGCGCAAACGTTGCCGAACGCCGTCACCGCCGAGTGCGAGCCGATCGGCAGGTTCACCGTGATGCTCGTGACCGGCACGTCTGGAGCGGTCGCGAAGTTCGTCGTCGTGATCCCGTTCTTGATGTTCGTGTTCCCGACCACGATCACGCGGACGCCTTCGCCTTCCAGGACCAGATCCAGGTCCGGGAATTTCTGACCGCCGTGGGACACGAGGATCACCGGACCTTTCATTTTGCCGGCGAGCAACGGGGTGTTGGCGCGCACGCCGCCGACGAACGATCCGCTCGGGCAGCTGTACGGGTTGGCTTCGAACGTTGCCGCCAGACATGCTTTCTGCAGCGTCGTCAGTCGCGACGGAAGCTGCTTCGGCAGCTGCACGAGCTCCGACTTGATGTTCGCCGCGCCCGAGGGCACGTTGATCGTCGTTTCGAGGCTCGCGCCGTTCGCTTTCGACGTCTTGGCGTCAGACGCCGCTTTGAACGCCGGCTTGAACGCCAGCGCCGAGCAGCTGCCGACCTGGAACGGCGACGTCAGCGCAGCGGTGGTGCTTTCGCTCGTCCCCGGCACGAAGCCGGTGATGGACGAGTCGGTGCTGAGCACGCCGCAGTTGGTCGGGTTGCGCAGGAATCCCTGCTTGTTGACCGCAACGGAGATCCGCCTGACCCGCAGCGGCACGCCCTTGACGATGCGCGGCAGCACGCTCGTCACCGTCACACGTGTGGTGCTCGGGTCGATGTTGATCGTCGCCCTGGTCACGACCGGCCCGAGGCTGAACGGCCCGGCGGTCGCCGGCACGTTGATCGAGAGGCCGAACGGCGCGCCGTTGTAGGGACCGGTCAGGTAGACCGGGCCGGTGAACGTGTATGGCGTCGGTCCCGAGCCGGCCAGCACCGTGGCGGTGCCGATCTGGCTCGTCGATGCGCATTCACCCTTCGAGGCGCCCGGTTCCGCACACTGCGTGACCGCCGGTACCGCGCCGTCGAGCCCGGCCGGCAGAGTCGTCTTGACCTGCGAGACGAACTGCTGCCCCGCGGGCCGTTCGAGGTTGAACGTGAACGCGGTGGCCGCTCCAGCCGCGGCCGACTCGTTGGCTGTCGACTGCGCCGGCGCGAAGGCCACCGGCGAGGCACACCCCGTAGTCGCGAACGGGGCGAGGTCGCTCTTGGTCGTGCCCGGTTCGGAGAACGGGATGAAGCTGGCGCTCGCGCTACCCACCGTGCAACCGATCGGGTTGGCGATCGGCGAGAGGGGGCCGCCCTTGAATGTCAGGGCGATGCTCGTGAACGGCTGTTCGGGGTTTTCCGGGTACGGGAAGGTGGTCGTCAGCTGACCGGTGCTCGGGTCGGGGACCGTCTTGCCGGTGAGGCGCACCGACGCGCCGTAGCGCGCCGACTCGGCGTCCACGTAGATCGTGTACGGCGGTTCGGTGATCGGACCCGATTCCGGGCCACCGAGGTAGATCTTGCCCGTCAGCGATCCCGCGGGCAGCGTCGGCACTTCGAGGCTCACGGTGCCAATTTCAGACGACGCGGGACACGCGACGCCGGGGGTCGAGCTGTGGACCCGCGCCTGGGCCGGCGTGCAGGCCGTCAGGCCGGCCGCCGCGGAGGGGTTCAGCGTCATCCCTTCGGGCAGCTTCACGACGGCTTCCTTCAGCTGTGAGCTCTCCCGTGCTTTCGGATCCTGCGGGAGCGCGACGGTCGTCGTGATCCCGTCCGGTTCGTCAGCCCCGGTGGTCGCCGGAGTTAGCGCGAAGGTCGGGAAGAACGGCACTTTGTCGCATTCGCCGAGGCCGATCGGCGTCGTGAATTCCTTTTTGACGACCGTCGATTCGAGGTCGGTCACTTTCAGCGTGGTGGTGTTGTGGCCGGGGCAGGCGGTCGCGTTCGTGACGAACGCGCCGTTGCCGCTCGTGCCTTCGAAGACGAGCCGCGAGCGGATCAGCGGCAGCTTCGGCGAGACGTCGATTTCGAAGTAGTCGTGGTAGTCGCCCTGGTTGGTGCCGTTGGCCTGCTTGCCCCATTCGACGTTGCCCTTGATCAGGGTGTGGGCGAAGTACTGCTGTCCCTCGAGGAATGTCTGCGCGCCAAGCGAGGGGAATCCGTTTTCGCCCGGTTTCGCGCCTTTTTCTTCCGCTTCTTTGAAGCCGGCTGCGAGCGCGCCGCCCGACAGCGGCTTGGGGATTTCGAGCGCGACGCCGAACTCGGACGCAAGGCCTTCTTCGGGTACGAGGTTGTAGACCGTGCCGGAGAGCGGCACGTCTTTCGCCGCCGGACCCGCATAGACGGTCACGTCGTTGGTGCCGAGAACGGTGCTTTCTTCCCCGACTTCGACACATTTCGGCGCGCTGTAGAAGCCCGAGCCCGGGACGGCTTCAGTCGTTCCGAAGTTGGCAGCCGTGCACTGCGCGACGGCGAACGGGTTCGTCGCCAGCCCGGGAGCGACATCTGTGCGCAGGTGCGTCACGAGCGAGGTCGGGACCTCGGTGGGGTATTTCCCGGGAGAGACCGCGGGGCTGCCTTCTTCGAAGGTCGCGATCTTGAAGTCGGTGACGCCGAACGGGACGCGGCCGCCGGCCTGCGTGAAGCCTTCTTTTTCAGCTTCTTTGACGGTCACTTCCGCCTTCGGCTCGTTGAAGAAGCCCGGTACGACTTCTTCCTGTCCGCAAGTCGCGACCGTGCAGTTCGTGGCGACGAGCTTTTCGATCGCCGGGAATTCAGCCGCTTGGGCTGCCGGAGCGACGAAGACAACGAGCGCGGCCACGGCCAGCGCCAACAGCGAAAAGCGAACCTGCGTCCTCATCCCGACCTCCCGTTAGTAGCCAAAGACAACTCTCATCTACCCTCTACAGACTCCCCTGAAGCCCCGAAGTTCCGTTGGCTTCCGTCGGTATTTGACGAATCTTAGGCCTTTCCTGCCGGCCCGCGGTCGACATGGACGGATGGGTCTGGCGCAGCCG
>OLKX01000393.1_pt1 | contig 16033 bp, 15 predicted proteins | sample 1604201 | NCBI WGS metagenome assembly OLKX01 (sample SAMEA104055716, study PRJEB20765) | soil metagenome | biome: Arctic tundra; feature: Polygonal ground; material: soil | place: USA | collected 2011-09 | depth 0-0.5 m
CCTCGCGCCCGCCGTCGAGCGCGCGCTGCGCGGCTACGGCCTCGAGCTGCGCCGCGTCGACACCCGCCACCTCGACCACGCGCGCGAGCTGGGCATCGAGGCTGCGGAGAACGGCGAGACGGTCGTGGCGCTGAGCGGGGACGGCATGATCGGCGTGCTCGCCGATGCGCTGCGCACCATCCCCGGAGCGGTGCTCGGCATCCTTCCCGGCGGCCGCGGCAACGACCTCGCACGGGTGCTCGGAATCCCCGAGGACGCTGTCGCGGCCTGCGAGACCGTCGCCCACGGGCTCGCCCGCCCGATCGACCTCGGTGTCGTCAGCGCCGCCGCAACCGACGGTGACGGTCAGGCCTTTGTGGGGATCGCCTCCGCCGGCTTCGACAGCGAGGCGAACCGGATCGCCAACGAAGCCCCGGCCTGGCTCGGCGGCCAGGTCTACGCCTACGGAGCACTGCGCGCGCTCGCCTCCTGGCGCCCGGCACGCTTCGAGATCGAGCTCGACCCCCCGGGAGTGACCCACAGCTTCACCGGCTACTCGGTCGCAGCTGCCAACTCGAAGGCCTACGGCGGCGGCATGCGCCTGGCGCCGGACGCCTCGCTCGACGACGGCCTGCTGGAGGTGGTGGCGATCGAAGAGGTCAGCAGGGCACGCTTCCTCGCGAATCTGCCGAAGGTCTTCGCGGGCACCCACGTGAAGCTGCCCACCGTCCGCGTGTTTCGCGCCGCCGAGGTCACGATCAGCGCCGACCGCCCGTTCATGATGTACGCCGACGGCGACCCGATCGGTGAGCTGCCGGTGCGCGTGCGCGCGCAGCGCGGCGCCGTCACGATGCTCGTGCCGCCGCACGGCGTCGCGGACGCGCCGTTCGACACCCCCTCTCCCCTCTCCAACGGCTCGGTGCCCACGACGCAGTCAGGTCAAGCCCCTCGCGATCGCCCTCCGGGGACCTGATGGCCGCGGGACTGGAGGCCAAGCTCGCGCTCGCGCGGGCGGTGGGCGCGCTGTCGCGTATGCGTGGCGGCGGCACCAGCGTCCCCGGCAAGGTGCTGCGACGGCTCGCTCCGGAGGCGGTCTCGGCGCTCGGCGCGCGGCTGAGGCGCGGCAGCGTGCTCGTCTCGGCGACAAACGGAAAGACGACCACCGCGACGATGGCGGCAGCCATCTTCCAGGCCGCCGGGATCGAGCTCGTTCACAACCAGGCAGGCGCCAACATGGCCGGCGGCATCGCCACGACGTTGCTCGGCGCCTCCCGCGGTCGGGGACGTATCGACGGTGAGCTCGGGCTGTTCGAGGTGGACGAGTTGTGGCTCGCCGAGCTGGCCCGCGACCTACACCCGCGGGCGATCCTGCTGGGCAACCTGTTTCGCGATCAGCTCGACCGCTACGGCGAGCTGGAGACGATCGCCGCGAGCTGGGAGCGGGTCGTCTCCGACGGCGACGCCCGACTCGTGCTCAACGCCGACGATCCGCTCGTCGCCGACCTCGGCCGGGAGCGCGCCGGCGCGCTCTACTACGGGGTCGAGGACGACACGCTGGCACTCGCCGGGATGGCCCACGCGGCCGACGCCAAGCACTGCCGCCGCTGCGGTGCCCCCTACGTGTTCGACGCGATCTATCTCGGCCATCTCGGCCACTACCACTGCCCGAGCTGCGGACAACGACGCCCGGACCCGGCGATCCGCGCGAGCCACGTGCGCCTGCAGGGCGTCCGCGCCGCCGCCTTCCGGCTGCACACCCCGACGGGCGAGGCGGAGGTCGCGCTGGCGCTCCCCGGCCTCTACAACGTCTACAACGCGCTGGCGGCCGCCGCGCTCGCGGCCGCCCTCGAGATCCCGCTCGAGACGATCGTCGCGGGCCTGCAGAACACTCGGGCCGCATTCGGGCGCGCCGAGACGGTGTCGGTGTCGGTGCCCGCGCACGGCGGAGCACCGCCCCGCCGGCGCGAGCTTCAGATCATGCTCGTGAAGAACCCGGCCGGCGCCAACGAGGTGCTGCGCACGCTCGCGCTCGAACCGGGCGAGCATGACCTGCTCGGAGTGCTCAACGATCAGATCGCCGACGGGCGCGACGTGTCGTGGATCTGGGACGCCGACTTCGAGCTGCTCGCCGAGCGGATCCGGCGCGTGACATGCAGCGGCAACCGCGCGGCCGACCTCGCGACGCGCCTGAAGTACGCCGGTGTGGATCCGCACCGGATTCACGTCCAGACGGGCCTGGAGGCCGCCCTGCGCGACGCGGTGGCCGACTCGCCGGACGGCCCCGCGGCGCCGCTGTACGCGCTGCCGACCTACACGGCGATGCTCGCGCTGCGCAGCCTCCTGATCGAGCGCGGAGAGGCGAGCAGCGCATGGTCCTAGCGACCCGTGCAACGCCCGTGTCGGTCATCTGGCACGACCTCGAGTGCGGCGGCTATCGCGCCGACCTGGAGCTCTGGCGTGAGCTCGCCGACGCGTCGCAGTCAACCGACACCACCGTGCCGCTGCTCGATGTGGGCGCCGGCAGCGGACGCGTGACGCTCGATCTGATCCGCGCCGGACATCGCGTCACCGCGATAGACCTCGACGGCGAGCTGCTCGACGCCTTGCTCCGCCGCGCCGGCCCACGCGCGCCGGAGACGATTCGCGCCGATGCGCGCCGCCTGGAGCTCGCCCGCCGCGACCACGCGCTGTGCCTCGTGCCGATGCAGACGATCCAGCTGCTCGGCGGCGAGAGTGGACGCGGCGCGTTCCTGCGGCGTGCGCGGGAACACCTGCGACCGGGTGGCCTGCTGGCGTGCGCGATCGTGACCGATCTCGAGCCCTTCGACTGCGCCGGCGCTGAGATCGGGCCGACGCCCGAGACCGTACGTGTCGACGGGGTCACCTACATCAGCAGCGCGGTCCGCGTCGCGGTCGACCGGCACACGATCGAGATCGAGCGCGAGCGCCGCGTCGTGCCGGCGGCGTCCGCCGGCCGCACGGCCGAGCAGACGCTCGAGCGCAACGTGATCGGGCTCAATCGCCTGTCCGCGGCGCGCCTGCGGCGCGAGGGACGCAGGGTCGGCCTGCAGCCGGCGGGCACGCGCACGATCGCCGCGACCGACGAGCACGTCGGCAGCGAGGTGGTGCTGCTCCGTGCCTGAGCCGCTCCCTCGATCCCGCACGGAGTTGCGCGTCTGCGTCCTGTATCCGGATCTCATGAACATCTACGCCGACCGCGGCAACCTACTCGTGCTGGAGCGCCGCTGTGCCTGGCGCGGAATCGGCTTCACGCTCACCGGCAGCGGGCTCGGGGAGCCATTGGACGGCTCCGCACACGACCTCTTCTACATCGGCGGCGGCCAGGACCGCGACCAGCGCCTGTGCGCCGAGGATCTGATCGAGAACAAGCGCGACGCGCTGCGCCACGCCGCCGCCCGCGACACGCTGATCCTGGGCGTTTGTGGCGGCTATCAGCTGCTCGGCCACTCCTACTCGCTCGGCGCGGAGGAGATCGAGGGCGTCGGCCTGCTCGACGTGCGCACCGTGCGCGTCGACGGCCCGCGGCTGATCGGCAACGTCGCGATCGAGGTCTCGCTCGACGGGCACGCCTCCCCGCGGGTGCTCGCGGGCTTCGAGAACCACGGCGGGCGCACCCGGCTCGCGCACGACCAGCCGGCGCTCGGAACGGTCCTCAGGGGTCACGGCAACGACGGCGTCAGCGGCGCCGAGGGGGCGCGGCGCGGGAACACGATCGGGACCTATCTGCACGGACCGCTGCTGCCGAAGAACGTCTGGTTCGCCGACTGGCTGATCGCGCGGGCGACTGGACTGCGGCCGGAGCAGCTGGCGCCGCTCGACGACGAGCTCGAGCGCGAGGCCCACGCGAGCGCCCGTCGCGCCGCCGGCGTCTAGGCTCGCGGCGTTTCGCGCCGCCGGCGTCCAGGCTGCGGCGTTCGCATCGCCGCAAACTCCAGCAATGCGCGATCCGCACACGGTCGCCGGCGCCTACTCTTCAGCGCCATGGAGCTCTCGGAGTACCAGCGCGCCTCCCGGCGCACCGCCGAGTACCCGCGTGAGGCATGGCTCGCCTACCCCGCGCTCGGTCTCGCCGGTGAGGCCGGCGAGGTGGCCGAGCACGCCAAGAAGGCGATCCGTGACGACGGCGGCAGCGTCTCCGAGGAGCGGCGCGCGGCCATGAGCAAGGAGCTCGGCGACGTCCTCTGGTATGTCGCGCAGCTCGCCAGCGAGCTCGGCCTGGAACTCGACGAGATCGCCCAGGCCAACCTCGACAAGCTCCTCTCCCGCCAACGCCGCGGCGTGCTGTCGGGCAGCGGCGACGACCGCTAGCTGCTCAGCGTGGCTGCAGCCGGAAGCGGGCGAAGCGCTCGGCCAATCGTGCCGAGACGAGCGCCCGGACGCGGACGCCCTCGGGGGTGTCCTCGCGGGTGACGTCGCCGACGAGCTCGTGTAGCTCGGCGAGGCTCGCGCCGTCGGCGTAGGGAACGAGCAGCTCGACGGGCTGCAGGGTGTGGAGCAGCGCGCGCTCGATGCGCTCGCCGAGCTCCTGCAGGCCCTCCCCTGTGACGCCGCTGACGAGCACGGCATCGGGGTGGCGCAGATGCAGTTCCTCGCGCGCCGCCGCGTCGATCACGTCGATCTTGTTGAGCGCGAGCAGCCGCGGACGCTCGCCCGCGCCGATCTCCTCGAGCGTCTGCTCGACGGAGTGCTGCATGATCTCGGCATGCGTCTCGGACGCCGAGGCGTCGAGCACGTGGATCAGCAGCTCGGCCCGCTTGGTCTCCTCGAGCGTCGCGCCGAAGGCGTCGACGAGCGTGTGGGGCAGCTTGCTGATGAAGCCGACGGTGTCGGTCAGCAGGTGTGGCCTGCCGTTGAGGCGCAGCGTGCGCGTCGTCGGGTCCAGCGTGTGGAAGAGGCGGTCGCGGACGCCGACGTCAGCGCCGGTCATCGCGTTGAGCAGGGTCGACTTGCCGGCGTTGGTGTAGCCGACCAGCGCGACCGTCGGAAGCGCTGCTCGCTCGCGCTCGGCGCGCTGCACCGCGCGGGTGCCCTTGACGTGCTCGAGGCGCCGGCGCAGCGCCGCGATGCGGTCGCGCGCGAGACGTCGATCTGTCTCTATCTGTGTCTCTCCCGGGCCCCTCGTGCCGATGCCGCCTCCGAGGCGCTCGAGGTGGCTCCACAGGCCGCGCATCCTCGCGAGGTTGTATTCGAGCTGCGCGAGCTCAACCTGGAGCTTGCCCTCGGCGCTGCCGGCATGGGCGGCGAAGATGTCGAGGATCACGGTCGTGCGGTCGACGACCGGGAGCCCGAGCGCCTCCTCGAGATTGCGCTCCTGGCGGGCGCTCAACTCGTCGTCGCAGGCGATCACGTTGGCGTCCGCCGCCATCGCGGCGGCCTTTGCCTCGGCCACCTTGCCGGGGCCGAGATAGGTGTTCGGGTGAGGAAGCTCGCGGCGCTGGATCATCTCGCCGACGACCCCGACGCCGGCGGTGCGCAGCAGCTCGCCGAGCTCCTCGAGGTCTTCCTCGCCGGGCAGCGCGGCGATGCAGAAGGCGCGTTGGGCGGCGCGCTGTGTCGGTTCGGTCCCGTTGCGGTTGCCCGCGCGCTCACCCTGGCCGTGATGTGCGTTGCCGTTGCGGCTCGAATCCATCCACCTCCCAGTCTAGGTGCTCACCCAAGCGGCGGTGCGCGAAGCTAGCTGCCGGCGAGCGCTCCAAGTCGTCCGACCGCCTCGAGCAGGCGATCGTCGGGGGTAGTCAGTGCGATGCGGAACCAGCCCTCTCCCGCAGGGCCGTAGATCGCACCCGGCGAGAGCACGACACCGGCCCGCTCGAGCACGTGCTCGCAGTAGGCCGCGGAGCTCTCGAAGCCCGTCGGGACGGGCGCCCATACGTAGATCGTGCTGCGCGGCGGGCGCACGTCGACGCCGATCGTCTTGAGCGCTCCACAGACGAGGTCGCGGCGGCGGCGGTAGAGCTCGTTCATCGAGGCGACCTCCGCGTCGGCATCCGGCGAGAGCGCAGCGACGGCAGCGAGCTGGACCGCCTCGAAGAGGCCCGAGTCGATGTTCGTCTTCAGCCGCCAGTACGTCTCGATCGCCTCGGCGTTGCCGACGACGACGGCGCAGCGCCAGCCGGTCATGTTGTAGCCCTTGGACAGCGAGAAGACCTCGATGCCGACCTCCTTGGCACCCGGCGTGGCCAGAAACGAAGGTGCCCGGTAGCCGTCGAAGGTCGTCTCGGAGTAGGCGTTGTCGTGGACGACGAGAACGTCGTTCTCGCGGGCGAACTCAACGACGCGCTCGAAGAAGCCCTCCGGCACGACGGCGCCGGTGGGGTTGTTGGGGTAGTTGAGGAACATCAGCTTCGCACGCCTGCATACGTCGGCGTCGATCGCGTCGAGGTCCGGCACGAAGCCGCGCTCGGGCTCGAGCGCCATCAGCACGGGCTCGGCGCCGGCGAGCCACGGACCGCCGGTGTAGACGGGATAGCCGGGGTCGGCGGCGAGCGCGTAGTCGCCAGGGTCGAGGAACGCGAGGTTGAGGTTGAAGATCGCCTCCTTGGCGCCGATCGCGGGAATGATCTCGCGCTCAGGGTCGAGCTTCACGTCGAAACGGCGCTCGTAGAAGTCGCGCACCGCTTCGCGGAAATCGGCGCGGCCGCGGTTGGACGGGTAGCGATGGGTCTCGGCCTCGGTCACGGCCTCCTGCATCGCCTCGACGATCAGCGCTGGAGTGGGCCGGTCGGGGTCGCCGATGCCGAGGCTGATCACGTCGACCCCGGCGGCGCGCTTGTCGGCGATCTTGCGCTCGAGTTGGGCGAAGGCGTATGGCGGGATGCGCTCCAGGCGCTTACTCGGTTTCATGCAGCTCCTTTTCGAACGCCTCGCTGAGGCGACCCTCGAACACCGGTCTCGCCCAGCCTGTCAGGTTGACGCGCAGGTCGTGCCCCACCTCGACGTCGAGCTGACCGCCCTCGAGCAGCACGGTCACGCGCTCGGAGCCCGCGAGCTCGCCGTGGCGGAGACTGTGCGCGACGGCGGCGCCGCCGGCGCCGGTTCCCGAGGACAGTGTCTCGCCGACTCCCCGCTCGAAGATGCGGGCGCGGATGCTGCCGGCCGAGTCGTCGTGGAGCTCGGTGTACCACGACACGTTGGTGCGGTTGGGGAACTGATCGTCGCCTTCGATCGAGGGGCCGATCGCGGGTAGCTCGAGCGCGTCGAGCTCGGCCTCGGAAGCGACGTGGATCGCGCACTGCGGGTTTCCGATCGAGACGTGGCGGAAGCTCCACGAGCGCCCGCCGGCGCTGACCTGACCGCGACCGTCGGGCGGCCCGGCGGGGAAGTCGCGCGAGCTCAGGCTGGCGCGACCCATGTCCACCCGACAGGTGTCCGCACCGGTTATCTCCGGGCGGATCTCGCCGGCCTGCGTGTGGATCGAGAATCGATCGCTGTCGGTCCAGCCGCGGTGGCGCAGGTACAGGACCGCCTCGCGCGCGCCGTTGCCCGACAGCTCGGCCTCCGACCCGTCCGGGTTGAAGATCCGCAGGTCGGCGACGTTGCTCGGGTCGGCGGGCGGCGAGAGCAGCAGCACGCCGTCGGCGAACACGCCGAAATGGCCCTCGCACAGCCGGCGGATGCGCGCGGGTGTCAGCTCGAACGCCAGCGCCTCCTGCTCGACGATCAGGTAGTCGTTGCCCAGCGCCTGCCACTTCTCGAAGCGGAGCGATCCCATCAAGCGCCGGAGTCTAGGATCTCGCGCGCGACGGAGGCCGGCTGGCGGCCGGTCACCTCGATTATGTGCACGCCCGCGAGCTTCCGCATCCAGGTCAGCTGGCGCTTGGCGTAGTTGCGCGTCCGCCGCTTCATCCCGTCGACGTCGCCGGCGAGCAACTCGGCGAACCCGAGCGCCTTGCGCGCGGTCTCCGACGCGCCGAGCGCATTGGCGCGGCGGACCTCCTCGAGCGCGCCACCGGCGACCATCTGATCGACGCGCTCGTCGATCGCGCGGTACAGCGCCTCGCGCTCCATCGTCAGGCCGGCGAGCAGCGTCGGGTGGCGCAGCTCCTCGCTCCACAGCTGCGACGGCCCCTCCGGTGGCTCGAGCTCGCCGAGCTCGAGCAGCTCGAGCGCGCGCACGATCCGCTGGCTGTCGTTGGCATCGATCCCAGCGGCCGCCCACGGCGCCTGCGCGGCGAGCTTCCCGTGCAGGGCGACCGGCCCGTCGTGTTCCAGCGCTCGGATCCAGCGCTCGCGCACTCCCTCCGGCGGCGGCGGGCGCAGATCAAGCGCGGCGAGCGCGGCGCGCAGGTACAGGCCGGTGCCCCCCACGACGATCGGGCGGCGCCCAGCCATGAGTAGGTCGTCGATCTCGGCGTGCGCGAGCTCGGAGTACTGACCGGCGCTGAACGTCGCGTCGATCGGCAGGAAGGAGACGAGGCGGTGCTCGAGCCGAGCCTGCTCGGGCGCGGCGGCGACACCCGTGAGGGTCTCCAGGCCGCCGTAGACCTGCAGCGCGTCCGCCGACACGGCCACCGGATCCTCGCCGCGCTCGCGCAGCAGCTCGGCGAGCGCCACGGCGACGGCCGTCTTGCCCACGCCCGTCGGTCCGAACAACGCGATGATCTGCATCCGGGTAGGGTCACAGCTCGTGCAGATTCAAGGCTCCACGGTCCTTCTCACTGGCGCCACCGGCGGTCTCGGTCACGCGATCGCCCGATCGCTGGCCGCGCGCGGCGCGACGCTGATCCTGACAGGCCGGCGCAGCGAGGTGCTCGAGTCGCTCGCCGCCGAGCTCGGTGCGCGCGCTCTGGCGATCGATCTGAGCGACCACGGCGATGTCGAGCGTCTGAGCGATGAGGCCGGCGCGACAGACATCCTCGTGGCGAACGCGGCGCTGCCCGCGTCCGGCCCGCTGGACTCCTTCTCGGTCGCCGAGATCGATCGCGCGCTAGAGGTCAACCTGCGCGCCCCGATCGTGCTCGCCCATGCGCTCGCACCGGCGATGATCAGCCGGGGGCGTGGGCACCTGCTGTTCATGTCCTCGCTCTCGGGCAAGGCCGCCACCCGCGGCACGGCCCTCTACAACGCCTCCAAGTACGGCCTTCGGGGCTTCGCCTCGGCGCTGCGCGCGGACCTCCGCTCGAGCGGCGTTGGCGTCTCGGCGGTGTTCCCGGGCTTCATCCGTGACGCCGGCATGTTCGCCGACTCGCACGTCAAGCTGCCTCCAGGCATCGGCACACGCTCCCCCGAGGACGTAGCCCGCGCGGTGCTCGTCGCGATCGAGCGAAACCGCGGTGAGATCGATGTTGCGCCCCTCCCGCTGCGCGCGAGCACGATGCTCGCGGGCGTCGCCCCCGAGCTCGCCGCCAACGTGGCCCGCCGGCTCGGCTCCGACGACATCACCCGCAAAATGCACGCCGCGCAGCGCGAGAAGCGCTGAGCCCCACCACGGCCTGGCGGCGGCCTGGGACGGACCACCGCAGACGTCCGCTAGAAGAGCGCCTCCTGGATGTGTCCGTGCGCTGCCAGCCGGCGCTCCGGCGCTGCGGGAGGAGAGCCGAAGGACCTGAACGACGCGGGCCAGTCCCCGTGGCGCACCAGCCGGCTGAGCCGCCGGCGCTCCTGCAGAGGGGCATAGGCACCGCGCTTGTAGAGCTCCTCGTAGCGCGGCACGAGATCCGGACGCTCCGAGCGCATCCAGTCCATGAACACCTGGCGCACCTCACCGCGCAGGTGCAGGGCGACCCCGCCGATGCTCGTGGCGCCCGCCTCTCCTGCGAGGTCGAGCAGGCGCTCGATCTGCTCCGGTGAGTCGTTGATGCCGGGCATCAGCGGCGCGATCAGGATGCCCGTCGGGATGCCGGCGCGGTTCAGCTCGGCGACCGCCTCCAGCCGCGCACGCGGACTGGGCGTGTGCGGCTCGGTGGCCCGCCACGCCTTCTCGTCGAGCGTGGGAATCGACAGGCAGGCGCTGAAGCTCGACCGCTCGGCGATCTCGAGCATCAGCGGCAGGTCGCGCAGCAGCAGCGGTGACTTCGTCAGCACCGAGCACGGGTTCCCCGCGTCGCGCAGCGCTTCGAGGACCCCCTGGGTCAGACGGTAGCGACCCTCGACCCACTGATAGGGGTCGGTGTTCGTTCCCAGTGCGACGTGTTCGCGTTTCCACGACGGTCTCGCGAGCTCGGCACGCAGGACCTCCGGGGCGTTCACCTTGACGATGATCTCGCGGTCGAAGTCGCGGCCGGCGTCGAAGTCGAGGTAGCGGTGGGTCGGACGCGCAAAGCAGAACACGCACCCATGCGTGCACCCCCTGTACGGGTTGACGGTCCAGCGGAACGGCATGCGCGAGCGCTCGGGCACGCGGTTGAGAGCGGACTTGGCCTGCACCTCGTAGAAGCGGATGTCGAGTGCCTCCGGCGCCTCGAAGCGACGGATCGCGGCTGGCTCGCGATAGCCCGGGAGCTGGCGTTCCTGCTCACCGTCGACGGATAGGTTGCTCCAGCGCACGAACGTATGTTCGCATAGTATCCGGACGCACGAGCTCCGACTGATGTCCCGCTCTTACACAACGCCTACCAAGGCATGCCTGTGGCCTTAGCTCGCTGTCGAAGTATGGACGCACAGAAGCGCCACCCGATCCCCGGAGGTTTCAGATCATGCAGATATCAAGATTGCTCGGCGCAACGATGGTCGCCGGCGCCCTGGCGAGTGGTGGCGCGGCCGCCGGCATCGCCGGCGCGAACGCCGCCCCGAGCGCCACCACGACATCCGGCACGACCTCGACGAGCGGGTCCTCGGCCGCCACACCGACCGCTCCTAGCACCACGACCCCGGCGTCCCCCACGACCCCGGCGCCGACGACGCCGTCGAAATCGGGCAGCCCGAAAACCCAGGGCGCCAAACACCCGTGCCCGAACATGGGGTCGGGGTCGAGCGGGAGCGCCTATCAGGGGTCCCAGCCCGGCTCGAGCGCCGGCGCAGGCTACCCGCGCGCCGCGCCGAGCGCGACATACCAATGAAGTGAGGCCGGCGTGGATCTGAGCGCCGATCCGGCCACACGGGCACGAGCGGGCGCAGCATGAGCGCGCCCGCTCGCTGCCCGTCGAGGCAGTGACTCGACCGCTGTACTCAGGTCAATATGCGAAACCATGCGGACCTGCGTATGCTCGCGCGGTCCGGACGCGGAGAATGGCTCGCTGAGTTGCGTTCAACGTGTGTCCACCCCGCAAGACGGCGATTATCGTTGCCTCCGCATGGGCCGAGCGAGTAGGTGCAGATGCGCCCGCGCAGCCCCCAGCAAATCGAGGACCGGCCCTCGCAAGGCTCGTGGCTCTGCCGCGACGACTTCGACCGCGACCGCATGCTCGACATGGAGGAGCGCGTGCGACCGGTCAGGCGCCGCACCTTTGCGATCCTCGCGGTCGCGATCGCGACCGGCGCCCCGTGGCTCGGCTGGTGGCCGCTGCTGTTCCTCGTGCCGGCATCGCTGTTCTTCACCGCGGCCGACGCGCTGATGCCGCGGGTCGGACGCCCCGAGTACCTGATGTTCGCCGCGTGGATCGGAAGCGAGCTGATGATCGCCGGCGCCGTGTCGCTGGAGGGAGGCCCGCGAGCGATGGCGCTCTCCTGGCTGGCGATCCCGGTGATCACGTTGAGCTCTCGCTTCTCGATGCGCGGTGTGGTTGCCGGCGTGTCGATCGCGAGCGCGCTGGTCCTCGCGGTCGCCTTCGGCGTCGACGCGCATGCGGTGCTCTCGAACCCCGAGCTCGCGATCGCGCCGCTCGCGCTGATCCTCTGCGTGGCCGTGCTCTCGACGCCGCTGATGCGCTCGGACATCCAGCACCGCAGCGACGCGGTGATCGACCAGCTCACCGGGATGCTCAACCGCAAGGCGCTCAGCGTCCGCGTCCACGAGCTCGCCCAGCAGTCGGAGATCACCGGCGAGCCGGTCGGCGTGATCGTCGCCGACCTCGACCATTTCAAGGACGTCAACGACACCCGCGGACACAGCATCGGCGATGCGGTCCTGCGCGACGTCGCCTACCTCCTGCGCAAGCAGCTGCGGGCCTTCGATCTCGCATACCGGCTCGGCGGCGAGGAGTTCCTGATCCTGGTTCCGGGGTCGGACATGGAGCAGACCGCCGAGCTCGCCGAGCGCCTGCGCGTCGGGGTCGGCGGGGGCACGGTCGGCGGGGGCACGGTCGGCGGGGGCACGGTCGGCGGGGGCGTCCACGTGACGATGAGCCTTGGTGTCGCGGCCTCCGGCCACGACGAGCGATTCGACTACACCGCCGTGTTCCACGAGGCCGACACGGCCCTCTACCGCGCGAAGAGCGACGGGCGCAACCGGGTCTGCCTGTCGGGTGCGCGCCCGGTCGCTGCGGTCGCCTGAGCGCTCACAGCTCGATCACGCTGCGGATGCCGTCCTGGGCCTCCATCAGCTCGAAGCCCTCGTTGACGGCGTCGAGCGTGATGCGGTGGGAGATGAAGGGATCGACATCGATGTCGCCGGCGAGGTAGCGAGAGACGAGCGCAGGCACGTCCTCGCGTCCCTTCAGGCCGCCGAAGGACGAGCCGCACACACGCCGCCCCGTGATCAGCAGTCGCGGCACCACGTCGAGCGTCTCGCCGCGTCCCGCGACGCCGCAGACGGTGCACAGCCCCCACCCCATCCGCGCCGCCTCCACCGCCTGGCGCATCACGGCGACGTTGCCGGTCGCCTCGAACGTGTAGTCGGCGCCGAAGCCGCCCGTCATCTCGAGGATCTCGGCGACCGCGCCGTCGCCGCCGATCATCACGTCGGTGGCCCCCTGGCCGCGCGCCAGATCGAGGCGCTCGGGGGACATGTCGACGCAGACGATTCGCTCGGCGCCCTGCAGCCTCGCTCCGGCCACCGCTCCGAGGCCGACCATCCCGGCGCCGAAGATCACGCAGGTCGAGCCCTTGCGCACCGCCGCCGTCTTGATTGCCGCGCCCAGGCCGGTCGACAGGCCGCAGGCGAACAGGCAGGCCCGATCCAGCGGCGCCTCGGGATCGATTCGCGCGAGCGCGATCTCTGGCATGACGGTGTACTCGGCGAACGTCGAGGTGCCCATGAAGTGGCGCAGCGGCTGCCCGTCGAGCGACAGCCGCGTGGTGCCGTCGGGCAGATAGCCGAGGTTCTGCTGCTCGCGGATCGCCAGGCAGAGGTTCGTCAGCGGGCTGCGGCAGTGCTCGCACTCCCCGCACTGCGGGGAGAACAGGGTGACCACGTGATCGCCCTCGCCGAGCAGCGTGACGCCGTCGCCGCAGCGCTCGACCACGCCGGCGCCCTCGTGTCCGAGCACCGTCGGCGCATAGCCCGACGGGTCGACACCTGAGGCGGTGTACATGTCGGTGTGACACACGCCGCACGCGACGAGCCGGACGAGCACCTCGCCGGGGCCCGGGTCGGCGAGGTCGACCTCCTGGACCACGAGCGGCTTGCCGAACTCCTCGAGCACCGCTGCTCGCATCCTCATCGATGGGCCGCCGTGCGCGCCAGCAGCTGTTCATCCCCCGCGAGTGTCTGACTGGTGGCGGTGTGGATCTCGACCTCGGTCAGCTCGCCGGGCCGCGCCAGGCCGGCGAAGTTGACGACCTTGTTGTGGCGCGTGCGCCCACGCAGCCGCTCGGGATCGGTCCGTGAGGAGCCTTCGACGAGCACCTCGAGGGTGCGCCCGACGAAGCGCTGGGCGCGCTCGCGGGCGCAGCGCTGGACGATCTCGAGCAGGCGCTGCATGCGCTCGACCTTGACCGGGTGAGGCACGACGCCGTCGCTGATCTCGGCTGCCTGAGTGCCGCGGCGCGGCGAGAAGATGAACGTGAAGGCGCTGTCGTAGCGGACCTCCTCGGCGACTTCCAGCGTCTCGCGGAAGTCCTCCTCGGTCTCGCCCGGAAAGCCGACGATGATGTCGGTGCTCAGCGCCGCGTCGGGCACGTGCTCCCGGATCAGCGCGACGCGCTCGAGGTAGCGCCCCCGGTCATAGGTGCGGCGCATCGCCTTGAGGATGCGGCTCGATCCCGACTGCAGCGGCAGATGGATGTGCTCGCAGACGCTGTCGAGCTCGGCGTGAGCGCGGATCACGTCCTCGCGCATGTCCTTCGGGTGCGGGCTCGTGTAGCGGATCCGGTCGATCCCATCGATGCCGTCGATCAGGCGCAGCAGCTCGGCGAAGCTCGCGCGCTCCCCTCTCCCGACGCCGCTGGATCCTGCTGCGACGCGCAGGTCGCGACCGTAGGAGTTGACGTTCTGGCCGAGCAGCGTGACCTCGCGCACGCCGTCGGCGGCCATCGCCTCGACCTCCGCGACGAGCTCCTGTGGCGGGCGGCTCACCTCGCGTCCGCGGGTCGAGGGGACGATGCAGTAGGAGCACGCGCAGTTGCACCCGACGCTGATCTGCAGCCAGCCCTGGAAGGAGCGCTCGCGACGCGCCGGCAGGTGACCCGTGAAGCTCTCGAACTCGAAGTAGCCCTGCGCGGTCAGCGAATCGCTCGTGAGAAATTCGGCGAGCCGGTGGACCTGCCCAGGCCCGAACGCCACGTCGACGAAGGGAAAGCGCTCGAACACCTCCTCCTTCAGCGACTGCGCCCAGCATCCCCCCACCCCGACGATCCGCTCGGGCGATTCGCGCTTCAGCCGCTTGGCCTCACCGAGATGCGCGATGAAGCGGCTGTCGGCCGTCTCGCGGATCGAGCACGTGTTGAAGAGGATCAGGTCGGCCTCGGCGCGCTCCGGCGCTTCGGAGTATCCGAGCGAGTCGAGCATGCCCTTCATCCGCTCGGAGTCGTGCTCGTTCATCTGGCATCCGAACGTCGTCAGGTGGTAGCGCTTCATTCGCACAGGGTATCCGGGAGGCCAGAGGGGGCTCGGGCCCGGCGAGCGCACATCGCGATCGTTCACGGAGCGATGACTTCGGCGCTCGGGCGCGGTCTTAGACTTACAGCGCACACCAGGAGCGCCCGTGAGAGAACACCGACGAGAGGAGACGCCGTGCCGTCCATCGACACAGTTGGCAGGGTGATGGTGCCCGTCAGCGACCAAGACGCAGCAATCGCTTTCTACACGCAGTCCCTCGGCTTCTCGCTGGCCGCCGACGTTCCCTTCGGGGACGGCGAGCGCTGGGTCGAGGTCGCCCCGCCAGGAGGCGGCGTGACGCTCGCGCTCGTGCCGCCGCAGGGTGAGTTCCAGGGCGGGCGCATGACCGGCATCGCGCTCGACAGCGACGACGCCCGCAGCGCCTACGAGGAGATGAAAGCGAAGGGCCTCGACGTCGACGCCGAGATGATGGGCGGCGACGGCACCGTGCCCGCCATGTTCTTCTTCCGTGACCACGACGCAAACCAGCTCATGGTCGTGGAGCGAGCCTCAGCCTGACGCCGGGCGAGACCGCTTGCTTGGGCGGACATACGGTGTCTGCGTAGGAGCAGAACACGCAACAGTCGCCCGGGAGCGGCTTCAGCATCTCGCCGCAGCCCGTGCAGCGGTAGAAGTGCCGGCAGGCGTTCTCGGGCATCGTCTCCCGCGCTTGCCGCCCGCAAACGGGACAGGTGATCGTTGCCTCCGCGAGCACCGTTCCACAGTAGCTCCGGCAGGGCGTTCCGTAGTACCCGTCGCAAGCAACCTCGCCCCGCTTGCAACCCGAGCCAGTCCCACCGCACGACCTACATACCTGGGCGGCTCCATTAAGAGTGCCCTTCGTGCCCTCCCGCGGGCCTTGGCTGAGTTGCGAATGGTAGTTGTCGGCGTGGTTGGTCGTCCCCGGAGGTACTTGCGGAGTCGTGTCGACCGTGGAGTGGCTGGCGAACGTGCCGCCACCGGCCTAGCGGGCCGTGAGCCGCGAGCAGAGCGCGAACGCCCCCTGCGGGGCACAGGCAGTTCACGTGGCGTGCGAGAGCACGCGCTCAAGCGACGACAAACCCCGCGCCGCTCAAGCAGTGCCTAGTAGTGCTTTGGTAGTTTTGTTGTAGGGTTTATCGCTGGTTTGGCGAATCCTTCTTGCGTTTGGTTTTCGGCGTTGGGAGGTTTGTGATGGCG
>OLKX01000047.1_pt1 | contig 15868 bp, 18 predicted proteins | sample 1604201 | NCBI WGS metagenome assembly OLKX01 (sample SAMEA104055716, study PRJEB20765) | soil metagenome | biome: Arctic tundra; feature: Polygonal ground; material: soil | place: USA | collected 2011-09 | depth 0-0.5 m
GCGCAGACCAGGCCGGCGCCCCCGCCACGGCACGAGCGCCCGTCGCATCCCCGGGCCCGCCAGGCGACCCCCCGCGCGGCAAGCGCGTGTGGATCGGGCTCGCGAGGCGCGATCCCCGCCTGATCATCGCGATCGTGCTCGGCGGCTGGTTCTTCGTGGAGGCCGCGGTTCTGAGCACCTCCAAGGGGATCGTCCACCCCTACTACGTCTCCGCGCTGGCCCCCGGAACCGGCGCGATGACCGGTGCCGGCGTGTACGCGATCATGCGCCTCGCGCGCGGCGAGCACCGCGTCTGGGGCATCCTCCTCGTGGCGCTCGCCGCGGTCGCGACCGTCGCGACGCAGCTCGCGCTGATGCACCGCTACCACTACATGATCTGGTACGAGCCGATCCTGCTCGGCGGCGCGATCGTCGGTCTCGGCGCGATCGTCGCGCTGCGCCGGCTCGCGGGGCCGGGGCTCGCGCTGATGCTCGCCGCGCTGCTCGCCGCCCCCACCGCGTATGCCGCCTCGACGTGGCTCGCGCCGGTCGAGGGGACCTTCCCGGCCGCCGGCCCCAAGCAGTCAGCTGGACCGGGCGGCTATGGGGTCAACACGCGCAACCTCGGGATCGACCGCGCGCTCGCCGAGTACGTCCACTCGCATCATCCGGGCACGCGCTGGGAACTGTTGACCGTCGCCTCGGACACCGCCGCGCCGATCATGCTGCTCGGCTACGAAGCCGGCGCGCTCGGCGGCTACAGCGGCACCGACCCCGCGCTCGACGGTCCCGGCCTCGGGCGCCTCGTCGCCCGCGGCGAGGCCCGCTACGTGCTGCTCGGCGGCGAGTACTCGCTGCGCGGCGGCAACCGCGCCACCGCCGCCGTGCTGCGCGTCTGCCGCGAGCTCAAGCCATCGCAGTGGCACAGCCCCATCGGCCACCCCTACGGCCTCACGCTGTTCGACTGCGCCGGCGACGCGCGCAAGCTCGCGTCGGCCTAGCCGGGTCCTCGCGAGCTCCTACGCGGCGACCGACAGGTCGCGATGAAACGCGCGGGCGAACAGCTCGCGCTCGCGCCGTGCCGCCCAGCGCGGCACCGCGGCCTCACCGTCGGCTATCAGGCGCAGCTCCACCGAGTCCTCGTGCAGCGCGATGCTCGTGCGCCGCACCAGCTGGTCGCGCGAGCGCTCGAGGTCCTCGGCGAGGCGCAACAGCGCCGCGCAGCGATCCAGCCGAGCGGCGTCGCCGTCGCCAAACAGCGCTGCCATCGGACCCGGCGCCGGCATGCCCCTGCGGTGATAGCGCGCGGCCTGCGCGATGATCGCGGTCTCCACCGGCGCGAAGCCCGGGAGCGCGCCGTTGAGGATCAGGTAGCGAGAATGCTTGTGGTGGTCGTCGTAGTCGATCGACACGCCGATGTCGTGGAGCATCGCGGCCGCCCACAGCAGCTCCCGCTCGCGCGGGTCGCCCTCGTGCAGGCCGAGCTCGGCGAGCTCGTCGAACATGCCGAGCGCGAGCTCGGCGACATGCTCGGTGTGCACGCGCTCCACGCGGTACTGCGCCGACATGTTCAGCACGCTCGCCCGTCGCACGTCCTCGAACAGCGGCGCCCGCGACTTGGACGCCCGAGCGGGCGTCCCCGCCCTCGGCGCTTCTGCCGGCTCGCCTTCAGCCAGCAGGCGCTCGAAGAAGACCCCCTCGCGCAGCCCCGCCTCGGTCGTCTCCAGGCCCGCGAAGCCGCCCGCCTGCAGCACGCCCTGGACGACCACAGCGCCCGCCAGGATCAGATCTGCCCGCGCCGGCTTGATCCCCGGCACGCTCGCCCGCTCCGCCGCCGGCAGCGACGCCATGCGAGCAACCAGCTCATCCAGTGCCTCCGACTCGATCACCATGCCCTGCACGCCGTTGGACGGCAGCCCGGCGGCGCGCTGGGCGGCAGCCGCGAGGTTGCGGACCGTGCCGCCGATCCCCACCAGTCGCCCGCCGGCGCCGCCGCTGTCACCGCCGCGCGTGCCACAGCGCTCGAGCCAGTCGGCCTGCGAGAGCTCCGCGGCCACATGCTCACGCAGCTCCTCGAGCTGGCGGCGCTTGGCCGGACCGTTCGGCGGCAGGAAGCGCTCGCTCATCAGCACCGTGCCGAGGCGCCAGGAGCCCGAATGCACGTCGCGCCGGCGCTCGACGCCGACGAGCTGAAGCGAGCCACCACCGAGATCCAGTACGCAGCCGTCGATCAGCGTGGTGGAGTTGACGGCCGCCAGATAGCCGTAGCGCGCCTCGGCCTCGCGACCGAGCACGCGGATCGGCAGCCCGAAGCGCTCGCGCGCCCTCGCGAGGAACTCCTCGGCGTTGTCGGCGTCGCGGATCGCGCTCGTGGCGACCGCGTCGACCGAGCCGCCGTCCAGGCCGCTCGCGTGGCAGAAGTGGGCGAACACCTCGAGCGTGGCCAGCGCGCGCTCCATCGGCTTCTCGCCGAGGCGACCGCTCGCCAGCATTCCCTCACCGATGCGCACCGGCTCGTGGATCTCGTCGGTCCGCCTCCACGAGCCCTCGCCGGCCATGAAGACGACCAGCCTGAAAGAGTTCGACCCGAGATCGATTACCGCGAGCCGCTCGTTTGGCTGCATGCGCTGAGCGTATTGGCCGCGCCGGAGGGCTCCGCCGCTCCGCGCTGCCCCGCCAGGCGCGTGGCCGGGCGCTTCAGCGCGAGCGCTCGGCGAGCGCGCGCTTGATCGCGTACATCGCGCCGTCAGCCTCCGCAAAGACCGCCTCCGCGCTCGTTGCGCGGGCGTCGATCAGCGTGTAGCCGATGCTCGCCGACGGGTGCACGACCTCTCTGCCGACGTCGATGCTGCAGGCCGGTATCACGCGGGCGAGGCCCTCGGCGACGACAGCGACGCCGTCCTCGTCGATGTGTGGCAGCAGCACCGCGAACTCGTCACCGCCGAAACGCGCGACGAGATCGGTTTCCCTCAGCCGCCGCGTCAGCGCCCTCGCAACTGCCCGCAGCGTGTCGTCGCCCGCCTTGTGTCCGTGGCGATCGTTGACCTGCTTGAAGGAGTCGAGGTCGATGACCATCAGCCCGGCCACCTCTCCGTAGCGCTGCGAGCGTGCGACCTGGAGCCTGAGGTCGTGCTCGAACAGCCTGCGGTTGCGCAGGCCGGTGAGCGGATCGTGGTCTGCGAGGTGGCGCAGCTGCTCCTCGAGCTGCTTGCGCTCGGAGATGTCCTGAAGCTGGGCGATGTAGTGCAGGGGCGCGCCGCTGCGGTCGCGCACCAGCGACATCGAGACGATCGCCGAGACGGTCTCGCCGGCGGCGTCGAAATAGCGCCGCTCGACCTGGAAGGCCGGTATCTCGCCGCCGAGCAGCCGCGCGCGGGGCACAGCGTCGTTGCCGACGTCGTCGGGGTGGATGATGCCGTCGAAGCGCTTGCCGATCAGCTCATCCGACGTGTAGCCGGTGATCTCGCAGAGCGCGCGGTTGACGAGCAGCCAGCGCCCGTCGCTGTCGAGCAGCCCGGTGCCGATCGGGGCGCGCTGGAAGACCTCCTCGAAGCCACCGGCGGGCTGCCCTGCGAACAGGTCGGCCTGGCGACGGGTCGTGATGTCGAGCACGACCGCGATCCCACCGCAGGCGTCCGCGTCGGGCTCGCCGTTCTCGCCGTGCAGCACCAGCGGCCCCACGTCGACCATCAAGCAGTGCCTGTGTCCTGCGGTCCACAGCTCGCGCGAGCGCGTCTCGCCGTTCAGCGCGGAAGCAAACAGCGGCTCGACCTGCTCCCACAGCTCGCCCGGGAAGGCGCCCCTCACGGGTTCCCCCTCCCGGCAGATGCTGGGGTTGCCGAGGCGCTCCAGCGCCTGACCGGCGGTCACCACGAAGTGCATCTCGCGGTCGAACACGAGGATCAGCGCCTCGGGAAGCTCGCGGAGCGCCGCCACGGCGGCGCGGTCGGCGCTCACCCGCATCTCGCGGGCGCTCAGCGCGTCATCGTTGGTTGCGTTTGCTGCGCGCACGCCCATTCATCGGCCGTTGGAGCGCCACACTTGACACCCCGCCCGGGAAAACGTCTGACACCCGCGCTCGTCGCACACGGCTCGCGCTCAGGGGCGCACGAACGTGTCAGGGTCCGGCCCGGTCCGGGTGCCGGCGTCGAGCGTCTCGATCGCCTGCATGTCGGCCTCGGAGAGCTCGAAGCCGAACACGTCGAAGTTCTGCTCGATGCGCTCGGGGGTCACCGACTTGGGAATCACGACGTTGCCGAGCTGCAGGTGCCAGCGGATCACGACCTGCCCCGGGGTCCTGGAGTGAGCCTCGGCGATCTCGACGATCACCGGGTCGTCGAGCACCTGGCCCTGGGCCAGTGGGCTCCACGCCTCCGTGACGATCCCCAGCTCCCGATGCTCGTGGCGCAGGCCCTGCTGCTGCAGCAGCGGATGCAGCTCGACCTGGTTGAGCGCCGGAGTCTCGCCGGTCTCCGCGATGATGCGCTCGAGGTGCGCGGGCTGGAAGTTCGATACGCCGATCGCACGGATCAGCCCCTCGTCGCGGAGCTCGATGAACGCCCTCCACGTCTCGACGTAGCGGTCGTGGGCCGGGACGGGCCAGTGGATCAGGTAGAGGTCCACGTAGTCGACCTCCAGGCGCCCCAGGCTCGCGTGGAACGCGTGCTTGGCCTGCTCGTAGCCGTGATCGTCGTTGAAGCACTTGGTCGTCAGGAACACCTCGCCGCGGTCGAGGCCACTGGCGCGGATCGCCTGGCCGACGGCCGCCTCGTTGCGGTAGGCGGCCGCGGTGTCGATGTGCCGGTAGCCCGCGCTGAGCGCGCGCGTGACCACCTCGGCGGTCTCCTTCGGCGGAACCTGGAATACGCCGAAGCCGAGTTGGGGGATGTTCGAGCCGCCTCGCAGGGGCAGCGTGGGGATCTCATCTGGGTGTGTGGTCATACGACAGGTCTGCCCGTCCCAGACCCGCGCGAAACGGACCGGCGGCTTGAGCGCCGGGGGCGCCCAACCGTTACTCCAGGCGCCGCCGGTGGGTGGGATCCACGTCCTGCGGATCCCACCCGGCGGTCGGCTCGCGACCCGCGACGGCCTCCCAGTCGCCTTTCTGTGGCGACCGGCCGCGTGAGCGGGGTGCGTCCTAGCCCTTGACGTTGACCGTGGCTGCGGCGGGAGCGCCCTTCGGCGCGGCCTTGGCTGCGCCGTTGTCGGCGTCGCCGTCGTGGTCGACAGCGCCCTTCACCTCTGCGGCCTCCGGCTTGGCGGCGCTCGGCGGGACTGCGCTGCCGTGGGCGGCGCTGACGCCGCCGATCGGACTGATGCTCATGGCACTTCCTTCCCTCGGTGTTGGTGGGCCTGTCATCGGCGGGGGGATGCACGCCTTGAGACATTGAGGGGGTTCTCACATTGAGAGGGGGTCCTCACATTGAGGGGGGTCCTCACATTGAGGGGGGTCTCACGCAACGCGGCGCGCGCAAGCTCGCGCCGTGGCGCATAAGCGGACGGCTGTCACTCGATCGGCGCGGATGCTCAAGCAACCGGCGGCGGCAGCCGAAGCCGTTCGCATGCGCGACGTTCGCAACAACCTGTGTGCCGTGGCCGTCATCGCCGTGCTCTCAGCCGTGGCGATCCCGGCGTTCGCTGGCTACGCCGGCGTCGAAGGCGGCCCCGCCGCTGCCTCGGCGCATTCGGGCCTGGTGGCCGGCTTCGTCGCACACCTCAAACGCGAAGACGACGAACAGGAAGTCAAGACGCTCGCCGAAAACCAGCCGAGCCTGAGTGAACGCCAGGAGGCGCGTGAACGTCGTGAAGAGGCCGACGAAGAAGAAGTGCGCCCGCCGGAAGCGATGCCCGAAGGCGAACAGGAAGAAGGCTAGTCGTGACCTCCATGGCGGCGAGACTGCGGACATTGACGCGGGACGCGCGCTGCCCTACCGTTTCCGAGGGCGTGGTTGGTTTGAGGGGACCGCGCACCAACGTTCAAGGAGGGACGGAGATGGGGGATTCAGGAAGCGCGCGACGCCTGATCAGTCGCGTCATCGCTGGTCTGGCTGTGAGTGATGTCGCCTACCGGCTCTGGATGCGCAAGCCGCTGCGCCGGGCACTGGGCATCGAACCCAGGCACGCCTGAGCGCCAGTCGTGCGCTCGGGGGCGCACGCATGGGGTCGTCTGCCCGGCCGGTTCGCCGGTCGGGCACGACGCGCCTGCCCGGCACGGTGCTCGCGGCGGTGCGCTCCGCGCGCCGATGCTCGGGTCAGCGCGTGGCGGGGTGGTCAGGCGCCGACCGTGCCTCCAGCGCGCCCAGCAGCGCGACCTCGGTCGTGTCGAGCAGTTCGTAGCCTCTGAACGTGAGCGACACGGGCCGATCCTCGAGCTTCTCGGCCTCGTCCATCGTGAGGTAGTCGAGTTCTTCGAGCTCCTCGAGCAGCTGCGCGACGGTCACGGGATCGGCGTGGATGCGCTCGGCCAGCTCGACTGTGCTGAAGCCGTCGGGGCCTGGTGGCACCAGCAGCGGCAGGTGCCGGCGGGCGACGTCGGCGTGATCCGCCGCCGCCCACTCATGCTCGACGTGGCTCATCGCGTCCTCGCTCAACTGCTCGTGCGCCGCCGGGAGCCCTCCGACGGCTGCCCGGCGGCGACGTTCGCGGCGACGGCCGTAGATGTAGAGGGCGACCAGCGGCACCACGAAGGGCAGCCACTCCTCGACCGGGATCTTGCCGAAATGAGCGAGGACGTTCATCGGTGCCCCATTCTCCCTCACGCGTTGACCGCCGAGAGCAACCACAGCCCGAGGCTGGTGAAGCCGACCATCACGACGAGCATCCAGTACTGCGATCGCACGGCATCGGCGACCGAGCGGTAGGTCGCAAGGGCGCGATCGTGGGCGAGCGCGAGCCCGCCGACGTGGCCGACGACGAGCGCGAGCACCTGGGCGTACCAGATCGCGTTGATGCTCATGACCTGGTAGTCGATGTGCCATCCGGCGGTGCCGAGGTAGTTGCTCCCGTCTCCCAGCGGATCGGAGGCGAGGTAGCCGATCGCCTGGCCCTGCCAGATGAGCAGCGAGAAGTAGTGCGCGAGCACGTAGGCGAAGCCGATCGGCACGAGCGTGTGGGCGAACGAGCGCGACAGTTGCCCGGCGTCGTAGCGGCGCGAGACCGACCGCATTCCAAGCACGCCGAGCCGGTAGATCGCCGACACGAAAGCGATCGCGACCAGCAGGCCGAGGCTGTCGGCGAGCTCGTCGGCCGGGGTGTCCCCCAGGCCGAGGCCAGAGAAGAAGCTCTGGACGTGCGGCTGGAGCGTGTTCCAGACGACGCCGTTGGAGGCGCCGTCGAATGTGGTGATGCCAATGATGACGAGCACCACGGCAACCGTTCCGGGCATCTCGGTGAGCGACGTGACGGCCGACAGCGGCCGGCGCAGCCACAGCGCGCGGTCCCGCACGTCGAACGGCGACAGGCGGCCGATCAGGCCGAAGTAGAAGCCGAACGCGTCGCCGCGCTCGCTCCAGGTCTCGATGCCGTACGCGGCCATTCCGAGCAGCATCAGCACGAAGTAGGCAAGCGACAGCGACGCGAGGGTCACGGGGTTGTCGTGATCGTGGTAGATCAGCTCGAGCCAGCCAAACGCGAGCAGCCCGGCGACGACGGGCCAGCGACCGAGCCGGCTCGGGTAGGTGAACGGCGGACGCCACGTCAGGTTGAGGCGGGCGCCGACCCAGCGCAGGCCGCGCGCGAACGCGAGCCAGGGACTGAAGGCGCGAAACCAGTCGCCGAAGACCGCGCTTGAAACCGGCACGGCGACCCAGAAGACGACGAAGATGAACGTCGGGTCGAGGTTGCTGGTGTAGTCGGAGGCGCCCTCGTAGCCGGCGTAGACCACGAGCGCGAACAGCGCAAGCCCGATTGCCCCCGTGACAGCGCTCGTGGCGACGGGCCATGCGACGAGCCGTCGCTCGTGCGTGTGCTCTCCCTGCAGGCGCGGCGTCGGCCACAGGGTCGAGAGCAGCACGAAGGACACGACGAGCACTGCGGCGGCGGCCCAGGCGAACAGCCATGCGGGCACCGGGAGGCTGGTGAGTCCGGAGATGCCGTGGGCGCTCGCGGCGGCGGGGGCGACGGCACCGGCGATGAGGAGGGCGAGGACGAGCACGGCGGCGCGTCGGGCGGGCGCCGGTACAGCCGGGCGCCGGGGCGCTCTGATGAGAGAAGGCATCGATGCTCCTTGCGTTTTCGCTGCTGCGGACGCGCCGCACACCGAAGAGAGCGCGACGCCGGCTAGCTGAGAACTGCGACGCGGAGCATCGGCGGCGGGCGCACGGCCAGCGAGGAGGCGATCAGCTGCCCACCGCGCGGCACGAGCGCGCGCGGTGGCTCGTGGCGCGGAGCGGTTGCGGCTCGCGCGTGGTGTGCCGGGCGGTCGAACCTGCGCGCGCGCAGACGCAGCAGCGTGCGCTCGCCCGGGTAGCGGCGCAGGAGGAGGGCGAGCAGGAGCAGTACGGGCGGGAGCAGGAAAGGCAGGCCCTGAGCGACGCCGGGCGCGACGCAGGCAACGAGGGCGCCGAGGAGCAAGGTTGCCGCGACGGCGAGATATGTTCGATTTCGAGGTCGCACGCTTGTCATACGCGCGGAGACGGTACTCCTTCGAAGGCGGCGTTCGGGAAGTGCTCACGAACCAGCTCGGCGAACAGGTCGGCCTGACGCTCAACTCGACGCAGACGAACGAAGAAGCAATCGAGATCAACCCACTGCTCTGAGCGGTCGCAGGGGTCGGTCACGCGCGTGACCGACCCGCTCCGCCGCGCTCCGCTTGGAGACTGTCGGGCTCTGCAATGATGCCTCCCGGTGAACTCGCAGCATCCGTCGACTCCCATACCGGGCTGGCGCATCGACGAGCTGAGCGTGGCCGGCCGGGAGAACCTGGACGCAGACCACGTCGCTCGCTACGACGCCAAGGAGGACGCGAGTGCGGCCAGTGAGGTCGCGCTCCTCAAGGCGACGGGCATCACACGAGACTCCCTCGTCGTGGAGTTCGGTGCCGGGACAGGACAGTTCACCGTGGCGGTCGCGCCGGCGTGCGCCCGGGTGATCGCTGTGGATATCTCCGAGCCGATGCTGAACCGGCTTCGGGCCAAGATCGTTCGTCTCGGGCTTGGCAACGTGGAGATCGTGCGAGCGGGCTTCCTCACCTACGAGCATCTCGGGGATCCAGCCGACCTCGTCTACTCGCGCTTCGCGCTGCACCATCTACCGGACTTCTGGAAGGCGGTGGCGCTCAGCAGGCTGCGCCGTATGCTCCGAGCGGGCGGAGTGCTCCGACTGTGGGATGTCGTGTACGACTTCAGCCCGGCAGAGGCAGAGGGGCGCATCGAGGCGTGGTGCGCGACGGGCGGCGACACCGTTGAGGCAGGGTGGAGTCGCGCCGAGCTCGAGGAGCACGCCCGCGAGGAGCACTCGACCTTCAGCTGGCTACTCGAGCCGATGATCGAGCGCAGCGGCTTTGAGATCGTCCAGGCCGAGCACTCGCAGGACGGCATGACCGCCAAGTATCTGCTCCGTGCGGTCTGAGGCTGGCAGGCTTGAGATCGGCTCTGGAATGCGCGATCGAGCTATGGGCCCACCCTGGGTGGAGAAGCATCGCGTACCGTGATCCGGGCTCCCCGCCATAGCGAGCTGCCGGTGCTCCAACGCCTTGAGCGCGAGGCCGGAATGCCTTTTGCGGACATCGGGATGGCGGAGATAGCTGACGAGTCTCCTCTCTCCGTGGCGGAGCTGGAGTCCTACGCGTCCGTTGGTCGAGCATGGGTCGCCGTCGAGCAGGCCGACCGTCCCATCGCATACCTGCTCAGCGCAGTCATCGACGGGCTTGCGCAGATCGAGCAGGTGAGCGTGGCGCCAGCCCATACACGCCAGGGGATCGGTGCGTCGCTCATAGATCACCTGGCGGCTATCGCTCGCAGCGAACGACGGCCCGGGCTGTCGTTGACAACCTTTCGCGACGTGCTTGTGTTCACGGGCGGCGTCGGCGAGCATTCAAGTGAGGTCCGCGCCCAAGCTGCGGCGGGGCTCGCGCTCCTCGGTGTGGCAGTCGATGGCGCCCGCAACGTTGACACGCAAGCCGACGGGAGAGATTGGAGCCCAAGGCGCGGCTGTACGCACGCTCGTTCTCACCGCCCGCGAGGACAGCGAGATCGCGCGGCAGGTCAAGACGGCGCTGTCACGCCAGCCCTGGTTCTCACGATTCGGAGAACGTCGTCCCCTCGCTTGCGCCTGTCGACGGATGGCGGCGAACGACGATGTGAGCGATGACGCTCGCGGCTGCCGCGATAGCGAGCGCGACATAAGGGAAGTAGCTGTAGGGCGCCGGCTGACCGGGCTTGCACAACTCGACGAACGGGACTATGAGGGCTACCGCTCCGAGGGCCGGGATGACGAGGTGCCTTGCAGGTGAGAACGACGGTCGCCGCCGGCGCCACATGAAGACCGGCAGGGCCACCATGCTCAGCAGGTAGACGAACAGGATCACGATCGTCCCCATCGTTGAGCACTCGGCGTAGAGTCCGACCGGGTTGGTCGAGCCGTTGTCCAAACCGAGGAGATGCGCTGCCCACCACACTGCGATGATCGCGAGGCCGCCGCCGGCCATCGCGAGCAGCGCGTTCACCGGCGTGTTGTCCGACGGGCGGACGCGACCGAGGAGGGCTGGGAGCAGCCCGGAGCGCCCGCCGTCGAAGACCATGCGGGCCTGGGAGTTCGCACCGGCGATCAGCGTGGCCAGCACGGAGACGATCCCGGCGGCCCAGGCCAGCGCGGCGGCACTGCCGAGATAGTGGTCAGCGACTGCTAGGAATGGGACGGATGCGCGACCAATCGAGGAGACCTCGTAGTTGAAGCCGGTGACGGTCGCGTAGGCGAAAAAGACGAAAAGAGCGGTGGCGATCGCGATTGATATGTAGAGGGCTCTCGGAATGGTGCGTCTAGGGTCGCGGCACTCCTCGGCGAGCGCGGGGCCGTTCTCCCAGCCGATGAACATGTAGAGCGCGAGCGGAAAGCCCGCGGACAGGCCAGCCAGACCGCCAGTCAGGTGTGCCCATGAGAAGGGGACCGCGGAGAGGTGAGCACGCTGGTCGATGAGGACCGTGATGCAGGTGATGAGCATGATCGCTACCTGCACAACGACGGCCACCCCCACTGCGGTGGTGGAGAGCCTGACGCCGCGCACGGTCAGCCAGATGGCGCCGCCGGTCAATACGAGGCTCAGTGGCTCCCACGGGGGGCTCCATGAGGTGTAGTGGGCGATGGTCAGCGCGACCATGCCCCCGGACATGGTGAACACGCCGGCGATGGCCACGGTGTAGCCCACCGCAACCAAGAGGGCTGTGATCACACCTGCCCTGGCTCCCAGCGAGGTCTCGACGTAGGTGATGAAGCTCCCGGCAGAGGGCTCTGCCTTGCTGAACTCGGCGATGGTGTAGGCGAGCAGCACAACCGCAGCGCCTGCGGCGAGAATGGTCAGCGGGGCGGCAACGCCGGCGGTGACGGCGATCACTCCGAAAGCGAAGTAGAAGTCGATCCCGGGCCCGATGTTGGCGACTGTCGAGGCCGTCACATCGGCCGTGCCGAGCTGACCGTCGCGCGGCCGTCGCGAATTGCCGGCCCTGTCGAGTCGTGCCGAAGATCCGGTGGGGTCCACGCGCTGGAGAGTACGGCCCTATGCGAGACAGAGCGGACGGCGGCTGTGGGCGCTCACGCGGCAGCGGGCATCGGTAGACGATCGTCGTGAGAAGCGAGCGCGCCGTGTCGAAGCTGGAGGCGACGATCGAAGCTCTGCAGTGTCGTGTGGTCGTGGGTGATCACGAGCACCCCGCGGTTCTCGCACGCGCTCAGCAGCCTTCCCATCACGCGACGGGCAAGCGCCGGGTCGAGGTGGGCTGTGGGCTCGTCGAGGATCATGAAGCGTGCGTTTGTGAGCAGTGCGCGGGCGAGCGCGATGCGTCTGCGCTGTCCACCGGATGCCAGCTCGCCGTCCTGGCCCATGAGTGTGTCCAGACCGTGTGGCAGGCCGGTGGCCCACTCCTCGAGCTCGACGAAGGCCAAGGCGTCCCTCGCGGCATGGGCCTCGGCTGCCGATGCCATCGCCGCAGCCTAGCCTCCCCAACATGACTACCACCCAAACACCAACAAGCTCCGCGTGGTGATCGCCGCCGGCGGCGGAGTGGCCGCCCTCGAGACCGCGCTTGCCCTCGCGCAGCTCGCGCCTGAGCACCAGTCACCAGCGAGCTGCAGAGCACCTAGCCGGTGCCTATCATCGCCGTGTCGTTGAGCGCCACCGAGGCTTCCGAGCAGGGCTCACGCAGTCCGGCGGCGCAAGGTAAGCGCGCCCAGCGTGAGCGCGACGAGTGTCGCGCCGAGGATCACGCAGACATCTATCGCCATCCGGCCGCCGAGCGAGCCGGAGCGGGTGGCGCGCGCCAAGGCATCGTAGGCGTAGGTGAGCGGCAGCGCCCATGACACTCCATACAGCGCGCCGGCCATCTCGTGGCGGTCCACGAACAACCCGCACAGCAGCAGCTGGGGAAAGATGATCGCGGGCATGAACTGCACCGCCTGGAACTCAGTCCGTGCGAACGCGCTCACGAACAGGCCGAGCGCCATGCCGAGCACAGCGTTGCCGACCGCGAGCAGCCCCACAAGCCACGCGCCGTGCGGCGCGTGCAGGCCGAGCGCGAGGAACCCCACGAGGCACACCACCACTGCCTGGAGAGCGGCGAGGAGACCGAACGCGATCCCGTAGCCCGCCAGCAGGTCGACCTTGGCGATCGGCAGGGACATCAAGCGCTCCAGGGTGCCGCTGGTGCGCTCGCGCAGCATCGCGATCGACGTAACAAGGAACATGATGATGAAGGGGAACAGCCCGCACATCGGCGCCCCGATCGCCTCGAAGGCCTGCGGCTGACCGTCAAAGACGAAGCGCATCAGCACGAGCAGCCCGACGGGCACCACGAGCAGCATCGTGATCGTGCGCGGGTCGCGCCGGATCTGCCACAGCACGCGCCTGGCCGTGGCCAGCGTCACCCGTGCGCTCAGGAGGACGCCTGCTCGATGACTGCGAGGAACGCTCGGCCGAGATCCTGCTCGCCGGTCCGCTGGCGCAACCGCTCAGGTGTGGTCTGCTCAAGCAGCGCCCCGTCGCGCATCAGCAGCAGCGCGTCGCACTCACTCGCCTCGTCCATCACGTGGCTTGAGATCAGCAACGTGCTCCCTGCGGCGGCCAGCTCGTGAAAAGTCCGCCATAGCTCAGCCCGTAGAACCGGGTCCAATCCGACGGTGGGCTCATCGAGCACCAGCAACTCTGGATCGTTCAGCAATGCGCTCGCGAGCGATACCCGCGAGCGCTCACCACCCGAGAGCGACCCCACGATCTGCTGCTCATACCCCGCCAGGCCCACGGTGTGGATGACCTCGCCGATGCGCTCGCGCCCGACACCAACGACCGCAGCGAAGTAGCGCAGGTTCTCGTTGATGCTCAGGTCTCCATAGACCGATGGAGCCTGCGTCACATACCCCACGCGCCGGCGCAGCTGAGGCGAGCCCGCCGGTTCACCGAGCACCGTAACCCGGCCAGCCCGGATGATCTGCACGCCGACGATCGAACGCATGAGCGTCGACTTCCCGCAGCCGCTGGGACCCAGCAGGCCCGTCACCGACCCTGCGGCGACCTGCAGGCGCAGGCCCTGTATCACTGGCCGCCCGCCTCGCACGACACGCAGATTCTCGATCTCGATTGCCGCGTTGGCCATGTTGCCGCACAAGCTATCCGCTGAGTTCTGCCAGCGCTTACAATCGGGCGCGTGCAGGTTTGGGAGCTAGATCGTCTGCGTGTTGCAGCGCACCATCCGCAGATCCTTCGCTCCGACGAGGATGCGAACCGTGTCATCGCGTTGCTCCTGCCCCAGGGCGAGGCTCTGCAGGAGCACCAAGTCCATGAGCACGCGCTCGTGTTTGTCCTGCGCGGCGAGCTGCTGGTGAGCGCGGGCGCCAACGAGCGAACGTTGTCCGCACCGAGCCTGATCCATTTCAACCCCGGAGAGCGCCACGAGGTCCGCGCGATCAGCGAGTGCCAGCTCGTTCTGTGCCTGGCTCCGTGGCCCGGCCCCGGACACCCGAGCCAAACCGCCGCCCCATAAGGTCTGAGCCGCAGCTCCGGTAGCGAGGCTCGTGCATGCTGTCGGCCCTACGCTGTCTATCGGAACTGCGGTGCCTCTCAATATCTTCGCGAGGCAACCCGATGAGGGACCAGGGACCCGTTGCTCAAGCGCGACTTGCGCGACCTCATTCGTGTGCATCGCCCCGAGTTGCTCGAGGAGACTGGTTGCGGGCCGCTTGAGACAGCGCATCGCCTCCATGCGGGTCTTCCCTCGGCTTCCTTGCGTTGCGGGTAGGCGCGGGTCGCAGGAGGCGTGTCGTCCTGCTCGGCCGTCGAGCGAGCCGGTAGGCCTAACGCGGAAGTGGCGTGCCGAGCAGGCCAGCCACGGCTCCGATCGCGCCGGCCGCGAGGAGCGTCAGCACAACGCTTCGACGCAACGCGAGTAGAGCGACGGCCGCAGCGGCGAGCACCGCGTACTGCCACGTCTCTGAGAGGGCCGCGGCGAGTGGGATCGATGAGCCAACGATCGCCCCGGCGGCGGCCGGGGCCGCCCCGGCGAGGAACGCGACCACTCGCTCGTCCACGAGCAGCTGCTCAAAGCGCGCGGCACCGAACAGGACGAAGGAGAACGAGGGCAGGAACGCGATTAGCGAGGCCAACAGCGCCGAGGGCAAGCCGCCTGCGGCGTAGCCGACCGCCGCTACGGTCTGAGTGACCGGCCCGGGCGTAACCTGCCCCAGCGCGACTGCGTTAAGGAACTGCCCTTCGGTCATCCAGTGGTAGGTGCTCACCGCGTCGGTCTGCATCAGCGGCACGATCACGAACCCGCCGCCGAACACGAGTGCTCCGACCTTGAACGCCGTCCAGATGAGGGCACCTGTCCCGCCGGGATCGCTCACGACGCTGAGCAGCGGCCAGGCGTGAAAGCTCACACGGCTCCGGTAAAGACCCCGCCATGCCAGCTCGACAGCACCGCACGCCAGCAGGACGAACACGAGCCACGGGCCAGCGCTCGCCGCTGCAACTCCGCCGGCGAGCGCATACACGAGGACGCGCAAGCGCCGAGCGTCAGTTGTCCGTCGCCAGATCGGAAGGGCGACCCCCAGCCCAGCGCTGACGGCGACGGGCGCGACGGCCGCGCCGGCACCCATCCCAGCGCCCCGTATCCATGCAGGCGGCGACCCCGCAAGGAACAGCGCAGAAAGCGCAAGGATCAAAACCAGGCCGGGCAGGATGAAACTCAGGCCACCGATGAGAGCGCCGCTCGGGCCGCGCAGCCGCCAGGCGCAGTAAATCGCAAGCTGTGTCGAAGCCGGCCCGGGCAGTAGGTTGGTCGCGGCGACCGCGCGCTCGAACTGCTCGTCGGTCAGCCATTCGCGCCGAGTCACGCACAGCACACGGAACAGCGCGATATGCGCGGGCGGCCCACCGAACCCGATGCACCCAATCCGCCCCCACTCGCGCGCAACCTCAATAAGCGAAGGCTCTTCGAAGAAGTCGGCCGACGGCATCGCGGCAGCGTAAAGGAGCGACGACGCGTAACCGCCAGACCCTCGCAGGCGCTTTCGCAATGGGCCCGGCAGGACTCGAACCTCCGATCTACCGCTTATGAGGCGAGGCCACGGGGATGACTCAGCTGCCGCAATCCCGCATGGATATTGAGGATTCGCCTAGCGCCGGGCTTCCGCGCCAGCGAACATGATGGCCCCAAATTGCGGGCCATTCAAGCCGATAGTGGCAGGG
>OLKX01000144.1_pt1 | contig 15805 bp, 12 predicted proteins | sample 1604201 | NCBI WGS metagenome assembly OLKX01 (sample SAMEA104055716, study PRJEB20765) | soil metagenome | biome: Arctic tundra; feature: Polygonal ground; material: soil | place: USA | collected 2011-09 | depth 0-0.5 m
TCCTCGTCGGGGGCGGGCCGGCCGAGCCGCAGCGCGGCCGGGACGGCGATCGCGAGGATCAGCCCGAGGTGCATGACCGGAGCTCGGATGACGTTCGTGGCGCACTGTTCATGCCGTTCATGTCTGGTGACAGAGGCTACGGCGCCGGTGCGAATGCCGCTGTCGCTGTGAGCGCGGCGGCGCACATGCGGAGGGTGGTTCTCATTGCGACGGCTCCTGACGTTGGGGTGGACTTGCAACCTGCAGTCCAGCGGGACGCCGCCGCGTTACATGCTCACACCGCCACGGAGGCCGACTCGCCCGCCGGCCCCTCGCTGCCGCGCGCCTCGCTGGAGTGCGCGCGACTGTCGCGCGAGGAGATCAGCACGATCGTCAGGATCGCGCCGACGATCGCAAAGCCGGCTCCCACCAGGAAGGCCCGCTCGAAGCCCTTTGTGAGCGCGTAGGCGGCGTTGTGGCCGCCGGCGTGCAGCAGGCTTTTCGTGCGGCTGTTCGCGACCGTGGCGAGGATCGCGAGGCCGAGCGCCCCACCGATCTGCTGCGAGGTGTTGACCAGGCCGGAGGCGAGCCCTGCCTCGTGGGGGCGTGTGCCGCTGACGGCGGCGATCGTGACGGGCACGAACGAGAGGCCGAGCCCGATCGCGGCGAGCAGCGACGGGCCGAGCACGTTCGCGGCGAACGTGCCGCCGCTTGCCGGCACCTTGGAGAACCAGAACAGTCCCGCGGCGATGAACAGCAGGCCGGTGAGCAGCACGGGCTTGAAGCCGAAGCGCGTGACGCCGAAGGAAGCGGCGCCGGCCGAGAGGATGATGCCGATCGCCAGCGGCAGGTAGGAGACCCCCGCGCGGAGCGCGGAGTAGCCGAGCACCTGCTGCATGTAGAGCGAGACGAAGAAGAACATCGAGAACAGCGACATGCCGATCAGCAGGCCGACCGCGTTCGCGCCGCGCAGCGTGCGCAGGCGGAAGATCGTCAGTGGCATCAGCGGGGCACGCTGGCGCATCTCGACCGCCACGAAGACGATCAGGAGCACGACCGCCGCGGCGATCTTGGCGATCGTCGCCGTCGAGCCCCAGCCGACGTTGACCGCGTCGACGAGCGCGTATACGAGCAGTGCGAGGCCCGCCGTGACGGTCACCGCGCCGGGGATGTCGAAGCTCCGCGTCTCGGTCTCGGCGCGGCTCTCGAGCAGTATCCGCGGCGCGAGAAAGGCGCACAGGATGCCGATCGGCACGTTCACGAACAGCACCCAGCGCCAGCTCAGGCCGCTCGTGAGGATCCCGCCGAGCAGCACGCCTGCGGCGCCGCCGGCGCCCGCCACGGCGCCCCACACGCCGAGCGCGCGGTTGCGCTCCTGCCCGTCCGCGAAGGTCGTCGCGATGATCGACAGCGCCGCCGGGGAGACGATCGCCGCACCCATGCCCTGGACGGCCCGCGCCGCGATCAGCCATGCCTCCGACTGGGCCAGGCCGCCGAGCAGCGAGGCGATCGAGAAGATCACGAGTCCGACCATGAACATGCGCCTGCGGCCCACGAGATCGGCGAGACGGCCGCCGAGCAGCAGGAAGCCACCGAAGGTCAGCGTGTAGGCGTTCACGACCCACGAGAGGTCAGCCTGGGAGAAGTGCAGCGCGTGCCCGATCGAGGGAAGCGCGATGTTGACGATCGAGGCGTCGATCACGACGACGAACTGGGTCATCGCGAGGAGCATGAGGGCGAGGTTCTTGGCGCGTGGGGTCATCGGCGGTGTCCTGTCTGGAAGGTGAACTCCGTTTCCGATTGCGCCGAGCATGATACGGAGGTAGAGTTCCGCTTGTCGAGCGATGCTCGTCGACCATGACTGAGACCCTCGATCCCCAACGTCCCCTGCGCGCCGATGCCAGGCGCAACCGCGCGCGGATCCTGGCGGCTGCTCGGGATCTCTTCGCGATGGAGAATCCGGAGGTCCAGATCGACGACGTCGCGCGCCGAGCCGGCGTGGGGGTCGGGACGGTGTATCGCCACTTTCCCGACAAGGAGGCGCTGATGGGCGAACTCGTCCGTGAGCGCTTTGGCGTGTTCAACGAACGTCTGCGAGTCGCGCTGGCCGACGAATCGGCCGAGCCGTTCGACGCGCTCGCCGACGCGCTGCGCTCGAACGCGGCGTCCGTCGCCGAGGACTCCGCGACGCGGTTCGCGTTCATGAGCGGCGGCGAGCGGGTGTTCGCGCACGCCGCGGTCGAGATGGAGGAATTCATGGGTCTGGCGATCCAGTTGGTCGACCGTGCCCGCCGGTCGGGGACGCTGCGCAAGGAGTTTCAGCCGCAGGACATCCCGATGGTCATGTGCGGCGTGTGCGCCACGATCGACAAGCGCGCCGCGGGCTGGGACTGGCGACGCTACCTCGAGATCATCATCCACGGCATGCGCGTGTAGGCAGGCCCTCTACGTCTCGCGCGTGGGTGAGGGCTGCCTGCCGCGAGCCGCCGCCGTCAGGGCGCGCGCCCTGATCACCTCGGTGACGGCAGCAGGATCGTCGTAGAAGGGCACGTGGCCCGCGCCGAGCGCGACGTGGGTCGCCCACGGCAGCATCCTGCGGGCGCGCGGCGCCTGCAGCCGGTAGGGGAGGAGCTTGTCGCGGATGCCCCAGGCGACGGTCAGAGGCGTGTTGCGCAGCTGCTCGGGCTCGTCGAAGCGATAGTTGCGGAAGCTCTCGAGCGTGCCGGCGAATGCCGGCGATGCCCATGCGTCGCGCAGCGTGGCGAGCGCCTCCTCGGCGGGCAGTCGCGCCGGGTAGCCGAAGTTCTGGGAGAACAGCGCGACGCGGCCCCGGCGCGTTCGCGCGAGCGCTTCGATCGTCGGGCGCGCGCCCTCCGGCACCCCTGCCAGGGCGGCGAGCGAGAGCTGGCAGAAGCGCAGCTCGGCTGGAGTCCAGAAGCCTGCGGGGGAGAAGACGCTCGCCGAGCGGATCGCGCGGCGGCGCGCGAGCTCCAGCGCGATCGCGCCGCCCATCGAGTTGCCGGCGACGTGCGGGCGCTCGATGCCGAGCTCGGCGAAGAACCACTCGAACGCGTCGACGTACGCGGGGATCGTCGGCTCGATCGCGCTCGGGAGCGCGGCCGAGCGCCCGAAGCCGGGCGTGTCGCAGGCGATCACGTCGAACTCACCGGCCAGCCGGTCGATCACGGGGCGCCACGCCTGCCAGTGGTGCCCGACGCCGTGCAGCAGCACGAGCGGCGGCCCGGATCCCTGGCGGTGGTGGTTGATCGAGGCGCTCACACCCGTTCGCGGATCAGGTCCGCGCCTCGCTCGGCGATCATGATCGTCGGTGCGTTCGTGTTGCCGCCGACGATCGTCGGCATGATCGAAGCGTCGACCACGCGTAGGCCGCTGAGCCCGTGAACCTTCAGCGAGGAGTCGACCACGGCCTCCGGGTGGGTGTCGCTCATGCGCGCCGTGCCGACCGGGTGGTAGATCAGCATCAGGCGCCGCCGAATGTCGGCTTCGAGCTCAGCGGTGTCGAGCGCCGCGGCGCCGGGCTTGATCTCCTTGATCGTGATCTCGCTGAGCGCGGGCTGAGCGGCGATCTCGCGTGCGAGGCGAATGCCCGCGACCATCGATTCGACGTCCTCGGCGACCGACAGTGAGTTCGTGATGATGCGCGGCTTCTCGCTCGGGTCGGCCGAGCGCAGCCACACCTGCCCGCGTGCCTTGGGGGAGACGAGCACAGGCGCGATCACCATGCAGTGACCGTCGTAGGTCTCGGCGCCGTGGTCTTCGAAGTAGGCGGCACCCATGTGGAACTGGATGTCGGCGGCCGGCAGGCCGCCGCGGGTTCTGGTGAAGGCGACGACCTCGGCCACCGTCGAGGAGAGCTTGCCCGATTTCCGCAACAGCCACTCCGCGAGCGGCTTCGGCTTGTCCGCCCCATACAGCGTGTCCTGATCGGAGACTTCCCAGATCGCGGTGACGAACGGATGGTCCTGCAGGTTGCGTCCGACGCCGCGGAGCTCGTGCCGGGGGCGCACGCCGGCGGCCTGCAGCTCGTCGGCCGGACCGATACCGGAGAGCAGCAGCAGCTGAGGTGAGCCGATCGCCCCGGCGGCCAGCAGCACCTCGCGCTCGGCGCGGAGGATCTCCTCGCCGCCGCGCCCCTTCGCGATGCGAACCCCGACCGCGCGATCGCCGTCGAGCTCCACGCCGAGCACGGTGACCTTCGTGCGCACCTCGAGGTTCGGGCGACCGAGCACTGGGCGCAGGTAGGCGTCGGCCGCGCTGAAGCGGCGGCCGTCCTTCTGCGTCACCTGGAACATCGACGCGCCGTCCTGCTCGGGGCCGTTGTAGTCGGCGATCCGCGGGATGCCGGCCGTCTCGCTTGCCGCCAGCAGACGGCGGTTCAGGGGACGCGGCGAGCGCTGCTCGCTGACGTGCAGCGGCCCTCCGCTGCCGTGGAACTCGGACGGTCCGCGGACGTTGTCCTCGGACTTGATGAAGTAGGGAAGCACGTCGCCGTAGCCCCAGCCCGGCGCGCCCTGCGCCTCCCAGCCGTCGTAGTCGAGCGGTCGGCCGCGGACGTAGAGCATCGCGTTCATCGAGCTCGATCCGCCGAGCGCCTTGCCGCGCGGGATGAACAGCTCGCGCCCGTCGACGTGCGGCTCTGGCTCGGTGGCGAAGTCCCAATCGAGCTTCGTGTGGAACTGCTGCGGGAACGCTGCCGGGATCTTGATCTTCAGGGAGCTGTCCTTGCCGCCGGCCTCGAGCAGCAGCACGCGCGCCGAGGGATCCTCCGACAGACGATTGGCCAGGACGCAGCCCGCGGAGCCGGCTCCGACGATGATGTAGTCGTACATGGGTTCGGGGGTTCCTTCCGTGACTCTACGTGCGTGGGGCGGCTGTGCGGTCGGGTAGGGGTGCGAAGCGATACTCGCTCGTGTCGAGCCGGCGCGTCTGCTCCAGGTACTCGCGCATGTAGCCGGGCCAGTTGGCCACGATGCGGCCGTGCTCGTCGCGGTACCAGGAGTCGCACTGCGTCCAGGCGGTCCCGGCGAAGCGCGCCTGCAGCGCGCGGTCGCTCGCGGCCTCGACCTCGGGACGCACCTCGAGTGCGCCGGCCTCGCGCACGCGCAGCTGCTCGACGGCCTGGCGGATGTAGGCGGCCTGCGCCTCGAGGTAGACGATGATCGAGCCCCCCGAGGTGTTCGTGTTCGGCCCGTACATCATGAACATGCTCGGGAAGCTCGGCACCGCCATGCCGAGATGCGCGTGCGCTCCATTGCGCCAGGACTCGTGCAGGTCCGCTCCACCCGCGCCGGTCACGCGCATCGGAAACATGAAGTCGTTGGTGGCGAAGCCGGTCGCCCAGATCAGGCAGTCGACCTCGTGGAGCGCGCCGTCGGCGGTCACGATGCCCCCTGGGACAGCTCGGGCGATCGCCTCGGTGACGAGCTCGACGTTGGGCCGCTGCAGCGCCGGCAGGAAGTGTGAGCTGAACAGGATGCGCTTGCAGCCGAACGTGTAGTCCGGCCATGCACGGCGGCGCACCTCGGGGTCCTTCAACTGGCTGCGCATGAATGCCGCCGAGCGGATCCGCGCGAGCCGCCCGACGGTGCGCGGGTGGCGGATCGCGAGCGTGAGCGACTCCGTGTACTGGAAGACGAAGCGCCGACGCAGGGCCTGCACGCCGGGGATCCGCTGCACTGCGGTCCTGATCAGCTCGTTGTAGCGCCGGTTGTGTCGCGGCAGGAACCAGTTGCCGGTGCGCTGGAAGACGGTCAGCCGGGAGGCGAGCGGCGCGATCTCCGGCACGAACTGCACCGCGCTGGCGCCGGTGCCGATGACCGCCACGCGCTTGCCCCGCAGTGGGTACTCGTGGTCCCATTCGGCCGAGTGGAAGCTGTGTCCTGCGAAGCTCTCAAAACCCTCGATGTGGGGTCGAGACGGCTTGTGGAGCTGACCCGTGGCAAGTATCAGCACGTCGCAGCCATGTGTCTCGCCGCCCTCGGTCTCGACGCTCCAGCGACACGCCCGCTCATCCCACGAGCACGCCGTCACCGTCGCGCCGGTCTCGACCAGCTCGGCCACGCCCTCGGCGCGGGCGACCTCGTGGATGTAGGAGAGGATCTCGGGCTGCATCGAGCACAGCCGCTCCCAGTCGAGCCTCTGCGCGTAGGAGAAGGAGTAGAGATGGCTGGGGACGTCGCAGGCGGCTCCGGGATAGCTGTTGTAGAGCCATGTGCCGCCCGTCGCGGCGGCCTTCTCGAGGATCTTGACCTGCTCGATCCCGTTCCGGCGCAACTCGATCGCCGCGGCGATCCCGCCGAAGCCTCCGCCGACGATCACGACCTCCACGGCCCGCTGATCCGTTGACTCGGGACGCACCGCTGTCGCCGACATCGAGCTCCTCCTCAGGAACGTTTCACGCTGCTCGGGCCAACTGTATGCCCTTACGCACTCTCCTGCTCCGGGCCCCCTGTGAGCGTCGTCGCGAGCACCGACTCGACCCACGCGCGGGCCGCTCCGATGTGCGCCGGGTCGATCTGGTGAGCGACGTCTGACTCGTGGTACTCCACGTTCATCGCGCCGCCCTCGAGCTCGGCGACGGCGCGCCGCGCGAACTCGACCGCGATCACCGGGTCGCGCCGGCCGTGAGCGACGAATGCACGGGTCGCGGCGCGCGAAGCGAGGTCGGGGTGCCACCGCTCGACCGTTGGGATGAAGCCGGAGAAGGCGAGGATCCCGGCCGGAGCCGGTCGAGCGCCGTCGAGGCCGAGCGCGTAGCTCATCACCGCGCCCATCGAGAAGCCGCCGAGCACGGTCCGCGCCGGTTCGACGCCCGTGCGCTGCCCCAGCTCGTCGTGAAGCTCCGCGAGCTGCGCGCGGGCCGCATGGAAGCTGGCGGGATCGGGGTAGCCGACGCGCGGCACGAGGTACCAGTGGTTGCCGATCGACCCGGCGGGCTGGAGCGGCGCGCGCGGCGTGACCACGTGCAGGCGGTGCTCGGGGTCGAGCAGCTCGCCCAGGCCGATCAGATCGTGCTCGTCGGAGCCACGTCCGTGATGCAGGATCAGCAGTCCCGTCGGCTCCCCGGTCGCCGGGCGCTCGCGATACACGAGCCTGCTCATGTTCGCGGCGTGTGCGCCAGCAGGATCGAGGCGAGCCCTTCGATCGTCTGCTCGCCGTAGGCCATCGAGGGGTCTCCGTCGGTGAACACCGCGATCGTGAACGTCAGCCCTCCTCGCTCGAGGCGCGCCACCTCGTTGAAGAGGCCCCGTTCTGGGAGCGCGCCGGTCTTGAAGAAGACCTGCCAGTTGGGGCGTGCGACCGGCGGCACGCCCCAGCTCTGCGAAGGCTCGATGCCGGCCATCAGCCCGCGTGCGTAGGCGTAGAACTGGCGCGGGATGAGCCGGTCGAGCATGAAGAAGAAGCGTGCCTGGTCGGCGGCAGAGGTCTGCGTGTAGGCCCACCAGCCGACGCCGGGCGCATAGTCGGCCATGCCCGATTCGCGAGCCACGCGAGCTACGGCGCTCGATCCGACGATCGCGAACACGGCCGAGGCCGCGTTGTTGTCGGAGATGTGGATCATCGGGTAGAGCAGCGAGTCATCGGCCGAGCTCAGGCTTCGGCGCTCGGCGCTGCGCATCTGCAGGAAGGCCACGAGCATCATCACCTTCACGACGCTCGCCGTCTCGAAGTGCTCGCGCAGCCGGGTCCCGCTCAGCTGGCCCTGGCTGTTGACCACTGCGAAGGAGGTCCGCCCGGACCGCGCGTCGAGGAAGCGGGTCGCGGCTGCGATCGCAGCGGGCGACGGGTAGGCCGCCACCGGAATGCCGTGGCCCTCGCCGCCGTACTCGAACGCGGCCGCGGGGGTGGCGGCACACGCCGCGAGCGCGAGCCCCGCGAGCAGCGCGCCGAGGCCTCGGCGCGACAGGGCGAGACGATCAGCGGACATCGCGCTGCAACGCATAGTCGTGCGTGGGGCAGCGCCCGTGCGAGCCGTGCGTCCCCATCGCGTGTTCCCAGCCCGGATTCAGACACACGCGGTAGGCGAAGTGGCGGGACAACGGGTCGATCGTGAGGCTCGCGTAGCTGAGGCCGGGCTCGAGCTCGCGGGTCGGTGTGACGCCCGCGAGACGGAACACACGCGTGCCGCGAGCGGCGACGAACCATGAGGCGCTCGCGGCCGCGGAGCCCGCGTGCACGGTGTGGCGCAGGCGGATGCTCAGGAGGGTGCGCCCGGGGCCGAGCAGGCGGGCGTTGGTGGCCACCTGCGGGTCGACCGTCACGGCCAGTTCGGCGCTGGTGCTTGCCGGGGCGCTCTCGAGCACGACCCGCAGCTTCGTGTTGCGGTCGGGGTGCAGGGCTGCGAACGCAAAGCTGCCGTCCTCGGCGCTTGCCTGGCGCGCGATGGTCTGAAAGCCCCGGAAGGGATAGGACTCGACCTGCAGGGCGAGCGGGGCGCCCGCCACGGCGACGCCGGATTCGACGAGCCGGCCGGCGACCGCGACGGCTCCTCCGATCGTCAGCTCCCGCGGCGAGGCGGTCGCGTCGATCGACGCGACCGGTGAGGCCGCCGGAGCGGCGGTCGTCGCGAGCCCGATCGACCCGCACGCGAGTCCGAGCGCGAGCGCGGCCAACGCCGCGCCGCGCGCCGACCGAAGGCGAGTACGTGTGTGTGCCCAGCGCATCCGCTTCGCGCGTCAGGCGGGGCCCCCGACGCTCTCCTCGCGCGGGATGTGGGGTGCGAGCTCGCGTCGCGCGATTGACATCTTGTGCACCTCGTCGGGGCCGTCGGCCAGGCGCAGGGTGCGCAGGTGCGCGTAGGCCGGGGCGAGCATGAAGCCGTCCGACACGCCGGCGCCGCCGTGTACCTGGATCGCGCGATCGACGACCTTCAGAGCGACGTTCGGCGCGGCGATCTTGATCGCCGCGATCTCTGTGCGGGCCTGGCGGTTGCCGACCGTGTCCATCAGCCACGCCGCCTTCAGCGTCAGCAGCCGCGCCATCTCGATTTCGATGCGCGACTCCGCGATCCAATCCTGCACGTTCCCCCGGGTGGCGAGCGGTTGGCCGAAGGTCACGCGCGAGACGGCACGCGCGCACATCGCCTCGAGCGCGCGCTCCGCCGTGCCGAGCGCGCGCATGCAGTGGTGGATGCGCCCCGGTCCGAGGCGCGCCTGGGCGATCATGAACCCGTCGCCCTCGCCCGCGATCAGGTTGCTCCTCGGCACGCGGACGTCGGCGAAGTCGACTTCGGCGTGGCCCTCCTGGTCTTCGTAGCCGAACACCGGCAGGTTGCGCATCACGGTCACGCCGGGGGTGTCGATCGGCACGAGGATCTGACTCTGCTGGCGGTGACGCGGCCCGTCGGTCTGGGTCTTGCCCATCACGATCATGATCTTGCAGTGCGGGTGCATCGCGTTGGACGTCCACCACTTGCGCCCGTTGAGCACGTAGTCCTCGCCGTCGCGCTCGATCCGCAGCTGGATGTTGGTGGCGTCGGAGCTGGCGACGTCGGGCTCGGTCATCGCGAACGCCGAGCGGATCTCACCCTCCAGCAAGGGCGCGAGCCAGCGGTCCTTCTGCTCGGGTGTGGCGAACTGGTGGAGGACCTCCATGTTGCCGGTGTCGGGCGCCGAGCAGTTGCAGGCCTCCGAGGCGATGTGGGAGCGGCCAAGGATCTCCGCCAGCGGCGCATAGTCGGCGTTCGAGAGCCCCGCGCCGTGCTCGGCGTCGGGCAGGAACATGTTCCACAGCCCGGCCTCGCGCGCGAGAACCTTGAGGTCCTCCATCACCTGGGGCTGGTGATGGGGGTTGCCGGACTCCTGCATCTGGAGCTCGTAGGTCGCCTCGGCGGGATATACGTGCTCGTCCATGAACGCGGTCAGGCGCTCCTTGAATTCAGAACAGCGCTGGCTCGGTTCGAAGTCCATCGGTCCTCCTCGGTCGCGGCAAGGGCTTAGGATCATCGCTGATGAGCCAGGACGGTGCCAGCTACCGCGCCGCGGGCGTGGACTACGACGCCCTCGACGCCGGAAAGCGCCTCGCGATCGCCGAGGCGCTGTCGACGTCCTCGCTGCTGCAGGCGCGCGGCGGTCGGGCGCTCGACGCGTCCAGGGGCGAGCCGGCCTTTGTGTTCGAGCTCGGCGAGCAGTCCTTCGCGTTCGTCGTCGAGGGCCTCGGCACCAAGTCGGTGATCGCGCGTCACGTGCTCGAGAGCCAGGGCGTCAACCGCTTCGCCGATGTGGCCTACGACACGGTCGCGGCGATCCTCAACGACCTCTGCTGCGTCGGTGCGCTGCCGCTCGTCGTCAACGCCTACTTCGCGACCGGCGCCTCGGAGTGGTACCTCGACGGCGATCGCGCCGCGGCGCTGCTGGAGGGCTGGCGTCGAGCATGCGCGGACGCCGGATGCGTGTGGGGTGGGGGAGAGTCCCCGTCGCTGCCCGGGCTGCTCGACGAGAAGGACATCGAGCTCGCCGGCGCGGCCGTCGGCGCAGTGCCCGCCGGGCGCTCGCCGCTGCTCGGCGACGAGCTCGCACCGGGCGATGAGATCGTGCTGGTCGCCTCCAGCGGGCTGCACGCCAACGGCGCATCGCTCGCGCGGCTGATCGCGGGCCGTCTACCGGACGGCTATGCGACGGTGCTCGCGGACGGGCAGAGCTTCGGCGAGGCGCTGCTCGCGCCGTCGCTGATGTATGTGCCGCTCGTCGCCGAGCTGCTCGCCTCCGAGGTGCGGCTCACCTACATCAGCCACATCACCGGTCATGGGCTGTTGAAGCTGATGCGCCCGTCGCGGCCGCTGAGCTATCGGATCGAGCGGCTGCCGACCGTTCCCGCGGTGCTCGAGTTCCTCGTCGAGCAGGCCGGCCTCGACGTTCAGGCGGCCTACTCGACCTTCAACATGGGCGCCGGCTATGCGCTCTACTGCGCGCCTGGGGACGGCGAGGAGATCGTCGCCGTGGCCCGCCGTCTCGGACTCGACGCGCTCGTCGCCGGGCGCGTCGAGGAGGGGGCGCGAGAGGTCATCCTGGAGCCTGTCGAGGTTCACTTCGCCGGCGACCGTCTCGAGCTCTCAGCCTAACCTAACTAACCCTTGACTAGAGGGTTAGACTGCGAGATTCTGCGCACATCCGAGTGGTTCGCGTCGTTTTGGCTGCCGGTCGTCCGGGTATTGACCTGCAAGCCGTCCTGCGGGGCCACGGTTCAAGCTTGAACGCGTCGCCGGGGGCGGATAGTGTTGTAGTCGCAGTCGCCACGTTCCCCGGGCCAAACAGCCGGGGGATCTCGATGTCGCCGGACCGGCATGGCTCCGGAGCTACCCGGATCGAGGCGGACCTGTCCATCAAACGAGGAGAGAAACTGATGCGCAGAGCATCCACCTGTCTTGCCGTCCTAGGCCTTTCGATGCTGGCGCTGACCGGCGTCGCGTCGGCCGCACCGACGGTCAAGTTCACAGCCAAAGCGGTTCCGATTCCGGGATTTCCCCACACGGGAAACATCTTCGGCGCCGGCGCAGCGGTCGAAGCCGAATACCAGATCACCGGAACCGAATACGAAGGATCGCCGCCGCCCGTCATCGGCGTCAACTTCTTCTTCCCGAAGGGCGTCAAGCTGAGCCCGTCGGGCTTCCCAACGTGTGCGCCGGCGACGCTTGAACAGGTCGGTCCCTCGGGCTGCAAGAAGGGCTCGTCGGCCGGCCCGATCGGCAAAGCCGTCGGCTTCGTCTCCTTCGGCGGCGAACGTGTGATCGAGAACGCCGAAATCTCGACGTTCTACGGACCCGGTGGCGCGATCGAGTTCTTCACCGCCGGCCACACGCCTGTCTCGCTGGAATTCCTGTCGACCGGTAAGTACACCCAGCTCGGCGGCGCAGGCGGCTTCGGCCCCAAGCTCGTCGCGCAGGTGCCGCTGATAGCAAGTGTCCCCGGCGCGCCGTTCGCCTCGGTCAAATCGATCAAAGTGAAGGCCGGCTCGGCGATCAAGTCGCACGGCAAAGTCAAATACTACGGAAGGCTGCCGAAGACGTGCCCGAAAGGCGGCTTCCCGGTCAAGACCGAAGTCATCTTCGCCGAAGGCGGCGACATCAACAAACCGATCGCAGTGCCTGCTTCGTACAAGGCACCGTGCCCCAGGCACTAGCGGTCTGAAGGTGGAGCTCTCGCGCAGGACGGCGTAAGCTCCCGCAGAGCAGAGCGTGCTGGCGGCCCCCCCGCAAGGTGGGGTCGCCAGTCGTTGTAAGACCGGCAGGAGGGAACTGGGGTGAGCAGGAAGGCGGTCGCGCCGAGGACATGGATGGCCAGCATCGCGGGCGTCGCCTGTGCCGCGGCGATTCTCGCCGCCGTCCTGCTCGCTTCGTCGGCCGGAGGCAGCAACGGCGGCTACACCGTGCGCGCGATCTTCGACGACGCCGGCAACATCATCTCCGGCGAGGACGTCAAGATCAGCGGCGTGAAGGTCGGCTCGGTCGGCTCGGTCACGGCCACACCGCAGGCCAAGGCCGCTGTCGCGCTGCACATCGAAAACACCGGCTTCCAGGACTTCCGCGCCGACGCCAGCTGCACGGTGCGCCCGCAGGCGCTGATCGGCGAGAAGTACGTCGACTGCGTCCCCACCCAGCCGCGCGTGGAAGGCACACCGCTCCCGGCACGGCTGAGGCAAATCGCCTCCGGCCACGAAGGCGAAGGCGAGTACCTGCTGCCGGTGCAGAACAACCACAGCCCCGTCGACGTCGATCTGCTGGGCGACATCGGCCGACTGCCCGAACGCCAGCGGCTGACGATCATCCTCAACGAACTCGGCGCCGGCCTCGCCGGCCGCGGGAGCGACCTGCACGAAGTGATCCAGCGGGCCAACCCGGCGTTCCAGGAATTCGACCGCGTGCTCGCGATCCTCGCGAGCGAGAACACGGTGCTCGCAAAACTCGCATCGGACTCCGATCGCGCGCTCGCCCCGCTGGCCGCGGTGCGCGGCAGGGTCGCCGACTTCCTTGTCCAGGCCAACAAGGTCGCGCAGGCCACCGCGGCCCACCGCGGCGCGCTCGCGCGCAACCTCAAAGACTTCCCGCCGTTCCTCGAACAGCTCGGGCCGGCGATGGAACGCCTCGGGCGCTTCGCCGACCAGACGACCCCGGTGTTCAGCAACCTCGGCGTCGCGGCGCCGGGCGTCGACAGGGCGTTCACGAGCCTGCCGGCGTTCTCGAACAGCTCGACCACCTTCTTCGAAAGCCTCGGCAAGACCTCCAAGCGCTCGGGCCCGGCGCTGGTGTCGACCAAACAGCTGCTGAGCCGCCTGAAAACGCTCGGCGTCGCCGCCGGCCCGTTCTCGTCGAACTTCGCGTCGCTGCTCTCGAGCCTGAAGAACACAGGCGGCCTCGAGCGCATCCTCGACTTCATCTTCCTCGGTGTGGGCGCATCCAACGGCTACGACTCGCTCGGACACTTCCTGCGCGCCGAAGCTGTCGCCGAGATCTGTCTTGCGTATACGGCCAAGGCGCCCGGTACGGGTTGCAACCACAAACTCTTCTCCACCGGCTCGGCCACTGCCGCCAAGGCTGCCAAGATCGACCCCAATGTCACGGGGCTCGTGATGGCCCGCACGCTCGCGGTGATCAAAGGCGCGACGCCGGCGCAGGCGCTCGCCAAATACCCCGGCTCGGCCCCCAGCGCCGGAGAACTGGCCGCGCTCGGCTCCGGCGGCGCCGGGTCGACGACCACCCAGCCGGTCGGCGGCTCGACGTCCGGCACGACGTACTACTCGCCGGCCGCCGAAGGCTCCGGTGCCGGTGGCCTGCTGCTCAACTACCTGCTGGGGAATTGAGGCTGAGATGACCACCGCGCGTGGGACCGGCCGATCCGTAGTGCTCACCCTCCTGCTCGGTGCGATCGCCGCACCGGCGGCGGGCGCCGCCACGGAAACGGTCGTCACCTCCCCGGTGAGCCCGCCGGCGCAGACCGCTCCGGCGCCCAGCACGACCACGGAAGCCCCCGCCCCTACGAGCACGCCAACCGTGCCGCCGACGACGACGCCAGGCCCGACCGCGTCCGAAGAGCCAACCGCGCCGAACGTGCAGGGTCAGCACTCGCAGGGCAGCAGCCCGGCCGCGCCGCGTGGTGCCGGCGCGAGGGGCACGAGCGCCAAGGGCTCGAAGCCCGCTGGAAAGACGCCGGCCGGCGAAGGTGCGGGCGCGGAACCGCGCGCCAAGCAGAAGGCGGTCTCGCCCTCAGCGCTCACGCCATCGCTCCCGCTCGCGCTGCAGGGCTCGATCTCCGGGGTCCCGGGCTTCTTCATCGAAAACTTCCAGGTGCCGCCGTTCCTGCTGCCGATCTACCAGGCAGCCGGAGCCGCCTACGGGATTCCGTGGCAGGTGCTCGCGGCGATCAACGAGGTCGAGACCGACTACGGGCGCGACCTCAGCGTCTCGAGCGCGGGCGCCGAGGGCTGGATGCAGTTCCTCCCGGCCGAGTGGGCGCAGTACGGCGTCGACGCCAACGGCGACGGCTATCGCGACCCCTACAACCCCTCCGACGCGATCTTCGCCGCCGCCCGCTATCTGCGGGCTGCCGGGGGAGCCACGAACATCCGCGCCGGTGTGTTCTCCTACAACCACTCGCAGGCCTATGTCGCCTCGGTGATGCTGCGCGCCGAGCTGCTCGGCGGCACGCCCTCGGAACTACTCGGGGCGATCACGGGCCTGACCGAGGCGCACTTCCCCGTTCATGCCGCCGCGCACTTCGGCGACGGCTTCGTCACGGTCCCGGCCAGCGGCTCGCAGCCCGCGCGCACGCTCGTCGGCACGACGATCGACGCCCAGGCGGGCGCCCCGGTGATCGCTGTGCAGGACGGCGAGATCGTGCAGATCGGCGACTCGCCGGCACTCGGTCATTTCGTCGCGCTACGCGACGCGTTCGGCAACACCTACGTCTACGGGCAGCTCGGTGACATCTCCCCGGTCTACCCGGTGCTTCAGCCGCACGTGCGCTCCACGGTTACCACACGGATCGGCCGGCCCGGCGGTGCGGTCGAAGCGGCGCCCAGCGGCCCTGCCACGGCCGGTGCTCAGCCGCGCTCGCCGTTCTCGGAAGCGGGCACCGTCTCGGGCCTTGCGCTCGGCGCTGCGGCTCCGCTTGAAGCGCCGCCCGCGCCCGCAGCCCCCGCGGCCGCGCCGACGATCCCTGCGCCGACCCGCGCGCCGAAGGTGCGTGTCTTCCGCGACGGCGCCAACGATGTCTATCTGCACGCCCTCAACACGGGTGCCCAGGTCATCGCAGGCACTGTCCTCGGTCACGTCGGCAGCGGATCCGCGATCGCGGGAGGCGATCCGCAGCCGCACCTCTTCTTCCAGATCCGCCCCGCCGGCGCTGGCGCCCCGCTGATCGACCCCAAGCCGATCCTGGACGGGTGGGTCGCGCTCGAGAACACCTCGATCTTCCGCGCCAAGGGCGAGAACCCGTTCCTCGCGACCTCGCCGAGCACCGGGCAGGTGCTGCTCGAGTCAAAGCAGCAGCTCGAGCCGCAGGTGCTACACGACGGCGGCATCCGCCTCGGCCGCTGCGGGCGCCAGGACGTCCAGGCCGGCAGGGTCGACAAGCGCGTGCTGGCAATGCTCGAGTACCTCTCGGTCTCCGGCCTGAACCCGACCGTCACCGGCCTGAAGTGCAGCGGCTCGACGCCCGCGGCGCTGGCCGCCAACGTGCCCGCGAGCGCCAGCACGGACGTCGTGGAGATCAGCGCGATCAACGGCATCGCGATCGCCGGGCACCAGGGTCAGGGCTCGATCGCCGACGCGACCGTGCGTAGGCTCCTGATGCTCCAGGGCCTGTCGAGGCCG